>Ga0116180_1000150_pt1 | contig 65694 bp, 53 predicted proteins | sample AD_UKC073_MetaG_FD_89804 | JGI IMG/M metagenome (GOLD analysis project Ga0116180, IMG submission 89804) | Active sludge microbial communities of municipal wastewater-treating anaerobic digesters from USA - AD_UKC073_MetaG | ecosystem: Engineered > Bioreactor > Anaerobic > Digestate | place: USA... | reverse complement strand
GGCAGCGCCTCGCGCAGCTGCTCGGCGGCCGCATCCAGCCACAGCCACTCGCTGGCCCAGTGCGACATGTCGATGAGCCATGGGCCGGCGCCGCGCAGCGCGCGTTCCTTCGCCTCGGACGCCGGGTGATGCCGGAGGTCGGCGGTGAGATAGACGTCGGCACCGACGACCGCGGGATGCCCGAGCAGGCTGTCGCCCGAGCCGCCGCACAGCGCGATCCGCTGCACGAGCGCATCCGCGGGCCCAGCGACGCGCACCCCCGTCGCCGTCTCGGGCAGGAGGCTGGCGAGAGTGCGCGCCAGCGCACCGAGCGTGACGGGCTCGGGCAGCTCCCCCACACGCCCGATGCCGGTGGATGCCTCGAGGTCGGCGCCCGCAGCGCCGGCCTCAGTCCTGTCAGGGTCGATGGGTGCCACGTCGCGCAGCCCAAGCGCCATCGCCAGCATGCCGGACGTGCCACGCGCGACCACATCCGCGTTGGTGTGGGCTGCGAACAGCGCGATGTCGGCCTTGATGAGCCGCACGAGCAGCGCGCCCTTGTAGGCGTCCTCCGAGACCTCGTTGACACCTCGCATGAGCAGCGGGTGGTGGGCGAGGATCACGTCGGCGCCGAGCTCGACGGCCTCGTCGACCGTCGCAGCGACCGGATCGACCGCGAGAAGGATGCGCCGCACCGCGGCGTCCCGATTGCCCACGGTCAGGCCGACGACGTCGCCGTCTCGCGCGCCGGCGACCGGCCAGAGCGACTCGATGGCGGCGGCGACGTCATTCACGGTGGTCATGGCACGAGCCTAGCCGCGGCATCCACCGCCCCTGCGTGACGGCACACCCCTGCTGCGCGCGCCCGTCGTGCCGCTAGAGCCCGAGCACCGAGGTGGCGATCAGGAAGTAGATGAGCAGCCCCGTCGCGTCGCAGAACGTCGAGATGAACGGCGTCGAGAACACCGCCGGATCGACCCGGATCGCGCGCGCGAGCATGGGCATGAGGCCGCCGACCGTCGCCGCCATCGTGCAGATCGACAGCAGCGTCACCCCGATCACGATGCCCATGTCGACGCTGTACACGAGCGTGGTGAGGATGAAGCCGAGCGCGCCGAGGAACGCCCCGAGCATGAAGCCGACGCGCACCTCGCGAAAGGCCACGACCCCGGCGTCGCGCAGCCGGACGTCGCCGAGGGCGAGTGCTCGGGTCACCGTGGTCGCCGCCTGCGATCCGGTGTTGCCGGCGGTGCCGGTCAGCAGCGGGATGAACAGGGCGAGGGTCACGACCGCGGCGAGGGTGTCTTCGAAGATCTCGAGCACCTGCACGGTCAGCAGCGCCGAGACGGCAAGCACGAGCAGCCACACCACCCGCGAGCGCATGATGGCGAAGATCGGCGTCGCGAGGTAGGGGCGACGCAGCGGCTCGCTCGCCCCCGCGCGCGCGGCATCCTCGTCTTCGGCGTCCGAGAGGATCCGGGCCGCGTCGTCGACGGTGAGGATGCCGAGGAGCCGGTCCTGCCCGTCGACGACGGGCAGCGCAAGCAGGTTGGCGTCGACGCAGGCGCGCGCCGCCTGTTCGGCCTCCTCGGTCGCGCGCACCTGGCGCGCCTCGGCCATGAGCTCGCCGACGAGCCGCTCGGGCTCGTGCATGACGAGATCGCGCAGGCCGATCACGCCGAGCAGCTGGCGCTCGCCATCGGTGACGGGCAGCGTGTAGATGGTCTCGGCCTCCACGCCGCGCCGCTGCACGTGCCGCAGCGCGGCGCCGACGCTCAGCTGGGGCTGCAGCCGCACGTACTCGGTGCTCATCCGGCGCCCCACGCTCCCCCGCGGGTATCCGAGCAGCGGCGCGGTGAGCTCGCGCTCGCGGGCCGAGAGCCCGCGCATCAGCTTCTGCGCCACGCCCGCCGGCAGCTCGTCGACCAGCTGCGCCCGATCGTCCGGGTCGAGCTCTTCGAACAGCCGCGCCACGTCCTCGTCGCGCAGGCCGGTGAACAGCTCGGAGCGCATCGCGGGATCGAGCATCTCGAACACCGCCAGCGCGCGGTCGCGCGAGAGCAGCCGGTACAGCACTGCACGGTCCGCCGCGTCCTCCCGCTCGAGCAGGCGCACCGTCTCCTCCGGCTCGTGGGCGCCCAGCAGGCGACCGAGCGTCGGCAGGTCGCGGGCCTTGAGCGCGGGTTCGACCTCTGCGACAAACACGTCGAACTCGTCGTCGTCCATGCGGCCTCCGTTCGCCAGCGACCGGCTGCGGCCGGCCCACGGCGCATTCTGTCATGGACCACGCGCGCCCCGCGAACGCGACGACCGACGCCCGCGCCGGCCGGCCGTCACGGTGCGATCCGCAGGACCCGGTCGTCGTCCGGGGCGGGCTCGCCTCGGCCGTCCGTGTTGCTGGTGAGCACCCAGAGCGCCCCGTCCGGCGCGAGGGCGACATCGCGCATCCTGCCGAACTCGCGCACCAGCTCCTCCGTCGACGCGGCGAGGTCGTCGAGCGGCACCCGGCGCAGCCGCTCACCCCGCAGGTTCGCGATGTAGAGCGCATCGCCCGCGACAGCGATCCCGCTCGGGCTCGCATCCCTCGGCGCCCACTGCTGCAGCGGGTCGACGAATCCGGCGCGATGCGCGATGCCCTCGACGACCGGCCAGCCGTAGTTGCCCCCGGCCTCGATCAGGTTGAGCTCATCCCACGTGTGCTGTCCGAACTCGCTCGCGAAGAGCCTGCCATCGGCGTCCCAGGCGAGTCCCTGCGGGTTCCGATGCCCGAGCGTGAACACCGGCGATCCCTCGAATGGGTTGTCGGCGGGGATGCCGCCATCCGGTGTGAGGCGCAGGATCTTGCCGCCGAGCGAGTTCGGGTTCTGGGCCGAAGCCGCATCCCCGGCATCGCCGACGGTCGCGTAGAGCATCCCATCGGGGCCGAAGGCGATCCGACCGCCGTTGTGATTCGCGGCCCGCGGCAGCCCCTCGATGATCACCGTCGGCGCGCCGATGCGACGCGCAGCGGGGACACCGGTCAGTGGAACGCGAACGATCCGGTTGTCGCCGGCGCTCGTGAAGTACGCATACAGCTCGCTGCCGCGAAGCGCGAGGCCGAGGAGCCCGCCCTCGCCGCCGTGCGCGACGCCGTCGATCACGCCGAGTGCACGCACGCTGCCGTCGCGTCCGAGCTCGAGCACCCGCGCCGAGTCGCGCTCGCTGATCAGGGTGGTGTCGCCGTCGAACACGATCGACCACGGCGCGCGCAGTCCACGCGCGACGACGGCGACCTCACCGGCGGAGCGAGCGGGCCCGGCCGATGAAGGCACGGGGCCGGCGGGCTGCTCCCGGGCTCCCGGCGCCGTGCCGCACGCGCCGAGCAGGGCGAGCGTGGCGACGACAACGGCGACGGTCAAGAGTGAAACGCCGCGGGATTGGATGTGGCGGGTGCGCATGACGGCTCCTTGGGACCCATGCTGGCACGCCCACCCTAGGATTGGGAGCGATCGATGCGCCTCAATGGAGCGGCCCGCGCCTCGAGGCCGACGGCGAGTGAAGGAGACCACCATGCGTGGAGTCATGATGTACGCGGCCGGCGATGTGCGCGTCGAAGATCGTGAGATGCCGACCATCGTCGAGCCGACGGACGCGATCATCAAGCTCGCCGCGTCGTGCGTCTGTGGATCAGACCTCTGGCCATACCGCGGGGTCGACACGCTGCGGCGCGCGCGCCCGATGGGACACGAGTACATCGGGACCGTGACCGAGGTCGGCGCTGATGTCACCACGGTCAAGCCGGGCGACTTCGTGGTGGGATCGTTCATCGCCTCGGACAACACCTGCGAGATCTGCGCGGCCGGCTATCAGTCGCGCTGCGTGCACGCGGTTGGGATGGGCGCGATGGGCACGCAGGCAGAGTACGCGCGCATCCCGCTCGCCGACGGCACGCTCGTCGCCACCCCCGGCCAGCCGAACCCCGAGCTCATCCCCTCGCTCATGGCCGCGTCCGACGTGCTGGGCACCGGCTGGTTCGCCGCGGTCGCCGCCGAGGCCGGCCCGGGCAAGACGATCGCGGTGGTGGGTGACGGCGCGGTCGGCCTCTGCGCCATTCTGGCGGCCAAGCAGCTGGGCGCCGAGCGGATCATCGCGTTCAGCCGCCACGCCGATCGACAGGCGCTCGCCCGCGAGTTCGGCGCGACCGACATCGTCGAGCTGCGCGGCGACGAGGGCGCCGCCGCGGTGAAGGCGCTCACGAGCGGATACGGGGCGCACGGCACCGTGGAGGCGGTCGGAACCCAGGAATCCATGTGGCAGGCCATCAAGTCGACCCGCCCCGGCGGGCATGTCGGCTACGTGGGCGTCTCGCACGGTGTCGAGCTCGACGGCCTGCGCCTGTTCGGCTCGGTCGTGCACCTGCACGGCGGCCCCGCGCCGGTGCGGCGGTTCCTCCCCGAGCTGATCCAGCTGATCTGGGACCGTCGGATCGACCCTGGCAAGGTCTTCGATCTCGCGCTCCCCCTCGAACAGGCCGCCGAAGCGTACCGGGCGATGGACGAGCGGCGCGCGACGAAGGTGCTGCTCACCCTCTAGGCGCCCTGATCCGACGGCACCCCGGGACTGCTTCCGCCGCCGGCGGCTGCCGCAATCGCCACCAGCTCGCGCGCCGTGCCCGCGAGGTCGCGCTTCGAGCCGCGCCAGACCGCGCGGAGCGGTCGTGTGATCGGCTGGGGGCCGACGGCGAGCGTATGGATGCGGCCGAGGCGCGCATCGTCGCGCACCGCGAGCTCACTGAGCACGGCCGGCGCCACCCCGGAGCGCACCGCCGACCGGATGGCGGCTTCGGTCGCGAGCGAGACGAGCGGTGGGCGCGCGGGGCGCCCGACCGCTCGCAGCACCGCCGACTCGAAGGCCGCGCGCGTGCCGCTCCCGGCCTCGCGGGCTGCCAGCGGCACATCCGCGAGCTCGTCGATCGAGACGGCGGTCCGGGTCGACCATGCATGAGTGGGTGACACCGCGACGACCATGCGATCCTCGCCGACCGGGATGCTCCCCAGACCGCGAGGCGGCTCCGGCTGCTCGATGAAGCCGAGGTCGATCGCACCCGAGCGCACGAGCGCGATGACGTCCTCGCTGTTCGCGGTGCGAAGCTCCACCACGGTCGTCGCGCTCCCCGCCTCGGTCTGGCGCCGGCGGAGCTCCATCACCCACGCGGGCAGGAGATAGGCGGCGATCGTCTGGCTCGCGCCCACCGAGAGCGTCGTCGCCGCTGTGTGCCCGCGCAGCGCGGACGCGGTGGCCGCAAGCCGCGCGCTTGCCGCCAGCACCTCCTGGACCTCGCCGAGGATCTCCGCGCCGGCAGCGGTGGCGGTCACGCCGAACGGCGAGCGCTGCACCAGCTCGAGGCCGAGCAGTCGCTCGAGATTGCGCACGCGATACGACACCGCCTGCTGGGTGACGCCGAGGTCCTTGGCGGCGCGCGAGATGCTGCCGTTGCGAATGACCGACTCGAAGTGTCGGAGATCGATCAGTGTGGGCGCGGACACCATCCCACGATACAACGATGATTTGTACCCGGGCAAAGAGCCGGGAGCTTCCCGCGGCCCACCCGCGCGCGACAGACTTCTGCACATGCAGGTCACTCCCATCGCCACCCTCCCACAGCGACTCGCCGCACGCGGCGTGAAGGTGGTGCCCGGTCTCCTGCTCTGTCTCGCGATCGCCGCGGTCGCGACGATCATCGGCAGGCTCGTGCCGATTGTCGGCTCCGCGATCCCCGCGGTCGTCATCGGCGTGCTCGTCGCGGTGGTGCGCAGGCCGAGTGGGCGTGCCGCCCCCGGCGTCGCGTACGCCGGCAAGTTCGTGCTGCAGTGCGCCGTCGTGCTGCTGGGCGTCCAGCTCTCGCTCAAGAGCATCGTCGAGGTCGGCGCGCAGTCGTTCCCGGTCATGCTCAGCTCGCTCGCCGTGTGCCTGCTCGCGGCGTGGCTCATCGGTCGCGCCCTGCGCATCGACCGCGGCATCCGCACGCTGATCGGCGTCGGCACCGGCATCTGCGGCGCATCCGCGATCGCCGCCGTCGCGCCCATCGTCCGTGCGAAGAGCCACGACATCTCGTACGCGATCTCGACGATCTTCCTGTTCAACCTGCTGGCAGTCGTCGTGTTCCCGCCCATCGGTCATGCCCTCGGAATGACCCCGGAGGCGTTCGGCCTGTTCGCCGGCACCGCGGTGAACGACACGAGCTCGGTCGTCGCCGCCGCGAGCGTGTTCAGCAGCGCCGCACTGGGCTTCGCGGTGGTCGTGAAGCTCGTGCGCACCCTCATGATCATCCCGATCAGCGTGACGCTCGCCGTCGTCGAGGGCCGCCGCAGCGGCGACGGCGCTCGCCTGACCCCGATGCGGGTGTTCGCGCTCATCCCCTGGTTTCTCTTCGGCTTCATCATCATGGCCGGGATCGCGTCGACGGGGGTCTTCTCCCCCGACGTGACGTCGGCGCTCACCGACGTCAGCGTGTTCCTCGTCGCGACGGCGCTCGCCGGCATCGGCCTCTCGACCGACCTGCGAGCGATCCGCGCCGCGGGGCTGCGGCCGCTGCTGCTCGGCGGAATCCTCTCAGCGCTCGTCGCCCTGACCACCCTCGGCACCATGCTGCTCACCGGGCACCTGTGACCGCGTCGCCCTCCGGCGCATCCACGCGCCGAGCCCCGCGGCGAGCGCCAGCACTCCCGCGATCGCCCAGAACCGCTGCTCGCCCACGCCGCCGGTGTGCGGGAGCCCGGGCAGCGTCACGAGCTGGTTGACGATCCGGCCCAGGTTCCAATCAAGCTGCGCGCCCTCCGACGGCGGCCCGATCGTGAAGGCCCTGGGCGTCGCATCGAGCCGGAATCCGGCAGGTGCCGTCGTCTCGACGAGTCGATACGCACCCCACTCAAGCCCCGTGAGGCGAAAATGGCCTGCGCGGGGGTCACGATCCGCGCCCTGCTCGCACCCAGCCGGGGTTCTGGCGACGCAGTCCATGACGGCGACCTGCGTCGTGCCGGCGCCATCCGGGCCCACAAGCAGCCATGCCGAGCCGCCAAGGTGGCGCGGCCCGTCCGGCCCACCGGACTCCGCCGACTCGACCTTCTCCCAAACGAGACTGCCGCGCGGGAGCGCGCGGTTCGTGAACACGCACGTCACGTTGCGACCGGCCACGCTCGTCGGAATCGTGACCGTGCCGCTTGTCGCGGGGCGCTCGGCAATCACCACCGCACCGCCCGGACCATCGACGAGGCATCGCAGTCGCGAATCGTAGGTGCGCGGGATGCCGCCGCCTGCGGCAAGCTCCGTGATCGCGTAGCTCCCACCCGCCATCACGAGGTGCGGACCCAGCTGCGCTGACTGCACTCCGTCGGCGCTCCCCGTGGTCGTCGCCTGAGCGACCGGGGCGCCGGAGCCTCCGACGCTCGCGAGCGAGAGCCCGAACTGGTCACCGGGGTTGAAGCGCCCCTGCACGTCCTTCTTGACGGTCAGGGTTGGCGGCAGCGCACACGAGGCGAGGTCGGTGATGCTCGACCCGGGCACGATCGTGCCCGGGGTCGCGACCACCGAGCCGAGCTGCGCACCGGTGATCGGGTCGATTCGCCAGATATTGCCGTCGGAAGACAGATAGACCTCGCCATTCGCCGCGAACGCCACCCCGCTGATCGGACCATAGCTCTGGGCGACCGCGGGCACGGTCGAGCGACCGGGGAGCACGTGCGTCGGCTCGCTCACGCTGCGCCCGGCGGCGAGGTGCTGCGCCGACACCACGGTGAAGCTCACGTTGGCGCTCCCATCGCCGGCGCCCGCCCGCATCACGATGTGCGCGTTTCCCGCGGCGTCGAAAGCCATGTCACCGCCGACATTGCTCACGTCGTGCACCGCGCTGGTGACCCGCGTCGCACCGAGCGGCGCGATCTGCGCCCCGATCGGCTTCGTGGAGTCGAACTCGTACAACACGAAGTACGTGCCGTCTGTGCGAGCCTCGAAGCCCCCGAACGCGAAGCGGCCGTTCGACGGGTCGACGGCCCCGCCCGACATGGTCGGCAGGGTCGAGCCGAAGATCCGCGCGATCGAGCTCTCGTAGCCTCCGGTCGGCGTCTTGCGCACGACATCCACCTGGCGCTGTGTGGCTGAGAACGACCGCACGAGCGCATAGATGGTGCCGTCGCGGCCGACGGCCAGCGCGTTCATGCCGTCCATCGTCCAGCCGCGCGACGGCGACCACCCCGTGTAGTAGCTCCGCCAGGCGGCGGCGTTCGTCACCGCGTTCCCCGCCGCGGTGTTCAGCGTGCCCACCTCGCCGCGATAGTTGATGGCGTACACGGTTGCCGGCGTGCACACCGCGGGCGGGGTCGTCTCCGTGTTGGTGAAGGTGCACGTGATGTTTGCCCCGACCGCCGCCGCGGGGATCGTGAGGCCGCCGCTGGACGTGCCCGGTCCCGTCACCGCGACCACCCCCGCGGCGCCGGTGACGCCATCGATCCGGCACGTGAGCGCAGCGGCGTAGACGCCGAGATGCGCGCTCGTCTCGGCGAGTGCCAGCGTGTCGCCGACCGTCACCATCATCGGACCCGCCTTCTCGAGCAGCACGCTCGTTTCCGGCACAGGGGTCTTGGCGACCACTGAGGTGATCTCGGCACCGCCCGACGCGACTCGCAGGGTGAACTCGCGCCCGACGGCGCTGCCGCGAAGATCCTTCTGCACGGTGAGCGTCGTCGGCGGATTCTGGGCGCAGGCGGCGAGATCCGAGCCGGCACCGCTGTACGGGTTCGTGGTGACCGGTGCCCCGATGACCTGCGCGGTCAGCGGGTTGATCTGATAGACGGAGGTCTTCGTGCCGATGTACAGCTTGCCGCCGCCGCCGACCGCCATGCCGTTGACCTGATCGCCGTACTGCGCCGTCCCGGTCGCCTTGGCCACCGAGCCCGACACCTCGCTCGGCCAGGAATCGTACGCGGTGTACGCCGCGTTCGTCTGCCGGCCCGCGGCGAGGTCTGCGGCCGTGACCGTCGTGATCGTCAGCGTGCCATCGGCGGCGCGATGCGAGAGCACGTAGAGATTGCCGGCACCGTCGAACGCGATGTCGCCGTTGAGGTCGGCCGCAGTCCCCATGCCGACGCGAATCCTCCCGGCGACGCTGCGCTTGCCGGACGCGAGATCGATCTCATGCACCAGAAAGTAGCCCGCCCGAAACCCGCCCCAGACGTACCTGCCGGTGACCGGGTCGATCGCGCCTGCGACGGGCACCGCGTTCGACTCGTAGCTGTAGAGGTACGTGGCTGGCTTGTAGCTCGCCGGATCGAGCCAGCGCCACGCCGCGTCATCACCCGGTTCCTTCACCATCATGCGGATGGAGACGTTCCACATCGTGCTCGGGTAGCCGCTGTCGTACTGGTAGAAGCGGGCGTACGCGTACAGGGTTCCGTCCATGCCCGCGGCGAGGCCGTTCGCGCCGATCTTGGTCGGAATGTTCGCTCCCTGATTCAGGCCCTCAGCGCTGGGATTCCAGGCCGTATACAGCGAGTACCAGCCACCCATGCGCGTGGCCGCGCCGCCGGAGTCCGGCACCGAGTAGACCGACGCGGTCTCGGTGAGCCCGTACAGCTGCGACGGCACGCACAGCGCTGCATCCAGGAGCTTCGGCGCCTCCTCCGGCAGCGACGGCACGGCGGTCGCGCCGAGGTGTTCGTCGACCGCATCGGCGCGCTTCCCGGCGATGCCCTCGGGCCGCGCATCGTCGCTCGTCGATGCGTCGCCCAGCACCGGCGAATCGTGCTCTGCCGGCACGTCGTCCTCTGCCCCGGCACGCTGCTCGCGCTCCGGCGCCGCCTCGGCCGCCGCCTGGCCCTGGTCCTCGGCGTGCACCTCGCTCCCTGTGCCGCCCTGCACCGCGTCGGGCTCCGCGACGCGCGGAACCGCCTCGACCTGCCGCGCCTCGCGATCATCCGGCTGCGCCGTGCTGTCGAGGCTCGCCGAGCCAACGGCTGTGAAGAGCACCATCGCCACCCCGAGCCACCCGAATCGTCGACGAACGCCCCAAGACCACCCCCTCCCGCGGCCCATCCGCCGCACGCTCACGGGACGCGCACCTCGCGCACCTCGCCGCCCGGGCGCCCGCGCGCGGCGACGCGCGCCGTGCGCCGGCGATGCGCGCTGCGCCGTGCGCCGAGTCGCGCATCGACCCGGCCGTTGCGCACCAGATAGGCCGTGATCGCGCCAAGACCGAGCAGACCCCAGAGCGCCCACCAGGCGAACCCGGGGATCTCCGGCTCCTGCCCGGCGCGCGCAATGTCGTGCTGCGGTGTCGGCAGCACGCGCTCGCCGGTGACGAGGATCCGATGCGAGTTCACACCGAGCGGCGTGCACGTCACGAGCGTCACCAGGTCCGCTCCCGCCTCCGGTCGGATCGTATCGGTGTTCTCCGGTGCGACCACCTTCGTCTGCCTGACCCGATAGCTCAACACGTTGCCGAGCAGCTCGACGGTGAACGTCTCGCCGACTCGCACCTCGTTCAGCCTGGTGAACATCGCCGCGTTGGCAAGGCCACGGTGCGCCGTGACCACCGCGTGACGGCCTTCGCCGCCGATCGGCAGGTGGGAACCCTCGAGATGCCCCGCACCACGCTGCAGGGTGCGCTCGCTGGTGCCGTGGTACATCGGCAGATCGACGCCGATCGTGACGAGTCGCACGCGCCCCATGACCGCGTGCTCGGAGCCTCCGAGCGTCTGCAGATAGCCCGGCGCGTCCGTGCTCAGCGCTCCCTGTCCCTCGGGAACATGGCCGTTCACGGGGAGTACAGCGCCGGCGCTCAGCGCGTCGTTGTACCGCTCGGCCGCGGCCAGCTGCTCCTCCGCAGAAGGATCAAGCGTCTGCAGCGTTCGGGTGTAGTCGACGATGATCCGTGACTGGTTGTACGCGCTCACCCACTGCGCGGTCATCGGGTACAGCCCGGCCCCCAGCGCGCCGAGCGCCATCGTGACGATCGTCAGGGTCAGCCAGCTCGGCTTCCACCGCGCACGAGCCGCACGCGGTGCGTGCGGCTCGGCGTCTTCGGGGCCCGGCCCCGAAGGAGGTGCGTGAAGGACGCTCAAGTCGACACGGGCCCGGGGGAAGGCCATGGGAGATTGTTCGACGAGCTTGATGGGGATGCACCTCCTTCGGGTCGGGAGCACGTGGCGCGTGGGCGGCGAAGGTCCGCCCACGCGAGCCGCTCTATTCGGCGCCTTCTCGGCGACCGCCGTTCTGTCGGCGGCGGTTCACCAGCACGAGGCCGAGCACGATGGCCGCGGCGCCGAGACCGGCGGTGACAAGCAGCACCTGCCCCTGGGCGCCGGTCATCGGCAGGCCCGGGATCGCCTGCTGGGCGTTCGTGATCGGTGTGGCCCGCAGATCGTTCGCGCCGATCGTGATCGGCAGGGCGGTGTGCGCCGCGGCACCCTGCGGTGTGACGTACCCGGCGGGCGCCTTCGTCTCCACCAGCACGTAGCAGCGGAACGCGGCGTGCTTCGGGTTGTGCTCGCTGTCGCTCACGAAGAGCGCGGGCACGTCGACGCTGCCGCCCGCTCCCGAGACGATCGTCGCGGTGGCATCGGCCGAGCCCACGTTGAACACGATCGGCGCTCCCACAGTGCTCGTCGAGCACGCCGTCGACGTCGCCGCGTACGCCGGAACTCCCTCGTACACGCTGAACTCGGCACCCTGGAGGCCCGCGGCCGTGTCGGTGTCGTCGGTCTTCAGCAGCTGGGCGGAGCCCCAGCTGGTCGTCACCGCGTCGGTCGCGGTCGGGGGGTTTCCGCTCAGATCGAGTGCGGGGTTGTTGACCCACTGCTGCGCGCGATTGTCGATGCCCGACGCCCCGGCTGAGTTGACCCGCGTGGGGACGGCGATCTCGAACGCTGATCCGGCATTCGCGGTCAGCCATGCGGCATCCGTGAACCGCACGATCACGGTACGCGTCACGGCATCGTATTCCACCGTCACAGGGCCGCCGGACGGCGTGGTCGTGACCACCGCATACGGGCTCAGCGCATCGAGTCGGGCGTCGAGCGTGTCTGAGACGGTGAACTCGGTCCACAGCCCGGGTGCGATATCCGGGATCCGGCCGGTGATCGTGAAGTCGACCCCCGCGCCGACGCCGAGGTCGACCTGGCTCGCGATGTGCTTCTCGAACGTGCCGACCGAGTTCTTCGGGTAGACGATGACGTCGTAGAGCCAGCCCTTGTCGACTGGATCGACGCCACTCGCATCGATCACCGGAAACGGGATCGTGACAAGGAAGGGGTTCGTTCGCTTGGTCACGGTCGAGGGCGCGACCGTCTCGCACACGACGTACGCTCCCACCGCGAGCTCCTCCGCCGCGATGCCGTCTGCGTCCGTGGGACCGATATCGATACCCGTCGCGCCGAGCGTGTAGCCGAGCGGCGCGGTACAGGCTGGATCGTCGGCGACCGCGCTCGCGGCCGCCTCGAGCCCGGACCATGCAGCTGCGGTGGTGAGATCGAGCGGGGTGCCGCCGGCGAGCAGTGGATACGCCGTGAACGTGACGCCGCCGATCGGGTCGGTGAAGCCGGGGTCGACGCTGCCGTCGGGCCGGCCCTCGCCGCCGTCGGTCTGATCCGCGTACTTGTGAATCATGAGCGATCCGACCACCGCGCCGTCGATGTCGCCGTAGCTGTACGTGCCCGACGCGGCGGCGTGGCGGACGCCGCCGGGGGCCGCGGCGGCAGCGCCACCGGCGAGCAGCGCCGAGGCGCCGAGCACGCCGGCACCCAGCACGGCGATGCCCCGTCGCCACACCCTCTGCTTCGTCATTCGACCCCTCCGGCCTCTCGCGCGACTGTTCGCGAGATCCAGCTTGCGGCAGCCATCCGGCCCCGACTATCGCGCATGCGAAGTGAGTCGATCGACTTTACGAAACGCCATTCCGTCAGGCATTTTTCAGCGCACTCTGACGATTCACGACGGCGGATTCCGGTAGAATCAAGCACGCGTATCGGTCGAGCAGTGCCGAGAGGAGCCGTCACCCATGGCATACAAGAGAGTTGTCTCTGCGCTTGAGGGCACCGGTGTTCTCGCGCTCGACAGCTGCAGCGATCCCGATGAGCTCGCGCTGTTCACCGATCCGCTCCGCCCCCACAGGATCACCCTGCACGGGCGCGATGCCCGCCTGCGCACGACCCTGCGCTCGGCCGCGATCGCCCCCTCGCTCTCGCTGCACCGGCTCAACTACGGCCATGCGGTGACCGTGACCCCGCAGGTGCCGGACGGCGAGAACTTCCTGTTCGCGATCGTCCTCTCGGGCGCGGCGAAGTATCGCTACGGCGGCGACGAGGTGGTCATCGGCCCCGGACAGGTCGGTCCGATCGCCCCGTACCGCGAGTTCAGGTCGCGGATGGACGCGGATTTCAGTCAGCTGCTGATCAACGTCTCGAAAGAGCGACTCGAATCGCTCGCGGCGCTGCTCATCGGCGAGCCGCCCGCAACCCTGGAGTTTCAGCTCACGCCCGACATGGATGCGCAGATGCTCGCCGTGCTCCCGATCTTCGAGTCGCTCCTGCACACCGCCACCTCGGGCGTCGGCGACGACTCGCCGCTGGCACAGCAGCGCCTCGAGGACGTCGCACTCGAGTCGCTCCTGCTGTCGTTCCCGTCCGTTCGCTCGCGACTGCGGGAGCACGGATCCACGGGATCGGCTCGCCTCGTGCGCGACGCCACGCAGCTCATGCACGAGCGACTCGCCGAGCCGCTCGCGCTCACCGAGATCTCGCGAAGGCTCGCGGTGTCGCCGCGGACGCTGCAGCTCGCGTTCCGGCGCGAGCTGGATCAATCTCCGTCCGAATGGCTTCGCGTGCACCGGCTTGACCGCGCCGAGCAGCTGCTGCGCTCGGGTGATCCCAACTACGCGACGGTCACCAACGTGGCCTACGCCAGCGGCTTTCACCACCTCGGCGAATTCGCCAAGCACTACAAGCAGCGGTTCGGCCAGTCTCCGTCGGCCGCGCTGCGCAGCAGGACCAAGAAGCCGAGCAAGAGCGTGGGCCCTGCCGGGCTCGAACCGACGACATCCACGGTGTAAACGTGGCGCTCTACCAACTGAGCTAAAGGCCCTCGATGACGAGCTTAGTGCGCGAGAATCGCGTCCGCGAACACGCCCTCGCATCGTAGAAACTCGCTAGTGTTGACGCGGGGCCGTTTGTACCGAGCCAACAAAGCCACGGCAGACGCCCACCGTTCACTTGGCACAATCTGCCAGCACGACGAAAGGCCGCATCGTGACTGTTCATGACCAGGATCCCTACTCCTCGACGCCGCTCGACAGCGATCCCGAAGAGACCAGCGAGTGGCAGGAGTCGCTCACGCAGCTGGTGGATGCCAAAGGCCCCGGACGCGCTCGCGAGATCATGCTCAGCCTGCTCAAGCGATCCAAGGAGCTGCACCTCGGCGTGCCGATGGTTCCGACCACCGACTACATCAACACCATCGCGGCCGAGAACGAGCCCGAGTTTCCGGGCGACGAGGAGATCGAGCGCCGCTATCGCTCGTGGATCCGCTGGAACGCCGCGGTCACCGTGCACCGCGCGCAGCGACCCGGCATCGGCGTCGGCGGCCATATCTCGACCTACGCGTCGAGCGCCTCGCTCTACGAGGTCGGCTTCAACCACTTCTTCCGCGGGCACGACGCCCCCGGCGGCGCCGACCAGATCTTCATCCAGGGCCACGCCTCCCCAGGCATCTACGCGCGAGCGTTCCTCGAGGGCCGGGTCTCTGAGGCCCAGCTCGACGGCTTCCGCCAAGAGAAGTCGATGGCGCCCAACGGCATCCCGTCATACCCCCACCCGCACCTGATGCCCGAGTTCTGGCAGTTCCCCACCGTGTCGATGGGGCTCGGCCCGATCAACGCCATCTACCAGGCGATGACGAACAAGTACCTCAGCAATCGGGGCATCAAAGACACTTCCGAGCAGCAGGTGTGGGCGTTCCTCGGCGACGGCGAGATGGACGAGGTCGAGAGCCGCGGCCAGCTGCAGCTCGCGGCGAACGAGCAGCTCGACAACCTGAACTTCGTGATCAGCTGCAATCTGCAGCGTCTCGACGGCCCGGTTCGCGGCAACGGCAAGATCATCCAGGAGCTCGAGAGCTTCTTCCGCGGGGCCGGCTGGAACGTGATCAAGGTCGTCTGGGGCCGCGAGTGGGACGACCTGCTCGCGCGCGACACCGATGGCGCGCTGCTGAACATCATGAACGTCACCCCCGACGGCGACTACCAGACCTACAAGGCCGAGAGCGGCGCCTATGTCCGCGATCACTTCTTCGGCCGCGACGAGCGCGCGCTCGAGCTGGTGAAGGACTTCACCGACGAGCAGATCTGGGGCCTGCGCCGCGGCGGCCACGACTACCGCAAGGTCTACGCCGCGTTCAAGGCCGCGAGCGAGCACAAGGGCCAGCCCACGGTCATCCTGGCGAAGACCATCAAGGGCTACGGGCTCGGCCCGCACTTCGAGGGGCGCAACGCGACCCACCAGATGAAGAAGATGACCCTCGACGACCTCAAGCTCTTCCGCGACACGATGCACATCCCGATCACGGATGCCGCGCTCGAGGCCGACCCGTACCTGCCCCCGTACTACAAGCCCGGTCCGGGCGACGAGACGATCGACTACCTGCTCGAGCGCCGCCACGCCCTGGGCGGCTTCCTTCCCGAACGCCGCACTGCGCACACCGCGATCTCGCTCCCGGACGACGGCGCCTACGCGATGGCCCGGAAGGGCTCCGGCACGCAGGAGATCGCCACGACCATGGCGTTCGTGCGCCTGCTCAAGGACCTGCTGCGCGCGAAGAACTTCGGGGCGCGGATCGTCCCGGTGATCCCCGACGAGGCGCGCACGTTCGGCATGGACGCGTTCTTCCCCTCGGCGAAGATCTACAACCCGAACGGGCAGAACTACACCTCGGTCGACCGGGAGCTCCTGCTCGCGTACAAGGAGAGCCCGCAGGGCCAGATCGTGCACGTGGGCATCAACGAGGCGGGCGGCATGGCCGCGTTCACGGGCCTCGGCTCGTCGTATGCGACGCACGGCGAGGTGCTGATCCCGGTCTACATCTTCTACTCGATGTTCGGCTATCAGCGAACCGGCGACGCCATGTGGGCGGCCGGCGATCAGATGGCGCGCGGGTTCATCATCGGCGCCACGGCCGGGCGCACGACGCTGACCGGCGAGGGCCTCCAGCACGCCGATGGGCACTCGCACCTGCTCGCATCGACCAACCCGTCGACCGTCGCGTACGACCCCGCGTACGGCTACGAGCTCGCGCACATCGTCCGCTCGGGCCTCGACCGGATGTACGGCGGCGAGCATCCCGACCCGAACGTCATGTACTACATCACGGTCTACAACGAGCCGATGGTGCAGCCCGCCGAGCCCGAGAACGTCGACGCAGAGGGCATCGTCCGAGGCATCCATCGCATCAGCGTCGGCGAGGGGCCGGCCGGTGCGCCGCGCGCCAACCTGTTCGCCTCGGGCGTCGGCGTCGCCTGGGCCCTCGAGGCCCAGCAGCTGCTGCACGACGACTGGGGCGTGGCGGCCGATGTCTGGTCGGTCACCTCCTGGACCGAGCTGCGCCGCGACGGCCTCGCCGCCGACGAGCACAACTTCCTGCACCCGGAGGCCGAGCCGCGCGTCGCGTACCTGACGCAGAAGCTTCGGGATGCCGCGGGCCCGGTCGTGGCGGTCGGCGACTGGATGCATGCGGTCGCCGACCAGATCCGCCCCTGGGTGCCGCAGCGCTTCGCGACGCTCGGCGCCGACGGCTACGGCTTCAGCGACACGCGCGCCGCGGCACGGCGCTTCTTCAAGATCGACGGTCCGTCGATCGCCGTGCGCGCCCTCGAGTCGCTGGCCGCGGAGGGGCTCGTGCCGGCCGCGCGCGCATCCGAGGCGATCGAGAAGTACCGGCTGCACGATGTGAGCGCGGGCACGAGCGGCAGCGCCGGCGGGGAGAGCTGAATCGGATGGCATCGACGACGAACGGCGAAGGCATCGCCGGAAAACGCGAGACGCTCGCCTGGCTTCGCCGCATCTCGGGCGACCTCGCGACGGCGACCACCACGCGCCTCGAAGAGACGCTGCCCTGGTACGCCGACATGCCACCGGGGCGCCGCTCGGCGGTGGGGCTCGTCGCGCAGGCGGGCATCACCTCCTTCATCTCGTGGTTCGAGAATCCCTCGTCGACGCCGTGGATCGCGGCAGACGTGTTCGCCGCCGCACCGCGCGAGCTGCTGCGCAGCGTCAGCCTGCAGCAGACGCTGCAGCTGATCCGCGTGACGGTGCAGGTCACCGAGGAGCGTGTCGCGGGGCGCAGCGAGCACCTGCGCGAGGCGATCCTGCTGTACTCGCGCGATGTCGCCTTCGCCGCCGCCGATGTGTACGCGCGCGCCGCCGAGGCCCGCGGGCTCTGGGACGCGCGCCTGGAGGCGCTCGTGGTCGACTCGATCCTGACGGGCGAGGCCGACGACGAGCTGCCCAGCCGCATCGCCGCCCTCGGCTGGCACGGGCACGGCGAGGTCAGCGTGCTCGTGGGCACCACGCCGCCGCAGCTCGACGTCGATCACCTGCGCCGCACGGCCCGCAAGCTGCACGCGGACGTGCTGATCGGGGTGCAGGGCTCGCGGCTGGTGCTCGTGATCGGCCGAGCCGAGCTGCCCAGAACGGAGGGCGACGAGCAGCCCGAGCCCGAGCTGTCGTTCTACGATCTGGCGGTCCGCCTCGAGCCCGGCTTCGGCTCGGGACACCTCGTGCTGGGACCCACGGTCAGCGCGCTGGTCGAGGCCGGCCAGAGCGCCCGCGCGGCCCTCGCCGGATTCGCGGTCGCACGCTCCTGGCGGCACGCGCCACGCCCGGTCGAGGCCGACGACCTCCTCCCCGAGCGCGCCCTCGCCGGCGACCCGCTCGCGAAGGCGACCCTGGTCGAGCGCATCTTCCGCCCCCTGCAGGCGCACTCCTCAGACCTGGTCACCACGCTGTGGACCTACCTCGACAGCGGGCGCTCGCTCGAGGCGACCGCGCGCGAGCTGTTCGTGCACCCCAACACGGTGCGCTACCGCCTCAAGCGCGTCAGCGAGGTCATCGGGTGGGATGCCACCGGCGCCCGCGAGGCGCTCATCCTGCAGTCGGCCCTGATCCTGGGTTCGGTGGCCGGCCCCGACGCGGCGCGCCGCAGACCCGGAACTCTATCGACACCAAACAAACGGCCTTCGTATTCTTCGTAGGACTCTGCCACAACCTGGCGCACCCGCGTTGGCAAACTGGTGAGATGATCGTCGTCGCTTGCCCCGGACAGGGGTCGCAAACCCCCGGATTCCTCTCCCCCTGGCTCGAACTGGATGGTGTTCGCGAGCTGCTCGAAGCGTATTCCGACGCCGCGAAGGTCGATCTGATCGCGCACGGCACCGTCTCGGACGCCGACACGATTCGTGACACGAGCATCGCGCAGCCCCTCATCGTGGCGGCGAGCCTCGTCGCCTGGCACGCCCTGGGCGAGGCGCGCGCCGCCGCCGGCGGACTCGCGGGGCACTCCGTCGGCGAGATCGCGGCCGTCGCCGCTGCCGGCGTGATCGACGCCGCCGACGCGATGTCGTTCGTCGGCACCCGCGGCACCGCCATGGCCGCGGCCGCGGCCCTGGTCGAGACCGGCATGAGCGCCGTCATCGGCGGTGTCGAGGCCGATGTGCTCGCGCGCCTGACCGAGCTCGACCTCACCCCCGCGAACTACAACGGCGGCGGGCAGATCGTCGCCGCGGGCGCGCTGCCCGCGCTCGCCGAGCTCGCGGCAAAGGCGCCGCGCGGCACGCGTGTGATCCCGCTCCAGGTCGCCGGCGCGTTCCACACCCGCTTCATGGAGCCGGCACGCCCTGCGCTCGCCGCCGCCGTGGCGACCCTGGTCGCCGGCGGCAAGGTCGCCGACCCCGCGCTCCCGCTGTGGACCAACAGCGACGGCACCACCGTGGCATCCGGCGCCCGCGCGCTCGAGCTGCTCGTCGGCCAGGTGGCCGCGCCGGTGCGCTGGGACCTCTGCATGCAGGGCTTCTCGGACGCCGGCATCGCCGGTCTTGTCGAACTGACTCCCGGAGGCACGCTCGTCGGCCTCGCCAAACGAGCGCTTCGCGGCGTCCCGTCGGTGGCCGTGAAGACGCCCGACGACCTCGACGCCGCGATCGCGCTCCTCACCGATGCGCCGAAGGATGCTTCATGACCGCCACCACGCACCCCGCCCTCCGTCAGTCGAAGGGGCCGGCGCACACGCGGATCCTCGCGTACGGCGCCGCTCGCGGTGAGCTTGCCGTCGACAACGACGCCCTCGTCGGGCCGATCGACTCGAGCGACGAGTGGATCCAGCAGCGCACCGGCATCATCACGCGCATGCGCGCGGAGCACGACACCAACGCGATCGACCTCGCGATCGCCGCGGGCGCCGAGGCGATCGCCACCGCGGGCATCGACCCGGCACTGATCGACCTCGTCATCGTCGCCACGATCAGCAACCCCTCGCAGACGCCCTCCGTCGCGGCGATCGTCTCCGACCGCGTCGGCGCCAACCCGGCCGCCGCCTATGACATCAACGCCGCATGCGCGGGCTACGCGTACGCCGTGGCGCAGGCCGACGCCCTCATTCGCGGCGGCGCCGCCACCTATGCCCTGGTGATCGGCACGGAGAAGCTCTCCGACATCGTCGACCCCACCGATCGCAGCATTTCGTTCCTGCTCGGCGACGGCGCCGGCGCCGCGCTCATCGGTCCGAGCGAGTTCCCCGGCATCTCGACCACGGTGTGGGGCTCGGACGGCTCCAAGTCCGACACGATCGGCATGACCGGCACGCTCACCCAGTTCCGTGACGGCGAGACCGAGTGGCCGACGCTGCGCCAGGAGGGTCAGACCGTGTTCCGCTGGGCGGTGTGGGAGATGGCGAAGGTCGCGAAGCGCGCCCTCGAGGAGGCCGGTGTCGAGGCATCCGATCTCGCCGCCTTCATCCCCCACCAGGCGAACATGCGCATCATCGACCAGTTCGCGAAGCAGCTGAAGCTGCCCGACACGGTGAAGATCGCGCGCGACATCGAGACGACCGGCAACACGTCGGCCGCATCGATCCCGCTGGCCTCGCACCGCCTGCTCAAGGAGAATCCCGAGCTCAGCGGCGGCCTCGCCCTGCAGATCGGCTTCGGCGCCGGCCTTGTCTTCGGCGCCCAGGTGGTCGTCCTTCCGTAGGCACCGGGCCCCGCGCCCTAGACTGTCACTCGGTCACGACACGATCCACACATCATCCGCAACACCCAAGGAGAAACACCATGGCACTTTCCAACGACGAGATCCTCGCAGGCCTCGCTGAGCTCATCACCGACGAGACCGGCATCGCCGCCGAAGAGGTCGCCCTCGAGAAGTCGTTCACGGACGACCTCGACATCGACTCGATCTCGATGATGACCATCGTTGTCAACGCCGAGGAGAAGTTCGGCGTCACCATCCCCGACGACGAGGTCAAGAACCTCAAGACCGTCGGCGACGCCGTCACCTTCATCACCAACGCCCAGGACTAGTTCTTCGGATGTCGCGGCTCCACGCCTCGCGTCGGCCGCGGCATCCTCGTCCCCACCTTCTCAAGGAATCGTGTCATGAGCCCCAAGCGCATCGTCGTCACCGGAATCGGTGCAACCTCGCCCATCGGCGGAACTGCCCCTGAAAGCTGGCAGAACCTGCTCGCCGGCGTCTCGGGAGCCCGTCCTCTCGAACAGGACTGGGTCTCCACCTTCGACCTGCCCGTCACCTTCGCCGCGCAGGCGGCCGTCAGCGCGACCGACGTGCTCGAGCGCGTGCAGACCAAGCGTCTCGACCCCTCGAGCCAGTTCGCGCTGATCGCCGGACGCGAGGCGTGGGCTGACGCCGGCTCGCCCGAGGTCGACCCCGATCGCCTCGCGATCGACTGGGCGACCGGCATCGGCGGCGTGTGGACGCTCCTCGACGCGTACGACACCCTGCGCGAGCGCGGACCCCGCCGCGTGCAGCCCATGACCGTGCCGATGCTGATGCCCAACGGCCCCGCCGCCGCGATCGGCATGGACCTCGGCGCCCGTGGCGGCATCCGCACCGTCGTCTCGGCCTGCGCATCGAGCACCGAGTCGATCGTGAACGCCTGGGAGCATCTGCAGCTCGGCTACGCCGACGTCATCATCGCCGGCGGCTCCGAGGCTGCGATCAACCCGCTGCCCATCGCCTCGTTCGCCGCGATGCAGGCGCTGTCGCGCCGCAACGACGAGCCTGCGACGGCGTCGCGCCCGTATGACGTCTCGCGCGACGGCTTCGTGCTCGGCGAGGGCGCGGCCGCGGTCGTGCTCGAGACCTACGAGCACGCGGTCGCACGCGGCGCCCGCATCTACGCCGAGGTGCTGGGCGGCGCGATCACGAGCGACGCCTTCCACATCACCGCTCCGGACCCGGAGGGCGCGGGCGCATCGCGCGCCATGCGCCAGGCCGTGCAGCGCGCCGGACGCAGCCTCGACGAGGTCGTGCACGTGAACGCGCACGCGACCAGCACGCCGGTCGGCGACATCGCCGAGTACAACGCGCTACGCGCGGTCTTCGGCGATCACCTCGAAAACATCACGGTGGCGGCGACGAAGTCGTCCACCGGGCACCTGCTCGGCGGCGCCGGCGCGATCGAGGCGCTGTTCACGATCAAGGCGCTCCAGGAGCGCACCGTGCCGCCGACCATCAACCTGCAGGAGCAGGACCCGGAGATCCCGCTCGACGTGCCGACGTCACCGCGCGCGCTTCCGGCCGGCGACGTGCTCGCGCTGAGCAACTCGTTCGGCTTCGGCGGCCACAACGCCGTGGCGGCGTTCGCCTCGATCTGATCGGGCGTCCGAGAGCCTCGGCTCGCGACAGCATAAATGCCTCCGGCTTTCACGGCCGGAGGCATTTATCGCATCAGACGCGGACTACGCGGTCCCGGTGCCGGGGTATTCACCTGCCGACGTCCGGTAGTGGCGCCGATCCGGTCTGAGTCTATGGGCGTGCGGCACACGGCACGCACATTCCCCCATGCCTACCCCACTTTGTGGAGCCAGACAATGGCGGAATCATCGCCCGCGTTGCGGAACGGCTCGAGCTCGTCGTCCCATGCCGTGCCGAGCACGAGGCTCATCTCGCGCTCGAGCGCGCGGAAATCACCCGCGGCAAGCTCCATCGCGGCGAGCAGCCGGTCCTCGCCGATGACGAGGTTGCCGACGGTGTCGGTCTGCGCGTAGTGGATGCCGAGATCCGGGGTGTGCATCCAGCGCCCGCCGTCGCTGCGAGGCGTCGGGTCCTCCGTGACCTCGAAGCGCAGGTGCTCCCAGCCGCGCATCGCGGTCGCGAGCGCGGCGCCCGTCCCGGCGGGACCCTCCCAGAAGAAGTCGGCGCGGCGGCTGCCGGGCAGCACCGGCTGCTCGATCCACTCGAAATTGACCGCTCGACCCAGCGCACGACCAGCCGCCCACTCAAGGTGGGGGCACAACGCACGCGGCGCCGAGTGAACATAAATCACTCCGCGCGCTTGTGGTGTCGCCATGGTGTCTCCGTTCGTCGGTGCCTCGATGCTCAGGTGCGTCTTCCCCTACGACCTGTGCGACGACGCTGACACCCTGACGGGTCGGCGACATGCGTGTGCAGTTGTGCGATCGCGACCATTATCCCCCACGCCCGCGCGGAATCACAACCATGTGGTTTCGGCCGGCTATCGGACGTCGCCGCTGGGCATCGCCCCTCCGCCACCGACATCGCCGTCGTCGACGTCCGCGTCCTCGAGCCAGGCACGAAGATCCGACACGACCTCCTCGCGCGAGACGTGCAGCGCGTCGGCGGCGACCGTCACCAATCGGCCGAGCACGACGAGCGTTCCGCCCAGCAGGTTCGAGAGGTCGAGCGCCGCAACATCGTCGTGGAACGTGATGTCGTACGCGCCCTCGATCGCGTCCAGCCGACCGAGCGCGAGCTCCACCGCTGTCGCGTCGCCACCCTCGCCCGGAGCCCCAGCGCCGACGGCGATCACGGCATCCAGCAGCACGTTCGCGGACTCGATGCCCGCGGCAGGCATGTTCTCCATGGCGCCGATGCTAGCGCCTGCGTCGGGGCGTCTCGAGGGCTGCGAGCTGGAACGGCGGTCCGCGCCGCGTGCGCGAAAGGGATCGAGTGGGGCGTATGGGGCTTGAACCCATGACCGACGGATTATGAGTCCGCTGCTCTGACCGGCTGAGCTAACGCCCCGATCACTCGATTCTATGGGGCCTCCGGCCGGCCGACCTGCACACCCGAGAACCGGAGGGTGACGATCTGAAATGGTCGCAGCCGCAGTTCCGCCCCCTGGGCGGCGCCGCGCCCGTCGCCGCGAGCACCGGCACCTGCGGCCGCGTCGGCGACCGGCCGCAGGCCGTCGTGCGGCATCGCGACCTCATGCAGGTCGGTCTGGGTCACGGCATCCCACGCGAACGCCGTCGCGAGCCGTCCGCGCGCCCGGGCTCCGTGCGCCTCGTAGAGGCGGACGATCACATCGCCACTGTCATCTTGGGCGAGCTTGACGGCCTCGACGACGATGCCCGGATGCCCCGTCGCCACGAACGGCGCGAGCTCGGCGATGGCGACGCCCGCAACCTCGCGTGGCGGAAGCTGCAGGCGGTAGCCCAGCTCGATCGCCTCGTCGATGCTCGCCCCCGGCGCGAGCAGAAAGCCGAAGCGGTGCACACCCCGGTCCGCGCCCGGATCGGGAAACGACGGGGCACGCGCCAGCGTCACGCCGATCGTCACGCTGCTCTCAAGCGCCAGGCCGTCGCCCGCCGCGTCGCGCACGTCGCGGCGCATCCCCGCCCCGTACGTCCACGCGTTCGCGAGCGCGACCCCATAGCCGGGCTCGCCGACGTGCACCCAGCGCTGTGCGCTCGTCTCGAACCGCGCCGCGTCCCAGGAGGTGTTGCGGTGGATGCTGCGGCGCACGTGCCCGAACTGCACCTCGGACGTCGCCTCCGACGCGTGCAGCGCGAGCGGGAGCTCCCACTTCAGCGCCTTCTCGCGCTCGCGCCAGTCGAGCTCGATGCCGACGTCGATCGCGCGTGAGTGCGACGAGAGCCGGTAGCTGGCGACAACGGTGGATGCCCCGATCCGCCGCATGACGGTCACCGCCGGGGCCGCGGCATCCACGTCGATCCGCGCCGAGGTGCTCGTCTCAGCGACGGGCTGTGACGTGACCCGCGCGTCGAGGTCCCAGGCGTCCCACCGCGTCGGCACGTCGTGGAACAGCCGGAAGCGGCCCAGCGCCTCGCCGCGAGGCACGAGCTCACGCGCTGCGCGCTCGTCGAGAAGTGAGACGATCTCGCCGCGCCCGTCGAACCGCAGGGTGAGTCCGTGGCCGCGGAGCACGGCGCCCGCGCCGTGGGCGAGCGCGTGGGCCTGCCCGCCGGCCGCGGCGTCCGCAGACGGCACGGCCGGGCCCTCCGCGGGCGCAGCCCCCATCGGCGGGACCGTGGGGACGAGGCCGCTCGCGGGCACCGGGGCCGAGCATCGAGCACGCCCTCGCCGAGCAGCATCCGCAGCGCCGCGCCGATGATCGCCTCGAGCCGCGCATGCACCGCCGCGTACCGGGCACGTGCCTCGGCGTGCACCCAGGCGATCGAGGTGCCGGGGAGGATGTCGTGAAACTGCAGCAGCAGCGTCTCGCGCCACAGCGCCCGCAGCTGCTCGGCCGGATACGCCGCCCCGGCCCGCACCGCCGCGACCGTGCACCAGAGCTCCGCCTCGCGCAGCAGCGCCTCGGCGCGTCGATTGCCGCGCTTCATCTCGATCTGCGTGGTCGAGACGCCGCGATGAGCCTCGAGGTAGAGCTCCCCCACCCACACCGGCGGCTCGGCGAGCTCGTGCCTCGCCGCAGCGAAGAACGCCGCGGGGCTCGACAGCGTCACCCGGGGCACGCCCTCGAGATCGCCGAAGCGGTGCGCCGCGGCGAGCATCTCACGCGTCGGACCGCCGCCGCCATCGCCCCAGCCGAACGGGAGCAGCGAGATCGTGGCATCGCCCGATTCGGTCAGCTGGCGCTGCGCGCGCAGCAGCTCCTCGGCCGACACCCGCGAGTTGTAGGTGTCGGAAGGCGGGAAGTGCGTGAAGATTCGCGTGCCGTCGAGGCCCTCCCAGAGAAAGGAGTGGTGTGGAAAGCGGTTCGTGTCGTTCCACGAGAGCTTCTGCGTCAGGAACGCCGTCGCGCCGGCGGCCCGAGCGATCTGCGGCAGCGCGGCGCTGTACCCGAAGGAGTCCGGCACCCAGACCTCCCGCGGATGCACGCCGAACTCGTCCATGAAGAACCGGGTTCCCTCGACGAACTGTCGCACCAGCGACTCGCCGCCCGGCAGATTCGCGTCCGGCTCGACCCACTGCCCGCCCACCGGCACGAAGCGTCCCTGCGCGACCCGCAGCCGCACCCGCTCGAACAGCTCCGGATGATCCTCCTGCAGCCACGCGTACTGCTGCGCGGAGCTGGCCGCGAACACGAACTCGTCGTCTTCGTCCATGAGTCGGAGCGCGTTCGCGAACGTGCGCGCCACCTTGCGGCGGGTCTCGCGCAGGGGCCAGAGCCAGGCGCTGTCGATGTGCGCGTGCCCCACCGCGTGCACGCTGTGTGCACTCGGAACGGCCGGGGCGTCGAGCACCGCCCGCAGCTGGGCGCGGACTGCGGCGGCGGATGCCGCGGGCGCCTCGGGGTCGATCGCGTCGATCGCGCGGTCGAGCGCGCCCACGATGCGGGCGCGGCGCGGGGATGCCGCATCCAGTCGTTCCGCAAGCTCGGTGAACGCGCCCAGATCCTGCACGAGCTCCCACAGCTCGGCCTCGCGCACGGCGGTGAAGATCGGGCCCAGCCGGTACTGCGGCGCGTCTCCCGCCGTCGCGGGATCGCCGAGTGCGGTCGGTGCGAACCGGAACTGCTGCGCGATGTCGGGGTTGGACGCGGCCTCGAGCCAGACCACCGTGCCCGCGCCGGCCGCCTCGCTCCCCGGCCCCGCCGACGACGCCACCAGCGGCAGTTCCCGATTGAGCGGCTCGATGCCGCCGAGCACGCGACCGGCGTCGTCATAGGCGAGCGCCTCGCACTGGAAGCCGGGCACCGCGTCGGTGAACCCGAGATCGACGACGAGCACGAGCCCCGCGGCAGCGCCGTCCTCGCCGACTCGATGCGAGGCGTCGGCTTCTACCCGGAACCAGGTCGTCCCCCACGGCGGCCCCCACGCCTCGCCCGGCTCGATGTGGGTGAACCGCTGCGTGATCGCCTCGGCGAACGGCACCGGCTCCCCCGGCGCCCTCCACGCCGACACGGCGGCGGGTCGCACGTCACGGTGCAGGTTCGGGCTCAGCCGCTCGCGCACGTACCGTCGCGTTCGCTCGAGCGTGCGCTGATGCGTGTCTTCCACGGCAACCTCCACTGTTCGTCCGGCTGCGCCTCCGGCCCGGCGGTCGGCACGCGCCGCCTATTTCTCGGAACCTGCGACCATCCCCTTGATGAAATACCGCTGCAGCACCAGGTATGCAACCAGCATGGGCACGACCGAGAGCAGCGCGGCCGCCGCGGCGGCGCCGAGATTGCTGCCCTGGCTCGCGAAGAACGTGGCGATGGTGGGCGCCGTCGTGCGCACGTCGGGGCTGCGCAGGATGAACACGCTCAGCGCGTACTCGTTCCACACCGACACGCTCGTCAGGATGATCACGGTCGCCGTGACCGGCTTCAGCATCGGGAAGACGACCCGGAACAGGGTCGACAGCAGGCCCGCGCCATCCATCACCGCGGCCTCCTCGATCGAGATCGGCAGCCCGCGCATGAACGACGCGTATAGGAACACCGAGAGCGGCAGCTGCGTCGCGACCATGAGCGCCGTCGCACCCCAGTACGTGTTGATCCCGCCCAGCTGCACCATCAGCGTGTAGACCGGCACCAGGATGCTCAGCGGCGGGATCATGATGAGGCCGATGATGCCCGCGAACACGATGCGGTTGCCGAGGGTGTCGCGCCGCGCGAGCGGGTACGCCGCGAGCGCCCCGAGCACGCAGATCAGGGCGGTGCTGGCCACGGTGATGATCGCGCTGCTGCCGATCGCCCGCAGGATGCCGCCGTCCTCGACGGCGATGCGGAAGTTCTCGAGGTAGATGCCCGACGTGGGAAGGACCCACTGCGAGCTGAGATCCGTGCGCGGCTTCAGCGAGGTGGTCAGGGCGACGTAGAACGGCACCAGCTGCACGAGCGCGGCGAGCGCGAGCCCGGCGCCGGCCGCGACCCTCCAGAGCCGGCTCACGACAGCTCCAGCCGGCGGCGATTGAAGAGGGTGTTCAGCCCGAGGGTGAACACCGCGATGATCAGGAACAGCACGATTCCGACGGCGGACGCGTACCCGGCGCTCTGGTTGTCGAAGTAGAAGCGGCTGATCAGCGTCGACATCGACTCGGTCGAGTACCCGGGCCCACCCGCCGTCATCACCCGGATCACGTCGAACAGCTTCAGTCCGCCGATGAGGTTCAGCACGATGCTGGTGGCGAAGGCGGGCTGCAGCAGCGGCACGGTGATGCCCACAAACTGCTGCCACGCGCTCGCGCCGTCGACACGGGATGCCTCATAGTAGACGGTCGGGATCGACTGCAGGCCGGCCAGGTAGATCACCATCGAGATGCCGACGAACTGCAGGGAGTTCACGATCACGATGATCGTGATCGCGGTGCCGGCATCGCTGAGCCAGGCGACCCTCTCGCCGCCGAGCGCGACGACGATGTCGTTGAGCCCCCCCGTAGCGGTACGAGAAGAGCAGGTAGTACATCGTGCCCATCACGACGGGCGACACGAGCACCGGCAGGTAGATGATCGCACGCGCGATGCTGCGCCCCCGGATGGCGCGGTCAAGCGCCAGGGCGAGCGCCAGCCCCATGATCTGCTGCAGCACCGTGCTGCCGATGCCGTAGATGAACGTGTTGCCCAGCGCCGTGCCGACGATGGGATCGCCCAGCATCCGCACGTAGTTGTCGAGCCCGATGAAGCTGCGCCCCGGGCTGTACCCGTTCCAGTTGGTCAGCGACAGGATGAACCCGTTGACCAGCGGATACACCGTGAACAGCGCGAACACCGCGAGGGCCGGCACGTACAGCCAGTTCGCGCGACGGCGGGCGAACACGAGAGCCCCAACTGCTCGCGTTCGCCCGCCCCGTGTTGCGGTCAGAGGATCAATGCTCACGAAGAGCGCTCCCCACCGCGGGATCGCACACCCAGCCCCAACTCAGGCGCGCGTTCCCGGCTCATTCCTGCCCGAACAACGCATTGAACTGCTGTTCCATCTGCGATGTGGCCGCTGGCACGTCGGATTGTCCGGTGATCACCGCTGCAGTCGTTGTCACCATGGTGTCCCACATGCCGTTCGGGAGGTAGACGCGATCGAAGTACGGCTCGAGCCGGAAGGTGCCATCCGCGACAAACTCGTCGTAGCTGTCTTGGAGCGCGCCCAGGTCGCTGGTCGCATTGGTCAATCCGGGGATGCCGCCGATCGCGCCAGCAAGGGTTCCGATGTTGCTCGGCTCGGCGAGGCAGTCGATGTAGGCGAGTGCCGCGTCCTTGTTCTTGCTGGTCTTGGAAACCCCATATGCCGTGCCTTCGCCGCCGATCAGGTACGGCTCGGTCACGAAGCCCGGAATGGGGAAGTAGCCCAGGCGCGCGTCGGGATTGAATCCGAGCGCGCTGGCCACGAGGTAGTTCTGCACGAAGACGAAGCCGGTGTCGCCTGCGCCGAGCGCGCGAGCCAGATCGTCCATCGTCGCCGAGGTGACGTCGGCGTTGAAGTAGCCCGCCTTCGCCCACTTCTCGACCTCGCTCAGCAGGGTCGTGTAGCCCCCGGTCTCGAACGTGCCGGAGCGCAGGCTCTCGAGCTCGTCCGGGGTGTATGCCCCCGATGCGGCGAAGTCGGCCACGTTGCCGGCGAACCAGCTGTCTTTCGAGGAGGTCGAGATCGGCGTGATGCCGGCCGCCTTGAGCGTGGCCGCGGCGTCGCCGAACGACTCCCACGTGGTGAGGGTCTTCACATCGATGCCGGCGTCTTCGAGCACGGTCTTGTTGTAGACGATGCCTGCGACATCGGTGTTGATGGGCAGCGCGAAGAACTGCCCGGCCTCGTTCGTCATGGCCGCGTCGAGCGCCGGGTTGAAGTTCTTCGCCCACGGTCGCGCGTCGAGCGGCTCGAGGAACTCGCTGTATCGCAGCAGCGACCAGCCGTGCGTCGACCAGATGTCCGGCACGTCCCCGCTCGCGAGCCGCACCTTCATGTCGGCCTCGTACGTGTTCGTCATCGGCACCAGCTCGATGTCGACGCCTTCTGGTGCGCAGGTGCTCGTGATGGTGGTGAGCACCTTCAGCGTCGGGTCGTCGGTGCCGAGCCCGGTCTGAAACTCAATCGTCGCGGTGGCGGGTGACGCCCCCACGTCACCCGCACCCCCCGCACAGCCGGCCATCGTGACGACGGCCGCCCCCACCCCGAGAGCCGCATAGGTACGCCATGGAAACTTCATCGTTGTCCTCGCTTTCGCCGACCCGCTCATTCACCTGCTCGAATCCACGCCCCCCAAAGCGCACCTGAGAATCTACCCGCGTAACTTCGTCTTGCGCAAGTGGCATCTGCAACCCGGAAAATCAATGCACCCCGTTCGGCGCGGCACACTTGACGCGCGTAAATATTGGCTTCAGACTGAATATCGATTGCGGCCGAGCGTCCGCACGAGAGGAACGCATGACATTCACCCTCGGGGTTGTCGGGGCCGGGCAGTTCGGCGGGCAGTTCGCCGCACTGTTCAACAGCCATCCAGCCATCTCGCGCGTGTACGTCACCGACCTGGTCGCCACGCGGGCGAGCGAGCTCGCGCACGGTGCGAAGCTCGCCGGCGCGCACGAGTCGTTCGAGACCATGCTCGCGGATCCCGCGATCGACGCCGTCGCGATCTTCACCCAGCGCTGGAGCCACGGCCCCCTCGTCGTCCAGGCGCTGCGCGCCGGCAAGCACGTCTACAGCGCGGTGCCCATGGCGATCACCGCCGACGAGATCGCGGCCATCATCGACGCGGTGCGCGAGACCGGGCTGGTCTACATGATGGGCGAGACGAGCTACTACAACCCGGCAGCGGTGCTCGGTCGAGCCAAGCTCGAGGCGGGCGAGTTCGGCCGGCTCTTCTATGCCGAGGGCGACTACGTGCACGACATGGACCTCGGCTTCTACGAGGCCTACCAGTACAGCGGCGGGGCCGACTGGCGCCGCACCGCCAGCTATCCGCCACTGCTGTACCCGACGCACTCCATCGGCGGAGTGCTCAGCGTGTGGCCGACGTTCGCCCGACACGTGACCGCCGTGGGCATGGTCGACGATCGCGGCGACGGCGTGTTCGACCGCTCGGTGAGCATGTTCGACAACGACTTCAGCAATGCCACCGCCTTCTTCGAGCTCGACGGCGGCGGATCGATGCGCACCAACGAGTTTCGCCGGGTGGGGTATCCGTCGTTCATCCGCGAATCGCGCTTTCGCTATTTCGGCACCGATGCCAGCTTCGAGCAGGTCGCGACGGGCGCCTGGTGGTACACGCGCGAGGGCGCCGAGGACGTCTCGTCGCTGATCGCGACGTCATCCTCGCTCTCGGTCGACGATCCGCGGCTGGCGCACATCGACCCGGCGCTTCGCCCGGCATTCGTCGCGGGCTATGCACAGGTGCACGACCCGTCGCGGATCCCGCCGACGCTTCGCGCGCTGCCGAACGGGCACGAGGGCAGCCACCATTACCTCGTCGACGACTTCGCACGCGCGGTCGAAGGCACCGCGCCGACGCCGATCGACGCCTGGCGCTCGGCGCGGTTCACGCTGCCCGGCATCGTCGCGCACGAGTCGGCTCGCCGTGGCGGCGAACGGCTCGCCATCCCCGACTTCGGAGCGGACGCATGAGCGGGGCAGGCATGAGCGAGCCGTCCGTCGGCGGCGCGGAGGCCCCGAGGCGGCGCGTGACCCGCGACGACGTCGCCCGATTGGCGGGCGTGAGCAGCGCGGTGGTCTCGTACGTGCTCAACGGCACGCCGAAGCCGGTCGCCGCCGCGACGCGGCAGAAGGTGCTCGACGCCGTCGAGCTGCTCGGATACCAGCCGAACCAGACCGCGCGGGCCCTGAGCCTCGGCCGCAGCAATGTGATCGGACTCGTGATCTCGGACCCGAGGAATCCATACTTCGCCGAGCTCGCGCTCGAGATCGACAATGCCGCCCGCGCGGAGGGCCGCACGGTCATGGTGCTGAACTCGCTCGCGCGCCGCGGCGGCGGGAGCATGCACATCGCCGGGCTCAGCCAGCAGCAGCTCGAGGGCATCATCATCGCCGACACGCTCAGCGAGGCGGAGTCGGAGACCGTGCGCTCGCTCAGCGTCCCCGTGGTGCTGATCAACCAGTTCTTCGCGAACAAGGGCTTCGCATCCATCGGCGTCGACCACTTCGGCGGCGCGTATATGGCAGTGCGCCACCTCATCGACCTCGGGCACAGGCGCATCGCGTTCATCGGCGGGAATCCCGGGATCGACCCGCGCGAGGAGGGGTGGGCGAGCGCCGTGCGCGACGCCGGCCTCGAGCCGGGGCCGGCGTTTCACGTGCCCTTCGAGCTCGAGGGCGGGTACCAGGCCGGCCTCGCCCTCGCCGACGACGCCTCCGGGGTCACCGCCGCGTTCGTCGCGTCGGAGCAGCAGGCGCTCGCGGCGCTCTCGGCCCTGCAGGAGCGCGGCTTCGCGATCCCCGGCGACATCGCCATCGTCGCGTTCGACGGCACGACATGCGCGGCGTATCTGTGGCCGCCGCTGTCGACGGTGGCCCAGCCGCTTCGGGCGATGGCCGACGACGCCGTGCGACGGATCGTCACGAACACCGCGCACGAGGACTACACGAGCTACCCGATGAGCCTCGTGGTGCGGGCGTCGTCAGGCGGCTGAGGGACCCCCGCCGCGCTCGATCGGCAGCTCGCGGCTGTCGTGCACGACCTGCGGGTGATGACGCGCCAGCTGCACGACGCCCCACACCGCCACGGCCCCGGCGACGATGAATCCGATGAACGCCCACAGCGGCGCGGTGGCGGCCTCGCCGAGCACGAGGAGCCCGATCAGCACCGCGACGATCGGATCGACGACCGTGAGGCCGGCGATCACCAGGTCGGGCGGACCCGAGGCGTAGGCGGTCTGCACGAAGTAGGCACCCACGCCGGTGGCCGCGAGCAGCGCGAGCAGGCAGATGAGCGTGAGCCACTCGAACTGGCCCGCCTGCAGACGCTTGATGACCACCTTGGCGAGCGTGGCCACGAATCCGTAGACGACGCCGGCGGCCATGATGTAGAACAGCGCGCCCATCTTCTTGCGCAGCCAGATCCACATGGCCGCGAACACCACGATCAGGATCGCGAGCAGGGCGAGGATGATGATCAGGTCGCGCTGCGTCACGTTGCGCTCGGTGGCGAAGATCGCCGCGATGAGCACGAAGACGAAGATGCCGCCCACGCAGGCGACGATCGCGATGGCCGACCGCCGGGTCGGCGCGTGCCCGCTGATCCGAGCGTTCAGCAGCGTCGTGATCACGAGCGAGACGGCGCCGAGCGGCTGCACCACGATCAGCGGGGCGACCGAGAGCGCACCGAGCTGGCACACGATCGCGAGGATCAGCATCACCGTGCCGACCACCCACGACGGGCGCGAGAGCAGGCGAAACATCTGACCCCCGGTGAGCCCCTTTGCGGCCGCCTGCCCGCTCAGCCGCTCCACCTTCGTCACTCCGCGATGCTGGTACTGCGCACCGAATGACATGAATACCGCGCCCGCGAGCGCGAGCGGGATGCCGAGCAGCAGTCCGGGGTTCTGAAAGGCACCCACGAGCTGGTCTCCGACGTCTCCACCGAACGCAAGGCTCCACATCACGCTCCGACATTACCGGGCGCCTTCCGCGGCTAGGGTTAAGGCGTGGCAGTTCTTCCGATTCGCATCATGGGCGACCCCGTGCTTCACGCACCGGCGGACGCCGTCGAGACCATCACCGACGAGATCCGAACGCTCGTCGCCGACATGTTCGAGACGATGGATGCCGCGCCCGGCGTCGGCCTCGCCGCGCCGCAGGTGGGTGTCGGGCTGCGGATCTACACCTACGCCTACGTCGATGATGACGACGCGCCCTGGCGCGGCGTGATCATCAACCCCGAGCTGTGGATGATCCCGCTCGACCCGGGCGCACCCGACGAGGACGAGGAGTCCGAGGGGTGCCTGTCGTTCCCCGGCGAGCGATTCCCGCTGCGCCGCTCGAGCCGCGTGCGCGTCACCGGCATCGACCTCGACGGCGCGCCCGTCTCGATCGATGTCGACGGCTGGCGGGCCCGCATCATGCAGCACGAGTTCGACCACCTCGACGGCATCATCTACGTCGATCGCCTCGACGATCGCGACTGGAAGACAGCGCAGAAGATCATCAAGAAGCGCGGCTGGGGCCGCCCGGGCAGCCAGTGGATGCCCGGCGTCGACCACCTCGAGGACTGACGCTCCGCTCCCCCGGCTCAGCCGGCGGCGAGCCGCCTGACGTGGTCGCGCGCGTGCTCGACGGCGGCATCGAGCTCGCTGAACAGGTGCCGCTGGTCGCGAAGCGAGGCGAGCACCCCGACGGTGCGGAACAGTCCCTCGTGCGCCGGCTGCACGCCCTTGATGAGCACCGTGATGCCGCGCCGCTCGAGCGCGAGCACGATGTCGGCGAGGATGTGCGCGCCCGTCGCGTCGACGTGCTCGAGCTGCGACATCCGCAGAATCACGACGGTCGCGCCGCGCACCTTGGTGACCTCCTCGAAGACGCGATCGGCCGTCGCGAACATGAGCGGGCCGTCGAAGCGCACGATGGCGATCTGCTCGTCGCCAGGCGCAGCCTCGCCCGCGATCGTCTCCTGGCGCACATCGGCCCGCCGTGAGAGCTGACGGATCGCCACGAGCCCGGCGAATGCCACGCCGATCAGCACCGCGACGATCAGGTCGACCGACACGGTCACGATCGCGGTGACCACGAACGCCGTGGCGTCCGCGCGCGTCGAGCGCAGGATCGACCGCACGGTCGCCCGGTGCACCATGCGCCACGCCGTGAGCATCAGCACGCCGGCGAGGGCCGCGAGCGGGATCATCCCGACGGGCCCGGCGAACAGCAGCACCACGAGCAGGAGCACGACCGCGTGCAGGATCGACGCGAGACGCGTCCGCCCGCCCGAGCGCACATTCACCGCGGTGCGTGCGATCGCCCCCGTCGCGGGCATCCCGCCGAACAGCCCTGAGCCGATCGACGCGAGCCCCTGTCCCACGAGCTCGCGGTCGGCGTCGTACGGCCCGGTCGCGTCGAGTGACGAGGCCACGCGCGCCGACAGCAGCGACTCGATCGCCGCGAGCGCGGCGACCGTGATCGCCGGCCCGACGAGGCCGGGGAGCATGCCCGGGTCGATGGTCGGGATGCTCGGCATCGGCAGCGAGTTCGGGAGCACGCCGATCACGGCGAGCGGGTTCGAGAGCAGCAGCGACAGCACCGTGACCACCAGGATCCCCACGAGCGAGCCCGGGATTGCGGGGTGGATGCGCTGTGAGAGCTGCATGCACGCGATCACGATGAGCGCGGCACCCGCCGCCCACGCGAGGTACGACCAGTCCGCCGCCGCGACCGCCTCGACCGCCGCGACGACGGCGTTCGCGCTGGTCGTCGATGGATCGAGCGGCTCCGGCGACGTGAGCGACGGCACCTGCTGCATGAAGATGATCACCGCGATGCCGAGGGTGAAGCCCTCGATCACGGGCCACGGGATGAAGCTCACCGATCTGCCGAGCCGCAGCAGCCCGGCGAGGAGCACGAGGGCCCCCGCCATCAGGCTCACCACGGCGATCGCCGCCACGCCGTGCATCGCCACGATGGGCAGGAGCACGACGACCATCGCGCCCGTCGGACCAGAGACCTGCACGTTCGAGCCGCCGAAGATCGCGGCGATCAGCCCCGCCACGATCGCGGTGATCAGCCCAGCCTCCGCGCCGACACCCGAGCTCACGCCGAACCCGAGGGCGAGCGGCAGCGCCACGATCCCCACGGTGACGCCGCCGACCAGATCGCCGCGCCAGGTTCGCGGCACGTCGCGGTAGTCGCGGATCGACGGCAGGAGGGTGCGCAGGAAGGCGCCGACCCGCACGCGCTCGCGGGTGGGCATCATGCCTCGGCGCCCTGCAGTGCCGGGAGCCCCTCGGTCTGCTCGAGGTGCGCGCTGTCGGCGCGCAGCAGGTCGAGCAGGAGCGCGCGGGCGACCGCGAGCATCTGGGCGATCGCGGGATTCGCGAGCCGGTAGTAGACGTGGCTCCCCTGTCGTCGCGAGAGCACGAGCCGGTGCCGCCGCAGCACCGACAGGTGCTGCGAGAGATGGGATGGCTCGAGTCCGGTCTCGACCTGAAGCTGCGCGACGCTCAGCTCGGGGCTCGCCGAGAGCAGCTCGAGCACGCGGATGCGAAACGGATGGGCCAGCCCCTTGAAGAGGTTGGCCTTGACTTCGTAGAGCGGTCGCTGTGCATCATCGATCGACATGATGGATTCATCATGTCATAGGATCGCCCGGGCTCGCGCCGCCCGATCGCGCGCCGGCGCGGCACTCGGGTGCGCCTGCACGGCGCACGGCCGCCGATTTAGCAACTCGTGCCGGTCTTTGATAGCATCGTTGAGTTGCCAGGCGCAGGCCCGGCGATGATCCTCGGTAGCTCAATGGCAGAGCAATCGGCTGTTAACCGATAGGTTCTTGGTTCGAGTCCAAGCCGGGGAGCGAGAATCCCGCGTTATCTACCGCGGCTCTCAAATAAAGGCCAGGGCTTCCACCCCTGGCCTTTCTCGTTCCATCGCGGCGTGCCCGGCCCTTGCGGCGCCCGATCATCGCGCCGTCCGATCATCGCGCCGTCCCCGGTGCCAGCCCCGCTCAGCGCGCCAGCAGCGTCGGGTCGGCGTCGACAGACGGCGACCACCGCACCGCGTCGCGTGGGCCCTGCGCGACGACCATGCCGTGCCGCAGCACGAGGACCGCGGCATCCAGCGCGTGCACGAGATCCGCGTCGTTCGTCACCAGCAGGCTCGCCATGCCGTACTCGTCGCGACGGCGCTGCAGCGCGGCGATGACCGCGCCGCGCACCTCGATGTCGAGCGCCGCGAGCGGCTCGTCGCCGATGAAGAGCCTGGGCCCCAGCACGAGCGCGCGGGCGATCGCGACCCGCTGACGCATCCCGGCGCTGAGCTCGTATGGAAACTTGGCGGCGGCCCCGAGCGGCAGCTGCATCTCGTCGAGCAGGGTGGCGACCCGCAGCGCGAGGGCGCGGTGGTTCAGTCTTCGATCACGGCTCGTGAGCGGCTCGGCGATGAGCTCGCCGACCGTCAGCGTGGGAGCGAGCAGGGCGCCGTCGCTCTGCGACAGGTACCCGACGTGGAAGGTGAGCGTGCGTCGCTGGATGCGCGAGAGCCTGCGCACCGGGAGGTCGAGCACCCAGGCCTCGCCGCCGAGGATCGGCATGACCGGTTTGACCCCCGCGAGCGCGGCGGCAAGCGTCGACTTTCCGGCGCCCGTCGGGCCCATCACCGCGAGGGACGCCCCGTAGGGCAGGTCGAATGACACGCCGTCGACCGCGCGCTCGGCTGCGTCGCGCCCGGCCGGGTGCCCCACGCTGAGGTCGCGCGCGAGCACCGCCAGCTGGGTGTCGCGCGCTCGGGCCATGATGCCATCATGGCCCGCCGATCGCGGCGATGCCAGCCGGAGGCGAATCTCGCGCTCTGCGCTCAGTCCTCGGCGGTGAGGGCGCGACGCTCGAGCTCGATGTCGCGCAGCCGCAGCTGCACCTCGCGCCACTGCTCCGAGCCCTCCGGCAGCCGCTGGGAGGTGCCCCGCAGCGCGGCCTTCTCGGCATCGAGCGCGCGGGTGAGCACCCGGATCGCGATCGACGAAGCCGAGGCGACCGCGCCGGCCTCGTCCCGCGCCGGGAATGGCTCGGCGAGCAGCTCGGCAGCGAGCCCGCGATAGGGCTCGCGAACGCCCTCGATCGCCATCGCCGCCCAGCCGTGCCGGGCCGCATGGACGGTCGCGGGCGCGATCGCCGCGCGCACGGACTCGAGCGCGGGGTGGCGGAACGGGACCTCGACGGCGCGGGCGAGCAGCTCGTCGCGGATCGCGTGCCCGTACTGGAGGTACGCCATGAGCGCTTCGCGCTCCAGCCGGGTGTCGCCATCGCGCGGCAGCGTCGCGAGCGTGACCGCCAGCGGCGGTGCCTGGCCGTCCCCGGGTGCGCCGTCGTGGCCCGCGCCGGGGTATGCCCCGGCGCCGCCGCCGCGAGGGGCATCCGCCCGCGCACCGGCACCGTGCGCGCCGCCCGACGAACCGTCGCCGGCGACGGGCGCGGCGCCCCCGCGTGCACCCGCCGGGCCTGCGACCCCAGCGCCCGCCCCGCGGGCGGCGCTGGCACCGCCCGCGCGCCGCGCGGCCTGCGTCACGACCGCGCGCACCTCGCCGAGCTCGAGACCGAGCTTTCGCGCGAGCACGCGCGTGTACCCAGGCCGGATCGCGGGATCCCGAATCTCGGCGACGATCGGCGCGGCCGCGCTGAGCGCGCCGGCGCGCCCCTCGACGGTCGACAGGTCGAAGCGCTGCAGGGCCTGGTCGATGGCGAACTCGAACATCGGGCTCTTGGCATCCATCAGCGCGCGCACCGCGCCGTCGCCGCGCTGCAGTCGCAGGTCGCAGGGGTCGAGCCCCTCGGGCGGCACCGCGACGTACGTCTGCGCCGCGAAGCGCTTCTCGTCGGCGAACGCCCGCAGCGCCGCCTTCTGCCCCGCGGCGTCCGGGTCGAACGTGAAGATCACCTCGCCCGCGGCGGTGTCGTCGCCCATCACCCGGCGCAGCACGCTGATGTGGTCGCTGCCGAACGCCGTGCCGCAGGTCGCCACGGCGGTGGTCACCCCGGCGAGGTGGCACGCCATCACGTCGGTGTATCCCTCGACGACCACGACCTTCTGCTGGCGCGAGATGTCGCGCTTGGCCAGATCGAGCCCGTACAGCACCCGCGCCTTGTGGTAGATCGGGGTCTCCGGGGTGTTCAGGTACTTCGGGCCCTTGTCGTCGTCGAACAGGCGCCGCGCCCCGAAGCCGATGGTCTGCCCCGTGACGTCCCGGATCGGCCAGACGAGCCGCCCGCGGAAGCGGTCGTACACGCCACGCTGCCCCGTCGAGACCAGGCCCGCCGCGGCGAGCTCGTCACGACTGAAGCCCTGGGCCACGAGCGCGTTCAGCATCCCGTCCCACCCCTTGGGCGCGAAGCCGATGCCGAAGTGTGCGGCCGCCGCCGCGTCGAAGCCGCGCTCGCCCAGAAACCGGCGACCCGCGTCGGCGTCCGGCAGCCGCAGCTGGGCGGCGAAGAACTCGGCGGCCGCGGCATTGGCCTTGTACAGCCGCGCGCGGCTGTTCGTCTCGGGAGCCGCTCCCCCATCCTCGTAGTGCAGCGTATAGCCGATCCGGCCGGCGAGCCGCTCGACCGCCTCGGTGAACGTGACGTGATCCATCGCGCGCAGGAACGAGTAGACGTCACCCGACTCGCCGCAGCCGAAGCAGTGATAGAAGCCGGCCTGCGGCCGCACGTTGAAACTCGGCGATCGCTCGTCGTGGAACGGGCACAGGCCCTTCATCGAGCCCACGCCCGCAGACTTCAGCGCGACCCGCTCGCCGATGATGTCGGCGATGTTCGTGCGCGACTTGACCTCTTCGACATCCGCCTGCCGTATGCGCCCAGCCATGCGTGCCAGCCTAACGAGCCGCGGCCGCGTCGGGCCCGGCGCCCGTCATCTGCACCCGGGCGTGCCCCGCCCAGATGCCCACCGAGCTCGGGTCCATCTCGCCCACGAGCCGGCCGTGCCAGGTGAGCGCCGACTGGTCGGTCAGGCTCGCGACCTGGTCGACCACGACCCGCTTGCGCTGCGCGTCGGTGGATGCCCGGGCCCAGTCGTCTGCGAACGGCCGCTCCAGCTCGGCGGGGCCGGCCTGCAGCAGGGCCGCGCCCAGGCGCTTGAGCAGGTGCCGCTGCTCCCTGTAGTACGAGGCCCGGCCCGCGATGGTGACCACGTGCGCGCCGATGATGCCCTTCAGCACGGCGATCTCGGCCTCGACGGCGCGCGGCACGACCACGTGCGCGCGGTAGCGCGTGAGCATCGGCGAGCTGTAGGCGGCCTCGGTCGCCGCCGTCGACGCCCGGGCGAAGCGCCCGATCAGGCTCGAGGTCAGGTTCTTCAGCGAGGCCAGCGCCGCGCGCGAGCCGTCGAACCGGGTGATCCAGTCGGGCACCGCCGTAAGGCGCAGGAGCGCCTCGTCGAGCTCGTCGCGAGTGAGGTCGTCGCCGACCCAGGCCTGGATGCCGCCCAGGAGCGCGTCGCGCTCGGCCGGGTCGGCGAGGCGGGCCGGGTCGAGGTATCCATTCACGATCGCGTCTTCGAAGTCGTGCACCGAGTACGCGATGTCGTCGCTGAGGTCCATGACCTCGGCCTCGATGCAGCGCACGCGCGCGGGGGCGCCCTCGCGCATCCACGCGAAGACCGGCTCGTCGTCGGGGTAGACGCCGAACTTGAGCCGCCCACCCGGATCGGGCACGGGCTCGTCCGCGGTCCACGGGTACTTGCAGCTCGCGTCGAGGCTCGCGCGGGTGAGGTTCAGCCCGCCGCTCGAGCCATCGGGCGCGAACACCTTCGACTCGAGACGGGTGACGATGCGCAGGGTCTGCGCGTTGCCCTCAAAGCCGCCGATATCCGCGGCCCACGCGTTGAGCGCCCGCTCGCCGTTGTGGCCGAAGGGCGGATGCCCGAGGTCGTGATTGAGGCACGCGGTGTCGACGACGTCCGGCGCGAGACGCAGCTGCGAGGCGAGCTCGCGACCCACCTGCGCGACCTCGAGGGAGTGGGTGAGGCGGTTGCGCGCGAAGTCCGCCGGCGAGGCGGGGCTGAGTACCTGGGTCTTGGCCGCGAGGCGGCGCAGCGCCGCCGAATGCAGCACGCGGGCGCGGTCACGCGCGAAGTCGTCTCGCGAGGAGCGGTGCGTCTCGGTGACCCAGCGCTGCGCATCCGCGTCGTCGTAGCCGGCGGGACGGCCGCCCAGGCTAGCCGCCACTGGTGTCGGCCTCCCCCTCAGTCAGCTCGGCGCGGGCCTCGAGGGCCATCTCGCGCGACTCCAGCCACCCCTGCGGCAGCGCCGGCCGCTTCGGTCGCCCGGCGCGGCCGCGCTGACCCTCCGCGGCGGCGCCGGGGTACGGCGCCGTGAGGTCGAGGGTGGCGAGCAGCTCGTCGATCTCGTCCAGCGAGGATGCGGTCGCCAGCGCCGCGCGGGTGTCGCCGCCGACCGGATAGCCCTTGAAGTACCAGCCGACGTGCTTGCGCACGTCGCGGCAGCCGCGATTCTCGTCCTCGAAGAACTCGACCAGCAGCTCGGCGTGACGTCTGAAGGCCGTGGCCACCTCGCCGAGGCCGGGCATCGCCTTGGCCCGCTCGCCCGACTTGCCCTCGGGGTCGCGGAATGCGGCGGCGAGATCGCCGAACAGCCAGGGCCGGCCGAGGCATCCGCGCCCCACCACGACGCCGTCGCAGCCGGTCTCGGCGACCATGCGCAGCGCATCGTCGGCCGACCAGATGTCGCCGTTGCCGAGCACCGGCACGCTGGTGATCGTCTCCTTGAGCGTCGCGATCGCCGACCAGTCGGCCTCTCCCGAGTAGAACTCGGCGGCCGTGCGGGCGTGCAGCGCCATCGCGGCGACGCCGGCGCCCTCGGCGATGCGACCCGCCTCGAGGTAGGTCAGGTGGTCGGAGTCGATGCCCTTGCGCATCTTCACCGTGAGCGGGAGGTCGCCCGCGGCCTGCACCGCACCCTCCACGATCTCTCGGAACAGCGTGGTCTTCCACGGCAGCGCCGCGCCGCCGCCGCGACGGGTCACCTTGGGCACGGGGCATCCGAAATTCAGGTCGATGTGATCGGCGTGATCCTCGTCGACGATGATCCGAACCGCGTCGGCGACGGTCTTCGGGTCGACGCCATAGAGCTGGATGCTTCGAGGCGTCTCGCTCTCGTGGTGGCGGATCAGGCGCATCGTGGCCTGATTGCGCTCCACCAGTGCGCGCGACGTGATCATCTCGCTCACGTACAGCCCGGCACCGTACTCGCGACACAGCCGGCGAAACGCGGTGTTCGTGATGCCGGCCATCGGGGCGAGCACGACGGGGACGTCGATCTCAAGCGCCCCGAACCGGAGCGGTGCGGGCGCGAGGGCGGCGGGAAGGGCAGGCGCAGTCACCCATCCATTCTCCCAGACTTCTTCGAGAACGGTCGCGCGTCACATGCGACCGGCGGGTGCGCGATCGCGAGGTTGCGACCGCCCGGCGGCGCGACCGAGCCGCGACGCCGTATCGCGGGGGCGATCAGACGCTGCAGGCGCCTCCGCCGCAGCATCCGCCCGCCTGCTGCGCCGCGGCCGGCGTCTCGAGCGTGATGCCCGCGGGCGCGATGGTGGCGTCGACGGCGGCGGGAGCTGCGGTGGGGTTCGTCATGCGACCACTATGCCACTTCTCCCGCCGCGCCGCTGTGCGCGCCGTGCGCGCCGCCGTGCGACGGCGGCCTCCGTCGCCGCCCGGCCGCTACGCGGGCTCGGTCGGCACGGTCGCGGCGCCGCGTTCGTCCCACACCTGCCGCAGGATCTGCGCGAACGCCTCCGCGGGCTGCGCCCCCGACACGCCGTATCGGCCGTCGATCACGAAGAACGGGACGCCGTGGATGCCGTACGCCTGCGCCTGCGCCTGATCGGCGCGCACCGCGGCCGTGAACCGGCCGGACGCGAGCGCCTCCCGGGTCGCCGCCGCATCGAGCCCGATCTCGGCGGCGAGCACCGCCAGGTCGTCGACGCGGCCCACGTGACCGCCCTCGGTGAAGTATGCGCGCATGAGGCGCTCCATCATCTGGGGCTGCACGCCCTGCTCCTTCGCGTAATGCAGGAGCTCATGCGCCTTGACCGTGTTCGTGTGCTTGAGGATGTCGAAGTTGTACTCAAGCCCCGCCTGGGCAGCGACGCCGGTGACGTTCTCGAGCATCTGTCGCACCTGCTCCGCGGGGATGCCCTTGTGCCCGGCGAGAAAGTCGATCTCGGAGCCATCGAAGTCGACCGGCGTGTCGGGCGAGAGCTCGTACGAGTGGTAGGTCACCTCGACCACGGGCGCATCGGGCTGGCCCGCGGTGGCTGCCAGCCCTCCCTCGAGGTTGCGCTTGCCGATGTAGCACCACGGGCAGGCGATGTCGGACCAGACGTCGATCTTGATTGGTTGACTCACACGGGCAGCAACCGCGGCACGGCTCGACATATTCCCGGCGGGCGACATATTCCGGTGGCGGCACGTTGCATGCCTCCCGCGCTAGCTTGGCGACGCGATCGGCATGGCCTCGGCCGCGCCGGCCGCCTTCGGCGCGTCGACCGCGCCGCCGAACCTGCGGTCGCGACCCAGATACAGCTCGATCGCCTCCCAGAGGTCCTCGCGGGTGAAGTCGGGCCAGAGCCGATCGAGGAAGACCATCTCTGCGTAGGCCGACTGCCAGAGCAGGAAGTTCGAGGTGCGCTGCTCGCCCGACGAGCGCACGAAAAGGTCGACGTCGGGCATGTCGGGCACGTACAGGCGGCGAGCGATGAGCTTCTCGTTCACCGCTCCCGGGCGAAGCCGCCCCGCCGCCACATCGTCGGCGATGCTGCGCACCGCATCGGCGATCTCGGTGCGGCCGCCGTAGTTGACGCACATGGTCAGCGTCAGCCCAGTGTTGCCCGCGGTCAGCTCCTCGGCGAACTGGAGCTCCTTGATGACGCTGCCCCACAGCCGCGGCTTGCGGCCCGCCCAACGGACCCGCACGTTCCACTCGTTGAGCTGATCGCGGCGGCGGTGCAGCACGTCGCGGTTGAAGCCCATGAGAAAGCGCACCTCCTCCGGCGAGCGGGCCCAGTTCTCGGTCGAGAACGCGTACACGCTCAGGTGCGTGAGGCCGGCCTGGATGGCGCCGGCGACCACGTCGAGCAGCGAGGCCTCCCCCGCCTTGTGCCCCTCGACTCGCGAGAGCCCGCGGCGGTTGGCCCAGCGCCCGTTGCCATCCATCACCACTGCAACGTGGCGCGGCATCTTGCCCGGTGAGAACTCCGGCGGGCGAACACCCGTCCAGTCGAGCGGGACGAACGGCACCGCGTCCGGATGCGTGTAGGGCTTGGTCATCGGGGTCCCCCTGTACCGGGCTGTTCGTCGCGCCGCATGCGGTCGACGTGGGCAAGTGATCGGATACCGCGCTCGAGCTGCCACTGCGCGAATGCCGCCACCAGGCCCGAGGCCCGGTTGTGCGCGCCCTCGGGCGCGGCGGCCACTCGCGGCCAGTCGCCGCGAATGAGCGCATCCAGGAGCGCGACGGTCTCGGGATCGACTCGGGGGCTCCCCGGCATCGCGCAGTTCGGGCAGACCATGCCGCCCTGCTGCGCGGCGAAGCGCTCATGCGGCCCGGGCACCGCGCACACCGCGCACACCTCCAGGCTCGGCGCCCAGCCCGCGAGCGAGATCGCGCGCAGCAGATACGAGTCGAGAATGCTGCGCGGCGGCTGCTGCGCGGCCGCGAGCGCGCGCAGTCCCCCGACCAGCAGCAGGTACTGCCGGGGCGACGCCTCGGACTCGGTCAGGCGGTCGGCGGTCTCGACCATGGCGTTGGCCGAGGCGTAGCGCTCGTAGTCGATGACGATGTCGGCGCCGTACGAGCCGAGCGACTCCGCCTGCTGGATGACATCGAGGCTACGGCCCGAGTAGAGCTGCACGTCGGCGACCATGAAGGGCTCGAGGCGGGCGCCGAAGCGCGACGAGGTGCGCCGCACGCCCTTCGCCACGGCGCGGATCTTGCCGTGCCCGCGGCTGAGCAGCGTCACGATGCGGTCGGCCTCACCGAGCTTGTGCGTGCGCAGCACGACAGCTTCATCCCGGTAGCTCGCCATCACTCAAGTATGGCCGCTGCCACGGCCTTCGGACGCACCGCGAGAAAGTCGTGGGTGTGGTTCGTCAGCGGTTCGTTGACAAACCACACCCACGGCCGATGCCCATTGTGTGAGCAGCTCAGGAGCGGCGCTACACCGTGGTGAGGTGGTGCGTCCGCGCGCGGATCGCGCGGTTCACGCCGGAGACGATCGCCTTCAGCGAGGCGGTCGAGATGTCGTGGTCGATGCCGACGCCCCAGAGGCGCTCGCCGTCGACCTGCAGCTCGACGTACGCGGCGGCCTGCGCGTCGCCGCCCGCGCTGAGGGCGTGCTCGACGTAGTCGTAGACGGTGACGTCGAAGCCGCGCTGGCGCAGCACCTCGGTGAACGCCGCGACGGGTCCGTTCGCCCGGCCCGTGGCCTCCACCTGCTCGTCGCCGTCGCGCATCGTGACATCGAGCACCATGTCGCCGCTCATGTCGCTCGAGGTGCGGGTTCCGACCAGCTCGAAGCGACCCCAGCGCTCCTCCGCAACCGTGGAGGGGAGGTACTCGTCGCCGAAGATACCCCAGATGTCGTCGCTCGAGACCTCGCCGCCCTCGGCGTCCGTCTTGGCCTGCACGACGCCCGAGAACTCGATCTGCAGCCGGCGCGGCAGGTCGAGGTTGTGGTCGGCCTTCAGCAGGTACGCGACGCCGCCCTTGCCGGACTGCGAGTTCACCCGGATGACCGCCTCGTAGCTGCGGCCCAGATCCTTCGGGTCGATGGGCAGGTACGGCACGGCCCACTCGATCTCGTCGACGCTCACGCCGGCCTCGGCAGCGGTGGCGGCCATGGCCTCGAAGCCCTTCTTGATGGCGTCCTGGTGCGAACCGCTGAAGGCGGTGAACACGAGGTCGCCGGCCCACGGGCTGCGCTCCGGCACGGGCAGCTGGTTGCAGTACTCGGCCGTGCGCTTGACGTGGTCGATGTCGCTGAAGTCGATCTCGGGGTCGATGCCCTGCGTGAACAGGTTCACGCCCAGCGCGACCAGGTCGACGTTTCCGGTGCGCTCGCCGTTGCCGAACAGGCATCCCTCGATGCGGTCGGCGCCCGCCATGTACCCGAGCTCCGCCGCCGCGATCGCGGTGCCGCGGTCGTTGTGGGGGTGCAGCGACAGGATGACGTTCTCGCGGTGGGCCAGGTTGCGGCTCATCCACTCGATCGAGTCGGCGTAGACGTTCGGCGTGGCCATCTCGACGGTCGCGGGCAGGTTGATGATGACCTTGCGCTCGGGGGTCGGCTCGAAGACCTCGATGACCTGGTTGCACACGTCGACGGCGAACTCGAGCTCGGTGCCCGTGTAGCTCTCGGGCGAGTACTCGTAGAAGACCTTCGTCTCGGGAATGCGCTTCTCGTACTCGCGGCACAGCCGGGCGCCCTCGAGGGCGATGTCAATGATGCCCTGCTTGTCGGTGCGGAACACCACCTCGCGCTGCAGGATGCTCGTCGAGTTGTACAGGTGCACGATCGCCTGCTTGGCGCCGGCGATCGACTCGTAGGTGCGCTCGATGAGGTGCTCACGGCTCTGCGTCAGGACCTGGATCGTGACGTCGTCCGGAATGAGGTCCTCTTCGATCAGCTGGCGCACGAAGTCGAAGTCGGTCTGGCTCGCCGACGGGAAGCCGACCTCGATCTCCTTGTAGCCCATCTTCACCAGCAGATCGAACATGATCCGCTTGCGCTCGGGACTCATCGGGTCGATCAGCGACTGGTTGCCGTCGCGGAGGTCGACCGCGCACCAGCGCGGTGCCTTCGTGATGCGGGCGTCGGGCCAGGTGCGGTCGGGCAGCTCGACGCGGATCTGCTCGTGGAATGCGCGGTACTTGTGGATCGGCATGCCGGAGGGCTGTTGTGTGTTGTCCATGATTGTGGCTTCTTCTCGCTAGATATGGGAGGCCAAACACAAGCTCCGCGACGAGGGAGGCCTGAGAATTAGGACTCGTCGCGGCAGCTAAGAAGGAGCTGGCCGAAGCGCATGCCAACAATGTTAGCAGGATGCCAGGCCCTTCGACGCACCGAGCGATTCACCCGCAGCATGCGCATCGGGTGAATCGGCACAGCGCAGTTCCTAGAACGCTTGCTCTAGAGCAGGTGTTTCGATACGCTCGCGCCATGGCACGTCCGCGCACCTTCTCGATCGATGATCTGCTCGATGTCGCAGAGACCATCGTGACGAGCGGCGATGCGACGGGCCTCACGCTCCGCGCCCTCAGCGCGGCCTCTGGCGCATCGAACGGCAGCATCTACCACCTCTTCCGTTCGAAGGAAGAACTGCTTGCTCGCGCCTGGCTGCGATCTTCGGAGCGCCTCGGCACAGTCGCCCAGGAGGCGATCGTCGCAGCCGAGATCGCCTCGGGCTCGGGCGTTGAGACCGTCGTCGCAGTCGCAGAAGCGCCGGTGGAGTTTGCCAATCGATATCCCGCCAGCGCCCAGCTGTTCTTCGCCCAGCGCAGCGCTCAGGTCTTCTCCGCCGACCTTGCACCCGAGATTCGCGAGGCGATCGACGAGGACCGGGCCCGATTCATCGCGAAGCTGCGCCTGCTTGCCAAGAAGATGTGGGACCGCACAGATGGTGTCGCGGTGGCGGCAATCACTGCCTGTGTCGTCGACATTCCAGGTTCACTCGTGCAGCGCAGCCTCACCGCGGGCCGCGAGGTCGACAGCGCGACCGTTGCGCGCATCGACGCAGCCGTACGCGCCGTGCTTGCCCTCCCCCTTGCACCGCCCAGAAACACACCCAGAACCAGAACAGAGGAGTCCTGACCATGCCTACGTTGACCATCGAGCACGAGCTGTACGTTCTGAACCTCGGCAGCGACGAGAACCGCTTCACCCTTGAGATGCTCGCCGCACTCGAGCAGGCCGTCGACAAGGTCGCTGAGGACGTTCGGCCCCTGGTCACGATCGCCGACGGCAAGTTCTTCTCGAACGGCCTCGACGTCGCGTGGATGCGCGCGAACCCCGACCAGTCGCGGGCATACGCCGGGCGGGTGCGGGCGGTGTTCGCCCGGATCATGACCCTGCCGGTGCCGACGGTCGCCGCGATCAACGGCCACGCGTTCGGCGCCGGATCGCTGCTCGCGACCGCGCACGACTGGCGCGTGATGCGCAGCGACCGCGGATTCTTCTGCTTCCCTGAGGTCGACATCGACATGTCGTTCGGTCGCGGATTCTCAGCGCTGATCCAGGCGAAGTTCAACCCGCGCACGGCGCTCGACGCGATGACCACCGGCCACCGCTACGGCGGCGAAGAGGCCCGCGAGGCCGGGCTCGTCGACGCCACGGCCTCCGAGGCCGAACTGCTCGAGACGGCGCGCGCCCGCGTCGCGGGGCTCGCCGGGAAGAACCCCGTCGCGCTCGGCGCCATCAAGGCGACGATGTTCGCCGAGGCGGTCGACCGCTTGAACGAGGCCTAGACACATACCGGACTAGAAGCCGAGCCGGCCCAGCTGCTTCGGGTCGCGCTGCCAGTCCTTGGCGACCTTGACCCGCAGGCTGAGGAACACCTTCGTGCCCACGAGCGGCTCGATCTGCGCACGGGCTCGCGCGCCGACGTCGCGCAGGCGTGCGCCGCCCTTGCCGATCACGATCGCCTTCTGGCTGTCGCGCTCGACGAACACATTGGCGTAGATCTCGGTGATCGAGCCGTCCTCGCGCTCCTCGATGTCGTCGATCGTCACGGCGAGCGAGTGCGGGAGCTCGTCGCGGACGCCGTCGAGCGACGCCTCGCGGATGATCTCGGCGACACGGTCCTCGAGCGACTCGTCGGTGACGACGCCCTCGTCATAGAGCGCGGGTCCCTCGGGCATGAGCGCGAGCAGCTCGGCGACCAGCACGTCGAGCTGCTCGTGCGCGCGCTCGGTGCCCTCGAGCGCCGAGAGCGGGATCACGGCGGCCCAGTCGTCGCGCAGCGCGTTCACCTCGATGAGCCGCTCCATCACCTGATCCGGCTTCGCGGCATCCGTCTTCGTGACGAGGGCGATCTTCTTCGCGCGGCGATAGCCGTCGAGGCTCTCGCTGATGCGGCGGTCGCCGGGCCCGACCTTCTCGGTCGCCGGCACGCAGAAGCCGATCACGTCGACGTCGCCGAGGGTGGCGTCGACGAGGTCGTTCAGCCGCTGGCCGAGCAGCGTGCGGGGCTTGTGGATGCCGGGGGTGTCGACGATCACGAGCTGCCCGTCCGGGCGGTTCACGATGCCGCGGATGGCACGGCGGGTCGTCTGCGGCTTGTCGCTGGTGATCGCGACCTTCGTGCCGACGAGCGCGTTGGTGAGCGTCGACTTGCCGACGTTCGGGCGGCCGACGAAGGTCACGAAGCCAGATCGGAAGTGCTGCGGGGGCTGTTCAGTCACGGGTATCGCTCCGGTTCTCGGGAAGGCCATCGGCGGCGGCGTCGGTGCCGCTCGCGCGTTCGACGAAGACGGTGCCGATGCCCCGGCCGCGGCGTCGCGGCGGGCCGGCGGTCATGTGCAGCCCGGCGATCCGAGCCTGCGCGCCCGGCTGCGGGATGCGCCCCAGCGCCTTGCCCAGCAGGCCGCCGACCGAGTCGACATCGTCGTCGTCGAGCTCGACGCCGAAGAGGTCGCCGAGCTCGTCGAGCGGCAGGCGCGCGCTGACGCGGTAGTGATCGGGCGCCAGCTCGACGATGTCGCTGCTGGGCAGGTCGTACTCGTCGGCGATGTCGCCGACGAGCTCCTCGATCAGGTCCTCGAGGGTGACGAGGCCGGCGATGCCGCCGTACTCGTCGACCACGAGGCACACGTGCACCGCGTCGCGCTTCATCTGCTGGAGCAGGCTCTCGGCCTTCATCGACTCGGGCACGAACGCCGCCGGGCGCAGGAGCCCGCGGATCTCGGCCTCGCGCCAGCCCTCCTCGTTTCGGAAGCCGATCTGCACGAGATCCTTCAGGTAGAGCACGCCCACGACGTCGTCGACCTCACCGTCGATGACGGGCACGCGCGAGACGCCGGTGTCGAGGAACAGCTGCATGGCCTCGGCGGTGGTGGCCGTGGCATCCACCGTCACCATGTCGGTGCGCGGCACCATCACGGCGCGCACGAAGCGATCGGTGAACTCGAACACTGAGTGGATGAGCTCGCGGTCGTCCTCTTCGATCAGCTCGTTCTCGGCCGCCTCGTCGATGATGCTCAGCAGCTGCTCCTCCGAGGCGAACGACGCGCTGCTGGGCGTGCCCGGCGTGACCCGCTCTCCCGCCCAGGCGAGCGCCCCAGAGAGCGGCCCGAGCAGCACCCGCACGAAGCGCACGACGGGTGACGCCGCGCGCAGCAGGCGCTTGGCATGCTGGCGCCCGATGGTGCGGGGGCTCGCGCCCACGAGCACGAACGAGACGCCCGTCATGATGACGGCAGCGGCGAGCATCGCCCACCAGATGTTGTCGAGCAGCTCGTCGAACGCGACCGTCACCAGCACCGCCGCGGACGTCTCGGCGAGGATGCGGGTGAAGATGACCGCGCTGAGCGAACGCTCGACGTCGTCGGCGATCCTGCGCAGGTGCGCCGCGTTGCGACCGGATCGCGCCCACTCGAGCAGATCGACGCGCGAGGTGACCGTGAGCGCCGAGTCGAGGGCGGCCATCAGCCCGCCGAGCACCACGAGCAGCGCCGCCGCCACGAACAGAAGGGTGACGATCATGCCGCGTCGCTCACGCCCTTCATCGTCGTCGTTCCGAGGCGACGAAGCCGAGCAGCAGCTCGCGCTGCAGCCCGAACATCTCGCGCTCCTCGTCCGGCTCGGCGTGGTCGAAGCCGAGCAGGTGCAGCACGCCGTGCGTGGTCAGCAGCAGCAGCTCGTCGAGGGTGGAGTGCCCCGCAGCCTGTGCCTGCGTCTCGGCGACCTGCGGGCACAGCACGATGTCGCCGAGCAGTCCGGGCGGGGTCGGCGCGTCTTCGGTGCCCGGGCGCAGCTCGTCCATGGGAAAGCTCAGCACATCGGTCGGGCCGGGCTCGTCCATCCACTGCACATGCAGCGCCTCCATGGCGCCCTCGTCGACGAGGATGATCGACAGCTCGGCGTCGGCGCTGACGTGCAGCGCGCCGAGCACGTATTCGGCGAGCCGGAGCACCCGCGCCTCGTCGATGTCGATCGTCGACTCGTTGTTGATCTCGATGGTCATGCTCGTCCTCGCATCAGGGTGGATCGCTCCGGGACCGGGCGCATCAGGGTCGTCCTCGCTTGGGGAGACCGTCGCGCGGGCCGGCTGGGCGCGCTTCACGCGCGCCGCGACGGTCGGCGCGCGCCGCGAACTGCGCGGCCTCCTCGCGCTCGAAGCGCGCGGCGAGGCGCGCCTCGTCGTACTCGGTGTACGCATCGACGATTCTGCCGACGAGCGTGTGCCGCACCACGTCGTCGCTGGTCAGCCGTGAGAAGTGGATGTCGTCGATCCCGTCGAGCACGCGGGTCACGAGCCGAAGGCCCGAGGCGCCGCCCGGGAGGTCGATCTGCGTGATGTCGCCGGTGACCACCATCCGCGTGCCGAAGCCGAGCCGGGTCAGGAACATCTTCATCTGCTCGGGCGTCGTGTTCTGCGCCTCGTCGAGCACCACGAACGAGTCGTTGAGCGTCCGTCCGCGCATGTAGGCGAGCGGCGCCACCTCGATCGTGCCCGCCGCGATGAGCTTGGGCACGAGCTCCGGCTCCATCATCTCGTTGAGCGCGTCGTAGAGCGGGCGCAGGTACGGGTCGATCTTGTCGTTGAGCGTGCCGGGCAGAAACCCGAGGCGCTCCCCCGCCTCGACGGCGGGACGGGTCAGGATGATGCGGCTGACCTCCTTGCGCTGCAGCGCCTGCACGGCCATCGCCATCGCCAGGTAGGTCTTGCCCGTGCCCGCCGGGCCGATGCCGAACACGATCGTGTTCTCGGCCATGGCGTCGACGTACTCGCGCTGCCCGGTGGTCTTCGGGCGGATGACCCGGCCACGGGAGGTCAGGATCGCCTCGCCCAGCACCTCGGACGGGCGGGTGCCGTCCTCCCGCTCGAGGATCCGCGCCGACGACACGACATCGAACGGCTGGAGGTCGTGCCCTGAGCGCGTCATCTCGAGCAGCTCGCCCACGAGCCGGCGCGCGCCGTCGACCGCCGCCTGCGGCCCCGTGAGCATGATCTCGTTGCCGCGCACGTGCACATCGACCTCGGGGTGCTCGCGCTCGACGACGCGCAGGAGGCGATCGTGCGGGCCGAGCAGCTGCACCATCGCGATGCCGTCCACGTGGATGCGCTCGACGGCCTCGCCGCGCGCGGCGCCTTCCTGCGGTGCGGCATCGGGGCCGGCCGCGCCGCCGTCCGATTCGGGCGTTCCGGCCTCAGTCACCAAGGCTCGTCTCATCGAGGTCGCCGCCGAGCACGTGCGCGTGCACGTGGAACACCGTCTGTCCGGCGGAGGCGCCCGTGTTGAACACCAGCCGGAACTCGGGGCTGCCCTGCTCGGCCGCCACCGTGTTCGCCAGAGCGACCATCTCGGCCAGCAGCGCCGGGTCGCCGGCGGCGAGCTCGACGACGTTGCGGTACTTGGAGCTCTTCGGGATCACCAGCAGGTGCACGGGCGCCTTCGGCGCGATGTCGACGATGGCGAACACTCGCTCGGTCTCGCCGACGATCGTGCCCGGGATCTCGCCCTCGAGGATGCGGGTGAACACGGATGGCGCGTGCGCGGACGCCGGAGACTCACTCATGGCAGCCAGTCTATCGCCGAGGCCTCGGACCGCGGCGGATCACCAGCGCCCCAGCAGCACGCTGACCACGGCCAGCGCGGCCGGGCCCGCCGTCGAGGTGCGCAGCACCGTCTCGCCCATCCGCGCGGGCGTCGCCCCGGCTGCGGCGAGCCGCTCGAGCTCCTCCGGCGAGAAGCCGCCCTCCGGGCCCACGACCAGCACGAGATCGCGCTCGTCGGCCACGGTGCTGGCCCCGGCGCCGGCACCCGCGAGCCTCAGCTCGCTCAGGCGCGCCGCGGCGGTCGGCTCGAGCAGCAGCATACGCGAGGTCGCCGCAAGCGCGACAAGATCGCCGGTCGTCACGAGCGGGCCCACCTCGGGCACGCGCGCGCGATGCGCCTGCTTGGATGCCTCGCGCACGATCGTCGCCCAGCGGGCGAGCCCCTTCGCGACCTTGGGGCCGTCCCAGCGCGAGACGCTCCGCGACGCCGCCCACGGGAGCACCGCGTCCACCCCGAGCTCGGTCGCTGCCTGGATGGCAAGCTCGTCGCGATCGCCCTTCGCGAGCGCCTGCACGAGCACGAGGCGGGGGCTTCCCGCTTCGACTCGGCGCACGGCGGTGACGCGCACGATCACCTCGGCGGCCTCGGCGCGTTCGCACACCCCGTCGGCCAGCGTGCCGCGACCGTCGCCGACGGTCACCGCCTCGCCGGCGCGTACGCGGCGCACGGTCACGGCGTGGCGCGCCTCGGCGCCGGCGAGCACGACGACCGCGTTCGGCAGGATCTCGCCGTGCTCGTCGAGCAGCGCCGGGAGCTCGTCGACGATGAAGTGCAGCGCCACCGGCCTACGCGCCCCGGAACCGGTCGCGCAGCTTCGAGAACAGGCCCTGATGGAACTCGCTGAGCTTCGGACCCGGGGTCTTCGCCTTGGCCGCGAACTGCTCGATGAGCTTGCGCTGCGAGGAGTCGAGCTTGGTGGGGGTGAGCACCTGCACGCCGACCCGCAGATCGCCGCGCTGCGAGCCGCGCAGCGGGGTGATGCCGCGGCCCTTCATCGTCAGCACGTCGCTGCTCTGCACGCCGGGGCGGATCTCGAGGTCGACCGGCCCGTCGAGCCCCTCGATCGTGGTCGTGGTGCCGAGGATCGCGTCGGTCATCGAGACCTCGAGCGTCGCGAGCAGGTCGTCGCCGTCGCGGCTGAAGATCGGGTGGTTCTGCACCTCGACCTGCAGGTACAGGTCGCCGTTCGGGCCGCCGGCGGGGCCGACCTCGCCCGATCCGGGCAGCTGCAGGCGCAGCCCGCTCTCGACGCCGGCGGGCACGTCGATCGAGACGGTGCGGCGCGAGCGCACGCGCCCCTGCCCCTGGCAGGTGTCGCAGGGGTACGGGATCACCGTGCCGTAGCCATGGCACGAGCCGCAGGGCGCCTGCGTGATCACGTTGCCGAGCAGCGAGCGCACCTGCCGCTGCACGTGCCCCGTGCCGTGGCAGATGTCGCAGGTGACCGGGTGGGTGCCCGGCTGCGTGCACTCGCCGTTGCAGGTCTCGCACAGCACGGCCGTGTCGACCTCGATGTCGCGGTGCGCGCCGAAGACGACGTCGCCGAGCTCGAGTGTGACGTGCACGAGCGCGTCCTGACCGCGCTCACGGCGCGAGCGCGGTCGGCCCGCTCGGCTGCCGCCGCCCCCGCCGAAGAACGTCTCGAAGATGTCGCCGAAGCCGCCGAAGCCCGCCCCGCCGAACGCGTCGCCGCCGGAGTCGTAGCGGCGGCGCTGCTCGGGATCGCTCAGCACGTCGTAGGCGTGCGTGACGAGCTTGAACTGCTCCGCGGCCTCCTCGCCGGGGTTCACGTCGGGGTGAAGCTGACGCGCCTTCTTGCGGTAAGCCTTCTTGATCTCGTCGAGGGTCGCGTCGCGCGACACGCCGAGGACGTCGTAGTGGTCAGCCACTGTGGCCTTTCTGCGCGCCGCATCGGCGCGTGTGTTGTCTGTCGTGTTCGAGGGATGTCGAGTTCGGGATGCTTCAGCGACGAGCCTCGTCGTCGTCGAGCAGGTGGGAGAGGTACCGCGCCACCGCGCGTGCCGCGGCGAGGTTCGACGAGTAGTCCATCCGGGTCGGGCCGAGCACGCCGACGCGCGCGATCGCGCCCGACGCGTCGTACTGTCCCGTCAGCACCGAGGTCTCCGGAAGCCCGAACGGCTCGTTCTCGCGACCGATGCTCGCCGCGAGCCCGTGCCGGTCGGCGACCATCTCGGTCATCAGCCGCAGCAGCGTCGCCTGCTCCTCGATCGCCTCGAGGACGGGGTAGATGCTGCCGCGGAAGTCCTGCTCGCGACGCGCGAGGTTGGCGGCGCCGGCCATGACGAGGCGGTCGGCGCGGAAGCCCTCGAGCTCCTCCGCGATGACGGCGCTGACCGTCAGCAGGTGCTCGTCGAGGCGGTTCGCCACGGGCGCGTCGGCGCCCGTCAGCCCGTCGATGCGCGCGGCGCACTCCTGGATGGTGAGGCCGACGCAGATCGAGCCCAGGCGCCCGCGCAGGCAGCCCAGGTCGGCGTCGTCGATGTCGCCGCGCAGCCCGACGATCCGCTGGCTGACACGACCCGTGTCGGTCACGACGATCACCAGCAGGCGATTGGATGCCAGCGCCACCAGCTCGATGTGCGTCACATGCGCCCGCTCGAACGAGGGGTACTGCACGAGCGCGACCTGTCCGGTCAGCTGCGCGAGGACCCTGACCGTGCGGGCGAGCAGGTCGTCGAGATCGCCGGGCTCGTCGAGGAATCCGGCGATGGCGGAGCGCTGCGCGCTCGAGAGCGGGCGAATCTCGGCGAGATGGTCGACGAAGACCCGGTACCCCTTGTCGGTCGGCACCCGACCCGAGGAGGTGTGCGGCGCGACGATGAGCTCTTCATCCTCGAGCAGGGCCATGTCGTTGCGGATCGTCGCGGCAGAGACGCCGAACGCATGCCGCTCGACGATCGACCTGCTGCCGACCGGCTCATGCGTCTGCACGTAGTCCTGGACGATCGCCCGAAGCACTTGCAGGCCACGTTCCGAAACCATGGTCACCTCCCGCCTGGCACTCGAACTCCGAGAGTGCCAATTCTACCCATGTCGCGGGCGCTATGGCGTCAGCGCGCGCACGACGGCGTCGGCGAGCAGCCTGCCCTGCAGGGTCAGCACGATCCGTCCCCTGATCGCCGCCGCGCCGTCGATCAGGCCGTCGGCGATGAGCCCGGCGACGGCGGAGCGCCTGCTCGGGGTCACGGCATCCACCGCCACGCCCTCGCGGATGCGCGACTCGAGCAGCAGCCGCTCAACCCCGCGCACCTGCTCGTCGAGCAGCTCGCGACCGGCCGCCGGCGACTCGCCGAGCGCGAGGCGCTGCGCGTACGCGGCGGGGTGCTTGACGTTCCACCAGCGCAGCCCCGCGATGTGGCTGTGCGCGCCCGGGCCGTAGCCCCACCAGTCCTGGCCCCGCCAGTAGGCCAGGTTGTGCCGCGAGCGCTGCGCCGGCCCCCGCGACCAGTTGCTGACCTCGTACCACTCGAAGCCCGCCGCCGCGAGGGTGGCGTCGGCAAGCTCGTACATGTCGGCCTGCAGGTCGTCGTCGGGCGCGGGCACCTCGCCGCGGCGGATCTGCCGGGCGAGCTTGGTGCCGTCCTCGATGATCAGCGCGTAGGCCGAGAGGTGGTCGGGCCCGTGCGCGAGCGCCGTGTCGAGCGAGTTCCGCCAGTCGTCGAGCGACTCCCCCGGCGCGCCGTAGATCAGATCCAGGCTCACGTCGAGCCCCGCGCCGCGCGCGGCCGCAACGGCCGAGGCGATGTTCGCGGGGTTGTGGGTGCGCTCGAGCGCCGCCAGCACGTGCGGCACCGCCGACTGCATGCCGATCGACATCCGGGTGACCCCGGCGGCCGCGAGCTCGTCGACGACGGCGGGCGTCACGGTGTCGGGGTTCGCCTCGACGGTGACCTCCGCACCGGGGGCGAGCCCGAACGCGTCGCGCACCCCGGCCAGCATCCGGCCGAGATCGCCGGCGGGCAGCAGCGTCGGCGTGCCACCGCCGAAGAACACAGTGGATGCCTCACGCCGCGGCGCTCCGGCACGCGCGAGCACGCCGACCGAGAGCTCGATCTCGCGCAGCAGGGTGTCGGCGTACTGGTCCTGCCTGGCGCCGTGCAGCTCCGTGGCGGTGTACGTGTTGAAGTCGCAGTATCCGCATCGCACGCGGCAGAACGGCACGTGCAGGTACACCCCGAAGTCGATCGCGGGGTCGACGATCAGCGCGTTCGGAAGCGCACCGTCGGCGGGTGCGGGATCGCCGATGGGAAGCGGGCCGGCCATGGGCTCCCCTACGCGGGGCTCACCCACAGGGGTGACATCGCGCGCAGGTAGCGTGTGAACAGCTCGCGGCGGCGCCGCTGCACGAGGCGGGGCACGAGACGGTACAGCCAGGCCACGGGCGTGTCGAAGGCGCGAACGGTGAACCACACCTCGTCGTTGGGCAGCCAGGTGATCATGAACGACTCCTCGCCGCTGACGACCGAGTCGCCCACGGTGCCGAGCGCGAACCCGATGCGCTTGGCCTCCTCGACGGCGAAGATCACGCGCAGCTCGGCGTCGACCTTCAAGCCGCCCAGCCGGCCGTGCACGCGCACGGTCGAGCCGGCACTCACCAGCGGCGTGCCCTCGGCGTCGAAGCGCTGCTCGGCCATGAGGCTGGGCGGCACGATCGGCCTGCCCTCCTCGTCGAAGCTGACGCCCGAGTACCCGGGCGCCGACGCCGGGCGCACCTCGGCGACCGTCAGCCCGCCGGCCTTGAGCGCCTGCCACGACAGCAGCGACTCGCCTGCAGTGCGGAAGCGCTCCTCGCCGCTGCCCAGGCGCCAGGACTCCTCGGCGGGACGCGCGCCGTGCGGCGGGTACTGCATGAGGTCGCTCGCCTGGGTCGCGCCAACCGCGGCGTAGTCGACCGTCTCGTCTCGAAAGCTTGCTCGACGCATGAACTTCAGCCTAATTGCGAGCAGTCCGCGACACGCGGGCTACTTCCCGTCCTTCTTCTCGACATCGCCTGAGAGCGCGGCGATGAACGCCTCCTGCGGCACCTCGACGCGGCCGACCATCTTCATGCGCTTCTTGCCTTCCTTCTGCTTCTCGAGCAGCTTGCGCTTGCGGCTGATGTCACCGCCGTAGCACTTGGCGAGCACGTCCTTGCGGATCGCGCGAATCGACTCGCGGGCGATGATCCTCGAGCCGATCGCCGCCTGGATCGGCACCTCGAACTGCTGGCGCGGGATCAGCTGCTTGAGCCGCTCGGTCATCATGACGCCGTACGCGTACGCCTTGTCGCGATGCACGATCGAGCTGAAGGCATCCACCCGCTCGCCCTGGAGCAGGATGTCGACCTTCACGAGGTCGGCGGTCTGCTCGCCGCTGGGCTCGTAGTCGAGGCTGGCGTAGCCCTGCGTGCGGCTCTTGAGCTGGTCGAAGAAGTCGAAGACGATCTCGCCGAGCGGCACGTTGTAGCGGATCTCGACGCGCTCCTCGCTCAGGTACTCCATGCCCAGCAGCGTGCCGCGGCGCGCCTGGCACAGCTCCATGACCGTGCCGACGTAGTCCTTGGGCAGCACGATGGCCGCCTTCACCATCGGCTCGGCGACGCTCTTGAGCTTGCCCTCCGGGTACTCGCTCGGGTTGGTCACCGTGATGCGCTTGCCGTCGTCGGTCTCGACCTCATAGATCACGCTCGGCGCGGTCGTGATCAGGTCGAGCCCGAACTCGCGCTCGAGGCGCTCGGTGATGATCTCGAGGTGCAGAAGCCCGAGGAAGCCGCAGCGGAAGCCGAAGCCGAGCGCGACCGAGGTCTCGGGCTCGTACACGAGCGAGGCGTCAGAGAGCTTCAGCTTGTCGAGCGCCTCGCGCAGCACCGGGTACTCGCTGCCGTCGATCGGGTAGATGCCCGAGAAGACCATGGGCTTCGGATCGGTGTAGCCGGGCAGCGGCTCGGTGGCGGGGGTGCGCAGCGAGGTGATCGTGTCGCCGACCTTCGACTGGCGCACGTCCTTCACGCCGGTGATGAGGTAGCCGACCTCGCCGACGCCGAGGCCCTGCGCGGGCTTGGGCTCGGGGCTCGAGACGCAGATCTCGAGCACGTCGTGCACGGCGCGGGTCGACATCATCTGCACGCGCTCGCGCGGGCTCAGCTTGCCGTCGACCATGCGCACGTACGTCACCACGCCGCGGTACGAGTCGTAGACCGAGTCGAAGATCATGGCGCGGGCCGGGGCATCCGGGTCGCCCTTCGGCGCGGGGATGTCGCGGACGATGCGATCGAGCAGGCTCTCGACGCCCATGCCCGTCTTGCCGCTCACGCGCAGCACGTCCTCCGGCTTGCCCCCGATCAGCCCGGCCAGCTCGGCCGCGTACTTGTCGGGGTCGGCCGCCGGCAGGTCGATCTTGTTCAGCACCGGGATGATGTGCAGGTCGTTCTCGAGCGCCAGGTACAGGTTCGCCAGGGTCTGAGCCTCGATGCCCTGCGCCGCGTCGACGAGCAGCACCGCGCCCTCGCAGGCCGCGAGCGAGCGCGAGACCTCGTAGGTGAAGTCGACGTGGCCGGGCGTGTCGATCATGTTCAGCGCGTATGTCTCGGCCGGGGTGCCCCCGCCGGTCGCCCAGGGCATCCGCACGGCCTGGCTCTTGATCGTGATGCCGCGCTCGCGCTCGATGTCCATCCGGTCGAGGTACTGCGCGCGCATGTCGCGATCCGCGACCGAGCCGGTGACCTGCAGCATGCGGTCAGCAAGGGTCGACTTGCCGTGGTCGATGTGAGCGATGATGCAGAAGTTGCGGATGCGAGCGGGGTCCGTGGCGGCGGGCTCGAGCGGCTTCAGGGCACGTGGTGACATATTCCCGCGATTCTACCGGGCCGGCGCGCGCTTCGCCCCCGCCGGCCGCTCGGCCCCCGGCGACCCCACGGATTCCCACCGCCGCGCGCCGCGGTCGGCACCCGCGCCCGCTCGCCCGACGCGCACACCGAAGCGTTCTCCGCCCGGTGCGCGAGGGTTCACCTCCGGGGTCTTGCGGCGGTCTGACGAGTACGGGATGCTCGTGTCCAATCGGCTGGTTTCGCCGCGGCCCATCCCTGCTGCGGCACCGTTTCTCAGTGTGGAGCAGACCAATGAACCCTGTGCAGACCGACCCGTCCACCGCATTGCCCGCCTGGAGAGCGAGGGCGCGACGACCGCTCGCGGCCACAGCCGCGATGGTCACCGCGGTCGCACTGTTCGGGCTCGCGCCGATCTCGGCGAACGCCGCCGTGGGCACCACGCCGCGCGTGCTGATCAACGAGGTCTACGGTGGCGGCGGCAACAGCGGCGCGCCGATCAATCGCGACTTCGTCGAGCTGGTCAACACCACCGACGCCGCCGTCGATCTTGCGGGCTGGAGCGTGCAGTACGCCTCCGCGACGGGGACCAGCTGGCAGGTTACGCCGCTCAGCGGCACCCTTCCCGCCGGGGCCACCTGGGTGGTCGGGCAGGCCGCGGGGGCCGGCGCGCAGCCGAGCTTCACGGTCAACACCGAGGGCTCGATCCCGATGAGCGGCAGCGCCGGCAAGGTCGCGCTCGTGCAGGGCACCGCCGCTCTCACCGGCACCGGCGCCACGATCGCCGACGACCCCGCCGTCGTCGACCTCGTCGGCTTCGGCGCCGCGAACGGGTTCGCGGGCACCGCCCCGGCGCCGGGCACGACGAACGCCACCTCGGTCTCGCGCGACGCCGCGCACACGAACACGGCCGACAACGCGCGGGACTTCACCGCGGGTGCGCCGACGCCGGAGGCCTGGACGAGCACCGACCCCGACCCTGATCCCGACCCGGATCCGGATCCCGACCCCACGACGGTGACGATCGCGCAGGTGCAGGGCACCGGCGACGCGTCGCCGCTCGCGGGACAGACCGTCACCACGACCGGCGTGGTCACCGCCGTGTACCCGACCGGCGGCTTCAGCGGCTACTACATCCAGACCCCCGGCACGGGCGGCGCGATCGACCTCGCGACGCACACCGCCTCGGATGGCCTGTTCGTCTACAGCGCGTCGACGGCCGCGACCGTCGCGATCGGGCAGCACGTCCAGGTGACCGGCCTCGTGAGCGAGTACTTCGGGCTCACCCAGATCGCCGTCGCCGATGCCGCATCGCTCGTGCAGCTGACCGACGCCGTGACCGCCCCGGCCCCGGCAGCGCTCGCCTGGCCGGCCGATGCCGCGCAGCGCGAGTCGCTCGAGGGCATGCTCTTCGCGCCGCAGGGCGCCTTCACGGTGAGCAACACCTACGCCACCAACCAGTACGGCGAGGTCGGCCTCGCCGCCGGCACGACGCCGCTGCGTCAGCCCACCGATGTCGCCCGCCCGGGCACGCCGGAGGCCGCCGCCGTGGCAGCCGACAACGCCGCGCGCGGCGTCGTGCTCGACGATGGCGTCACCACGAACTTCCTGAGCGCGGCGAACAGCTCGCTCACTCCCCCATGGGTCTCGCTCACCGCGCCCGTGGTGGTCGGCGCCGCCGTCACCTTCACCAAGCCGGTCATCGTCGACTACCGCAACAACGCCTGGAAGCTCAACCCCACGGCGCCGCTGTCGGCGTCGGCCCCCGCAGACGCCCCGGCCTCGTTCGCGAACCCGAGGACCGCGGCGCCGGAATCGGTCGGCGGTCAGCTCTCGATCGCCTCGTTCAACGTGCTGAACTACTTCACCACGCTCGGCGACCAGAACCCGTCGTGCGTCCCGTACCGCGATCGCGCCGGCAACGGCGTCACCGTGCGCGAGGGATGCGACCAGCGCGGCGCATGGAGCGCGGCAGACCTGCAGCGTCAGCAGGACAAGCTCGTCTCCGCGATCAGCGCGCTGGATGCCGACGTCGTCGGCCTCATGGAGATCGAGAACTCGGCGGTGCTCGGCGAGAGCGCCGACGAAGCCACTGCCACGCTGGTCGGCGCGCTCAACGCCGCCGCGGGCGAGACCCGCTGGGCCTTCGTGCCGTCGTCGACCGAGCTGCCCCCGCTCGCGCAGCAGGACGTGATCACGAACGCGATCATCTACCAGCTCGACGCAGCGACGCCGCTCGGTGCCTCCCGCGCGCTCGGCACGCAGAGCGGGAGCGACCAGGCGTTCGGCAACGCGCGCGAGCCGATCGGCCAGGTCTTCGGGCCGGCGGCCGGCGGCGCGCCGGTGCTCGTGGTCGTCAACCACTTCAAGTCGAAGGGATCGCCCGGCCCCTGGCCAGGCGATGCAGACGCTGGCGACGGCCAGGGCGCATCCAACGCGTCGCGCATCAAGCAGGCCACCGCGCTTCGCGACTGGGTCTCGGCCATCAAGGGCGACACCGACTCGGTGGCACTGGTCGGCGACTTCAACTCGTACGGGATGGAGGACCCCCTGCAGGTGCTCTACGACGCGGGATACGCCGACGCCGCGGACGCGCTGGGCGTGAAGACCTCCACCTACTCGTTCGGCGGGCTCTCGGGATCGCTCGACCACGTCCTGCTGAACGGCCCGGCCCTCGATCGAGCCAGCGGCGCCGACATCTGGAACATCAACTCGGGCGAGTCGGTGGCGCTGGAGTACAGCCGCTACAACGCGCACGGAACGCTGTTCTACGCGCCGGACGCGTACCGCTCGTCCGACCACGATCCGGTCAAGGTCGGCCTCGCCGCCGATGCTGCGCCGATCACCCTGACGCTGCTCGGCATCAACGACTTCCACGGTCGCATCGACAGCAACACGGTGAAGGTCGCGGGCACGTTCGAGCAGCTGCGCGCAGCGGCACAGGGCCCGGTCCTGGCGCTCGCGCAGGGCGACCTCATCGGCGCCTCGCTGTTCGCCTCGTCGGTTGCGAAGGACAAGCCCACGATCGACGTGTTCAACGCGCTCGATCTGGATGTCGCGACGGTGGGCAACCACGAGTTCGACCGCGGATTCGCCGACCTCACCGACCGTGTGATGCACGAGGCGCACTTCCCGTACATCGGCGCGAACGTCTACCTCAAGGGCACGACGACCCCCGCGCTGCAGGAGTATGAGCTGTTCGACATCGACGGCATGACGGTCGCGGTGATCGGGGCCGTCACCGAGGAGACCCCGTCGCTGGTGACCCCGAGCGGGATCGCCGGCCTCGACTTCGGCAACCCCGTCGAAGCCATCAACCGAGTGGCCGACCAGCTCACCGACGGCAACCCCGCCAACGGCGAGGCAGATGTGCTGATCGCCTCCTTCCACGAGGGCGCCGGCGAAGGCACGCCGCCATCGACCCTCGAGGCCGAGGTCGCCAAGGGCGGCGCGTTCGCCGACATCGTCGAGCACACCTCGCCCAAGGTCGCCGCACTCTTCGGCGGCCACACGCACAAGGCGTACGCCTGGTCGGCACCGGTTCCCGGCACCGACCGCAGCCGTCCCGTCGTGCAGAGCGGCTCGTATGGCAGCGACGTCGGCGAGGTTGTGCTGACGATCGATCCCGCCACCTTCGCGGTGACCGCGCACACCGAGCGCAACGTGGCTCGCACCTCGACGGCGCCCGCCGAGCTCATCGCGACGTACCCGCGCGTCTCCGCGGTGAACGACATCGTGGTCGCCGCCCTGGCCGCGGCCGCAGAGGTGGGCAACACCGCCGTCGCCGAGGTCAGCGCCGACATCACCACCGCATTCGGGGGCGGCTCGTTCGTCGACGGCGTCTGGACCGGGGGCACCCGCGACAACCGCGCCGAGGAGTCCACGCTCGGCAACCTCGTCGCCGATGCGCTGCTCGATTCGATGTCGGCCATTCCCAATGGCGCGACGATCGGCGTGACCAATGCCGGCGGTCTGCGCTCAGACCTGTGGAACACGCAGGCCGAGTTCGGCCCGGCCGCCATCCCGGGGATGCCCGACGGCACGATCTCGTTCTCGCAGGCGAACGCGGTGCTGCCGTTCAACAACACCATGGCGCTGGTCACCCTCACCGGTGCGCAGTTCAAGGCGGTGCTCGAACAGCAGTGGCAGCGGCTGGCGGACGGCACCGTCCCCACCAGCCGCCCGTACCTGCAGCTCGGGCTCAGCAGCAACGTGACGTACACCTACGACGCGTCGCAGCCGATGGACCAGCGCATCACCTCGGTGACCGTCGACGGCAGGCCGCTCGACCCGAACGCGAGCTACCGCGTCGGCACGCTCTCGTTCCTCGCGACCGGTGGCGACAACTACCGCGCGTTCACGCAGGGCACCGACTACGTCGACACGGGCCTGCTCGACTATGAGGCCTGGATCGACTACCTCGGCGACCACTCGCCGGTCGGCCCGTCGTACGCCAAGCACGCCGTGTCGGTGACGGGAGCGCCGGACGCTGCCGCCCCCGGCGACGCGCTGACGCTGCAGGTGAGCGGGCTCAACCTCACCAGCCGTGGCGCACCCGAGAACACGAGCCTCGTCGCATCCATCGGCGGGGTCGAGCTCGGATCGTTCGCGGTCAGCGGCGGCGCCGCGACCGTCACGCTCACCCTGCCGGCCGACACGCCCGTCGGGGCCGCACAGCTGCTGCTGTCGGCTCCGAGCAGCGGCACGGTCGTCACGGTCCCACTGACGATCGAACCGGGCGTCGCGGCATCCACCACGGCGCTTTCGCTCACCAAGACCGACTTCGTGGTCGGCGCCCGCGGCGCCGTCACGGCGACGGCCACGGTGAGCGCGGATGCCCCGGTCTCGGGCACGATCGAGTTCGTGGTGGACGGCACCGTGCTCGCCTCGGCGCCGGTCCGCGACGGTGGCGCGACCGCCCAGCTGTCACTGCCCGGCACGCTCGGTGTCGGCACGCATCAGGTCATGGCACGCTACCTCGGCTCCGACGAGGTCTCGGCCTCGGAGTCGGCATCGGTCGCGATCACCGTGCAGGCGGCGACGTCACGCACGACGCTGCTGCCGGTGCTGCCCGTGCAGATGAACGGGCTGCTCCACTCCACGCTGTTCGCCTTCGTGACGCTCGACAGCGGGCAGAGCGCGAGCGGCAAGGTCGAGTTCCGTGAGGGCACGCGCGTCGTGGCCACCGTGCAGGTGCGGGGCGGCGTGGCGTCGACAACCCTGCCGAAGCTGAGCCGCGGCTCGCACAGCTTCACCGCAGTGTTCGTCCCGAGCGACCCGGCGACGACGACCGGCTCGACCAGCGCACGAGCGAGCGTGCTGGTGCTGTTCTAGTCGCTCGGCGCGCAGCGCCCTGGGAGCGCAGGATCGTGGGAGTCGTCTTCGGGCGGCTCCCACGACTCGTGCACGCGCCTCGACTCTTGGGACTCGTGCCGCACGGGCGCCGGCGCGGCGCGCGCGTCACACGGCTGACCCAGTCTGCCCCGGGGCTTCCCCGCCCTGCCCCGCACCACCGCGCCCCGCGCTGCCTCACCTCGCCTCGCCTCGCACCACCGCGCACCGCGCTGCCCCGCGCCGTCTGCTCCCGAGCGGCGCGGCGCGAGCGCCGCTCGCGACCACGACACGTGGGAGTGCGGCAGGATCGAGACATGACCGCGTCCGTCGTGCTCGTGCATGGGATCCGCACCTCGGCCAGCATGTGGCGGGCCCAGCTCGAGCACCTGCGTGCTCGAGGCATCACCGCCGAGGCCGTCGACCTGCCGGGTCACGGCACGCGCATGGCCGAGCCGTTCAGTCTGAAGGAGGCCCTCCGCACCGTCGACGCCGCCGTGTCGCGTGCGGCCCAGCGCGGCCCGGTCGTGCTCGCCGCGCATTCCCTCGGCGGCCTGCTCTCGATCGAGTACATGGGCCGCACCCCGGCGCCGCCCGTCGAGGCGTTCATCGCGGCGTCCTGCACCGCGGTGCCCCGCGGCGTGCCGCTGCAGACGTATCGCACGCTGGCGCGGGGCATGGATGCGCTGCCCGGCCGCGGCATGTGGCTCAGCGAGCGCGTGCTCGATGTCACGCTGCCCGCGCAGACTCGCGCCGACTTCGGCGCCGGCGGGTACGCGCTCGACACGCAGGACCCGGCGCTCGGCGCGCTCGCCGAACTCGACGTGCTCGCCGCGCTCCCGCGCATTCGGGTGCCCACCTGGTTCGTCAACGGCCAGTTCGACCAGCTCCGGGTGCGCGAGCGGCTGTTCGAACGACTCACGCCGCACGCCGAGCTGATCGTCGTGCCACGCACCAGCCACCTGGTGACCGCGATGCGCCCCCGGGTGTTCAATGCGGTTCTCGATCTCGCGATCGCGACCGTGACGGATGCCGCGCCTGCGGCCGCGGCCGCGGACATCTCCGTGGGCACCTCCGCAGGCGACGCCGCGACCGGAGCGACCGGAGCGACCGGAGCGACCGGAGCGCCGGCTGCTCCGCGCCGCGCGCAGGAATGAGTTCGTGCGAGGACCGCGCACCTGCTAACATTGGCTCTTGGCTTGCGTGTGGGAGATCTCCCTCACGACTCCCATGCGACACCCCTCTCTCGTTGCATGGATCTTCTTATCCAGTTCCAAACGAAAGAACGTTGAAAACGTGGCAAACATCAAGTCGCAGATCAAGCGCATCCGCACCAACGCCAAGGCAACCGCTCGCAACAAGGCCGTCAAGAGCGAGATGCGTTCGGCCGTCCGCGCCACCCGTCAGGCCATCGCGACCGGCGACAAGGCAGCCGCGCAGGCAGCGCTCGTCGTCGCGAGCAAGAAGCTCGACAAGGCCGCCGGCAAGGGCGTCATCCACATGAACCAGGCAGCCAACAAGAAGTCGGCCATCGCCAAGCAGGTCGCTGCGCTCTAAGCGTCGCAACGCATGCAGGGGTCCGCGATTCGCGGGCCCCTTCTGCATTCCCGGGGCACTCGCAAGCGCCGCCACACGCCACGCCACGCCACGCCACGCCACGCCACG
>Ga0116180_1000146_pt1 | contig 66583 bp, 89 predicted proteins | sample AD_UKC073_MetaG_FD_89804 | JGI IMG/M metagenome (GOLD analysis project Ga0116180, IMG submission 89804) | Active sludge microbial communities of municipal wastewater-treating anaerobic digesters from USA - AD_UKC073_MetaG | ecosystem: Engineered > Bioreactor > Anaerobic > Digestate | place: USA... | reverse complement strand
CCCGCGAGCCATCCATGGGTTCTACCCGCCCATCGCCGTCTACCAGGCCATGCTGGACAAACTCAATCAACCCAGTTCCTCCATTCAATAAACCGGTGTTGCACTTGGTGCTTGACTCCGCCAGAGGAAAAAAGGGGTAGGTATGAAGTCTTTGTATATAGAGTTTTGACGGGTTGTAATTCACAACAATTTCGTCACTCCTCCGGCGCCCTGCGCGGCGCCTTGAACCGCCGCAGCCCGCTGTCCTGTCCCTCACTGCCCGCGGCCGCCGCCGCCCGCGCCGTTGCCGGCGCGTGTTCGGCTGCGCCGGCACCCGTACCGGCGGCCTTGAGCGCTTCGCGGTTGCGCGGGTTGTCCTCGCCGATCGCCGCGCTGCGGCGGAAGAAGTCTCGCAAGCCCATGGTGCGCCTCACATGGAGTAGTTGAAGTTGTCGTTGCTGCTGCCGCGAATCTCTGCCGCCGCAGAGACCATAGCCCACGCGCTGGCGAGTCGTTGAGACCCGGTGGTGAGCATGACCTTCGCTGCATCCATGCGTGCGTCGTTGGCGTGCGTGACCGCATCCGCGTTGTATTTGGCCGTCTGGTACGCGATGGTCTGCCCGGCCTCGTAGTGCTTGATCTGGGCCTCCCACAAACGCGCGGACGCCCCTGCCTGAGCCTCGGCCGCGTGCGAAGCAGCGCGGTAGCCGTCGACGGTGATGCTGGCGTGCTTCGCGGCGATGTCCGCCGCGGAGACGGCCGCGGACAGCCGGGCTTTCCAGCCGTCCCACTCCAGCCCCTTGGCAGCTACGTGTGCCTGGAACTTGGCCACTTCGACGCGGGCTTTCTCTGCCTGGGCGCCGACTTTCGCGCTGTACGCGGCCACAAGGGCCTTGTACGCCTCGCCCTTGGCGCTTTCGCCCTGGATTTGCGCCTTGTACATCTCGGCTTTCGCGGTCTCGGCGTTCACGGTGGCGACGAAGGCTCGCACTTGCTCGCTCCCGGCCTGGATGCGCGTGCGCTCCAGTTCGACCAGGGTCTGCGCCGCGCCGACCCGCGCTTTGTAGACCTCCACGGAGGCCATCGCGCCTTCGATCTCAGCCTTGTAGCGTTCCACGAGGGACCGGTTGATGTCGGCCTTGGTCTGTTCCGCATGCAGAAGCGCCTTGAACACCTCGACTTTGCTCATCTCCGCCTTCACCAGCGTGTCGTACGCCCCGGCGTACGCGCGGTAGCCGTCAAGCAAGGCCCTGAAGTTCTCAACCGACGCGTTGTGCACCGCGATGGCGTTGTCCGCCGCCGCCTTGCTCGACTCGAACACGAGCATCTCGAACTTGTAGTTCTCGTCGATCAACTGGTTCTCAAGCTGCAGCGCCGATTGGATCGCGTCCTTGACGTTCTGCTGTTCGAGCTCAGCCTGCTTGATCGCAATGTCGCGCGACAGGCTGGACAGCTTGTCGTGGTACTCACGGCGCGCGTCGGCCAGCTGCCCGGCCAACGCCCCGGCCGGCAGCGGGAACCCGAGCGCCTCCGCGCCGCGCAGGACTTCCTGCTCGCGCGCGAGCGCGGTCTGGGTCTCGCGGTCGCGTGCGCGGTCCCAAAGCTGCTGCTCGACATCCGGCGACAGGCCGGTGCCGCCATGCACGCGCGCGTTGAGGCTCGCTTTCAGGTTGTCGAGGAGCTGCGACGCATACCGTTTGCCTGGGGAGTAGCTGAACGGCGCAGGCTCCAGCACCGACAGCCGTGGGATGCTGTCCAGCTTGCTCAACCAGCCTTCGTGCAGGTTGACGCCGTCGAACGTGTGCGTGGTCAGCGACATGAAATCCGGCGCCGCGGGCAGCACGACGTCCGGCTCGTCAGGCAGAGGCACATCGCGCAGCTCTGGCAGCGCGGGCGCTTCGCCTATCAGCACGGTCGGCGCGTCCATGAACTTCATGTCCGGCGCCGCGACGTCGAAGTTGTCGATGTTCACGTCGTTCATCACGACCGAAAGCCCGCTCGGCGCGTCAGACGGTACAGCGACCTGCAGCTTGGGCAGCGGCGGCGCGGCCGGGATCGGCGTTACTGCGGGCGATAGCACACCCTCCCATCGCACGTCGATCCTTGGCGGCTGGTAGATGCTGGCGGTAAGCGCCTGGTTGAACGCCGTCACCTCCGCGCGCGCGGAATCCGCGAGCTGCACGGACTTGTTGTACTTGTCCTGGACGATTGCCGCCGGTCCGGCTAGGTTTGCAGCCATGGTTAGACCCTCCGTGATTGCGAACGCACGAGCGCGAGCTCGATGCGATCAATAGTGAACTGCTGCCCATCAGGCGTGCGCACGCTGAACCCGAGATAGTTCTCGCGGATGCCGCGACCTACGACGCAGCGCGTCTGCCCGCTTGCGCGCAGCGGGAACGTATATGACCATTGCCCGGCCCGCCCGTACACGGTGAACTGCGCAGCCCCCTCACCGTGCATCGACAGGTACACGCTGTCGATGTGCTTCTTCAGTGACGTCCCGCGCAGGCCCGGTGGCAGGTGCACGTCGGCGACGATGGGCGCCGCCGGGTCGGTTTCGCCGCCCAGCGCGTACAGCCCGCTCGCATCGCCCGCGTGTGTCGGCGTTATGGCGTGGAACGAGAAACCGGCGTACTCGGTCACCGCGCCGGACAGGGTGTTGCAGACAATGGTGTTCATACAGAAACGATGACCGCCGGCAGCTCGCCGGAGTAGTCAAAAAGCTGACTGAGAAGCGCGCCGAGTTCGGTCCTGGCGCCATTGGGGGCTATTGCCCAGGAGGCGAGCACCTGCCCGCCGTTCAGCGCAGCCACCACGCCGCCGCCGCTATTGGGGTCGATGGCGGTCTTAACTGAGTAGGCACCGTAGCCCAACGGCAGTGTTGGTCGTGGAACAACGCCGTCGGTGACGTTCGGTGGCAGGTAGTACGTCGACGTTTCGCCTGCAACGTTGAAGAAACCGCTGTTAAACCAGTAGTGGCCTGCGACGACGAAGCTGTTGTAGTGGTCGTCGTCCACTACGGCAGAAAAGTCGATGACCCGAGCGGCGGACGTGTGGATGGAGGACGTGATGTTGGGGCGCGCGGTACGCGCGCCGTCGAGCTCGTCCCCATAGCTGATTCGCACGCCCTCAGTAAACGTTGTTACCGCGTGGCGCATGATTTCCTCGCCGCGATGCAGGACGACGAAACTCGCTGACGATCCAACCGAGCGCACTCGCGTGTAGGCTCCAAGATCGGACAGCTGATACCCGCCCGTAGCGAATTCGATGTACGCCACCACGGACAGGATGGGGTCGATACAGACCATGACCTTGTATTCGTCGCGCCCGCTGACCGAGAGCAGTTTCTTCTCCTCGGACTCGTTGCCTCCGGCGGGCGCGACAGACGCGTCTAGCAGAGCCCAACTCGTGTACCTGTAGCGCATGACCGTCTTCGTATCCACATCGACCAGGGTGATAGGCCCCCATGGCGTACTCAACACGACCGTGTCCTTGTACGTGGCCTCGGTGGTCGTCGTGTAAGCAGCGCCGTAGTTGACGCGCCCTCCTTCATTACGGAACCTTCCAGGCCTAGTCCACACATAGTTAAACTCAGTGCCTGGACTAGGCGACCAGTCGTACCAGGTGCCCTGGCTTGCCCAGATGCCTGATGGCGGAACGTCGTTGAACACATAGTCGTAGACTTCACGACCCCTCGTTGTGGCGGTGATTTCGTGGCGCAAATCGCGGGCCGCCGACATGGAAACCTTCGCATCAGCCCAGTCCCTGGCCACGTAGACCGGAGAAGTGCGGCGGTCAACGCGCAGGAGGCGCTTCGTGTTGTCGTACCTGTTGTCGAAACCATCCATCCGGTCTGGGCAGTCGACAGTAAGCTGCCCCGCGCCCAGCACGAGCTTGAGCGTCGTCAGTGAGGGCGTACCCGCCAACCAGCCCGTCTGTCGGATCGTGGCCCTCCATGGAATTGCCCCGCCGCTTGGGTAAGCTTCAGGTACGAACTCCGTTACGTCTACATCGCCGTGATGAATCACTTCTGCCACATACTCTGGGTGCACAGCAACGCGAAGTTCGTGCGTCAGGGCCAGCGGAGACAGCCAGTCGCCGTAGATGTTGGCCACACCTGTCGGTCGCTCTAGTTGCACCAGCGGCGCGAAAACCTCCGTCCCGCTGCGCGGGCGACTGAACGCCGCGCGCCCCATGAGCAGCCGTAGCGGCTGTACGAGATTTACTCCGTCGGGCGGCGTTGCCGCTACTGTCGTGACGGCAACGGGGTACGCGCCAAACTGGTCTGGCGTTTCTGCAAAGGTCTTCGGGGGGACTACTGCCACTTCGGCCACGTCAGCCGACAGGTCAGTCGTCCAGACGTTCGGCGCGACCTGCACGTATTTACCGCCAGGCGTGATGACGCCGAACCCGTGGTTCGTGGCAGCGTACGCCAAACCTCGCAGCACAGTCGCCGAACCACGTGCCTGACTGGTAGCTGCGCCGGGGCCGTACTTACGCGCGCTGCCCTCATAATAGCCAGAGGCGTTCGCGCCGTGGGCCGCGGTGTCGTCCGTGAAGTAGTGTTTGCCGCCCCTGGAGACCCACACGCCTGAGCCCCCGTAGAAGTGCGACACTGCAGTGCCCACCCACGCTTTATTCCTGTAAGTTACTACGAAGTATTTTGCGTTGACAGCGCCCGTGGTAAGCCCGATGCCGCGCAGCCCAGCGGGCGAGTCAATCGACGTTTCTGTCGGCCACACCGTCATAGTCCGCACGCCGTTCACGTCGACGATGCGGTAAGGCGAACCATCGGACAGACGCCCCGTCTGCACGGGATTAGGCACCGCGGATACGCGCGCGGCCGAACAGAACTTGTAGAACGCGCCCTGCGCTTCCCTCAGCTGTCCTTCGTTCAGCGGCCCGCCAACAGCCCGCAACGCTGGCGGCGCGGCGGGCTGGATCACCGTGCCGTCGGCCCGGCGGGTGAACGGGTTCCAGAGACTCATTGCGGCACCGCGATGTACTGTGGAATCCCGCGGACCTCGCGGAACGTGGCGCAGACCTCTTTCACGCCTGTGCGATAGCGATCTTCCGTGAGGTTGAACGTCGCGCCACCACTGAACCCCGCGACTATCTTGCCGCCCGCGATGCACACCATGGCAGGGCCTACGCCGTACGCATCGCCCTGGCGCAGCCGGTGGCCAGGCGCGCTGACGCCCGAGCCGAGCACGACAGGGCCGAGTTCGGTCGCACGGTACGCCAGCGTGTCCCACGTGTCGCCGGCGAGGAACACCAGGTCCTCTTCGGTGCCGACGTACAGCCCGTCGCCGACCGGCTGGATGGCAGTGATCGGCGCCGGCATCCGTTTGAAGTCGCGCCAGTCAGCCAGGTGCGGCGCCATGGGGCGGCTTGCCCACAGAACGTCGCCCTGAGCCATGAGCAGCCGGCCGCGCCAGTACGCAGTGATCGTGCCGCCCACGGGCGACATGGCGCCGAGCGTCCTCGACAGCAGCACCAGGGATTCGTTGGCACCGGTGAACTCGAAGGCTCCGGTGCTGGTCGTGCCGGCCAGGTACGCTTCTTCGCCGTCCTTGGCGCTGAGGTACACGTTGACGGCGTGCCCGGCTCTCGTGGGCAGGCCAGCCAGCCGCACGCCGCCTTCGCCGACGGTAATGGACGTGCCAGCGGTCGCGGGCCCTTCCAGGTTGTCGCTGAGACGGACATACGACAGGAAATAACGGTAGCCGCCGCGGTGCAGTGCGCCGACGGCATCTTCGTAGAACCCGACCGCCTCGGGTGTCGGGACAAACAAGTCCCGCCCTGTGACGCCATCGGTCAGGCCGTAAATCAGGCCGTTGCTGAAAGTGACGCGCCCATCAGGCAGGTTGCAGTACCAGACGCGCGCGGGCCCCATGGCCGGGTGCACAACGTGCTGCGCACCGCCAGGGTGGAGCGCGGTAAGTTGCGCTCCCTTCGTGGCCAGCATGAACCCATCCGCTTGCCACAGGTTCTTGTGGCATTGGTCGGACAGCAGCGAATAGCCTTCGCGCCGTGTGATCTCGCCGCTCAGGCCGATGTCCATGTTCGTCGCCGAAAGCAGGTCCGTACTGGTCAGACGGTGTTCTGGTTGAACATTGTTGATGCCGGAGAACTTCTCGTATGTCAGCATGCGACCCCCCGGTCAATGCGGTGCGTTCCTGCCTGCAGAGCGGAGTGCTGCAACGCCTTCAGTCGCACGCTCAATCCGCCTGGCGTGCCCAGCTCTATGGCGGCGCTCTCAGCCGCCAGCAGGCGCACACCGTCGGCGCGCAACGAATGCTGTCCGGTGTGCACGAGGTCGACACCGGCCGCGCGCGCCGCGAGGCGCGTGGACGGTGTGCCCACCGACAAGGCGCGTTCTCCAGCGGCGAGCAGCGTCGCCACCACCGCCGACGCCGCCCCAAACTCGATCGCCGAGAACGTCGGAGCGTACGCCTTGATGTCGACCGCTGGCTCGCCGAGGGCGAGGCCCACCGCACCGACGCCATAAAACGTGGCGGCGGCAGGGATGACCGACGGCGCGCCCAGCGAGAGCGCCTCAAACTCGACGGCCCGTAGCCACTTCGATGACGGCGCCTGTTCGGCCAGGAGCACGTGCAGCCCAGGCGCCGCGAGATCGACGCCGTCGACGGGCAGCCCCACGTCCTCACCAGACATGAGCTTGTGCGCACCCATCGCAAGCGCGACGTTCCCCGTTCCGACGAGGGCCGCGGACAGCGCGGCTGTGCCCGCGCGGGCGAGTTCGATCCCGATCGTCAGGGCGCCGGCATCCTCCGCGCCGTTGATGGCCGCGCCGTTGATGGTTGGGTACGCCATGGCCTCAGATCACCGCGAGCGCGACGCCACGCCAGTAGAAGCGCCCGATGAGCTGACCGCTAGCCGGCGTCACGACGGTGAACCGGATGTCGGATGCCAGCGCGCCGCCCGTGGTCACAGGAATGCGGTGAACGGACGACAGCCCGGACAGCTGAGAAAGCGGCACGCTGCTGGCGAACCGCGTGGCGTTGGACGAGGTGCCGATGGAGACGACCGGCGTGGAAGACACAGCCGCATAGGCGGCCCATAGGAACCCCACTTCAGTGACCATGAGCCCGTTCTTCGGCCCGAGCGCAAGGTCTACCGTCACGTCCACCGGGTTGGGGGTGCACAACCAGTGACCGTAGGTCGAGCCGCCGACGACGATGGTGCTCGTGACGCCCGCGCTCGGAGATACCTTCGTATACACCTCCATCAACGGGTGGAGGGGGGCGTAGGTGTACTGGTACGCCGTGGATGCAGACAGGCGCACCACGTCGTGCGGGGAGTAGTTGGTAGAAGTGTTGAACACGGCCGGCGCACCGATAGACAGCACGTGCGTGGCCCCCATCACCTCATGGGTGAAGTTGGTGTCCTGAGTCGTGGTGAGGTCGGGCTTCCTGCGATGCACGCGCATGATGGGCCAGCCACCGATCTGCTGGGTACCCCCTGGCACATAGTCATTCGGCACGACGCCATTGATTGCGAAGTTGCTACCATTGGTCCCGGCGGTCCCGTTGCCGGCATAGTCGAGCTGCAAGAACGAGTCAAGCATCGCGGCTGTGACGCGGGCCTCCAGCTTGGCCCCAGCCGGCCACGCCACCGGGAGCGTGCTTTCCGCGCCGCGGGTGACGGTGAAGATGTTGCCGCTGATGGCACGGATGACGACGATCTCGTACTGCCCTGGAAGCGACGGATCAGTCAGCGTGCCCACCTGGGTATCGCCAGGGCCCATGTACGCGAAGTCGCCCACCTCCGTGCCGGTCATCACCAGCGCTTCGTCCAGGTACGAGGCCGTCGTGGCGGAGGCCAGTGTGCGCGTCGCGTTGTTGGCGAACTTGAACACGGTCTCTCCTTATGCCGGTACCAGGCTGACGATGCGGGCCGCTCCCTGCGACCACTCCAGGCGGAGTCCGCCGCCATTCGGGGTGTAGGGCAGCCCCACAACGCTCGTGATGTACATCAGAAGCGGCGACGTAGTAGCTGTGCCGGTGTCGACGTACACGACGACCGAACCCGCTGCCGCACCGGTCGTTTGGCCGAAGTTGATGTCTTCAGCGTCGAACACGCCGCCGGTTATGGTCTTGTTCACGAGGGGCTGCGCAGCGCCGACGAGCGTGCCGATGTCCGCCAAAAACTCGTGCGCCCCGTCGTATACATACGTGCTGGGCAGCAACGCCGCCCTGAGTGTTACGCCGGCCGACCCGAGGTTATACGCGCCGCTGAGCACCTTCTCGGCTCCCTTCGGGTAGAACGGCGCGCCAAGCCGCGCGATCTTCTTTGCGCTGTTGTCCCACGGGATAGTCACCCCGCCGCCGTTCGTGGTCATAGGCAGGCCAGTGACGATGTCGAAGAACAGCAGTAGCGGCGATGTAGAGGCGTTGCCGGTGTCTTTATAGATCGCCAGAGAGCGGATCGAGGAGCCTGGGGCGAACGCGCCGAAATCGACATCGTTGGCATCAAAGACACCGCCTGCGATCGACTTGCCAGTCAGCACTTGATCAGTGCCCACGCGGGTTCCGACGGCATCGAGAAATTCGTGCGACGTGCTGTAGGTGTACGTGCTCGGCAGCAGCGCTACTTTGAGCGTGTCCGTGAGCATGTTGACGGCGCCGCCGAGAATTTTCTCCGCGCCTTTCGGGTAGCTGGTGTTGGCCATGGGTACTTACCTTTCTGTCAATCAAGTGCGGCCCAATCCGCCAGCGCCTTCAGGGCCTGGCGGTCGGTGAGGACTTCTTCTCGTAGGTCGGAAACAGCGCGTCGAGCATCTCCAACGACTTCGACGCCCTCGCCCGCTCCAGCGCCCACGCCGGCGGCGCCGGCCTGGCCGGCTGGATCACCAGCGGCTGGCTGGGGGCAGGTGGCGCCTGCGAAGCGCATGCCGTAACGAGCAGGGTCGCCAGCGCGACCGCGGTTTTCATTGAGCGCACGGGTCAACTCCTTTTGGTGCTTGGTGTCGGAAGCCTGGGCGGCGGCGGCGCGCAGGCGATCAGCCTCGCGCTGCGCGGTGAGCAGCGCCGTCACCGCGTTGGCCGTGGCGGCTGCGTCCTGCGCGTGCTTGGCGGCGGTGGCAGCGGCGTCCAACTTCAGGCGCGCAATCTGTGCGTCCTTTGCGGCTGAAAGACCGATGAATGCTACGCCAAGCGCTACGATAATGGTAGCTGGTACCCAGGAGGGAACAGCCTTGCCGAACAGGTGCACCAGCAGGGCCGCACCGATGGCCGCGAACAGCACGGCCCAGCCCAGGCTGGCGAAGAAGCCGCTGAAGAAGACGGTCAACCACGTCATTTGCGCACCCCCAAAGGTTCAGTGGGCAGACGCAAACGGTCAGCCGGCGGACCGATGTGCGTGCCACGCGCGGGCGGGGCATTGCCGGGCTTGACCGGCCCCTGCTCTGCCTGCAGCGCTGCGCGCAGGCGTTCCAGCTCGGCGATGCGCGCCTTCAGGCGGGCGGCAATCTCGCTGTTGTGGCGCGAGTTGGTCGCCACCAGGTGCATCACGTTGGCAATACCCTCCACGGTGCCGCGCAGCTCATCGATCTGCCGGTTGTGCGCCTTCTGCTGCTCGATGATCTGGTCGGTCAAGCGGCTGATCTGCACGTCCTTGCGGCCGATGGTCTCGGAGTAGGTGTGCAGCAAATCCAGCCGCTCCGACGAAAACTTGTCGGACGCCGCGCGCGCGCCAAAGTACAGGCCGGCGAACCCCGTCAGCAACAGCGTCATGGCGCAGCTCAGGACCAGCCACGGCACATGCCGGCGGGCGACAAACACATCGCTGGACACGGCGGTGTCGAGAAATTGGCTGATGCGGTTCATGGCGATACTCCGAAAGCCATCGGCGGCAGCACAATGGCCTGGTCGCGGCCGATGAGGTTGGCCTGGTAGGTCAGCACCAGTGCGTGCTGGTACAGCCCCGGTAGGAACCCGGCCGGAACCTGGACGCCGCTGATGTGCATGTGACACCCGACGCGCACAGGGATGCGTGCCGGCGGCTGGCTGATGATGGCGCGCGTCTCTGTGCTGGTCAGCGAACCTGAAAACTCAGGGACGAGCCCGCGTTCGCTGCAGACTTCGCGTTTGACGAACAACCACTCTCCGGGCTTGAAGTTGTGCTTCTCGTTGCCGTCCTGGTCCACGATGCCGATGAGGCGCGCGGTGATCGGCACCGACTCGTAGATGGTGGACAAGAACAGCGCCACGGCGGTGAAGAACATCACCGCCATCACCGACAGCACAATGCGCGTTTCGCGGTTGTAGTCGGTCCGGTTCATTTGATGAACACCTTCGCCGCCATGGCCAGAAACAAGGCCGTGCCCGTGGCGCTGATCAGCCCATAGGCGATCAGCTTCACCGGCGTGAACTCGTTGCGCGTGATGAACTCCTTGGCACGCTCCAGCAAGTGCTGATAGTTCGCCTCCACGGTCGTCAGCCGCCGGTCGAGGCTGCGCACGTCTTTGTCCAGTTCTTCGATCTGATCAGCCACGGTCTTTCCAGAAATTCGCGTAGGCGGGCGCGCGGTCGATGACCCGGCGCACGTAACCACGGTTGATGTCGTAGGTGCTCTGCCCGTAGCCGCGCCACTTCACGCGGCTCTTGACGCTGTGCAGCTCGACGTGGCCGAACCATCGGCGCGGGTCGCAGTCGGGGCGTTTCTGGCACAGCAGGCGGTCTTTCTGCACCGCGCCATCGCCGCCGTTGTAGCCAGCCAGCGTGAAGCTCCAGGCGTCGGTCGGCGTAGCCGCCAGTGGCGCAAAGCGCTGGTAGCCCGTGCGGTCCATCAGCACCAGGGCGGTCAGTTGCAGGCGCGGGTCGTAGCGCTGCTCCCACTTCCAGTGCTTGAGCGCGGCGTGCTGGGCGCGCAGCTCCGCTTGCTTGTCGAAGCGAATGCTGCCGTCGGCGTTGTAGGCGCGCGTGATCTGCCCCAGACCCACACCGTTCTCCCGCGCCGTCTTCAACTCGGCGCGCGGGCTGAAGCACGATGGGTGGGTCAGGGTGATGCAGGTCTCCTTCTCGATCTGCGCAGCCATGACCGAAGCGGCGGGCGCCTGCGGCCAGTGCTCCGCCTGCACCAGCAGCAACAGCGCAATGACCTTGGGGGCGGCCACGGGCAGCATCATCACTTGGCCCAGGTCACGATGCCGTTGAACAGCAGTCCTACGAACAGCACCAGTGCCGCCACCACCACGGCCGACGGCAGTTCGCCGGCCTTGGCTTTCTCCAACAGGTCGGACAGGCTCAACGTCGGGAATGTCACGCGGCTGACCACGATGGTCACGCCGGCCAGCACCAGCGAGAACGCTGTCCACTGCAGCAGCGTGGCCAGCAGCGCGAAATCCGTCAGGCCCAGCACGACGATGCCGATGGCGATCAGCAGCCAGGCCGAACGGTCACGCAACGCCTTGGCGCGTTCGCGGTTTTTCAGGCGCTCGGCGCCAGCCTTGTTGTCGGTGTCGGGTTCCACCATGTCTCCATCACAAGTAGGAAATAACGACCTTGACCTCCGACGCCCCGACCGCGGTTGTGTCGGTGTCGGCGGCGCCGCCGGTGATGGCCACGCCGAGTCCGGTAGTAAATCGGTGGCCGATTGCACCGAAATCCACCGGCACAAAGCCGCCGGCTGCCACGGGCACCGTGAGCACCGGCACGTCCGTGCCTACGACTGGAGCCGTGGCCTTGTTGTAGAGCTTGACGTAGCGCGGCGACGCGCCCGTGTTGGTTGCCACCACGCAATACAGGCTCGCGGCGGCGGACTTCACCAGCGCGGCGTTGGTGCTGGCCGCGCTGTTGATATTGGTCGCAGTCGCTACGGTCCCGGCCCAGTTCGTCGTGACCGTGCCGCTGACGGGCTGCGTGCCGCTGATCTGCGCCGCGGGGATCGGCTCCGTCGCGTAGACCCCGCGCAGAATCGACCAGGTGGCCGCCGCGTTGGCGGTGACGTTGGTCGTGCAGCGCACGCGCGCCCACATGTTGCCGTTCACCGAGCATTCCCACGCCAGCGTGTGACCCGCGCCAATGGCGATGGCCAGCGTGCCGGTGTTGGTCACGATGGTGTTGGCGTTGGAAACGACCGCCTGGATGGCGAACCACGTGCCGTCCGTGCCGTTGGTCGAATCCAGGCTCGCCTCAAAAGCAAACTGGCCCGCGGCCATGGCCGCGGTTCCGGTATTCTTGACGTGGAAGACGATGTTGCTGGAGTTCGACACGTCGACCGCGACGAACCCCGCGCCGGCCACTGCGCCAGCACCGGCCACGCCAGTCGCCGCAGCCGCCGTGCTGATCAGTGTTCCTTGACACAGCGGCATGGTGCCGGGCTTCGACGCCACCTTGAGCCGGCCGTCTTCGTTGACCAGCAGGCGGGTTTCTTGCCCGTCTGCCACGAGCGCGCCGTCGGCGTCCTTGCGCAGCGCCGCGAGCATCAGCCCGCCGAGTAGGTTCTGCAGTGCCACGTGATCAGTCCCCTGCTACTACGTTAAGCGTCCAGTTGCCGCCGCCAAGGTCCTGCACCCACAGCGCCTTCGCGCCGGTAGATGGCGTCGGGGCAACGCTACCGATGACTACGTTGCCCCCTACCGCGCCGCCCTCGCCCTGCTTCGCGGCGGCTGAGTAGGTGGTGGGCGACAAGCCGACGGCCATCCGCCCTTCGTCGGTGATCAGGTAGTCCTGCCCGGCAATGAGCTGCCCCGCTGTCGCCGCAGCGTTGATTTGCGCGCGCGTGCCGCGCTTGATCAGGACGATGGGCGTCTCGCCGCCGATGCCGCCAGGGCCGCCGGACTGTGGCGACGCGCCGAAGTTGATGTTTCCGCTCATGGCTGCGGCTCCAGCGGGCCAGCGGACGCCGCCGAATGCGTACCGGTGTGATCCAGCGCGACCGGGACGTAGCGCTCCGACAGCTCAAGATCGCTGAATGAGTAAAAGCCTGTGCCTGGCGTGCTCCACGTCTCCGCAATGTGCTGGCCATCGGTCACGCGCGACAGTCGAACGCGGTAGCTGATCGCCGCCGGTTGGCCGTTGACCGCGATCACGCCGGACACCGACCCGCGCGGCGTGAAACCGGGGCGCGCGTCAGTCTCAACGGACAGCGCGCCGTCGAGCACGGTGACGATGGAAGCAACGTGGGTCATCGCCACGGCCCCGTCACATCGACAAAAAAACCGCCGCTTGGCGAACCGCCGCCGAGATAGAAGAACATGAGCTTGCGGCCCGACAGGCTGCCGGGCCCCGGCACGGTGTCGCGCGGGTAGACGGTTGTCTGCTGCCCGAGGTTGCTGTGCGGCGAGAGGTACAGCCCTGGCAGCACCGCGCGAAGCGCGTAGTCGGTCTGCGACGCGCGCAGCCAGCACCGCGACAACCGAAGGCGGCCGTCGATAGAGCTGGGGAACGCACCTACGCCGCAAGTGTCAGCACCAGAGGTTGCCCAAGCGTACCCGGCATCCGCACCCGCATAGGTTTCCACAGACCCGCCGGCGCCTCCGAAAGCGCGCTCAACGAATAGGCCAGGCTGCTGGCCAGTGCCGGGCACACCGTCCCAACTGGTGCTGTTCGCGGCCTTGCCAACCCCCAGTACAGTGCTCCAACTGTCCCCCGCAACGGACGCCGGGAGCACGTCGCCAAAAGGCCGCGGGTAGCCAGGCGACGCGCTGATGGCGCTACCGTAGACCGTGTAGTAGTACGCGGGCGAGAAATAGAACAGCGCATCGTCACCAAACATGTCGTAGCGCTGCGGCGCCGTGTCGCCGCTGGCTGACTTGAGCCAGTACCCACCGCCGGATACCTGCGCCGTGGTGGGAAACGGCCCGGTGCCAGTCGAGACACCGGTCATAGAGTTGTAGGCCACGACGCGCGCATCAACCGCGTTCGTGTCCTGCACGCGCAAATACCGGCGGCTACCAGCAACGTTGAAGCTGCGGTACACCGCCAGGTTGGTGCCGAAGTACGGCTTCTCCCAGCCGCACGGCGCGTACTTGGCCGTGATCGTGCCGGTGGCCGGGCCATCGGGCGACGTGGACGCGAACGTGACGGTCGTTGCCGTCACCGAAAGCACGCGTTTCTCGCCGTTCAGCTCTGCGGGCGTGGCCCCAGACACGGCGATGATCGTGTCGAGCTCGAACGTGTCGGTGGAAGCGAGGGTCATCGTCGCCACGCCGCCCGATACGCCGAGCGACTGCGCCGTCGCCTGCCCCCAGCCGTTGACCAGGAACGCGTCGAGCAGCGCGATCAACGAACCGACGGTCGCGCTCAACGCCGGCGCGCCACGCATCGACTCGTTGATCCGCTTGATCGTGGTGCCCATGGCTTAGAACGTCCCGCAATCCACGGTGCCCACGGCCAGGGTCACGAAGCCGTTGGAGGCGTCCTTGGTCATCGTCATGGACGCGTTCATGCGGAGCACGCCGTTCGTGCCGTCCGTGCCCCAGATGAAGCCCGACGTACCACCGGAAATCACGGCGACCTTCTCATCGCTGGAGCCGGCCGGAATGTTCAGCGCCGCCTTGAAGGCATCGAAGGTGATTTTCTTTTCCTTCTGCGCCGCGTTCTCGCTCGCGTCGTGGACGAGCAGCAAGTCCGCCGCGCCATCGACCGCCGGCATCGCCGCCAGATCGTCAATGGCCGGGACCACGGGCAGCTTCGTGGTCGGATCGGTTGCGACGTACATCGCCCCGCGGTCGGTGGTGAACATCTGCTCGCCGGCCAGCATGCCGCTGGTCGGCAGGTTGGCCTTGAGGCCTCGTTTCAGTTGCACGCGTGGCATTGCCAACTCCTTCAGTTAAAAGTCCCGCAGTCGATGTGTTCGAGTTCCAGGTTGGCCCTGGCCTCGGCTTTCAGGGTCGGGGTGTCGAACTCCGACAGCTTCATGGGCTTGGTCAGCACGCCCGCGGTTTCGATCGTCCCGATGGGGCCAGGCGGCCCCTGCTCCGAAAACATGAGCATTTCGTGCACGGCAACTTCGTGCTGCAGCTGCTCGGCGTTGTCGAAATCGAGCACTTCAATCAAGGCCACGTTGCCTCCTGCGATACCTTGACGCGCCCCATCAGCAGGCGGCGCGGGCGGTTGCGTCCGGGGTGCGTGATCTCTAGGTCGTAGACGGCGTTCTGCCATTCCAGCCGGACGATCTGGGCGAGCCGCGGGTCGAGCTCAATCCAGCCGTCAGGCAGCAAGCGCAGCGTGGTGTCGGCGGTGCTCAGCGACAGCAGCGGCGCGGGGTCGTCGTAGTCCGCGCGCACGTCCAGGCGCGCCTCGCAACCGGTGAAGTCCGCCGGCACCATCGTCTCGCGCGACGCGCCAGTGAGCAGGCGCATTCGCTCGGGGAAGAACCCGGAGCCCTCGTACAGGGTGAGGTTCTTCTTGAACGGGGCGTACATCAATAGCCTCCGTAGGCGATGAAGCCGGCAGGGTGGTAGGCGCGGTTCTGTTCGTCCTTGGCCTGGGCGCAATAGGCGCGAAAACGCGCCTCGTACTCATCGGCCTTGCGGCGATTGAACATCTCGGCGTCGTGGTTGTCGTAGGCGCGGTACTTGACCCATAGCAGCAGGTGCTGGTGGTGCTGCTCGTCGATCTCCAGCTCGTCGCTGACCGTCTCGATGGGCGTCGGCAGGCGGTAGACCGACAGCGTGATGCGCTGCCCGTTGAGCTCGGCGCCGGCCGGCGCCGGCAGGCGCACGGTGTTCTTCTCCAGCCCCGTGATCAGCGCGCGTAGCCAGCCGTCCGGCAGCTCCTGCAGGCGCAGGCCGCGGTCGCGCATGCACTCCATCGGGACGATGTCGAGCGGGCGGCCGTCCAGCCAGGCCTCGCGCAGGTCGAGCACGCCGGCCGGCAGCTTGTACCAGGCCTCGCCAGTGCGCAGGGTGATGTGGAACCCGCGCGTCGCTTCGATGCCGTAGGTCAGACGGCAGAACATCTTCTGCGCGTCGTCGATATAAGAGACGACCGTCAGGTCGTCAATAAACGGCGGGACTTCGAGGTCAGCGACCTCGACCCGGTAGAGCCGAAGCAGTTCCTCGACAGTCACCGCGTGCTCACAGGCCCTTGGCGGCCTTGTAGTCCATCCAGGCGCTCTCGCGCTCGGCAGCGGACACGTCGGTCAGACCCGAGACGCGGGCCAGGGCCTTCGCGTTGGGCACGCCTGCGGCGGTGAAGTCCTCCACCGCGTTGGTCTTGGCGATCTCATCAAAGGCCGCCTCCAGCAGCGCCTTGCGCTCGGCGCCGTCGGGCGAGGTCTTGACCTCTTCCAGCGTCTCGCCGTCAGCGGGCATGACGCCCAGGGCGGCCAGCTCATCGGCCATGATGGCCGGCGCGCGGGCGGGCTTGTTCTTCTCGAACGAGATGGCGTGGCCGTACTTGGAAGCGACAGTGATGTCGCGGTTGCTGATGAACAGGGGCATTCAAATCTCCAGGAAGTTGATGGAACGGGGGCCGCAGCCCCCGTCGCGCCTGTGTCAGGTCTGCGTTTCGGTCGCGCGACCCGGCACCACGTACTGGACCTCCACGAAGGCCTTGCCCTTGGTCGGCGAGCCCGCCACGATGGTTGCCTTCAGGCTCGTGCCCGCCGGGTAGTTCTTACCGGTCATGCCGCCGGCCAGCGCGGTGCGCGCCACGGCGGCCAGGCTCGTAGCTGCCAGCGCCGCGAAGGCGGAGTCGTCGGCCAAGGCCAGAGTGGCAGCGCCGCCATCGAACGCCGTTACCACGTGCAGGGCGCCGCCCAGCACGATGGCGCCCGGCGGCAGCTTCACGGCAACCACGACGTCGCCGTTCTTGACCTCGTCGAAGTTGATGGGCTGCAGGGCCACCAGGGGCGTCTGACGCCCCGTGTCGGTGATGTATTTCGGCATGGTGCGTCTCTCCTTACTGAGCGGTGTAGATGGAGAGCACGGCGAAGTCTTCCTTCGACTTACCCTCGTAGATGCTCGGGAACTGCGGCTTCAGGAAGCCAAACATCTTCCCGACCGAGATCGACTGCTGGTTGTCGTAGTCGAAGCCCTTCTCGACCCAGTACGGATCGCCGATGTCGGCAAGCGCCAGGGCTTGCGCACCGCAGAACAGCAGCTGGCAGCCGTCCACGGTGCCGGTTGCTCCCCACTTGGCGCCGGAGGCGGCGCCTGCGGTGTTGTAGACATGACGGAACTCATGGATGAAGATGCCGTCGACCTTCACCGACGTACCGGTGAACAGCGGGTTGCTGGAGTCACGTACCGCGGCGTGGCGCAGGTTCTGCACGTACTTGTCGTCCTGCTTGAGCTTCAGCATGGCCTGGGGCGACAGAAACGCGTGGTACACCTCTTCGCCGCCGCCGTCGCGTACACCGCGGATGTAGCGGCTTTTGGCGTAGGTCTTGGCAGCCATGAGGGTGTCCCACATCGGTACGTCGGTGGCCGCAACCGCGTTGGTGGCGGCGTTGGGCACCAGTACCTTGGCGGTGGCATCCCAGCGCAGGCGACGGTTGGCCGAAGGCGCAGAGACGTCGTTGGCGAACTCCAACGCAGTCAGCCCGGACCCCGTTCGCACAGCGCCCGTGTTGGTCATGCCGTACGACACGCCGGAAAGCGTCAGGAACGCCATCTGGTCCATGCGGTCGGCCAGCCAGTAGGCCAGGTTGTTCTTCGCGTTCTCTCGGAAGTTGAACACCGACTTCTGATCTGCCATGCGGCCTTCGTGGCGGCTGGCGTGGCGCAACTGGTCGATGCGGATGTTCTGGTCGAAAATCTGCAACGATTCCTCGTTGCCTTCCAGCGTACGGTCGCCGGCGATGCCGTCGCCGACCAAGTCAGCCAGCAGGGTGACGATGGCGCGGGCACCCTTTTCATCCTTCTTCAGCTCGTCGACATGGTGAACCATGGCGTTCGCGCTTTTTCCGAGGAACTTGTTGATGAAAGACTCGTTGCGAGCCTGCTTCCACAGGGTGCGCGCCCAGAGCGTGTACTGTTCGCTCGACAGGGCTGCGAAATTGGTAAAGGACATGAAGGCCTCTCACGGTGGTTGAAACGAAGGTTTCGCCAGCGTTTTCGCCGTGGCAGGCGGGAGAGAAGCGCTTTCGTGGCCTCAGCCGGGTGCGGTGCAAAAAGACCCCGGTCGTAGCCGGGGGAAAGCACTGCTGCTGCAATACAAGAATACTATCAGATGACAGACAACATTACCAGCAGCTATCGCGTTGTCAAACCAAAAAGTCGCCCCGGAGACGCGCCAGGGTGTCTTCGGGGATTTTGTTGAACTCCTCGTACGACAACTTGCTCACCGAGCTGGCGTCCAGGCCGCCGCCGGCGGTGTCGCTGTTCGACCCCACGCGGCCGATGTTGGCCGGCGTGCGCTTGATGGTGTCCACTGCGCGCTTGCCGGCCGCCAGCTTGGCGTCGGCGGGCGGCGTCTGGGCGGCGCCGGCCACCCGCGGCTTGTCGGTGGTGGCGCGCTCCTGGGCCCGGTTGGCCGGTGCGCCCATCACGCGCTTGACGGCGTTCTGCAGCGCCTCGTAGGGGGCCTGGCCGCGCTGCACGTTGGCGACCATCTTGTCCATCACGTCCTGGGCCAGCTCGGCGTCGAACTCGTCGGAGTCCTCGTTCAGCGCCGGGTAGGCCTGCTCGACGCGCTCCATGGTGATGTCGTAGCGCGCCGCCTCGCGGGCGCGGCTCTCGGCCTGTACGGTGGCGGTGCGGATTTCCTCGTTGGTGATGGCCCGGTTCAGCTGGTTGATCTCGCGCCGCAGCGACTCGGCAGCGGCCGTGTCACCTTCGAGCAGGGCCTTCTGGTACGCCGTCTCCTTCTTGTCAACGTCGTCCTGGTAGCGCTGCAGCTGCTCGGTGGTGACTTGCGTCTGGCGCGTGGCCTGCTGCTGGCGCAGCTGGGCCTCCAGCTGGCGGTTCTTCTCGCGCTCCTTCTCCAGCACCGCCTTATGGCGCGAGAGCGGGATGCGGTTGTCCTTGCCCCGGCCCTTGGCGCCGCTGTCGCCGTCGTCGCCGTCGCCTTCGCCATCGCCGTCGTCATCACTGCCGTCGCCCTCGCCGGCCCCTGCGGCCGCCGCAGCGCCCTTGCCGGGGGTCTCGGTGCCATCACCGCCCAGATCGGCCGTGGAAGGGGCGCCGTCGCCCGGCAGGTCGGGGGTGTTGCCCGGCAGGGCGCCGCCGCCCGCGTCCGAGCCGTTGTCGCCCGCAGGCGCGAACAGGCGATTGAACAGGAATTTCACAGTCATCTTGGACCTCTATGTCGTCGAAGGAACGAGGGGCTCATTCGCCCCGGGGGGTGTCCGCCTGGCTCGCGGCCAGGCGGTCGGATGCGGCCTTCTGCAAGGCCACGATGCGGTCGGTTTCGGATTTTTGGGCCGCGGTCTGCGCCTCCAGCTGCAGCCTCTGCTGCGTCTCGGCCTCCTCGTTGCCGAGGCGGCGCTGGTCGATGTCGACCTCGTGCTGGAACTCGCGCTCCGCGAGGTCGCGCTCGTGCTCGGCCTTGGCCCACTCCAGCTGCGGGTCGGTGCCAGCCGCCTCGGGCTTGCCGCGCAGCAGGTCTTCGGCCTTGGCCGCGCGCAGGCCGGCGTCGGCGTGCTTGGCCGCGGCCTCGCCTTCCAGACGCAGCACCTCAGCCTCCTGGGCGCGCTGTTGCAGCCGGGCCTGGGCCTGCGCCTCGGGGCTGTTCTGGTCGCCCTTCATGGCCTTCAGGATGTCGGCCTTGTTCTGCAAGCGGCTGGCCTGGATCAGGACGTCGTCCGGGATCGCCACGCCCATCTCGCGCAGCGCCACGGCCTGCTCGAACTGGCTGTCCTCCAGCGTCTCGCGCTGCGGCACCGAGCTGACGATGATGTCGTACTCGCCCATGGTCAGGTTGTTGGCGATCTCGCCCTCGGGCGTCGCCTCGTTGACCATCACCGACTCCTGGTCGCCGGTCAGCCGGTTCTTGGTGATCGTGATCAGGCGCGGCTCGGTGTAGAACTCCTGCACCAGGTCGAGCACCGCGCGCGCGATCCAAAAATCCGTGCGCGTCAGGCTGTCCATCGGCTTGACCAGGTTGGTGCTGCCAGCCTGGCGCTTGGCCTGGATGGCCTTGGCCGCCACGTCCTCGCGGTCGAAGCCCTGCATGGAGTCCGACACGCCGGAAATCGTCTTGATGTGCTCCTCGGCCTTGTAGGAGACACGGTCCAGCCCCGTGGGCACCTGGTTGGGGGTGATCTTCTGGGCGTTGGCGACTTCGTCCACCTCCATCACCAGCCCGCTCATGGCGCCCTTCTGCTCCAGCTCGGCGGGGGTCATGTTGGTCAGCGCGCCGCGCTTGACGATCCAGCCGCTGTTGGCCGTGGTGTTCACCACGTGCAGCTCCTGGCTCAGCGTCTTGTTCAGCAGCTCCTGGCTGCTCAGCAACCCCTCGACGATGCCCAGCGTGCGACCGTGCATGAAGTACGGGAAGTACGGCACCACCGTGAAGTGCTTGAAGGGGCTCCAGTCGTCGTGCAGCACCACGTCGTCGGCCGTCACCGTCCACTTGATGCGCTGCGCCGGCTTCTCGATCACCACCTGCCCGGTCTGGGCCACCACGGCGGCGATGGCCTCGCGGTCGTCGGCGATCTGGCGCGGCACCGGCCGCAGGTCACCGGTCTCGACGGTGGCGAAGAACTTCTGCTTCACCAGCTCGCGGTACTGGCGGTCGATCACGCGGATGCGGCGGCGATGCTCGATCTCCGGCCCCGCATAGAAGTCATAGGCGTGCTTTCCGAACCGGTCGCGCCGCTCGTTAATCGAATCGTAGCCGTACTGCAGCGCGGAGCCGGTGCGGGCCTTCAGCAGCGTGGCGTCCGCTTCGCCGTACAGCTGCGCGATGTCCTGCAGCGTCATCCACTTGGTCACGAACACCTCGCCCCAGGTGTCGGGGTCGGCGTGCTCGGCGTCGGGGTCGACCAGCACGTTCTTGGGGTTCAGGTGCGTGATGCGCACCTCGCCCTGCAGGCTGTCTTCGTAGTCGATGCGCACGTCCAGGTAGCCGCGCCCGGTGACGATACCGTCCAGGAACATGTCACTGCGCAGCCACGCCAGCTGGTTGTTGTCACTGATCTGCTTGAACACCATGGCCAGCGCATCCGCCGTGGCGCCGGCGGCACCCCCGCGCGGTCGGAACGTCGTCTCCGCGCGGTTGTAAATCTGCTCGCCCTGCACCGTCGACACAGTGCTCAGAATCTTGTTGACGGTGAGCGCCGGCCGGCGCTCGCGCCGCAGGCGCACCAGGTCCTCCTGCTGCCACTGCTCGTTGCACAGGAAGGCCACGCAGGTGCTGGCCTTCTTGACGAAGTCGTTGTGCCCAGTGTCGCGCGCGTAGGCGTACCGACGCCATTGCTTCATGGCGATCTCAGGGTTCTGTGGCATGAGGGGGCTCCAGGGTCGAAGTGGTACGGGGGCGCGGGCGGGCGGGTGTAGGGGTGTCGGGGTGCCGGGGGTCACGCACTCATGTGCGTGCCCTCGGCGCCATGACCAAGCAGGCGGTCGCGCCACGAGGCGCGGGGGGTGGTCTGGGACGGCGCGCGCGGCGGCGGCGCGTCGACGGTCATCTGCGCCAGCCAGGCCAGCGCGTCCACCTGGTCGTCGTGCGCGGCCGCTGGGAAGCGGAGCATCTCCTGTTGACAGGCGCCGTACCACTCAGCGGCTTCATCGAAGACCACCGTGCCCTGCTGCATCCGCGCCTGCAGCGGACGGGCGCGCGTCAACTTGTCGGTCAGCGGCTTCAGCAGCACGACCGACACGTACATGCGGCGGCGGCGCGCCTCCTTGGCGAACACGGCGGCGAGCGAGCGCCAGATTTGGCCGTCCTCCACGCCCAGCACGACGGGGCTGTGCACCGCCCAGCGCGCGATCAAGGTCAGCATCGCGTTGACTATGAAGTAGGCGTCGCCCGAGCGAAAGCGCATGTGGTCGACGACGTAGAGCAGGTCCTCGGGCGTGTGCAACCCGATCACCCCGACCGTGTAGTCGTTCTGCCTCTTCTCGCTGATGGCGAAGTCGAACGCGCAGTAGATGTTGGTGCCGGTCGGGTGCGGCGGCTGCGAGCGACGGAAGTTCTCCTTGACGAAGTAGATGCCGTCGTCGGGCACCGGGTTCTGCTGATACAGCGCCGACCAGAACCGCGTCGGGATCGTCTTGCGGATGCGGTTGAGCTTCTGCAGGTCGTAGCGCTCAGGGTGCAGCGCATCGCCCTTGTGGCGCAGCAAGCGGCCGCGCGAGGGGCACTCATCCACGATCAGGTCGGTGTCCTCGTCTAGGTATTCGTCGAACTCGGCGACGGCCGGGTACTTCACCACCACGAACTGGTCGGCCTCCGGGTCGTCCTGCATGGCGCGCTGCAGCCGGCCCGCGAGGTCGTCGTCGTTCCAGCACGTCTGGATCACCAGCACGCCGCCGCCAGGCGCCAGGCGGGTGTAGGCCGTCGACGCGTACCAGTCCCAGAGCTTCTCGCGCGTGTCCGCGCTGTCGGCCTCCTCGGCGTTCTTCACCGGGTCGTCAATCACCAGCACGTGCGCACCCTTGCCGGTGATGCCGCCGCCCACGCCCGCCGCCACGTAGCCGCCGCGGTGGCCGGCGATGGCCCACTCCTCGGCGCTCTGCATGTCAGGGTGCAGGCGTGTCTCGAACACGCCCTGGTAGGAGTTGTCCGTGAGCACCTCCTTCACCTTGCGGCTGAACGACATAGCCAGCGACACGTTGTACGACGCCGCGATGAACTCGTGATCGGGGTAGTGCCCCAGGTGCCAGGCCGGGAAACACCGGCTGGCCAGCTCGCTCTTGCCCGAGCGAGGGGGCATCAGGATCATCAGGCGGGGGGATTTTTCCTCTGCCACGTCGCGGCTGAACTGCTCCAGGCGGCGGCACACGTCGGCATGCACCCACCCGGCCTTGTAGCGGGGGTTGAAGCGCTGCACGAAGGGCAGAAGACGCCGCCTGGCCAGCAGGCGGCTGGCCATTTCGGCCTGGGCCTTGGCAACAGCGGCGCTGGTCACGCCCAGAGGCCTTGCAAAGGGTCAATCATCGGCGTCCGCCTCCGAGAAGGCTTCGATCTCCGATGAGCCGGCGATCACAGACGAAGACTCCAGCAGCTGTACTGTGTTCTCGCTGCCGGCGGTGATGATTTTCAGCAGTTCCTCGTCGCTCATGCGGTCGAGGCGATCCATCACCACCCTGCCGGACACCGACACCGACACTTTCTGCTCAACCGGGGCGTAGTAGCCGCACATCTTGCCGATCTCACGCGCCGCGGCGACCATGGAGCTGGGCTCCGAGACCATCTTGGCCACGTCATACGCCTCCACCAGCATGTCCATGACCTTTTTGCGTGTCATGGCGCCGGCTTCCTCGTATTTCTTCTTCTCGGCGTCGTAGAGGGCCCGGATCGCCGGCATGTGGATCATGCTGTAGGCCAGACGCGTGGAGCCCTCGGGGTAACCAGCGCGGCGCGCGGCGGCCGGGAGCGTGTCGCCCTCTGCCCAATAGCGCGCGAAGAGCTTCTGCTTCTCGGTCAGCGGCTTGGTGGGGGACGTTGCCGCCGCGCCCGCGTTCGTGATGGTGCTCACGTACTTGCGGGCAGCGGCCTTTCGGGTGGCGTCCTCTTTTCCATAGCGCACGGTGCGGCTGCCGGGGGGTTTTACCGGCGGGGCATGGCGCTTCTTGGCGGCGGGGGCAGTCGGACGTGTGGCCACGGCGAAAATTTTTTCGATGTGCCTCAGATGAAAGGGGGTGGGCGGTTCGGATTCTAGCTTCTTCATAGGAAAAAGCTAAGGGGCTTGGAGGTTCGGTAGTGTTTGGCTGAGTGCGGCGGCGTGAGGCTCTCCCCCACCCCGCGCCAAGAAGCACCCCCACTTCGGATTCAGGTCTCCCGGCCGAAAGGGGGCCCCATTGGCGAGGTGGGGTGGGGGAGCAGCCCCTCGCTTCGCTCGTGTCTGCATCGTGCTGCCTTGCGTGTTCGTTCCTCAACACACGAAAGGAGCCCAGGATGAACACCGAGAACCGCACCGTGTCAAAGCTGACCAAGGCCGAGCTGGCCCGTGACCTGAACGAAGCGCTGCGCACGATCGAACAGCTGCGCCTGCAGCTGAGCATCAAGGACGGTGAGATCGCGGCACGTGACACGCGCCTGACCAACGCCGTCGACGCCTACCGGGCGCTGCGCGAGCAACTGCCCAAGCCCCTCGTCCCGCGCCGCGCCGTCGGCCACGTCGTCGGCACTTACACGCGCCGCGACGGCGCCGTGATCGAGAAGTACGTGGTCAACACACACGGCCACATCGGCCATCGCGTCGCCACGCCCGTCCCCGCAGCAGCTGAGTAAGGAGAGCACCATGACTCCCGAACAACGCGCCGCAGCCGCGGCAGACCGGGCCGCGCAGCAGAAGCTGCGCATGGACATCGAGCACGCGCAGATGTGCGCACCGATGTCGGATAGCGACAGCGACAACGACAACGATAGCGCCCAAGACGGGGCAGCCGCTGCGGCCAACTTCGTCGACACAGCCCACGGCGCCGTGGGATACGCCGCCGTCGAGGCGGCGTTCGGCCTCGTGATGACCACGTTGTGCGCGGCCATCACGAGCTGGTTTCTGACCGGCTGGGCCGCGCTTTTGGTGGCCTTTGCCACCAGCGTGCTGAGCACGGCGGTGATCAGCCCTTACGTGCATGCGGTGATCGGCGAGGACCGCGAGCTGACGATCGGCCGCGCCGTCGTCGGTGCCGCTGGCTGGCTCTTCGGCCGCGGCAAGAAAGCAGTGGCGGACGCCACCGCGTGATTCATCCGGTGCCGTGCAGCCCCTCACTTCGTTCGGGGCTGCGTCGTGCTATGGATTTTGTAGTTCGTGTTTGTTGTTCGTTCTTTACTTTTTCAAGGAGAGTGCCATGTCGATGAGTTTCATGATCAACGAAGGCCTGCTGCGCAACACGCGGCAGGAGTACGCCGCAGCGTTGCGGCCTAGCACCAAGCGCGTGGTGGCAGCGTTCGCAGCAACCACGTGCACCCTGTCCGCGGGCCTGGTGGCGGCAGGCGCCACAGCGCCGCACGCAGGCATGTGGTTATTCGGTGCAACCGGCAGCGCATGGTTCGCGCTGTTCGCTTACTACGTCATGCTGCTTGCGCTGAGCGCCGCTGCGATCGCCGCGGGCTTCTGGGTTCACGAGCGCGTGATGGACCACAGCGTGGATGCGTGGTACGCGGTGGCCAAGGACTGGTGCTCTGAAAAGATGAGCACCATGAAGCTGAGTGCCACCAAGAACGCTATCAACTAAGGAGCACACCATGTTCGAGATGGGTGCTGTCGTGGGGCTCGGCCTCCTGGTCACATTGGCCAAACTGCCGTGGAAATGGAAGATGTGGGTGATCAGTCATCCACTCTTCATTGACGTGATGGTAATGATAATGCTTCTCATTATCCACTGGGGGACCTATTCGGGCGTGATGGTCGCAACCATCGGCGCGCTGACGTGTTCCCTGGTACTTGCCGGCGCGCGCAAAGTCGTCGGCCACAACGAGAACGGCCGCTACGTTCCCGGCTGGTTCAACATCGCGGAGATGGGCAAGCTCGCTCCGCAACCAGCCGCCGCTGCGTAAACAGCAACTACCCCCCTTCACCCACCAGCCCGCCGTGTGCAAACACCGCGGGCTTTTTCACTTGGAGACCACCATGGAAATTCCCATGTCCTACCTCACCACCGACGACCGCGACTTCCTCGACACCGCGCCCAACACGGCCACGCTCGACCCCCTCGACATCCTCATCGAGCTCGAAGAAGAACTCGGCATGAGCATCGTTGCTTATCTCAAGCAGCGCACAAGTGAGATGCCCTCACGCTGAGCCCAGCCTCACGAGCATTCATCTTTCATCGAATGCTCGTCTGGGTGCGCGTCCGCGTACCACAACCCTCAAAGGAAACTGAAATGACTGCTATCGCACAAGCCATGAACGCCGCCAACATCACCCCTGACAGCGTCAAACAGACGTACGCATACTTCGACATCAACGATGCAATCGAAGACATCCAGAACGCCAACCTGCGCGCGCTCATCGCAGCAGGCGCGTCCGACACCATGGACTTTTGGACCACGATCATGGCCAACAACCTGGCGTGGACCGCGTTCTCGGTACTCCGCGAAAAGACCGACATCACGCTCGATGAATACTGCGAGGCCACACGCCCCTCGTTCACCGACACAGCCTTCGAAGGCATGACCGCCAACGACGGCACCAGCATCAAGACCCTAGCAAAGATGCTGGCTGTAGGCGACACCATTGCCATCGAAGCCCATGCGTACGGCGTCGATGCCATGCGCCGATTCAAGCGCAAACCCTTCGACGAGCGCGTCACGGATCAGAAAGTCCGCACGATCTCGGCAGAAGACCGCGCCAAGATCGAATACGACGTCGAAACCGCATCAGGCGATCTCAAAACCCGCGACCCCAAGGCCTTCGACGCCTTCGTCAATGACGCACTCCAACGCGAAGTCGAACACGCCATCAAACGCAGGGACGACAACCTGCGCATGGCAGGCGCCGCGCTCTCCATGATTCGGGAAGCCAACCACATCAGCGAAGCCGCCAGCTTCCACGAACTGCCCTTGACAATGCAAGAGCGCATCATCGTGAGCATCCTCAACGGTGTGCAGACCCGCGTGGAATGGCTGCGCCGTGAACCCAAGATCAAGCTCACGGAATACGTCCACATCCGCACCGAGGCAGACCGCTTCAGCAGCACGCTCAAGGACGTGCTGAAGGCACCCAAGTTTGCCGACGCATAAGCATCGCGCAGGGCCGAAAGGCCCTGCTTTTTCTTTGCTCTTGCAGTCGTCGTCGGCACGCGCGCGCGGCCGGCGCCGACGACACTACGGAAAAATGTATGTAACGGAAGGCGCGAAAAATCCATACTACAACTACTTATACCTCTTCTCTTCTTCTCTCTTTTTTTTCTTCTTTAACTTTATTCAATTACAAAATTACAAAATTACAAAAAGAAAAAAGCTATATAAATCAAGGACTTAGGCCAAGAGAATGTATTTTTTTGTCTTGAGTGTATTGCGCCGCTGCCTGTTTCGGCGCCTGCCCCGCCACCCCGTTTTAAAGAGGTCTGCTAGCGCCCCCCGGGCACTTGCGAACTGTCAGGGTCCGGCGTATGCTTCGCTTCCCTGCTCGTCTGCCTTCTGACCCTCGTCTGACTGCCATGCTGATCTACTCACTGACCACGACCCAGCCCCTCACCAAAACCATTTCGAAGGTCGCTGGCAGCATCGAGAAAACCTCCTACCCACTCACGTGGGAATTCACTTCCGCGAAGCACAACATCACTACCGCGGAGCAGTTGTACCACCTGGTGCGCAACACCAGCACCAAGGGCGGCTGCCTCATCAAGGGTGAGCTCCACCGCACCCTCAAGGCCGAATCCAGGGCAGGCGCAACCGTCACGGGTGATCTTTCGTCGTGGGTTTGCCTTGACATCGACGGCATCCCCACGCAAGCCGATATCACCAACGCGGCAGGCCAATTAGTCAAAGTCAACGTCACCCCCGACTTCATCATGACCCAGCTCGGGCTGCACGACATCTCCTACGTCGTGCAGTATTCCGCTTCGCACGGCCTTGACCCCGCCCGCCTGAGCTGCCACATCTTCTTCCTGCTCACCCACCCGCTGCCCGCCCCCTCCCTCAAGCAGTGGCTCATCCAGCAGAACTTCAACAGCGCCTTGTTCGTCAACGCCATGTCGCTGACCAAGACTGGCAACACCCTGCACTGGCCGCTCGACATCAGCGCCTGCCAGAACGACAAACTCCTCTACGTCGCCGCCCCCATATTCAAGGGGATGAAAGACCCGCTCAAGGCGCGCATCAGTCTCGTCAAGCGCAAACACGGTGCCGCCACCATCCCCTTAGCCGCCATCCACAGCCCCGGACAAAACAAAGTCAAGACCGAAGACAAAATCAACGAGCTGCGCCTGCGCAACGGGCTGCCCAAGCGCAAGTTCACCTACAAACTCGACGGCGCTGTCGAATACCTCTCCAAGCCCGACAGGGCCCTCGTCACCGAGATGAAGACCGAGCGCGGCTTCGTCTACTTCAACCTCAACGGCGGTGACAGCTGGGCCTATTACCACCCCGAAAACAACCCCCAATACATCTTCAACTTCAAGGGCGAGCCCACCTACCTCACCAAGGAACTCATCCCCGACTACTGGGCGCAAGTGCAATCCACCGGCCACGCCGCGGTGCCAGGCAACAGCACCCTCAGCGCCTTCGCCTTCCAGGACGAACTCAGCAGCACCTACTACGGCGGCACCTACGACACCATCACCAACCAGCTGGAGCTGCACCCCTTCAAAACCTTGAAGATGCTCAAGGACTACGCCGCCCAGTACAACATCGCCTGGACCGAGAACGTCCCCTCATGGCGCGTTGTGTTCGACCCCGGCGACGTCGTGCGCGTCGACTTCGCCAACAGGCGCATCAACCTGTTCGAACCCAGCATCTACATGCTCAACCCGCCGAACAAGGTCGCCAAGCCCCCCAAGACCATCCACAAGTTCGTCTCTCACGCCCTCGGCAACGACGCCCCCATCGTCGCCCACTTCTACAACTGGCTCGCCTTCATCGTGCAGTTCCGCACCCGCACCGGCACCGCGTGGATTCTTCAGGGCGCACCAGGCACCGGCAAAGGCATCCTCACCAACCTCATCTGCACGCCGCTGCTCGGCCGCGCCAACGTGCGCACCAAGCGCATGGAAGAACTCAACGACCAATTCAACGACTACCTCTCCAAGACCCTGCTCGTCTCAGTCGACGAGATGGAACTCAAAGCCATCCAGTTCGGCAAGCAGAAATCCGTGATGGCCAACCTCAAGAACTACATCACCGAACCCACCATCTCCGTCCGCGGCATGTTCCGCGCAGCACTGCCCGCCATCAACTACTCCAACTGGCTGTTCAACACCAACGAACACGTCTCGTTGCGCCTCGACCTGGGCGACCGGCGCTTCAACGTTGCCGCGTACCAGAACACCCCCATCAAACCCACCGCCGCCGAAATCAGGGTCATCCACAACGAGCTCGAAGACTTCTTCGACTACCTCGCCGGCCTGCAAGTCGACGAACACGCCGCCGCCACGCCCATGCAGACCAGCGCCAAGGACGACCTCATCGACCGCAGCCGCACCGTCACCGAGCAGTTCGTCGAAGCCCTCAAACACGGCGACATCAAGTATTTCCTGGAGCAGCTGCCCAGCGACAAGCGCTACATGACCGACCACCTCCAGCACGAAAAGGTCAAGAACTACAAGGAAGACCTGCGCACCCTGCTTACCCGCAAGAAGACCAGCCACGGCAACTTCTACCTCTCGCGCGACGAGCTCAACCGTATGTACACCTACATCACCGACGAGAAGCTCACATCCGCCGAGTTCGGCAAGCGCATGGCCAATCACGGCATGCGGCTCAGCACCGCGCGCCTGGGCGATGGCAGCCTGGCCCTCAGCATGAAGGTCGATTGGCCGGACTACACCCTGTTCCCCCAATACCTCGACGACTACCCCGTGGTCGACAAGACCAGCAACCCCGGCCACCTCAAAGTGGTCAAGTAATCCTTCATCGGAGATTTGAATGAAATACCCCTTCGACCTCGAATCCGCCAAGGCCGGAGCCCCTCTCATCACGCGCGGCGGCGCACACGCGCAGCTAATCCTGCACGACAAATCCGCCAACAAAGCCCACAGCCTCGTAGTACGTGTGCGCGAGCGCCTGCTTGTCTACAACACCCAGGGGCGGTTATCCCGCGGCTTGTCTGAACACGTTGATGACTTGTTCATCGTCGCACCTCAAGAAGTGCACATCCATCTGCACGTCACTACCTAACACATCACTCGGAGCATCACATGACGAACAGCATTGCAAACTTCGACAACAACACCTCCAACGCCAACCCCGCCCAAAACACCATCACCCCTGAAGTCATGCACACCTTTGGCGAGGTACTGGCCGCAACGGCACTTACCAGCATGCCCAGCGGCTATCACGCCGCTGCCACCCTCATGCTCGCCTACCGCTACATAGTCAAAGGCGCCATAGCACAGAAGGATGACCAGGCCGTCGAACGCCTGCTCGTCTTGTATGAGCAATGCGGCATCACCATGCGCCAGCTGCAGAGCGGTCGTCCCCTCGAAGAGCTGCGCGACCAGATCAGCAAAGCCCTGAGCACCGCCGGCTACGACTCGCCGCTGCAATGAACACCGTCCGCCTCACCCAATTCCGCACCGCGTTCGCCCGACACGACTGGACCGCCAGCGAACGCCGCAACTACGCCCGCCAGTGGGCACGCTCACTGCGCTACCTGGGCCCCAAGTGGCATCTGCACAACCCTCAACACCCAACAAGCAAGCCCGGGGCCGCACGATGAAACCCTTTGATCTTGAAGCCGCCGCGCGCGGCGAACCTCTTGTCACCCGTGGTGGCCAAACGGCTCACTTCATCGCACACGTCCCGGAGTTGGATGAAAGTGTGTGCGTGATCTGCCGCGTCGAAAAGACTCTACTTGCCGCTTACGAGAATGGCCGCAGCTACGACGTTGGTGAATCCAAGTACGACCTCTTTATGGCGCCCAAAAAGCGGACGGTGTGGGTCAACATGTACCCGGGCGGGTACACACGCTGGCACGACACCGAGGCACAGGCTGACGAAGATGCAGGCATTCAACGCATCGGTAATCGCGCCTGGCCCTTGGAAATCGAGGAATAACGACATGAAAACCAGCAAACTCATTCGATACGCCGTCAAGCACCATTTGACGAAGTACAACAACTCATACCCGGATACACCGCCCGAAAAGAACCGATGGCCCCTGCCCAGCGAGTATTAACGAGGGAATCGCTATGAACGCTCAACCCACCATGACCGAGCAAGCCGCCACCCATCTGGCTTTTTGCTACGGCGTTTTTCTCAGCCTGCCCGACGACGAAAAGAACGCGATCGCGGACCGTCGAGGCGGCCACATCGGCGTTGTCGAAGACCTGATTTTCCTAGTCGAGCGGATTGAGAAGCTGGACCAGAAACACCTGGCCGAAACCCCTGACCGTGTAGACGACGGTGTGTTTGCCTATGAAGTTGTCGAAGAACTCGCTCGAACATTCTTTCAGAACGACGGCATTTCAGACGACGAAATCGAAGCCGCCATCAGCGATTGGTACAGAGGCGAAGAGCAAACGGCCCCCACTTTCGATGCCATTCACTCCGAGCTTGCTGCCCGCTTGAACGATCTGGAAAATGCCATCCAAGCAGTCTGCACCTACAACGGGGCGACCAATGAAGCGGAAGTTCAAAGGGCCTTCAGTGAATTACTTGACGAGTTGACACGGCTCGGCATTGGCACCACTGCCCCCACCACCCGTCAAACGCACCATTAACCTTACCGTTAATGGCCGGAAATGGGTGTTGCCGGAGCCGCTGAGAGAGTTCCCGAATCACGGTGAAACCTACTGGTTTTTAGGCTGGAGGAACCCGCCTTACTCCTTAACTTGGGGCCAATCTAAAGGGGAAGAAATCGCTCTCGCAAAGGGCATGCGCTACGCCACAGAAGCCGACGACCTGCGCAACCGCACCAACGCCGCTACAAAAACAGGAGAACAACGTGGGTAACAAACCGACCGAGCAATTGCTGACGGAGGCGCTAGCTGGCCTGCTGTTCGATTTCGGCGCATTTTTGACGACTCGCAAAGAAGTTGTCCCGCTGGGATCATCGGCTGACGCAGCGCCGATGGTGCGCCTGATTGAGCAATTTGCTTCCAGCAGGAACCTGTCCCTTGATAGCGCAAACGTGGAGGGCTGGCGAAACACCATCGACACCCTTCGCGCCCAACTCGCCGCTGTCACTGCGGAGCGGGATGCCTTTAGGGCCAACGCAGAGCGGTATCACTTCCTCGCAGGTTTCGGCGTCACCGCGCATTCGACGCGCTGGGCGCACTGGAGAATCGAGCGGTGGACGAAAAACGGATGGGAGCCACTCCACGGCAACCTGTTAAACGCCGCCATCGACGCGGCGAAGGACAACAAATGAAAACCACCCTCAAGGAAATTCGCAAGGCCGGCCCGTGCGGCATGCGCCTGCAAGACGGCGAGCGCGTTGGCTATTTAAAATTGCGCCATAGCCTTTGCTCAGGTTATGGCGACACCACGCCTATCAGCATCGTCACGATTATGGACAGCAACGGCCTGGACGATGCGCTGTGGTGTCTGCGCGCGGTGAAGGGTCATCAGCGAGAGATGCGGCTGTATGCCGTTTGGTGTGCGAGGCAAGTTGAACGCATGATGACGGATAAGCGTAGTGTTGACGCGCTGGAAGTGGCTCGCCGTCACGCAGAAGGCGAAGCCACAGACGACGAACTGACCGCTGCCTGGGACGCTGCTTGGGCCGCTGCCAGAGACACTGCCTGGGACGCTGCCGGGGCCGCTGCCTGGGACGTTGCCAGGGACGCTACCAGAGACGCTGCCTGGGACGTTGCCAGGGCCGCTGCCTGGGACGCTGCCAGAGACGCTGCCCTGACCGCTGCCTGGGACGCTGCTTGGGCCGCTGCCAGAGACACTGCCTGGGACGCTGCCGGGGCCGCTGCCTGGGCCGCTACCAGGGACGCTCAAGCTACTGAGTTGCGACGCGTTTGCGAATGCATCAACGCTGGTGTTGATCCGTATGCGGCGAAGGAATCAGCATGAACTGGCTCCCGATCATCAATCGTACACGTCTAAACGCGTGACGACGGCACCACTGCCCCCGCCACAGTCCTCACGGTCAGCGGCCATATCACGCTGATTTATCTTTCATCTATCATTTAAAAGGAAAAATCATGAAACCCTCCCAAGCTGTTGCTGCCCTCAACCATCTGATCGACAAGCGCCGCCCGGCCTTCCTGTGGGGCGCCCCAGGCGTCGGCAAGTCCGACGTCATCCACCAGATCGGCGCGCAGCGCAAGGTTGAAGTGCGCGACATCCGCCTCTCTCTGCTCGACCCGACCGACATCAAGGGCTTCCCGGTGCCCGACGCCAAGAAAGCCCTCATGAAGTGGCTGCCGGCGGACTTCGTACCCACCAGCGGCAAAGGCATTCTGTTCTTCGACGAACTCAACTCCGCCGCGCCCGCCGTGCAAGCCGCCGGCTACCAATTCATCCTCGACCGCAAGATCGGCGACGTGCAGCTGCCCGACGGCTGGGCCATCGTCGCCGCCGGCAACCGCACCACCGACCGCGCCATCACGCATACCATGCCAAGCCCCCTGGCCAACCGCTTCGTGCACATCGACTTCGAGCCGGACATCAACGACTGGTATCACTGGGCACTGCAGAACAGCATCAGCGCCGAGACCTGCGCCTTCCTGCGCTTCAAACCCTCGCTGCTGCACAGCTTCGACGTCAAGTCCAACCCGCGCAGCTTCCCCAGCCCGCGCACCTGGGTCTTCGTCGACGAAATCCGCAACTCCGGGCTCGACGCCACCACCGAATTCGCCCTCATCTCCGGCACCGTCGGCGAAGGCGCGGCCACTGAATTCCTCGCCTTCGTGCGCCTGGCCGCCTCGCTGCCTTCGGTCGACGAAATCTTGCTCAACCCCGAGAGCATCGAGATCAACAAGGAAAAGCCCGAGCTGATGTACGCCATGGTCACCAGCATCGACCATCAAACCACCCCCAACAACTTCGACCGGCTGATGAAATTCGTCACCCGCATGCCGCCCGAGTACCAGGTGCTCTACGTGCGCAGCGTCACGCGCGACATGGCCATCGCCAAGACAGCCACCTTCACCCAGTGGGCCAACAAGAATGCCGCCCTGCTCAAGTGATCAAAACCTTCATCGCATTCGCCACTGGCGTCCTGACGGCGATGTTCGCCACTGACAACGCCACGCTGCGCGACTGTGCCGTCTACGGCCGCGCGCAGCTAGCCAACACAGCCATCATCGACTGCACAGTACGTAAAGAAGTCACCACTAAGGAGCCCGTGAAATGAGCGCCCTTCATGAATCCGCCATGCTCGTCGAACTAACGATTAGCCAGTGGACCGCTACCCGTCACGACAAAGCCGTGTCGGCCGAAGTCGAACAGCAGCACAACGCCACCAACGCCGGCCGCTACAACAAGTGGCTGGTCGACCGGAGCCTGCTCGAACCCGTCAACAAGGCGGCCACAGCCATCCGGCAGTTCCACTACGCCAAGACCCTGCCGTGGTCCGACAAAGGCGCGCGCTTGCTGCCCTCCCGGCTGTTCATGGAATACCGCGACGGTCTGGCCAAGCTGCGCAACGCCTTCGAAGATGCCGCCAACGACTTCCGCATGCACTACCCGCAAGCGGTCCAACAGGCCCAGAGCCGCCTGGGCACCATGTTCTGCCAGGACGACTACCCCGACGCCTGGGAAATCCGCAACGCCTTCGACATCAAGACCGACTACACGCCCATCCCCAGCGCCAACGACTTCCGCCTGCAGATCGCCGGCGAAGAACAGGACGAAATCAAGGCCAGCGTCGAGCGCGCCGTGCAAGAGCGCCAGGCCAAGGCCCTGGAAAACTGCTACGCCCGCCTGCGCCTGCTGCTGGAACGCATCAAGGAGCAATGCGCCAAGGATACGCCCCGCATCCACGATTCGCTCATGGGCAACCTGCGCGAATTCCTCGACGTACTCAGCGCGTTCAACATCACCAACGACCCGACCCTCATCGAGTTGGAGAACGCCATCCGCGGCACTGTGCTGCAGAACGTCGACGTTCTTCGTTCATCGTCACATGCCCGGAAAGATACCGCCGCGGCCACTGACGCCATTCTGAAAAGGATGAAACGCTAATGCCCGCCATCATCACCCACGACATGGTGCGCCTAGAGAACTACACCGCTGCCAAGGTGCACTGGCGCACCAGCCGCTTCAGGTTTGGCGATGACACCGTCAGCCTCACCGAGTGCAAGCGCAAAGAACACAAGCGGCTGCAGCGCAACGACGACGGCTCCTTTGCGCTCTGCCTCTACGCAACACCCCTGATCACCTACTACCCCGACGGCAACACCCGCATCCGCCCGTGGAACTCCATGTCCTCTCACAGCTTCATCTGGTATCACACAGAAAGAGGGTTATCCACCGGGACCCATGGCAACTACGCCTACGTGCGCACTCCCCACGGTGTCTATTTTCCGCGCACGGCCGTATTGCTCGATCGGTCGTTGAAGCTGCTTACTCCCCCAAACTACCTATACCAACGCGTGCGGGCCACCATCAACAAGCCGGCACACGCCGCGGCAGTACAAAAGCTGCGCAAGTTCAAGCGCTGGCACGCCCCCATGCGTACCTTGCATAACGTTCCTCAGCACGCCTGGAACGCTTATGACATTCATGCACACCCGCAGGTACGCCCGCAGGTATTGCTGGCTGCGTTGCACGCTGACGACTACCTGGCCGAGCATTTGAACTTTAGCTACGAGGCCTTGCGCGACAGCTACCTCCTCACCCACTCGGGCGCGTATGACATCGCCCCCATCCCCAACAGCGCCCCCCTCAAACGCCCCCCGAAATGGGTCGGCGCTGACATTCCTGGAGTCCTCTCATGACCAGCGCCGCCGATCTCATGTCCATGGCTCGCAGCCGCCTCATCTGCAACCACCCCTTCTTCGGTGCTCTGGCCCTGCGCCTCAAACTCATCGAAGACCCCAGCGTGCCCACGCTCAGCGTCAACACGCGCGTCATCCGCTACAACCCCAAATTCGTCTCGCAATGGGACGATCGACAACGCGAGACACTGCTGGCCCACGAGGTCATGCACTGCGTGCTCGATCACGGCAGCCGCCTGCTCGGCCGTCACCACGGCAAGTGGAACAAGGCCGCCGACTACGCCATCAACTGGATTCTCCAGACGGCGGGTTTCCGCCCCATCCCCGGCTGGCTCTGCGACGCGCAGTTCGCCGACATGACGGCCGACGCCATCTACGACCTCCTGCCCGACGAGCCTGACAGCAAGAACCCGCCTCTCGACAACATCGAGCCCAACGGCGGCGCCGACTCGATCGAGGACGTCATCACCTGGAAGATCGCCACCATCCAGGCCGCTCACGCCGCCAAGGGCACCGGCCACCTGCCCGGCAGCCTGCAGCGCCTTGTCGACGACATGACCACGCCGCGGATCAACTGGCGCGAATACCTGCAGCGCTTCGCCACGCAGTTCTCCAAGGACGACTACGCGTGGAGCCGTCCCAACCGCAAGGCCATGGCCAACGGCTTCATCCTGCCTGGCATGTCTGGCCAAGTCGTCGATAATCTGACTGTTGTCGTGGATACTTCAGGGTCCGTCACCCAGGAACTGCTGAACGCCTTTGGCGCCGAGATCAATGCCATACACCAGAGCATCAAACCCAAGGAGCTGCGGGTCATCTACTGCGACGCCCAGATCAACCGCGTCGACACCTATAGCCCGCACGAATCCGTCGAACTCGAAATGCTTGGCGGCGGCGGCACCGACTTCCGCCCGCCCTTCGAACACCTGGCCGACGAAGGCATCACCCCCACCTGCCTCATCTATCTGACCGACATGTACGGCCCGTTCCCCGCGCCTGTCGAATACCCCGTCCTCTGGTGCGCCACCAGCGACCACGTCGGTCCGTTCGGCGAAACCATCCAACTGGAGGTTTGACATGGGCTACCGCAGCGACGTCTTCTACGCTGCCGAAGGTCCCTACGACAGGCTCAACCCTGTCCTGATGGCCTTCGCGCTCAAGGGCGGCGAGTACCGAGCCGCCGTCGATGAGGTCTGCGCCCAACGCAACGGCGACACCCTCACCGTCCGCTTCGGCGCCCCCGACGTCAAGTGGTATCCCGAATACCAGGACGTCGCCGCCCACGTCGAGCTGTACGAAGCCCTCAGCGACGCCCTCATCAGCGACGAAGGCGAAGACTTCGGCAACGCCGTCTTCCTCCGCATCGGCGAAGAAGACACCGACATTGAGCAAAAGTTCGTTGGCGATGGCGCGTTGCTGGCCAACATCTCTCGCGTCATCAACATCAACGTCGCCGACATCCCCAAAGAAAATGACTACCGCCGCCGAAACCCTTAACTCCTGGTCCTTCTCGAAGCTCGGTGATTTCGAGAAGTGCAAGTACCGCACCTACCTGCTGCACGTCGCGCGTGTGCCCGAGCCCACGCGCCCCTTGCCCCCTGGCAAGACCGAGCACGCCAACGACCGCGGCACCCGCATCCACACCGACTGCGAGCTGTTCATCACCGGGCAAAAGGCTGCCTTGGGTCACGAGGCCGGCAAGCACTTCAGCCAGCCACTCCACTGGCTGCGCGCGCACTATGCCACCGGCCAGGTCTCGGTCGAAGGTGAATGGGGCATGGACCCCGACTGGCAGCCCACCGAATGGCGTGACGCCTGGCTGCGCCTGAAGCTCGACGCCATGGCCTTCCGCAACCCGCAGGAAGCCGCCGTGATCGACTTCAAGACCGGCAAGAAATTCGGCAACGAGATCAAGCACGCGCAGCAGCTGCAGCTCTACCAGCTGGTGGCCTTCCTGCGCCACCCCGAACTCGAAGTCGTCACGGCCGAGCTCTGGTATCTCGACACTGGCGACGTTACCAGCCGCACCTACACACGGCAGCAGGGCCTGCGCTTTCTCGACAATTTCCAGCGCCAGGCTGACGCCATCATGAGCTGCAACACCTGGCCCGCCAACCCCTCGCTCTTCACCTGCAAGTGGTGCCAGTACGGCCCCTGGGGCTCGGGCGACTGCAAGGTCGGCGTGCGATGAGGGGCGTCAAAAAGCGCAGGTACAAAGCCACGCACCTGGCGGAAATCAACCGCCTGCGCGCTCTGTTGCTGCTGCACTCCCCTTCCTATCGTACGGATGCCATGTACACGGAATGGCACAGCCTGTCCGACCGCCAGATCATGGCGCGCAGCATCCGCTGGATCGACGCGTACACCGCCTCCCTCACCGCGTACAACACCGCCATCAGCACCTCATGAACGCCCACCAACGCCGCAAACTCGTGCGCGCCAACCGCGACCATACCGCCCGCCAGGAAATGCGGCTGCGTGTCCAGCGGCCCGATTACCTCGATCTCCTCGACCGCAATGCCCGATAAGCCTATGAACACATGTGAGCCATCGACTTCATCCGCGGAGGTTTTGTCATTGGACAGCGTGATAGCGCTCATGAGGCTGCATTTTCCAGAGCAACCCAACGCCAATGACCAAGCACAAGGACCCTACCCGACCAGAGAAAGCCCACAAAGGTTCTGGCGGATGCTGGCGCTGCGTGTCCAGTTCAAGCACGACCAGACCCAATACAACGCCGTGTCCTCCTTCGTCCGCGACGTGGGAATGCGCGTCCTCGCACAGCGCCTCCGCACCGACACAGCTGAGCACCATCATCCAGTGGATGCGGCTCCACCATCCGCCCAAAGGCCATGACGTTCCTTTCAGCCAACGGCAGCGCAGCGACCGTTTCTGGGACCTGTACCGCTTGCGGCAGCTCGCCTCCGAACTCCATCCACACGCCTCCAACGCCCACAACTACCACGTTTACCACGATGACCTCATCCACCTTGGAACGAAAATCATCGAAGAAGGCAACAGCCCGGGTTGACCCGCTATTTGCCGGCGCCATGGCGCACCAGGTCGAATCGCTCAAGCACGACCTGCGCACACCCATCGTGTTCGACGTCAGCGACCCCGGCACCGGCAAGACCTTCACCCGCATCCGCGCCTTCTCCAACCGGCGCCGCAAAGGCGCGGGGCCGGCGCTCATCGTGGCTCCCAAGACGCTGCTCGAATCGGCCTGGGCCGAGGACTTCCAGAAATTCGAGCCCGGCATCGTCACCTCGGTTGCGCGCGCGGAAAACCGCGACGCCGCCTTCGCCGCCGACGCCGACGCCTACATCACCAACCACGACGCCGTGAAGTGGCTTGCCAAACAGCCGAAGTCTTTTTTCGCACGGTTCTCTGAATTGATCGTCGACGAAAGCACCGCCTTCAAGCACCACACCAGCCAGCGGAGCAAGGCCCTTGCCCAGATTGCCCCTCACTTCGAGCATCGCAGCTGCCTTACTGGCACTCCCAACGGCCGCAGCATCACCGACGTCTGGCACCAGGCCTTTCTGCTGGACCGTGGTCGTCGCCTGGGCCCCAGCTTCTACGGCTTCCGCAACTCCACCTGCACCCCGGTCCAGCGCGGCCGCAACAAGGACGCCATCGAATGGATCGACCGCGACGGCGCCGAAGAGGCGGTATTCGACCTCCTGTCCGACATCACGATCCGCCACCGTTTTGAAGCCTGTGTGGATATACCGGCGAATCACCGCTACACGCGCCACTATCACCTGAGCCGCAAGCACCTCAAGACCTACCAGGAGCTGGAAGCCACGCACCTGCTGCGCCTGAAGGGCAAGGAACTCACCGCCATCAATGCCGCGGCCGTCGCCACCAAGCTGCTGCAGCTGGCCAGCGGCGCCGTCTACACCGACGACACCGACTTCACCCTGGTCGACACCGGTCGCTATGAAGCTGTACTCGACCTGGTTGAGGAGCGCGCGCACAGCCTGGTCATGTTTCAGTGGAAGCATCAGCGCAACGCCCTGATTGACGAGGCCACGCGGCGCGGCCTGACCTTCTGCGTCATCGACGGCGACACCACCGATGCCGAACGCAAGAACTATGTGCAGGCCTACCAGATGGGCGCCTACCGCGTCATGTTCGCCCACCCCCGCTCCGCCGGGCACGGCCTCACCCTGACGCGCGGCAGCACCACCATCTGGGCGTCCCCCACCTACGACCTGGAGCTGTTCGAGCAGGGCTCGCGGCGCCAATACCGCATCGGCCAGACCCAGAAGACCGAGACCATCACCCTGGTTGCGACCGGCACCATCGACGAGAAGGTCGTGCAGATTCTGGAGGGAAAGAACAAGCGCATGCAGCACCTGCTGGACCTGTTCGCGTCATGACCCGCCATACCTACTTCGTGACGTCGCACGTCAACTGGTGCGGGCCGCCTCTTCCCGTCGTCACCTGGCAGGTGCGCGCCAGACCCATCGAACAACATAGATTTCCACCCAGCGTCCTGCTCGCCGAATTCGAACGGGAGGGCGACGCGCGCGCACACCTGGCGGTGCTGCGCCGCCTGCATGGAGCCACAACGTGAAATACCACGTATTCCCCATGGTCGGCTACGGCACCGAGCACGCCCGCATCGCCGCCATGGGGCGTGTTGATCATTTCTGCGTGTTCCGTACCGAGGGGCGCGAAATGCAGCCGGTCAAGGTGTTTTTCAGTCGTGACAGCGCCTATGAGTTCTGCGCCCTCATGAACCGTCTGCACGGAGCCGCAGCGTGAACCCTCGCTACTTTTTCTACTTAGCACGATATACAGGCCCTGACGGCCTCGCTCGCCAGTGTTTCGCGCCTGACCAGGCCGAGTTCTACAGCGTCTACGCCCGGCTCACGCCTGACGCAGCAGGGCGCTCCACCTTGCACCACCTGGAGGACTTCGCCACGGCCAACGAAGCCAGCCTACACACCACCGCCCTCAACCGGCTGCACGGTTGCAACCTCGACACCGTTACTTTTTCCTGACCTATGTACTACAACTACCACGGCCTGACCAAGCCGGTCTGGCACTTCAACACCGCCCCGGCGCCCGCGCAGCCCCTGCCGCGCTGGTCATACCAACGACGCCGCGTGCTCATTGCGCAGCTGCGCGCCGTGGCCGCTCCCAAGCGCGCCACCACCACGGCCGAAGTCGCCGACGCCTTGAAGATCACCCGCGGCGCCGTCAACCGCAACATGCAGGAGCTGCGCAACTGCGGCCTGGTCACGATGTTCGGCGCCCACGGCCGCAACGACATCACCTTCCTGCCCACCGACGCAGGCAAGCAGCTGCTGCAGGAGACCGCCGGTGCTTGACCTCAGCCGCCTCGTCACGATCGACTTCGAGACCTACTACGACCAGGACTACACGTTACGCAAACTCAGCACCAGCGAGTACGTGCGTGACCCGCGCTTCAAGGTGCACATGATGGGCATCAAGGTCGGCCGCCGCAAGGTCCGCGTGGTCCCCGGACCCAAGGTCAAGGCAGCGCTTGCGGCCATTGATTGGCGCACGCACGCCCTGCTGGCACACAACACCGCCTTCGACGGCTTCATCCTCAGCCAGCACTACGGCGTGCACCCGCACTTCCTGTACGACACCCTGGGCATGGCGCGCGCCCTGCACGGCAACGAGATCAGGGCCGACCTCAACGCAGTGGCCGCGTACTATCAACGGGGCAACAAGCTGCCTGCCGTGCTGGACCGCAGCCGAGGCGTGCCGGTGCTGTTCCAGGACCTCTACGACATGATGGCGGCGTATTGCGCACAGGACGTCGAGCTGTGTCACGCCGTTTTTCTCGACATGCTGAAGCAGTTCCCGGCGGCCGAGCTCGGCATCATCGACACCGCCCTGCGCTGCTTCACCAGCCCCCGGCTGCACCTCGACGTGCCGCGCGCCGAAGCCGAGCTGGCGCGCGAGATCAAGGCCCGCGAGGAGCTGCTGTTCCGCGTTGGCGGCACCAAATCCGAGATGACCCGCATGATCCTGCACAACGGCAAGGACGCCGCGCTGGAGGCCGTGCGCAAGAAGATCGCCAGCAACGCCAGCTTCGGCGCCCTGCTGAACGAAGCCGGGGTCGACACGCCCGTCAAGATCAGCCCCACGACGGGGCTGGAGACGTTCGCCTTCGCCAGGACCGACCTCGAATTCACCGACCTGCTGCAGCACCCCAAGAAGCGCGTGCGCGAGCTGGTCGAAGCGCGACTCATGGTCAAGTCCACCATCAACGAGACGCGCGCCGGCCGCATGCTCGCATCGGCGCGCAGCGGCGACGGTACGCTGCCCGTGCTCTACCACTACTACGGCGCGCATACCGGCCGCTTCTCCGCGGGCGACAAGCGCAACTACCAGAACCTGCCGCGGGGCGGCGAGCTGCGCAAGAGCCTGCTCGCGCCCAAGGGCCGCGTCATAGCCATCTGCGACTCGTCACAGATCGAAGCCCGCGTGCTGGCGTGGATTGCGGGCCAGGACGACCTGCTGGAGGACTTCCGCCTTAACGACGCCGGCCTGGACCGCGACGTGTACTGCAAACTGGCCGACAGCTTCTATGGCCGCGAGATCACCAAGGCCGACGAGATGGAACGCCAGGTCGGCAAGGTCGCCCGGCTGGGGCTCGGCTATGGCATGGGGCACCGCAAGTTCCAGCACACCCTGGCCACCGGCGCCATGGGCCCGCCGGTCAAGTTCACGCTGGCGGAGTGCTCGGCCTTCGTCAACACCTACCGCCATGTGTCGCATCGCACCGTCCAGTTCTGGCGGCTCTGTGACCAGATCATCCTCGACATGGCGGCAGGGCGCGAAGGCTCGTACAAGTGCCTGCGCTGGGGAAAGAACCACATCCAACTGCCCAACGGCCTGTCACTCAAGTACCCCGACTTGCGGCACACCGCCGACGACGAAGGCAACCTCGGCTGGTCTTACCAGCGCCGCGACGGCCGCGCCAGGATTTACGGCGGGCTGCTCACCGAGAACATCGTCCAGGCGCTGGCCCGGATCATCGTCGTTGGTGAGCAGATGCCGGTCATCGCCCGCCGCTACCCGGTGGTCATGACCACGCACGACGAGACCGTCACGCTGCCCACCGTGGCCGGCGGCAAGCGCTGCCTCGACTTCATGATCAAGGTCATGCGCACGCCGCCCGCCTGGGCCCCCGACATCCCGCTCAACGCTGAAGGAAAAGTCGATGTCTTCTACAGCAAATGAACCGAACCACCCCACGCTCAGCCCCGAGGCTCGCACCTTGTGGGAACAGCTGCCGGAAGAAGAGCAGGAAGCCCTGCTGGAGAAATACCGCGACTGGGACGTCGACGACAACGACTGGTGCGAATACCACTACGCCCAAACCAAGGAGAAGGCCCACGCCGTCGGCTTCGTTGTCGAGCAGTGCTACTGGTCCGGCTTCTGGAGCCAGGGCGACGGCGCGTGCTTCACAGGCGTCGCCAGCAACATACCGCTACTGCTCACCGCGGCGGGTTACGAGCACCTGGCGGAGGCGGCCGAAGGGACCTCGCTGTACCTCCTGCATAACGACAGGTATTACCACGAAAACAGTGTAACTTTCGACTTCAGCGGCTGGTACGCCAACAACCCCTACGACGAGGACGAAGACCACTTCAAGCACCTTCTTTGGGCCGCCACCAACCCAGGCGACGAAGAATGGATTGCAGCCGCCGACGCCGTTGAGGACTTGCTCAGGGACCTGATGATCGAGCTGTACCGCGACCTGGAGGCTGAATACGAATACCTCACCTCCGACGAGAACGTGATCGAGCAGCTCTACCACAACGACATCATCCAGGAACGCCTGGACGAGCTGGCCGAGGAGGCCCGAGCCGAGGAGGAAAACGAAGCGGAAATTTGCGCCGCTTGATCTTTCATCTGTCATTCATCGTGTTATGATTCACACCCCCAAGGAGAACGATATGTCTGCTGTTGCCGAACGCAAGCCCCCTCGCGCGGCGCCCAAGGCCAAGACCCCCAGCCTCGGCGCCCAGGTCGACACCCTCTGGGAACTGCGCGAGCAGAAGAAAGCCCTGACCGCCCAGGTCTCCGAACTCGACGAGCGCATTGCCGGCGCCGAGGACGCGCTGCTGCAGGCCATGGGCGAGCAGGGCCTGGACAAGCTCACCGGCCGCAACGCCACCGCCTCGTCAACCCGCAGCACCACCGCCAGCGTCGAAGACTGGGACAGCTTCTACGCCTACATCCACAAGAACAGGTACTACCACCTTCTGCAACGCCGAGTCTCCGATCCGGCGTACCGGGAGCTGCTGGAAGCGGGCAAGAAGGTGCCCGGCGTCCAGCCCTTCATCAAGACGCGTCTGAACCTGCGCACGGTCTGACCAACTCATCTTTCATCGTATTGTTACAGGAGCGATCACATGGCCATCAAAACCCCCACCAAGGCCCCTGCCGCCAAGAAATCCGCCGCCCCGCCGGCTGGCACCGCCGTCGCCGTTCGCCAGAACAACAGCGTCGTCTCGATCAAGGAGCGCCTGGCCGAGCAGGCCGCGCTGGCCGCGAGCAAGACCGCGCCTGCCACCGGCGTGAACATCCGCGTCACGCAGGACAAGCAGTTCAGGTTGCCCAACGGCGTACAGACCCGCGAGCCCCAGCGCTTTGTCATCGTCGACTTCAACAGCCGCAACAACTACTACAACGACACGTACGACGCCAACTCGCTCTCGCCGCCCGACTGCTTCGCGCTCGGCGATAACCCGCTGCAGCTGGTGCCGCACGCCACCGCGCCCGCCAAGCAGTCCACCAGCTGCAACAGCTGCCCGATGAACCAGTTCGGCTCCGCTGGTGCGGGCAAGGCCTGCAAGAACACCCGCCAGCTGGTGGTCACCGACCCGGACTCGCCGGACGGCCCGCTGTGGGTGCTCAATGTCTCGCCCACCGCGCTCAAGGCGTTCGACGCCTACGTCAACGACGTGGTGCGCATCTTCGGCATGCCCCCGGTGGGCGTGGTCACGACCGTGTCGTTCAACGACGCCGTCACCTACGCACAGCTGGTGTTCTCCGACCCCGAGGCCAACCCGCACGTCGAAGCCCATGCAGCACGCCAGGACGAAGCCCGCCAGCTGCTGGAGCGCCTGCCCGACTACACCGACGCCGTGCACGCCAAGCTGCAGGGCGGCACCGCCGCCAAGCCGCGCACGGGCGCCCGCCCCGCGATTGCACGCCGGTAAGCCCCCGTGGCCGTCCGCCAGTACCACGTCACCAAGGTCCTGGGCTCGTTCCAGGACTTGCGCGAGTGGCTGCCCAGGCTGACCGAAGAAGAAGTCGTGGCGGCGCTCGAACTCGAAGCCGCCACACGCCGCCGCCGGTCGGTCATCACCCGGTTGATCCAGCGGGCCGTCCGGCTCCGCGAAACCCACTACGCCAACCAACTCAAGGAGAAATACGATGGCGCGTACCAAGAAAGAACCGACCCGTGACGAGCTGCTGCAGAAGCGCCAGCTGCTCAAGACCGCGGTCAGCCTGGCCAAGGAAGAACACAAGCAGGCCAGCGCCGTGCTCAAGGCCGCCGAGAAGACCGTCAACGAGCACGTCAAGGCCCGCGACAAGGCCGCCAAGCTGGTCGAACGCAAGCAGGCCGCGCTGACCAGGGCCGAAGCCGACGCTGCCAAGTTCGTCACCGCGCACGGCTGATCCCGGCGCCCCGCACCTTCACCGTGCGGGGCGTTCTTTTTCCAGCACCAGGAGAAGTAAATTGAAAGACGTCATGGTTGACCTCGAAACCCTGGCCACGACCGCCGATGCCGTCATCATGAGCATCGGCGCTGTGCGCTTCGACGCGCACAGCGACAAGATCGACGATAACGGCTTCTACGCCTCCATCTGCGTGGAGAGCAACCTGCTCAAGGGCCGGCGCGTCAGCGAGGACACGCTCATCTGGTGGATGAAGCAGAGCGCCGCAGCACAAGCCGTCTTCCACGAGCCCAAGATCACGCTGGAGACAGCCCTCTGGAACTTCGCCGACTGGGTCGCCGCGGCAGACCCGACATCGGACACGCGCATGTGGAGCAACGGCGCCGACTTCGACCTGCCCATGCTGGCCCACGCCTACGCGCAGCACCAGGCCATGCCACCCTGGCGCCACTGGAACAGCCGCTGCGTGCGCACCCTGCGCAACCTGCCCGGCATCCAGGCCGAACCGCTGAACAACAACCACAACGCCCTCGCCGACGCCGTCAATCAGGCCAAGTGCGTGCAGGCCCTCTTCAAGAACATGCAGAAAGCGACGGTACACGCATGAGCGCATACGACACCCAGGTCGGTGGCGACCACTACCGCAAGCTGGCGATCCAGCCCATGCAGTACAGCATGGCCAACAAGCTGGACGCGTGCCAGCACACGGTCGTCAAGTACGTCACCCGCTTCCGCGACAAGGGCGGCCTCGCGGACCTGGAAAAGGCCAAGCACGCGCTGGACATGCTGATCGAACACGAGGCCAGCAATGCGCCAGCGCCCCCCGCCGTGAAAACCCCGCGCAAAGGCACCCGTGGCACGCGGTCCTGAAAACACCTTCATTGCATGGGTGCACCGCACGTTGCCCACCGAGGTGTACCGCATGAAGAACCACAACACCTACAACAGCGGCATCGCCGACTGCTGGTACAGCGGCAACGGCGGCGACCTGTGGGTGGAATACAAGTACGTCAAGGTGCCGCAACGCCCGACCACGCGGGTGGACATCGGGCTCACTGAACTGCAGAAGAACTGGTTGTCGAAGCGCTTTCATGAAGGCCGCAATGTCTGTGTGGCCGTGGGGTGCGCCGACGGCGTGGTGCTCATGCACACCCCGCTGATCTGGGAACTCTCGATGTACGCCAGCACATTCAGCGAACGCGTGCAGCCACGCCGCATCCTGCTCGACCACATCAGAGAGGCCACGTTGTCATGCGAATCATCCGTCTCCTGACGACCGTCGTCGGTATCAGCTCCAACGTCTACCGGCTGAGTTATAACCTGTTACTCCTTTACCTGATGTACCTCTACGTCAAGAAGGCGGTGTACCGGGACAATCAGCCGTTTGCCCGGCACCATGAGAATCCACGATTCCCACGACCGCCCTGAAGGAGGACTGCACCCATGCGAACACCCAACGAAGAAGTGAGAACCGCCGTACTACGGGTACTCAACCAGGCCACTGAACCGCTGACTGCCTCGGAAGTTTTTGACAAGCCTGCCATCCGCGAACTCTTCCCCAACCTCAACCGCGTGTCCGACTATCTGGGCTACATGTACCGCAAGGGCATGCTGACGCGGGAATTCAAGCCCATGGAAGGCGACCAGCGGCACCGGTGGGGCTACCGGCTTCGCGCCGCTCAGCGCGAAGACGCACCAGGGGCCGAGATCGTGGTCATGAACCGCGCCGGCATCCTCATCACCGACGACGGCAAGAACGTCACCATCGTCTCCGGCGACGTCCGTATCGTCGTTACCAGCCGCAGCTGACCCGCACCCCGTGCACCGCCAAGGGCCTACCCGCGCCCTTTTATCTGAATATCTTGCGCGATGAAAGATGAATGGACCTCCCACGACGCAGAGCAGGCCCGCGCCCACGGCTGGTGCCTGGCCACTGTGATCGAACCCTCGGGCAAGCCCACGCTGCAGGTGCTCCCGACCGAAATAAAAGGGCAGTCCGTCCCGATCACGCGCAAGGTCGTCATCGAGAGCGCGCGCGGCGGCAACAAGCTCGCCATCAAGGCGCTGCGCCTGAGCATGCGCCCTACCCCCACACCCCCTACCAAAAAGACCAGACCATGAGCAAAGACGCCCCCATCACCGAAGTCACCATCACCCTGCGCACGCAGGAGCTGGGCATCTACGGCGGCCTGAGCATGACCTGCTCTGCCGATCCTGACCGCGTCGCGCACGTCATGAATCACATCGACAGCGAGGAACTCACTCCCGAGCACGAGAGCGTCAGCACCAGCGAGATGCTGATCTGCATGCTGACCTACCACACCCTCCGCGCCCTCAAGGGCGCCGCCGATCAGATCGCCGCCCAGATGCCCGGCGGAATCGTGGTCAACGGAGACGACACGCGCACCCCCCACTGAAAGGAGCACGCCATGAAGCTGTACTTCATCCAGGCCGAAGACGCCGAGAGCCGCGAAGCCGTGTTCGTCGGCACGCAGGCCGAGCTGACCAAGGCCCGCGCTGCCTACCGCCGCGCAGGCTACGCCGCTAAAGACATCAGCGCGTTGGAGATCAACGTGCCGACCGACAAACCGGGACTGCTGGCGTTCCTCAACGACCTGCGGGGCGTCGTCACCTACGCCCTGGCCGAAGAGACCCAGCTGAAATGACCGGAGCTGCCAAACCCCCCAAGCCCCGCGAGACCTATGTCGTGGTGCAGGAAGGCGGTACGTCGAACGAGCTGTACCTGCACGCCCACGCCACCCGCGCCGACGCCAGGCGCGATCGCATCGACTGCCGTGACAGCGGCAACTACCGCACCTCGCCCATCGTGGAGATTCCGCCGCAGTGCGCCGCGCTGGGCGAAGTTTTCTACAGCACGGTGGAGGCCATCCTGCACGCCACCACCGCCCTCAACTTCCCTGACTGAAAGGAACCTCCGTGCGCCTGACCAACTACCTGCGCGACGCCTTCGTCGACGCCGCCATGAACGACGTGCCCGAGATCGACTACAGCAAGCTGATCGGCGACGCTCTTTTCGCCGCGGCCCTGGAGACACTCCCCGCCGCCGTCCAGGAACTCTGGAAAAAACCTGCGTTGAAGCCCTACCTGCGCGCCGAGCGCGTCTATGTGCCGCACCACGCTAGCTACGATGTACCGTGCAGCGAAAGCGACTGGGACAACGCCCACGCGTGGGCCGACAAGCTGCTCGCCAAACCCGAAGTGGCGCGCCTGCGCGCGCTCGACACCGCGCAGCGCGAGCACCGCTCTGCGCTGCGCACCAAGCTGCGCCAGGGCGCCTACGGTGTGTCAACCCGCAAGGCCCTGCAGGAGGCGCTGCCGGAATTTGAGAAGTATCTGCCGACCGAAACCACCGCAATCAGCAAGACGCTGCCGGCGCTGGCCAACGTCGTGGCCGACTTCGTCGCCGCCGGCTGGCCCAAGGGCAAGGGCAAGGTCAAAGGCGAGGCACCGGCATGAGGCTCAAGGCCCGCAAGGTCGGTCCCCTGGTCGGCCAGAACCCCATCGCTCGCGCCGTGGCGCGCGAAGGGCTGCGTGTGCGCCTGCAGACAGTGAAGATTCGCCTGCACGTGCTGCAGCAGGGTGAGGAATGCGCCGACCTCATCGCTGAAGCCAGCTGGTTCCTCGCCGTGCTGCTGCGCGCCATGGAGATCAGCGACCGCCTGGACGAAGCCGCGCCCCTCAAGACCGGCCTCGACACCCTGATGACCGTAGCCGCCGACGAGCACCGCTGGCAAGTCAGCGCGCTGCTCGACGTCTCCGCCGCCATCGAAGAGGCGCAGGCCTTCGAGCCCTCGCTGAAGGCTCAGGTCCTCAATCAAGCCATCCATTTCGTAGACGCCCTGGAGCACGCATGAGTACCTACAGCCGAACCACCAACTTCGTGACCATCAGCTGCTACAAGTGCGGCGTCCTGTTCGGCATGTCCGAGCAGTTCTACGAGCAGCGCAAACGCGACCAGGCCACCTGGTACTGCATGAACGGCCACGGGCAGGGATTCCGCGAGAGCCCCGAAGCGCAGCTGAAGGCGCAGCTCGCTCGCACACAGGAACAGCTGGTCGCTGCCAACGCGCGCGCCGGCAAGGCCGAGAACGACCACAAGCGCGTGACCAAGGCCCACACCCGCATGCGCACGCGCGTGATGAACGGCGTCTGCCCCTGCTGCAACCGCACCTTCCAGAACCTCCTGCGGCACATGCAGACCGAGCACAACGGCGAGATGACGCTGCCCCAGCTGCGCGGCCTGTTCGGCATGACCCAGGGCGACGTGGCCGAGGAAATCAACCTGAGCGCCAGCACCATCAGCCACTACGAAAAAGGCTACCGCACATCGCCGCGCGTCGAGCAGCGTATCACGCGCTGGATGCGGCAGCACGTCGAGGAGCATGCATGACACCACCAATTATCAATACCAGCGGCGCCGTACCAGCGCCACACTTCGCGCACCCGCCCTACCGCGCTGAACTGTTCAGCCGTGTTTCAGGCTGGGCCGGCGTCATGAACGCCAACGGAGTCAACTGCCTCACGTACCCGAACAAACCGGGGGCCGTAGTGCCGCGCTACGCCCGTTCCTGGGCCATCGCGCGAGCGTGGAATACCGCGGCCGGCGTACGCGGCGGCCGACGCGGATAGGAGCATTCATGAGCTACTGCCGTTTCTCCCACAACGACCATCAGTGCGATGTGTACGCCTACGAAGACGTCAATGGCGGCATCACCGTCCACGTCGCCGGCAAGCGCTACGTGTTCAAGAGCCCGTTGCCGGCGCCGGCGCTGCCGGCAGACTCCGTGGCCTGGTTCGAGCGCCACGAACTTGTCAGCGAGATGCTCAAGCAAGCCACCATGGTCAGCATCGACCTGCCCTACGCGGGCAAGACCCGCGACGGGATGAGCTACGAAGACGCGGCCGCCTTCCTGCAGGAGCTGAGGCAGCTCGGCTACCGGGTGCCGCAGTACGCGATCGACGAGCTGCTGAAGGACGCTGCGGAAGAGGCCGGCGATGCGCCGTGACTTCGACCAAACCGTCACCCAGGCCGAGGCCTTGCTGCGGCGTGCCTACGACAAACAACCGGGGCGCAAGCACCAAAAACGCCCCGGCATCAAAGCCATGCAGCGCCGCGCCAATACCCGCAAGCGCGCGGCGGCCGCGCGCATGGCCCGTATTCGCCAGTACAAAGCCGCGATGAGAGCGTACATGACAGGGAAGAGCGCGCAGCGCCCACGACCGCTGACGCCTTGTTCGTCCGCTATCCGAGTCGGGCCGACAGGTCCTCGCCCCTGAGCGAGGCGTAGCGCAGCATCATGGCCTTGGACGTCCAGCCCATGATCTTCATGATCTCGATGTCCGTGAACAGCCAGCCGCGCTTGTCGCGCAGCAGCATCCACCGGCAGCACGCTTCGTGGCGCAGGTCGTGCTCCGTCATGTCGGGGATGCCCGCTTTCTCGAACACCGTCCTGAAGCGCCACGACAGCCAGTTCGTCGTCCTGCGCTTGCCCGCCGACGTGCCGTCCCAGAACGTGAACAATAGCCCGTCACGCACGCTGCACAGGTTCTTCAGCATCGGGCGCAGGTTCTTCTTCAGCGGCACCGTGCGCGGCTTGGCAGCGCCGCGATGCCCCTTGCTGCCATCCACGCGCAGGTACGCGCCTTCCAGGTCCACCTGGTCGCGCCGCAGCGTGTACGCCTCCGACATGCGCAGCCCCGTATCCACCACCAACCGGTAGAACATCTCCACTTCAGCCAGCGCCGGGTGCGCCCTGAAGTACGCCTCCAGCGCTGCCAGCTCCTTCGGACTCAGCCGCCTGTCGCGCGCCACATCGGTCTTGGGGCGCTGCTTTTCGCCCAGGTGCCGAGTGTCTGCCGGGCTGTACAAGCTGTAGCCGCGGGGCATGCTGCGCAGCGCATTGGCGGGCGGGGTCTCGCCCTTGGGGGTCACTGACCGCCAGTGCCAGTCCAGTGCTCGGGCCAGCGCTTCGACGCGCTTCCTGATGGTGCCTGGGGCCAGGTTTTTTTGGAGCTTCAGCCGCTGGACCCACTCATCGGCCCACACGGCGCCGATGTCGTGCAGCCGCACCCCCCTCAACTCCCTCGTCATGTGGCCAAACAAGGCCTGATCACTCTTCGTGATGGGGGCCTTTTTTTCGTAGTCCCGGATCACGGAGAGCAGCAGCGGGTTGTCCTGCTCCAGGGGCGTGACCTTCATCACCTGGGGCACCACCCCTTTTTCGAGCAGCGCCATCAGCCCGTCGCGGCTCGCACAAGCCTCCTCCTCGCTGGGCAGCGTGGCGAAGAACGGTCGGATCAGCAGGGGGTGCGTGATGCGCAGCTGGTACTTGGTGCCGCGCTTTTGAATGGAGGTCGCCATGGCGGTAGCAATGCTACTGCCCAACGGTAGCAATTCGCCTATTCCCGACTATTCTGAATGTTGTCTGAATAAGCTGCTACGTTATCTGTAGCTACCAACCCTTATTGGGTAAGGACTTGCGGGGAGTTTGGGTGGAGGCGCGATCCGGAGTCGAACCGGACTAGACGGATTTGCAATCCGTTGCATAACCGCTTTGCTATCGCGCCGGGTTGATACAAAAAAAGGAAGCGTAGCTTCCTTTTTTTGCTGCCGCCGGTTTGGTGACCGGCTGCGAATTTGGAGCGGGAAACGAGGCTCGAACTCGCGACCTCAACCTTGGCAAGGTTGCGCTCTACCAACTGAGCTATTCCCGCGTCGTAAGCCTTGCATTGTAGCGTGAAATCACGACCTTTTGCAAGGCATCCAAAAAATTATTCGAAGATTCGTCGTCAGTGCTTCACTGCCGCGCCGCGGCTGGGCTTCTTGGCCGCAGCCGGAGCTGCCGCGGACTCGGACGAGGCCACGGCATCGTCATCGGTCAACGGCACTGGCTGACGCTCCAAAGCCACTTCCAGCACCTTGTCGATCCATTTCACCGGCACGATCTTCAGGCCTTCCTTCACGTTGGCGGGGATTTCCTGCAAGTCCTTCACATTCTCTTCAGGAATGATCACCGTCTTGATACCGCCTCGCAGCGCGGCCAGCAGCTTTTCCTTCAGGCCACCGATGGCCGTGACCTCGCCACGCAGTGTGATTTCGCCCGTCATCGCGACTTCGCCGCGCACCGGAATGCCCGTGAGAGCCGATACGATGGCTGTGGTCATGGCCGCGCCAGCGCTCGGGCCGTCCTTGGGCGTGGCGCCGTCGGGCACGTGGATGTGGATGTCCTTCTTCTCGAACACCTCGTCCTTGATGCCGAGGCCGCGGGCGCGCGAGCGCACCACGGTGCGCGCGGCTTCGACGGACTCCTTCATCACTTCGCCGAGCTGACCCGTGCGCTGCACGGCGCCCTTGCCGGGCATCGTCGCGGCTTCGATCGTCAACAGGTCGCCGCCGACTTCGGTCCACGCCAGACCGACCACCTGGCCCACCTGGTTCTGCTGCTCGGCGCGGCCATAGGTGAACTTGCGCACACCCAGGAAATCGTTCAGGTTCTCGGACGTGACTTTGACCTGCGGCTCCATCTGCTTGAATTGCAGCGCCTTCACCACCTTGCGGCAGATCTTGGACAGCTCGCGCTCCAGCGAACGCACGCCCGCCTCGCGCGTGTAGTAACGCACGATGTCGCGCACGGCCTCTTCCGTCACCAGAAGCTCGTCGTCCTTGACGCCGTTGTTCTTCATCTGCTTGGGCAGCAGGTACTTGATGGCGATGTTGGTCTTCTCGTCCTCGGTGTAGCCCGACAGGCGAATCACCTCCATCCGGTCCAGCAGCGCCGGCGGGATGTTCATCGAGTTGCTGGTGGCCACGAACATCACGTCACTCAGGTCGAAATCGACCTCGACGTAGTGGTCGCTGAAGGTGTGGTTCTGCTCGGGGTCCAGCACTTCCAGTAGCGCGCTCGACGGATCGCCGCGGAAGTCCATGCCCAGCTTGTCGATCTCGTCCAGCAGGAACAGCGGGTTGCGCGTGCCGACCTTGTTCAGGCTTTGCAGCACCTTGCCCGGCATGGCGCCGATGTAAGTGCGGCGGTGGCCGCGGATTTCGGCCTCGTCGCGCATGCCACCCAGCGCCATGCGCACGTACTTGCGGCCCGTGGCCTTGGCGACCGACTGGCCGAGCGAGGTCTTGCCCACGCCGGGCGGCCCCACCAGGCACAGGATAGGCGCCTTGACCTTGTCGACGCGCTGCTGCACCGCGAGGTATTCAAGGATGCGGTCCTTGACCTTTTCCAACCCGTAGTGGTCTTCGTTCAGCACCTCTTCGGCATAGGCCAGGTCATGCTTGATCTTGGTCTTCTTGGCCCAGGGCAGGCCGACCAGCACGTCGATGTAGTTGCGCACCACAGTGGCTTCGGCCGACATGGGCGACATGAGCTTGAGCTTCTTCAACTCGGCATCGGCCTTCTTGCGCGCCTCCTTGGGCATGCGCGCGGCCTTGATCTTGCGCTCGATCTCTTCGATGTCAGCGCCCTCTTCGCCCTCGCCCAGTTCCTTCTGGATCGCCTTGACCTGCTCGTTCAGGTAGAAGTCGCGCTGATTCTTCTCCATCTGGCGCTTCACGCGGCCACGGATCTTCTTGTCGACGTTGAGGATGTCGACCTCGCGCTCAAGCTGCTCGAACAGGTTTTCAAGACGCTCCTTCACGCTGGACAGATCCAGCACCGCCTGCTTGTTCTCCAGCTTGAGCGGCAGGTGCGCGGCAATGGTGTCGGCCAGGCGGCCGGGCTCGTCGATGCTGGCGATGGACGTCAGGATCTCGGGCGGGATTTTTTTGTTCAGCTTGACGTACTGGTCGAACTGCTGCATCACGGCACGGCGCAGCGCCTCGACCTCGGCGTTGTCCTTGTCGGTGCCATCGGCCTCCAGCGGCGTGACGGTGGCGGTGAAATGGGCTTCGCCGTCCTCGATGTCGGTGACGGTGGCGCGCTGCTGCCCTTCGACCAGTACCTTCACGGTGCCGTCGGGCAGCTTGAGCATCTGCAGGATGGTGGAAACGCAGCCAACCTCGAACATGTCGTTGACCGCCGGCTCGTCCTTGGCCGCCGTCTTCTGCGCCACCAGCATGATGCGGCGGTCGGCCGCCATGGCGGTTTCCAGCGCCTTGATGCTCTTGGGCCGGCCCACGAACAGCGGGATGACCATGTGAGGAAACACCACCACGTCGCGCAGCGGCAGCAGCGGCAGGTCGATGGGGGTGGCGGGCAAGGGGGTGGTTCCGGACATTGAGAATCCTTCGGGTGATCCAGCCAGAGATGGCTGCTCAGGCGACATTTTCAACCCAGCGACGGGGCGGACGCGCAAAGGTGGCGTAAATCACTTGCGCCGCGCCCGACGCAAGCGGTGAACGCTACCATTTTTATAGCCAATAGCGCTTATATCATCAGCGCTAGCGCGAAAAACGGCTTGAGATCAGGCCTTTTTGGCGGCTTCGCGATACACCAACAACGGCGGCTGGCTGTCTTCGATGGTGTTTTCATCCACCACCACCTTGGCCACGTTGGCCGTGTGCGGCAACTCGAACATGGTGTCGATCAGCGCACCTTCCAGGATCGAGCGCAGGCCGCGCGCGCCGGTCTTGCGCGCCAGCGCCTTGCGGGCGATGGCTTTCAGCGCGCTGGGGCGAATCTCCAGCTCGACGCCTTCCATCTGCAGCAGGCGGCCAAACTGCTTGACCAGCGCGTTCTTCGGCTCGGTGAGGATCTGCACCAGCGCGTCCTCGGTCAGCTCGGCCAGCGTGGCCACCACGGGCATGCGGCCGACCAGTTCGGGGATGATGCCGTACTTGATCAGGTCTTCCGGTTCCACCTCCTGGAAGGCCTCGCTGATCGAGCGCTGCTGCTTGCTGCGCACGGTGGCGCCAAAGCCGATGCCGCTGGCCTCGGTGCGCGCCTCGATGACCTTTTCAAGCCCGGCAAACGCGCCCCCGCAGATGAACAGGATGTTGGTGGTGTCGATCTGCAGAAAATCTTGATTCGGATGCTTGCGCCCGCCCTGCGGCGGAATGCTGGCCAGGGTGCCCTCGATCAGCTTGAGCAGCGCCTGCTGCACGCCCTCGCCCGACACGTCGCGCGTGATGCTGGGGTTGTCGGCCTTGCGGCTGATCTTGTCGATCTCGTCGATGTAGACGATGCCGCGCTGGGCGCGTTCGACGTCGTAATTGCAGCTTTGCAGCAGCTTGCTGATGATGTTTTCGACGTCTTCGCCCACGTAGCCGGCCTCGGTCAGCGTGGTGGCGTCGGCCATGACGAAGGGCACGTCCAGCTGGCGCGCGAGTGTCTGCGCCAGCAGCGTCTTGCCGCTGCCGGTGGGGCCAATCAGCAGGATGTTGCTCTTGGCCAGCTCGACGTCGCCATCCTTGGCTTCTTGCTTGTGCTTCAGGCGCTTGTAGTGGTTGTAGACGGCCACCGACAGCGTGCGCTTGGCGCGCTCTTGCCCGATGACGTAATTGTCGAGATTGGCCTTGATGTCGGCGGGCGTGGGCAAGTCGTCGCCCCGCGCTTCGCCAGGCGCCCCGCCTTCGGGCACCTCCTCGCGGATGATGTCGTTGCACAGGTCGATGCACTCGTCGCAGATGAACACCGACGGACCGGCGATCAGCTTTTTGACCTCGTGCTGGCTCTTGCCGCAGAACGAGCAGTAAAGCGTTTTTTCGCTGGAAGAGCCCTTTTTATCGGCCATTAGGTGACAGTTTCATGGTGAATCGGCGCATGATACCAACATGGCACCCTGCGACGAGGCGTGGCGTTGATCACCCGCAAAGCGCGGGTGCCGACGAAGTACGCTTTAAAACGATAGCTGCCCGCGCTGGCTGGATCAGGGTTCGCGCACCACAAACGCCAAAAAAGCGCTGGTGCGTCGTGCGCAAGGCGCGGGCAGGCGCGCGCCCTGCTCAGGGACGGTTCGCGATCACTTGATCGACGATGCCGTAGTCCTTGGCTTCGTCCGCGGTCATGAAGTAGTCGCGCTCGGTGTCGCGCTGGATTTTCTCCAGCGGCTGGCCCGTGCGCTCGGCCAGGATGCGGTTCATCTGGTCCTTGGTGCGCAGGATGTCGCGCGCATGGATCTCGATATCGGTCGCCTGACCACGCGCGCCGCCCAGCACCTGATGAATCATGATCTTGCTGTTGGGCAGGCTGTAGCGCTTGTCCTTGGCACCGGCCGCCAGCAAGAAGGCGCCCATGCTGGCCGCGAAGCCCAGGCACATGGTCGACACGTCGGGCTTGATGAACTGCATGGTGTCGTAGATCGACATGCCGGCCGTCACGCTGCCGCCCGGCGAATTGATGTAAAGCGAGATGTCCTTGTCGGGGTTTTCGCTTTCCAGGAACAGCAGTTGCGCCACCACCAGGTTGGCCGTCTGGTCGTTGACCTCGCCGACGAGAAAAATCACGCGCTCTTTGAGCAGGCGCGAGTAAATGTCATAAGACCGCTCGCCGCGCCCCGACTGCTCGACCACCATGGGGATCAAGCCAAGATTGCGCTGGGTTTCGTAAGTGCTCATGGAAGCTCCGTGTTCTTGATGAAAGGCAAATGGGGCCGGAACCAACCGATTCCAAGCCCCATTGTCGCCGCGCTGGCCGGCGATTCTGGCCCGTGCGCCATACATGACTCAATCAACGTCTGGCGCTCGTCCAGCAAGCGCGAGCAGCTATGTTTTCAATAGCCAACTGCAATAGCCAACTGAAATGCAGGCTGGCACATCCGCAGCAGGTTGAACACGCGTGCGGCCAGCCACGGCGACCTCGGGGCGCCGCGCAACCGGCCTGGCGCGCCCGCGCCCCAGGTGGATCAGTTGTTGCCCATCAGTTCGTCAAAGCCCAGCTTCTTCTCGGTGACCTTGGCCTGCTTCAGCACGTGCTCGGTCACGTTGTTTTCGATGACCATCGCCTCAACGTCGGCCAGGCGGCGGTTGTCAGCGTAGTAGTAGCGCACCACTTCCTCGGGCTTCTCGTAGCTGGCGGCCAGTTCTTCGACCTGCGCCTTCAGTTGCTCGGGCGTGGCTTGCAGGTTGTTGGCCTTCACCAGCTCAGCCACCACCAGGCCCAGGCGCACGCGGCGCTCGGCCTCGGGGCGGAAGGTGTCCTCGGGAATAGGCAGCTTCTCGACGTCCTTGATGCCGCGCGCCTTCAGGTCGGCACGGGCGGCCTGCGTCATGCGGTCGATCTCGGCCTGCACGCTGGACTTGGGGATGTCCAGTTCGGCCTTGGCCATCAACGCGTCCATCACGGCCTGCTTGTTGCGCTGGTTCAGGCGGAACTTGACTTCGCGCTCCAGGTTTTTCTGGATGTCGCCGCGCAGCCCCTCGACGGTGCCTTCCTTCACGCCCAGCGACTTGGCCAGTTGCTCGTTGACTTCGGGCAGGTGGGCGGCTTCGATCTTGTTGACGGTGACCATGAAGTCGGCCGTCTTGCCGGCCACTTCCTGGCCATGGTAGTCGGCCGGGAAGGCCAGCGGGAAGGTCTTGCTTTCGCCGACCTTCATGCCCCGCACGGCATCCTCGAACTCTTTCAGCATCTGGCCTTCGGCCACGACGAACTGGAAGTCGTCGGCCTTGCCACCGTCAAACGGCTCGCCGTCAATCTTGCCGGCGAAGTCGACCGTGACGCGGTCGCCATCCTCGGCCGGCGCATCCTTGGCGCGCTGGGCAAAGCTGCGGCGCTGCTTGCGCAGGATGTCCACGGTGCGGTCGATGGCCTCGTCGCTGACGTCGGCCGACACCTTCTCGACCTCGGCCCCCGCGAGATCACCGATCTTGACCTCGGGGAACACCTCAAACACGGCGTCAAACGAGACCTGGCCGTCGGGCGCGCCTTCTTTCTCGGTAATGGTGGGCTGGCCGGCCACGCGCAGCTTGGCCTCGTTGGCGGCGTTGAAGAACGCCTCGCCCACCTTGTCGTTCATGACTTCGTACTGCACCGAATAGCCGTACTGGCGGGCCACCACGCTCAACGGCACCTTGCCGGGGCGAAAGCCATCCATCCTCACGGTGCGGGCCAGCTTTTTCAGCCGCGCATCCACCTCGTTCTTGATGGCGTCAACGGGCAGCGTGAGCGTCATCTTGCGCTCGAGCTTCTCAAGGGTTTCGACATTCACGGCCATGGCAATTTTCTCGTCTTGAAAGTTAATCGTGGTGCGCGGGGGGGGACTCGAACCCCCACACCATTGCTGGCGTCAGGACCTAAACCTGGTGCGTCTACCAATTTCGCCACCCGCGCGGCATCAAAGCAAATGGGTCGGGCGGCGCGCGTGGCGTGCCGCCCGTTTGAAAATGGGCGAACCGCGTATTTTACCCTGCCGCTGACCGTCTATTACGCCAGCGCTGGCGCGGGCGGCTTGACCCGGAACCACGCCGCGTACATGGCCGGCAGCGCCAGCAGCGTCAGCGCCGTGGCCACGATCAGCCCGCCCATGATGGCCACCGCCATCGGCCCCCAAAACACGCTGCGCGACAGCGGAATCATGGCCAGCACCGCGGCGGCGGCCGTCAGCACGATGGGGCGCAGGCGGCGCACGGCGGATTCGACGATGGCTTCCCACGCGGGCACGCCGCGCGCACGGTCGGTTTCGATCTGGTCGATCAGGATGACGGAGTTGCGCTGGATCATGCCCATCAGCGCGATCACGCCCAGCAGCGCGACAAAGCCGAATGGCCGGTTCAGCACCAGCAGCGCCGCGGCCACGCCGGCAATGCCCAGTGGCCCGGTCAAGAACACCAGTATGGCGCGGCTGAAGCTGTGCAGCTGCAGCATCAGCAAGGTAAAGACGATGAACAGCATGACGGGCACGCCCGCGGCGATCGAGGCCGAGCCCTTGCTGCTTTCTTCCACCGCGCCGGCCACCTGGATCTGGTACTGCGGCTGGCCGGCCTGCGCCCACTTGGCCTCCAGCGCGCGCAGTTGGGGCAGCAGTTCGGTGGTGACGGTGGCGCCTTGCAGCCCTTCCACCACGTCGGCGTTGACGGTGATGGCGTAGTCGCGGTTCTCGCGCCACAGCACGCCGGGCTCCCACGCGAACACGGGCTTGGCGATCTGCGTCAGCGGGATGGATTTGCCGCTGGCCGTGGGCACGTAGGCGTTGGCGATGTCGGTGATGGCGTCGCGCTCGTCCAGCGGCTGGCGCAGCACGATATCGATCAATTTATCGCCCTCGCGGTACTGGCCCACGGTGCTGCCGCTCAGCATCACGCGGCCGGCCTGGGCGATGGACTGGCTGGTCACGCCCAGCGCGCGCGCCTTGTCCTGGTCTACCTCCAGCCGCATGGCCTTGACGGATTCGTTCCAGTTGTCGTTGACGCCGCGCGTGTTGGCGCTGCCCTGCATCACGGCCTTGACCTCGTCGGCGTGGGCGCGCAGTTGCACCGGGTCCGGCCCGATCACGCGGAACTGCACCGGGTACGGCACGGGCGGCCCGTTGGGCAGCAGCTTGACGCGGGCGCGCACCTCGGGGAACTCGGCCGCCAGCAGCGCCGGCAGCGCCAGCCGCATCTGGTTGCGCGTGGCCAAATCCTGCGGCACCACGATCAGCTGCGACACGTTGGTCTGCGGAAAGATCTGATCCAGCGGCAGGTAAAAGCGCGGCACGCCAGCGCCGATCCACTGCGTGACGCTGGCCACGCCCGGCTCGGCGCGCAGGCGCGCTTCGACGCGCTTGGCCACGTCTTCGGTGGCGGCAAACGCCGTGCCTTCGGGCGACCACAGGTCGACCAATATCTCTGGCCGACTCGAATCGGGGAAGAACTGCTGCTGCACCTTGCCCATGCCCAGCACCCCCAGCGCAAACAGCGCCACCGTGGCGCCGATGGTGAGCCAGCGGTGCACCACGCACCAACGCACCAGGCGGCGAAAGGTGTTGTAGAACGGCGTGTCGAACACCTCGTGCGGCTCGTGCACAGGTGCCTGGCCGCTGTTCAGCGCCTGCGCGCGCGCGGCGGCCACGTGCGGCGGCACGCGCAGCAGCCAGGCGCCCAGCAGCGGCACGAACACCACCGACGCCACCCAGCTGACCAGCAGCGCGATCACCGTGACGGCAAAGATGGCAAAGGTGTATTCGCCCGTCATCGACTTGGCGATGCCGATGGGCAGAAAGCCCGCCGCCGTGATCAGCGTGCCCGTCAGCATGGGAATGGCGGTGATCTCGTAGGCGAAGGTGGCGGCGCGAAACTTGTCGTGCCCCTCCTCCATCTTGCGCACCATCATCTCGATGGCGATGATGGCGTCGTCCACCAGCAGGCCCAGCGCGATGATGAGCGAGCCGAGCGAGATCTTGTGCAACCCAATGCTCCAGTACTGCATGGCCAGAAAGGTGACCGCCAGCACCAGCGGAATGGTGATGCCCACCACCAGGCCGGGGCGCGGGTCGAGCGTGTAGGCGCGCCAGAACGGGTGCTGGCCGGGCCGCTTGTGCAGGCCCAGCGACAGAAAGCTCACGCCCAGCACGATGACCACCGCCTCGATCAGTACCTTGACGAATTCGTTGACCGACGTGGCGACCGCCTTGGGCTGATCCTGCACCTGCACCAGCTTCACGCCCAGCGGCAGCGTGCGCTCGATGCCGGCGCTGGCTTCTTTCAGCGCCTTGCCCAGCGCGATGATGTCGCCGCCCTTGGCCATCGACACGCCCAGCGCGATCACCTCGTGCCCGTCGTGGCGCACCTTGACCTGCGGCGGCTCGACGTAGCCGCGCTGGATCTCGGCGATGTCGCCCAGACGCAGCTGCGCGCCCGACGCGCCCCGGATCGGCATGGCGCGCAACTGTTCAATGTCGTTGAACTGCCCGCCCACGCGCACCTGCACCACGTCCAGCGGCGTCTGCAGCGCGCCGGCCGATTCGACGGCGTTCTGCGCGCCCAGCTGGCCCAGCACGGCGCTCATGTCCAGCCCCAGCTGCGCCAGGCGCTTTTGCGACACCTCGACGTAGATCTTCTCGTCCTGCACGCCAAACAACTCGACCTTGGCCACGTCCTTCACGCGCAGCAGGCGCTGGCGCGCGTCGTCGGCGAAGGTCTTGAGTTCGGCGTAGCTGAAGCCGTCGGACGACAGCGCGTAGATCACGCCATACACGTCGCCAAAGTCGTCGTTGAAGAACGGCCCCTGCACGCCCTGCGGCAAGGTGTAGCGCATGTCGCCCACCTTCTTGCGCACCGTGTACCAGATTTGCGGCACGTCCTTGGGCGGCGAGTTGTCCTTCAGCTGAAAAATGATTTGCGATTCGCCCGGCTTGCTGTAGCTGCGGATCTTGTCGGCGTGGGGCACCTCTTGCAGCGTGCGTTCGAGCTTGTCGGTGACCTGCTCGGCCACCTGCTGCGCCGTGGCGCCGGGCCAGTAGGTGCGCACCACCATCACGCGGAAGGTGAAGGGCGGGTCTTCGTCCTGCCCCAGCTGAAAGTAGGCCGCCACGCCCAGCAGCATCAGCACCACCATCAGGTAGCGCACCAGCGCGGCGTGCTCCAGCGCCCAGCGCGACAGGTTGAAGCCCGACTTGGGTTCGCCGGGCGCGGCGGCGCCGTCAATGGGCGATTCGTGTTCGCTCATGCGGGCACTCAGCGCGATGCGGCAGCGGCCGCGGCAGTGGGCGCGCTTGCTGCGTTATGAATAGCACTCGGCGCGCCTGGGGCGCGCGCTGGCGCAGTGGTCGGCTGGTACACGGTGACTTTCTGCCCGGGTGCCAGCACGTGCGCGCCGGTGGCCACCACGCGCATGCCGGGGGTCAGGCCGGCGGCGATCACCACCTCGTTGCCGTCGGCGCCGGCCACCTGCACCGCTTGCGCGCGCACCGTGCCGCTGGCCGCTTCGTACACCCACACCGCGCTGCCCTGGCCCTGTTGCCACAAGGCGCTGGTCGGCAGCTTGATCACCGGCTGACCCTGCGCACCGCTGTGCTGCGGCTCGACGGTGACGGTGGCGCCCAGCGGCGGCGCCGCGCCGGCCAGCGCCACCTTGACGGCGTAGGTGCGCGTCACCGGGTCGGCACTGGCCGCTACCTCGCGCACGCTGCCGCTCCATTGCGCGTCGCTGGCCCAAGCGCGCACGCCCACCGCCTGGCCCACGCGGATGGCCGCCACGCGGTCTTCGGGCACGGCAAACACCACGTCGCGCGGGCCGTCCTGCGCGATGCGCACCACCGGCGTACCGGCGGCCACCACCTGGCCGACTTCGGCGTCCACGCCAGTCACCACGCCGCCAGCGTCGGCCAGCAACTGCGTGTAACCGGCCTGGTTGCCCTGCGACGACAGCTGCGCCCGTGCCTGATCGAGCGTGGCCTGCGCGGCCTTCAGCGTGGCGCTGCGGCGTTCGATCTCGGCGCCGCTGATGAAGCCCTGGTCACGCAGCGACTGGTAACGCCTCAGGTCGGCCGCCGCCAGGTCGCGTTGAGTGGTGGCCGAACTGACCTGCGCGCGCGCCGCGTCGGCCGCCAGTTGATAGTCGCGCGCGTCCAGTTGCGCCAGCAATTGCCCGGCCTGCACGCGCTGCCCGGCTTCGACCGCGCGGCGCACGATCTTGCCGGCCACGCGAAAGCCCAGGCGCGATTCCACGCGCGCGCGCACCTCGCCGGCGTATTCGTGGCCGGATTCGTAGCGCCCTTCGCCCACCGTCACCAGCTTGACCGCGCGCACCGGCTCCTCGGGCGGCGGCGCCTTGCCGCACGCGGCCAGCAGCAGCGCGGCAAGCACAAGGCCGCCCGCCCGCACATAAGACAGGGATTGCTGCATGACCCTCACACCTCAAAATTAATGACTGACTGGTTAGTAATCTACTGATCAGCGACGACCATGTCAAGCGCGGGCGCGCGGGCACAATCAGCGCGCCCATGCCGCGCCCCGCCCCGCCCTCCGCCATCGACCACTACGAGAATTTTCCCGTGGCGTCGTGGCTGTGCCCGCCGCACTTGCGCCCGCCCATCACCGCCATTTACCACTTTGCCCGCACGGCCGACGATATCGCCGACGAAGGCGTCGCACCGGCCGCGCAGCGCCTGGCCGATCTGGCGGCGTACCGCGCCGACCTGCACGCCGTGGCGGCGGGCCAGGCGCCGTCGCCGCGCTGGGCATCCATTTTCGCGCCATTGGCGGTGCAAATGCGCGCCTTTGGCCTGCCCGTGCAGCCGCTGGACGACCTGCTTTCGGCGTTCGCGCAAGACGTCGTCAAGACGCGCGATGGCGCCGCCTACGCCGACATGGACGAACTGCGCGACTATTGCCGCCGCTCGGCCAACCCCGTTGGCCGCCTGCTGCTGCACCTGTACGGCGTGCACGACACGCAGGCGCTGCACGACAGCGACGCCATCTGCACCGCCCTGCAGCTCATCAATTTCTGGCAAGACCTGTCGGTGGACATTCCGCGCGGCCGCTACTACCTGCCGCTGGCCGAATGCGCCGCGCACGGCGTCGTCATCACCCACCCTGCAACGCAGTTCGCCGCGCTGCGGTCCGACGAAAAAACCACCCAATTGATAGCGGCGTGTGCAGACCAGGCAAGCGCCAGCCTGCAAAAAGGGGCAAAGCTCGTGCACCGCGTGCCGGGCCGCGCCGGCTGGGAATTGCGGGCCGTGGTGCAAGGCGCCCGACGCGTGCTCGACAAGATGGCGGCGCAGGGCCACCGCACACTGGAACAGCGCCCCACGCTCGGCAAGGCCGACGCCCCGCTCATCGCCTGGCGCATGCTGTGGATGTGACAGCGGACCAACGGCCCGACGGGCCAGAGCAACCTGCCCGGCGCGCTGGCACACCTGCGCCGCTGCGCGGCCGCGCCCCGCCGGATGGGACAATCGCCCCATCGTGAGCGCCCCCACCACCGCATCGCCGCAGGACTACGTCCAGCAGAAAGCCGCCGCCTCGGGCAGCAGCTTTTATTACGCCTTCCTCTTTCTGCCACCGCGGCGCCGCGCGGCCATCACGGCGTTCTACGCCTTCTGCCGCGAGGTGGACGACGTGGTGGACGAGGTCACCGACCCCGGCGTGGCCGCCACCAAGCTGGCCTGGTGGCAAGCCGAAGTCGGCCGCGCCTACGCTGGCCAACCCACTCACCCGGTGATGCAGGCGCTGATGCCGCATGCGGCCGAATTCGGCATCGAGCAGCGCCAGCTGCAGGACGTGATCACCGGCTGCCAGATGGACCTGACGCAGACGCGCTACCTGGACTTTGCCGCGCTGCAAAAATATTGCCATCTGGTGGCCGGCGTCGTCGGCGAAGTGTCGGCGCGCATCTTCGGGCAGACCGAACGCCAGACCACCGAATACGCCCACAAGCTGGGCCTGGCCTTTCAGCTCACCAACATCATCCGCGACGTGGGCGAAGACGCGCGGCGCGACCGTATCTATCTGCCGGTCAACGAGTTGCAGCAATTCGACGTGAAGGCGCACGAAATCCTGAAAGGGCTGCATACCGACCGCTTCGTCGCGCTCATGCGCTTTCAGGCCGAGCGCGCCCAGCGCATCTACGACGAGGCCCTGGCCCTGCTACCCGCCGCCGACCGCCGCAGCCAGAAGCCTGGCCTGATGATGGCCAGCATCTACCGCACCCTGCTGCGCGAAATCGAGGCCGACGGCTTTCACGTACTGAACCAGCGCATCGCCCTGACGCCGCTGCGCAAGCTGTGGCTGGCGTGGAAGATGCAGGCGTTAGGGAGGTTTTGACCTCCCAAAATGCCTCTCCATGAGGCGCCTGCGGTGCCTCCCCCACCCGCGGGGGCCACGCCGGTGCTCGGGGACACCGCTGGCACGGCGTTCCGCGCGGCCTGCTGCGCGGACCTTAGAAGGGGCTTGCTGCGCCGCTCCGAGTGCAGTCTTATCGCTCTTATTTTAATAGCTTATTGCGCTTGCCAGACAAGCGTCAAAGGCCAATTTCACTTGAAACCATGAACTCCGCAGCGCCCCTTCGCATCGCCATCATCGGCGCCGGCTGGGCCGGCATGGCGGCGGCAGTGCGCGCGGTGGCGCTGGGTCATGACGTCACGGTGTTCGAAGCCGCCCGGCAGCTGGGAGGGCGCGCGCGCGGCGTGCCGCTGGCGCTGCCGGACGGCCGCCGCGTGATGGTCGACAACGGCCAGCACATACTCATCGGCGCTTATCGCGACTGCCTGCAGCTGATGCGCACCGTGGGCGTCGATCCCGACGCGGCACTGCTGCGCCTGCCGCTGTGCCTGCGCTACCCCGACGGCCGCGGCCTGGCGCTGCCCGACTGGCCGGCGCCGCTGGACGCCGTGGCCGGCATTCTGGCCGCGCGCGGCTGGCACTGGCGCGACAAGGCGGCGCTGCTGCGCGCCGCGCTGGCGTGGCGGCGCGCCGGCTTTCGTTGCGATGAACGCGCCAGCGTGGCCGACCTGTGCCGCGCGCTGCCGCCGCGCCTGCACCACGACTTCATCGAGCCGCTGTGCGTATCGGCCCTCAACACGCCGATGGCGCAGGCCAGCGCCCAGGTGTTTCTGCGCGTGCTGCAAGACGCACTGTTCAGCCAGCGCGGCGGCTCCCATCTGCTGCTGCCGCGCCTTGACCTGGGGGCGCTGCTGCCCGACGCGGCGGCGCGCTGGCTTGCCGCCCGCGGCGCGCGCGTGCTGGCCGGCCGGCGCGTTCTCGCCCTGCATTGGCAGGCGCCGCACTGGCGGGTCGACGGCCAGCCGTTCGACCGCGTGCTGATCGCCACGTCGGCGCCCCATGCGGCCCGGCTGCTCGCACATTCCGCGCCTACAGCTACACCTTCAATAGCAAACCAGATGAACGAATGGTCGGCTGCCGCCGCGCGGCTGTCGCATCAAGCCATCACCACCGTGTATGCGCAGGCGACCGGCGCCGCCGCGCCGTTGCGGCTGCGCGCCCCCATGCTGGCCTTGCGCAGCGGCGCTGACGGGCCGGCGCAGTTCGTGTTCGACCGCGACGCCATCACGCCCACCCAGCCCCCCACGCGACTGCTCGCCTTCGTCGTCAGCACCAGCGTGGGCGATCAGGCCGCGCTGCAGGGCGCCGTCGCCGCGCAGTCCGCGGGCCAGCTGGGCCTGCCGGTCACGCCGCTGCTCACCGTCACCGAAAAGCGCGCCACCTTTGCCTGCACGCCGGCGCTGCAGCGCCCACCCGGCGCCATCGCACCCGGCCTGTCGGCCTGCGGCGACTACGTGGCCGGCCCCTACCCCGCCACGCTCGAAGGCGCCGTGCGCAGCGGCCTGCAGGCGGCGCAGTCGCTCCGCTAGAATCGCCCCTCGACCCTTGGCGGGCGTCGTTCAATGGCAGGACCTGAGCTTCCCAAGCTCAAGACGTGGGTTCGATTCCCATCGCCCGCTCCACTGTATCAATCTGCGGACTTCCGCAGAAGTCCAAGAGAGTCTGCAAGT
>Ga0116180_1000137_pt1 | contig 68048 bp, 65 predicted proteins | sample AD_UKC073_MetaG_FD_89804 | JGI IMG/M metagenome (GOLD analysis project Ga0116180, IMG submission 89804) | Active sludge microbial communities of municipal wastewater-treating anaerobic digesters from USA - AD_UKC073_MetaG | ecosystem: Engineered > Bioreactor > Anaerobic > Digestate | place: USA... | reverse complement strand
GCCTGACGGATACGGCTTCCTCAGGAGCGACAACTTCCTGTCAGGCACAAGAGATGTCTATGTATCCCCTTCACAGATCAGGAGATTTGGACTCAAGACAGGCGACAAGATAAAAGGGAAGGGAAGGATCCCGAAGGAAGGCGAGAAGTTCCAGGCACTGCTCTATGTGCAGACAGTAAATGGCGATTCGCCGGAGGTCGCTGCCAGAAGGGCTCCTTTTGAGCATTTGACTCCGATATTCCCCAATCAGCGCATAACTCTCGAGACAGATCCGAGGGAACTGTCGACAAGGCTTATTGACCTGATTGCCCCGATAGGAAGAGGACAGAGGGGAATGATCGTATCTCCCCCCAAAGCAGGCAAAACCATACTTCTCAAGAAGATCGCCAATGCAATTACAAAAAATTATCCTGAGATAGAGCTGATAGTGCTGCTCATAGACGAAAGACCGGAAGAAGTCACGGATATGCAGCGCTCCATAAAGGGAGAGATCATATACTCCACATTCGACAAGGTCCCGGAACATCATATAAAGGTCGCTGAAATGGTGCTTGAAAGGGCCCAGAGACTGGTCGAGCACAAAAAGGACGTCGTGATCCTGCTTGACAGCATAACAAGGCTGGCCAGGGCTTACAACCTCACGATACCCCCTACAGGCAGGACACTTTCAGGAGGCCTCGATCCGGGTGCTCTCCACAGCCCCAAGAGATTTTTCGGTTCGGCACGTAATATAGAGTTTGGCGGCAGTCTCACGATCATAGCGACTGCATTGATAGAGACCGGCAGCCGTATGGACGATGTCATATATGAGGAGTTCAAGGGCACGGGCAACATGGAGATACACCTTGACAGGAAGCTCTCTGAGAAGAGGATATTCCCCGCCATCGACATCAACAGGTCGGGCACCAGGAGAGAGGACCTGCTGCTCAACCAGAAGGAGATGGAAAGCATTTGGGCTATCAGGAAGGCCATGAGCAATCTCGGTCCTGCAGACGTAACTGAAATGATCCTCAACAAGCTGATACAGACCAAGACAAATGAGGAATTCGTCAACAGCATCAATAAGGCGTTTATAGACAAATGAGCCAAATTGAGAAGTTGAATCATACAATCAGGGACTTGAGTTGGAAACAGCTTTTGACTAATATAGTACCTGAGCAAGCGGGATATCACAAATGTGGCAAATAGGACTTGCTAAACACAGCTTTATGTGTTAGAATACTTTTTGTTTGTTGAGTGAGCAAAATGGCAAAAACTATTTTGCAGCAGGACGAAGGAAGGTGAAACCACGATGAAAGAAAGCATTCAGCCGAAATATGGAGAAGCAGTTTTGAAGTGTGCATGCGGCGAAACCTTTGTTACAGGTTCCGTAAAAAAAGAACTGCATGTTGAGATATGCTCAAAGTGTCATCCGTTCTTTACAGGAAAGCAGAAGCTCGTAGACACCGGCGGACGTGTTGAGAAGTTCAAGAAAAAATACGGTATCGAAGACAACGAATAAGAACAGAGGCATATTTCAGGTTTACATGATCGGACAACAAATGATGTTTGAAATAGAGGTACAAAAGTGCTAAACTAAGGCTGAACATACAGTTCAGTCTTTATTTTTATTTTGGGCGGAGGAGATCACATATATCATGAAAAAAACTAATATAGGCGGCCAGGCTCTTATCGAGGGATTGCTGATGATGGGGCCGGAAAACATCGCCATAGCAGTACGCAAGCCGGACGGCGAGATAGTGCTGGATAAAAAGCCCGTGCCCCGGAAAACCAAATTGGCCAGTATACCCTTCATTCGGGGATCGGTCAGGCTTTTCAGGCAGATGGTCACAGGCGTGAAAGCACTTATGTACTCCGCAGAATTTGCTGAACTGGAGGATGAAAACGAAAAGAAGTCGTCGAAATTCGATGCATTCATAGAGAGACTTTTCCAGGGGAAGGGTAAGGATGCTGTCATATATGCGACCGTAATCATTTCACTTGCCATGAGCATTGGCCTGTTCATACTACTGCCCAACTTTCTGGCAAGCCTGCTCAATATCACGAGAGAGGGCTCCGGAGTGATACTGAAGAACCTGTTTGAAGGGCTCATAAGGATACTCATATTCTTCGGTTACATTTTTCTCGCGACTCTGCTGGACGATATCAAAAGAGTCTGGCAGTACCATGGAGCAGAGCATAAGACTATCCACTGCTATGAGCACGGGGAAGAGCTCACAGTGGAAAATGTGAGGAAATATTCGACAAAGCATCCCCGCTGCGGGACATCATTCATGTTCCTGGTCATGATGATCAGTATAATCATGTTTTCATTCCTCGGCTGGCATAGCCCTGTGGTCAATGCGCTGCTGAGGCTGCTGATGATCCCTGTGGTTGCCGGGATCGCTTACGAAGTGCTGAAGCTGGCCGGAAGACATACCGAATGGACGGCGATGAAGATAGTGAGCGCACCGGGTTTGCTGCTGCAATATCTCACCACCAGGGAACCGGATGATGATCAGATAGAAGTGGCTATAACCGCAATGAAGAACGTCATTACAGACAACGACTCAGACAAATGGTAGCATAGGTTGAAAATAAAGATCTGGCGTGGTAATTCGTTATGACCTGCAGTGAAGCATACAGAAAAGGTATTGATATCCTGAGGAACGCGGGGAATGATGCTCCGGCAAATGATGCCGGAGTTCTGCTTTGCTATGCCGCGGGATGCAGCAGGACATATTTGTATGCCCATGGAGACAGTGTACTGGAGCAACATGCTGAGCGGCTCTATTTCGAACTGCTGAAAAAGCGGTCAGCTGGCTATCCGCTGCAGTATATCACAGGTGAACAGGAATTCATGTCGCTGGTCTTCGAGGTCACGCCTGATGTCCTGATACCCAGGCAGGAGACGGAGCTGCTGGTGGAAACCGTGATAGACCACTGCAGGCACAGGATCCCGGGCGGAGAAGGCGTGAATATGGGAGAGGAAGCTCAGGCCAGTGGAAAAACGCAGGCAGGACAAGGACACAGTATAGAAATCCTTGACATGTGTACAGGTTCGGGCTGTATAGCCGTCAGTCTGGCGCGGTATCTGCCTGATTGTTTTGTTACGGCAGTTGACATAATGCCTGAGGCGCTGGAGGTCGCAGAAAGGAATGCAAAAAGGCACAGTGTATCCGGAAGGGTCAGCTTAATACAAAGTGACCTGTTCGCAAGTATTCCGGAGAAAAAGTATGATGTCATAGTGTCGAATCCTCCATATATTAAATCGGAGGATATAGGCAAGCTCCAGCCCGAGGTGAAGTTCTTCGAACCGGCCGCGGCCCTGGACGGCGGCAGTGACGGCCTCAGTTTCTACAGGGAGTTGATCCGGAAGTCTCCTGGGTATCTGCATGCAGGAGGCATGCTGGCTTTCGAGACGGGATACGATCAGGCGCAGCTTGTGGCCGGACTGATGACATCCGGCGGCAGGTTTTCTGACATCAGGATATACAAGGATCTGTCAGGGATCGACAGAGTCGTGACAGGATTCACTTCAGTTCAAGCAGCGCCATGGTGACATCGTCCTGAAGTCTTTCCAATGATCTGGCTCCTGCAAATTTGAAGGCGGACTCTTTTATGTCCCGCAGGATCTGTTCCGGTGTGGAACTGCTTTTCAGCAGTATTTCAAGGAGTCTGTCCTCTCCGAACTGCTCATTTGCTTCGTTTCTGATTTCGAGGATACCGTCAGTGTACATGAAGAATCTGTCGCCGGAGGACAGGTTGATGGTACCTTCTTTATATTCCGGCTTTTCGAGCCAGTTGCTGATAGGGATGCCGGGCAGTCTCAGAAGTTCGAATCTGTGCCTGCCATACACTGCAGGTATGACGTTGAGACCTGCATTTGAGTAAAGCATGGTTTTGGCATCCAGATCGATTATCGAATAGAATATCGATATGTACATTTCTCTGTCCAGCTTGCTCTGGTTGAATTCATAATAAAGCTCCTCCAGAGCTTTTGCAGGGGAAAGGAGCTTCTTGTTGATAGTAGACCTCAGAAATACTGTCAGCAGCGAGGCTTGTGCCCCATGTCCCGAAACATCGGCGATATAGACGCCAAGACGCGAGTCATCGATGTAGAATATATCGACAAAGTCCCCTCCCAGCGATTCGCATGGCATATACACCATCGAAAAGTCCAGCCGGGGATCATCGGGGGAATCCGGGAGCAGACTTGTCTGCAGCTTCCTGGCCATTTCGACTTCACTTTTAAGCTTGTGATTTTGATCCTGCATCTCATGGTAGAGCTTTTTAAGCTGGGTTGTTTCCCTGAGTACTTCGACAGCAGCTATCACTTCGCCTGCAGAATTTCTCAGAGGCGATGACATCACAGAAAACGACCTGTCGCCTATGTACTCCTCTTTTTCCTGGGATTCGCCGTCAAAAACGGACTTCCTGGAGGTGCAGTTCAGGCAGGGCTCACTCCTGCCCAGTACTTCATAGCACTTTTTGCCCAGATGATGTACACCAAGACCCTCAGACATGGCCCTGTTCATATAGATCACATTGTGGTCCCTGTCTATGACCCGGACCCAGTCATACATTCCGTTCAGTATATCTTCTATGAATGGTCTGTTGGTTCTTAACGATTCCGTAATATCACCCCTGAATAACATAATATCAAATATAAAAATCCATGTAAATCATGTAAGAGATCAAGGATAGAAAACAGTAATAAACATATGCGCGCTGGCAATAATATTTAGTAAAAAAGATGCAGGAGTATCTGATGCTGATAAGGACGGGGAAAAAACAGCAGTATATAAATGCCGCCAGTGCGGCTGCCTTCAAGCGGTTCACCGACGAACTGCATGCCAGGATATTCAATGCGCTGGCTATGGGTGCAAGATCAGTGGTCTTTCTTTGTATAGGTACGGACCGGTCTACAGGAGACAGCCTCGGACCGCTGATAGGATATAAGATATCCGGTCTGAGCAACAGTTGTGTACATGTATACGGTACTCTTGAGAACCCTGTACATGCCAGAAACATCAATGAAGTCGTGAAAAGGATGGAGGCGGATTGTCATAAGCCTTTTATCGTCGCCATAGACGCATGCCTTGGGAGCATGGAGCATGTGGGATATATCGGGGTGGGCGAAGGCCCCATCAAGCCCGGATCAGGAGTCAACAAGGAGCTTGCGCCCGTAGGCGATATGTTTGTGACCGGAATTGTCAACTTTGGCGGTTTCATGGATTTTTTGATTTTGCAGAACACAAGACTCCATGTGGTTATGAGGATGGCAGATCTCATAGCATCAGGCATCCGGTTCGTTGTGTGGAAGCTTGAAAAAAGCGGGATGCTGCTGCCGGAAAGTCCCTGTGCCGAAGCCATGGAAAACGACCTGTAGCCCACCTTCCGGATATACAGGGCATTTTGTGAGGTGATAACCGCAGCTGCTGTACTGATCATCTCGACTTATCTCCCAAATATGTAAGTATCTTGAGTGCTGATCGCTGCCACAGCCAGACTGGCCATCCTGGCCTGTCTCCCAGGCATATCAGGCATTTTGTGCGGCGAACATCGCAGCTGCCGGACCGGCCATCTTGGTCTGTCTCGCAAATAACAGATGTTTTAAGTCTGATCCATACCATTGCCGAATTGTCTATCCTGGCCTGTCTCCCAGGCATATCAGGCATTTTGTGCACCGACCATTGCCGCTGCCGGACCGGCCATCTTAGTTTATCTGCCAAATAAATCAGACATTTTACCGGTGTGTCATTATAATATCTATAGAAGAGGAATTGAGAGGCAGTAATGTCTGAATATTTATCCGGGAGGTTTTGCGATGAACAGATCCAGCAAGGTGCTGGGTGGTATACTTGTTTTTCTCGGCATACTGTTCCTGATGAAAAACATGGAGATATTCGATCCGATCTGGAGAGTTTTCAATCTCGGCGCCTTATTATCAAGGTTCTGGCCAGCGTTGTTTTTACTGCTGCCGGGCCTGCTTTTCCACTACAATTATTTTTCCGGCAACAGAAGGAATCCGGGAGTTCTTGTGCCGGGCGGGATACTGCTGGTACTTGGTCTTGTGTTCCAGTTCAACATGCTGTTCGGAGGCTGGGACATAACCTGGCCGCTGATCATATTCTCGGTGGCCTTCGGACTCTTTGAGCTTTACATCTTTGGGAACAGGGAAAAGGGACTGCTGATCCCTGTCGGTATCCTGGGCGGCTTGTCGTTCCTGTTTTTCTTCTCGTTCTCACTGAGCAAGCTCCTGAGCTTCAACACCGGGCCATATGCCATGCCCTTACTGCTGATTGGCGTCGGGCTCATCGTGATGTCCAGCGGAAAGCAGACACGGGGTTGACAAGAGGCAGGATATTTCGTATATTTTTCTAAAAACTGTTTATTCAGGCATCTAGAGTGGAATACACTTAAAGATAACATTTTTCAAGGAGATGATACGATGGACAGATACGTTTGCACTGCCTGCGGTTATGTGTATGATCCTGCTGAAGGAGATCCGGATGGAGGTATTGCACCCGGTACACCATTTGAAGACATTCCGGATGATTGGGTTTGCCCGCTGTGCGGAGTGGGTAAGGACATGTTTGAAAAGGAATAATGACTTGGACTGGATGATGACTCATATCGGGGTAATGGCTTAGAGCACTGTGAAACCAAAAGGGCTGTAGTCTATATCGATTACAGTTCTTTTGATATTTGTGGCTGCTCTGTTGATATTTCTGGCTACTCTTTTGATATTTCTAACTGCTCTTTTTCAATTTCTGACTGCTAAGTTATCTTTTAACCCCTTCTGATCCGGGAAACGCACCGTCATACTGATGCAATCCGGAAAAACCGGGTTTTTTGTACCATTTTTTGATTTGTGGGATGCTGAAATCGCGAAAAGCACAAATTTCACCCGAAACAGTTAACATAATATGGCGATAATAACAATTATGATCCCAAAAGTTCAAAATCTGTACAGCCATTTGCCCAGAAATCCAAAAACGGTACAAGAATCGCGCAAATTATGGAATCTGGCTTTATGGAATGGCCAGAAGTCAAAAAACTGTACAGATGGATGCGTAAAATTGAAATTGGTATTGCCCTATTCATTATTCATGGTAAAATAATAATAGATTTTGCCAGATACGATGCTGCAGGCGCAGTTGAGAAAGTACAATATTCAGGCTGGTTTTGGATAATGGCGTTCTTGAACGATATGCAGGTCAGTTTGAGTACGTTTTTTTATTTTGGCGGAGGTGTACGAAATGCCCGGACGCACGAAGGAAGATATCATAAGGATGGTCAGGGAAGAAAATGTGGAATTCATAAGGCTCCAGTTCACCGACATTTTCGGGATGCTGAAAAATGTTGCGATCACATCAGGACAACTGGAGAAAGCCCTTGACAACCAGTGTATGTTTGACGGCTCTTCTATAGAAGGATTTGTGAGGATAGAAGAGTCTGACATGTATCTGTGGCCTGATATCGACTCATTTGTTATATTGCCATGGAATTCCCAGATAGGAAAGACCGCAAGGCTCATCTGCGATGTATACACTGCAGACGGCATGCCCTTTGAAGGGGATCCCAGGTATGTGCTGAAGAGAGCTTTGAATAAAGCGGCTCAAATGGGATATGATACTTTCAATGTCGGGCCGGAATGTGAATTTTTCCTGTTCCTTGTCGACGGCGAAGGAAATCCTACCACGATCACCCACGACAAAGCAGGATATTTTGATCTTGGCCCGGTGGATCTGGGTGAGAACGCAAGGAGAGACATGTGCCTTACTCTGGAGGACATGGGATTCGAAGTGGAGCAGTCCCATCATGAGGAAGCCCCAGGTCAGCATGAAATCGACTTCAAATACACGGATGCACTGAATGCAGCAGATGCGATCCAGACCTTCAAGCTGGTGGTCAAGACAATAGCACGCAGGCACGGGCTGCATGCCACGTTTATGCCTAAACCCATACACGGCATAGCAGGCTCCGGTATGCATGTGAACACATCGCTGTTCAGAAAAGGAGAGAATGTTTTTTATGATGAAAACGGACCGCTGCAGCTCAGCCAGGAGGCTTACTGGTTCATGGGCGGTCTGATGAAAAACATCCGTTCCATAACGGCGCTGACCAATCCCCTGGTCAATTCATACAAGCGGCTGATACCCGGGTATGAAGCACCTGTATATATAGCGTGGTCAGCCAGGAACAGAAGCCCGCTGATAAGAGTGCCTACAGCCCGTGGGACGGCGACAAGGCTGGAACTCAGATGCCCCGATCCCAGCTGCAATCCCTATCTGGCACTGGCTGCGATACTGTATGCAGGCCTGGATGGCATCGAAAACAAGATCCAGCCGCCAGAGCCGGTCAACAGGAACCTGTTCGACATGAGCAATGAAGACAGATGTGCGGGACACATAGGGGTATTGCCGGGAAGCCTCGAAGAAGCGATCTGTGAGATGAGCCAGAGCGAATTCGCCAGGGAATTGCTCGGAGATCACATATTCAATAAATACATTGAGGCAAAGCAGAAGGAATGTGAGGGCTACAAGACACAGATAAGCAAATGGGAGATCGATGCCTATCTTAAGAATTACTGACAAGCCCGTTTTGGCGGCCGTTCGTAAATGCATGACAGGCGCCGGAACGTGTGGATGGTGGTGATAAAATGGCGGACAGATACCGTCTCGGAGATGTCGTCGAATTCCGAAAGCAGCATCCCTGTGGGAACAAGCAATGGGAAGTCATGAGGACGGGCGCGGATTTCAGGGTAAAATGCCTTGGATGCGGCCATCAGGTCATGATGCCCAGACCCAGATTTGAAAAAAGCGTAAAGAGGATCATAAAGCCATTTCTTTCAACTGACCCGGCGGACGACGCAAAATAGCCGGGTCGGACTCACCGCATTTTTCGTATTCTTTATGACGCAGCAGAAAATAATAAGCATACCGTCATAATGCGAAAAATGAGGATGATGATATGCACAGGAAAAGACGAAATGTATCGGCAGCCATGCTGATAACCTCAGTTCTGACATCGCTGGCTGTGAGCCTGCTGGTGCTCTATACTGCTCCCAGGTATATTACTGTTGGCGACGGTAATGAGAGGAACATGAAGGACCGCGGCATTCGCCTGCAGCTGCCTGGCGACGGGACAAAGGATTGGAACGGAGATGCCGGGCAGAGCCCCGACATTTTGTATAAAGATGGGCAGAACGGTGATTTGCCGGAAAATGGCATTGAGGCTGAAAATGCGGCAAACAGCAGTACCGACATCCCTGTGACTCAGAGGGTCGCCAAGAAGGCTACCGCCGGAGTTGTTGGAATAACGGTGGAGCGGGCTGTAAGGGACAATCTTTTCAACAGGAGCAGGGAGACGGAAATCGGGTTTGGTTCAGGGGTCATCGTCAGCTCTGACGGCTATATCCTGACCAACAATCATGTAGCAGGCGGAAAAAGCAACAGAATCGTAGTATCACTGGCAGATGGCAGGAATGTAGAGGGAGTGGTTGTGTGGTCGGATCCGGTGCTGGATCTGGCTGCTGTGAAGATAAATCTCACCGGTCTCACACCTTTGCCGCTGGGCGATGCGACAACGCTGGAAGTTGGCGAGCATGCCATCGCCATAGGCAATCCCCTTGGTCTTGATTTCCAGAGATCAGTCACTTCAGGTATTATAAGTGCACTCAACAGAACCATCAGCATCGAAACTGAAAACGGGCTCAACTATATGGAGGATCTGATACAGACCGATGCCAGCATAAACCCCGGCAACAGCGGAGGTCCTCTGCTCAATGCGAAGGGCGAAGTGATCGGCATCAACACTGTAAAGGTGACGAGTGCTGAAGGAATGGGATTCGCAATACCGATCAACATCATGAAGCCTGTAGTCGCCAGACTTGTGGAATCTGGCAAGTTCGAAGAGCCGTACATGGGGATGTTTGCATATGATGGCCAGACGATACCGTATATCGACGGCAAGGCCAAGATGCAAAAAGGCATCTATGTCGCCCATGTGGACAGGAACGGGCCGGCGTACAGGGCAGGCATCCGTGAAGGGTGTATCATTACGCGTGTGGACGATAATGAAATAAATACGATGATGCAATTGAGGACTTATATCTATTCCAAGCTTCCGGGGGATACGGTACGTATTTACCATAAAAAGCACGGCAGCAATGAGTGGATCACTACTGAGCTTGTTCTGGCGCGCAAGGAAAGGGACGGGCTTATCACAAGATGATGGTCACGGTTTGGTGCACAGTTGTCCGGACACGGATGGACGGCCGGCACCGGGGACGTCGGGTGGACGATTCCCGGGTAAAGAATTATCAGGCTGGCCGGAGGGCTGACCGAAGCGCATTGGAGATACTTCGTGGACAGCTGCATGCCGGCCCGTTTGCCCCAATGAGGGCGCAGGTCACTCGCCGTCCATGGCTCGGGACCAGCGCCGGCAGCATCCGTGCTGCCGGTTGCAATGCCTGATGCCTCATTCGGGCTGCATGACCCGGCCGCATCTGTATCACTCGCATCTCATCAATGCCTGTTCGGCCATCCCCCCGGTTCAGCTGACGGGCAACTTACCCAGCAAAACTGTCGGGCCGGTACCGGGGACGTCGGGTGGACGATTCCCGGGTAAAGAATTATCAGGCTGGCCGGAGGGCTGACCGAAGCGCATTGGAGATACTTCGTGGACAGCTGCATGCCGGCCCGTTTGCCCCATCGTCCTTCTGTGTCGCGGACCCTTTATAACTGACGTATACTTTTATATCCGGATTGGCAACACTTACTTGTGTGAATAGCTTGGAGGTGGTTGCCATGGCGAACAAAGCCATAAATCGATCTGATTTCGAAAAAACACTCAGACTTTACCTGAAACAGGCCAGAGAGAAGCTGGACGGAGACCTGTCAGGTACCAGGGAGGCCATAAAGCTCATTGCTGCAGACAAGACCAGGAGCTTCATCGAAATAACGGACAGGGGTCTGAGCAAGGACGAAAGGGAGTTCCTGAAGTCACTGATCATCAGCAGTATGCGTTACTCTTTCTGCTACGGATACGGTATAGGCAAATTTGAGGGAAATACAAATGAAAGAGTGTATCTATAAAAGGTCTGACCGCAAGAAAGCATAAAAAAGACAGGCCAAAAAGGCAATAAAGAGTAAAAAATTGTATTGACACAGCTATATATATGCTGATACAATGATATACAATCATTTTTTAAATGGGTAACAGCAATGAAGGAAAAAAGGCAGGTCTGACTGCACAAGAGAGCCGGTGGTTGGTGCGAACCGGTGCATAGGATCTTGCGTATAACTCATTCCGGAGCTTCTTCGCTGAAATCATACGATCCAGGCGAACGACGCTGACTACGTTACAGTCAAGTACATCTGTACTACTGAGGATAGGCATATGCTTATCGAATCAGGGTGGTACCACGTTGGTAATTCCCTTCGTCCCTGCAGCGATGCAGCGACGAGGGTTTTTTTATACAAGGCAAAAGACACCTTCCACTCCTGGAGTGGAAGATTGAAGATCAGTGTTAAGTGCGGATGACCGGGAAAATTCCGGCATACCGGCGAAACAGTGCAAGGAGCGTTACAGCAGAACGGAGGGATATTGATGAAAATGACAGGAGCACAAGCTATAGTAAGAGCATTGGAAACGGAAGATGTCCGCATCATTTTCGGCTATCCCGGTGCTGCTATCTCCCCTTTTTATGACGCATTGCTGGACAGCAGCATAACGCACATACTGACACGCAGCGAACAGGGAGCGGCTCATGCAGCAAACGGCTATGCCAGGGTGACAGGCAAGGTCGGTGTCTGCGTGGCGACCTCCGGCCCTGGTGCGACGAACCTCATCACCGGGATCGCCAATTCATATATGGACAGTGTCCCTGTTGTTGCCATCACTGGTCAGGTAAGAAGTGACATGATCGGTTCGGATGCGTTCCAGGAGGCAGACATAACGGGAGCGACTGCCCCTTTCACCAAGCATAATTATCTTGTGAAGAGAGCAGCAGACCTGCCCGCGATATTCAGGGAAGCCTTCCACATCGCATCGACCGGAAGGCCGGGGCCTGTTGTCATAGACATACCCGTCGATATACAGAACAGCGTGATAGAATTCCGCTATCCGGAGCATATAGACATCAAGGGTTACAAACCGACCATAAAGGGGCATCCGGGTCAGATAAAGAAAGCTGCGGCGGCACTCCAGGCGGCAAAGAAGCCTGTCATATGTGCAGGCGGTGGTCTCATTGCTGCAGATGCCTCGGCCGAGATGCTCAAGCTGGCAGAGAGGCGGAACATTCCCGTCGTAACGACATTGATGGGCATAGGAGCCATACCGTCGGGTCACCCGCTCCATTTCGGCATGGTTGGCACCCACGGGAGCAAAACAGCCAATTATGCGCTGCACCACGCCGATCTGGTGGTCATACTCGGTGCAAGAGTCGGTGACAGGGCAATGGGTGCTGCCAGCTCGTTGGCAAAAAGGGCAAAGATCATCCATATAGACATAGATCCTGCCGAGATAGGCAAAAACATCGATGTCACAGTACCACTGGTGGGAGATTTGAAGCAAATACTCACAGCCATGCTTGAAGATATCGGAGAGTGTGGGAGTACTGAATGGCTTGACGAGGTTACGGAATGGAAGAAAAAGGACGGTAAACCGGCGGGACGGGAAGGCAGCGAAAATGTGACCGACAGCCAGACCGGGGAAACTGCGGATACAGAATACGTTGACCCGAAATATCTGCTGTCACTGCTTTCAGAGTATCTGCCTGAGGATGCCATAATAACGACTGAGGTCGGGCAGAACCAGATCTGGGCGGCCAATCACTACAAGGTGAGAAGGCCCAGGACATTTATCACTTCAGGCGGGCTGGGGACCATGGGATACGGTCTTCCCTCAGCCGTAGGTGCAAAAATCGGCAGGCCTGACACCACTGTAGTGGTAATCAGCGGAGACGGCAGCTTCCAGATGTCCATGCAGGAGCTTGGCACGATGAAGCAGCATGATGTCGATGTCAAGATCGTGTTGTTCAACAACTGCCGGCTGGGCATGGTGAGAGAGCTTCAGCTTATAAGGCACGGCGGACGCTATTCGCAGGTGTGTCTTGACAGCAATCCTGATTTTGTGGCCCTGGCAGCGGCATACGGCTTCAGGAGCGAGAGGATATCATCAAACTCTCAGGTCAGGGCGGCGCTGGAAAGGATGACTGCAAGCTCCGGACCATATATCCTGGAATGTATGGTGGATCCGATGGAGCCGACACTTTGACCGAGGCAGGGACAGACAGAGATGATGTGTTGACCGCACATCGCTGATCATGGAGAGTCAAGCAATAGATGAAAGGGGAAGTGGATATGGCTAAGCATATTTTATCGGTTCTGGTGGAAAACCATGCCGGCGTACTGTCGAGGGTAGCCGGGTTGTTCAGCAGAAGGGGCTTCAACATCGACAGCCTTGCAGTTGGTGTGACAGAAAATCCTGAAGTCTCAAGGATGACCATAGTGGTGGAAGGCGACGAATACATTATTGAGCAGGTCAGCAAGCAGCTCAACAAGCTGATAGATGTAATCAAGATCAAAAGGCTGGACAGACATGAATTCATTTCCCGCGAACTTGCACTGATCAAAGTTGCATCAAATGCGGCGACCAGGAGCGAGATAGTCCAGCTGGTGGAGATTTTCAGGGCTAAGATAGTGGATGTGTCAAAGACTACGCTCACCATCGAGGCATCAGGAAGCGAAGACAAGGTATCGGCACTGGAAGATCTGCTGAGACCGTTCGGTATCAAGGAAATAGTCAGGACAGGCGTAATTGCCATCGAAAGAGGCAATCGGATAATAAAGGCCACAAATAACGAGGAGAGTGATACAAATGGCTAAAATGTATTATGACAGTGACTGCAGTCTCGGCCTGCTGAAAGGGAAGACAGTCGCAGTTATCGGATATGGAAGTCAGGGACACGCGCATGCGCAGAATCTGAAGGACAGCGGGATCAACGTGGTCGTAGGTCTCACACCGGGATCTGCAAGGCGGAAACAGGTAGCGGATGACGGCCTGACTGTCATGGACACCGCTGAAGCGGCAAAGGCCGGGGATCTCATAATGATCCTGACTCCTGACCAGACACAGGCAGACATATATTACACGGATATCGAGCCCAATCTGAAGGATGGCGACATACTCGCATTCGCACACGGGTTCAACATCCATTTCAACCAGATAAAGCCACCGGAATACGTCGACGTTATTATGATAGCGCCGAAGGGGCCTGGTCACACGGTGAGGAGCCAGTACCTTGAAGGCCGCGGTGTACCGTCACTGATCGCAGTCCACCAGGATGCGTCAGGGAAGGCGAAGGACTATGCCCTGGCATATGCAGCCGGCATCGGTGCCGGAAGGGCAGGCATACTTGAAACCACCTTCAGAGAAGAGACCGAAACTGACCTTTTCGGAGAGCAGGCAGTACTGTGCGGCGGCGTCACGGAACTGATGAAGGCTGGCTTTGAGACCCTGGTAGAGGCTGGTTACCAGCCGGAGATCGCATATTTCGAGTGCATCCATGAAATGAAGCTGATCGTTGACCTCATCAACCAGGGCGGGTTTGCCTACATGAGGTACTCCATCAGTGACACTGCGGAATACGGCGACTATGTGACCGGCAAGAGGATCATAACTGAGGAAACGAGAAAGGAAATGAAGAAGGTCCTCAGCGAGATACAAACCGGGAAGTTCGCATCGAAGTGGATCACCGAGAACAAAGCCGGGGGAAGAGCGGAATTCCTCGCTACAAGGGCGCGGGAGGCAGAACACCAGTTGGAAAAGGTGGGCCGCGAGCTAAGGAAGATGATGAGCTGGCTCAAGAAATAATGCTGCTTATGAAATCATCATCAGCAAATCGATCAGCAGATACAGGACGTGATATTTCCGTTCTGGCTGCAATTGAGACAAAGAATCAGAAAACAGAGAAAAGGCGTCGGGAAATGAACGCCGGATACTTTGATATGAGATCAGTATGGTATTAAGGAGGTTATCACATGTCAGCAAGGATCAAAATATTCGACACGACACTGAGAGACGGGGAACAGACTCCGGGAGTCAGCCTGAACATACAGGAAAAGCTTGAGATTGCCCGTCAGCTTGCAAGGCTTGGCGTGGACGTCATAGAGGCGGGCTTTGCCATTTCATCGCCGGGTGATTTCATGGCGGTGAAGACAGTTGCGGAAAATGTGAAAGGGCCGGTCATCGCAAGTCTCAGCAGGGCTGTCGAAAAGGACATAGACAGGGCATGGGAAGCGCTGCAAAATGCAGAGAATCCGCGCATACACACATTCATAGCCACATCGGACATCCATATGAAATACAAGCTGAAGATGACAGAGGAGCAAGTGCTGGAACGGGCAGTTGCCATGGTCAAATATGCGAAGAAATATTGCAGCGATGTGGAGTTTTCAGCAGAGGATGCCAGCCGGACCAGGACGGAGTTCCTGTACAGGATACTCGAGGAGGTCATCAAAGCAGGGGCGACGGTGGTCAACATACCGGATACAGTCGGTTATGCCATGCCTGATGAATTTGGCAAACTGATAAGAGGTATAAAGGAAAATGTCAGAGGGATAGAGAAAGCAGATATAAGCGTACACTGCCACAATGATCTGGGCCTGGCAGTGGCGAATTCGCTGGCGGCTGTCATGAACGGCGCGACACAGGTGGAGTGTACCATAAACGGTATGGGAGAGCGGGCCGGGAATGCTTCGATGGAAGAGATAATAATGGGCATCCAGACCAGGAAGGATTTCTATGGCGAAATGGCTCACAACATAGATACCAGGCAGATATACAGGAGCAGCAAGCTTGTCAGCAAACTGACAGGCGTGAACCTGCAGCCCCACAAGGCCATAGTCGGGAAGAACGCATTTGCCCATGAATCCGGGATCCATCAGCATGGGGTATTGGCTGAAAGGTCCACATATGAGATAATGACTCCTGAATCCATAGGCCTCTCACAGAACAGGATAGTCCTCGGTAAGCTCTCAGGCAGACATGCATTTGAAGAGAGACTGAAGGAAATGGGATACAACCTGTCGCAGGAGGAAATAACCAAGGCTTTTGAGAAGTTCAAGGAGCTTGCTGACAAGAAGAAGACCGTTACCGACAGGGACATCGAAGCACTGGCAGGAGAGAAGGTGTCAGCAGTGGAAGAGGTCTACAAGCTTGACAGCTTCCAGATCAACAGCGGCAACAAGGTCATAGCCACGGCTACTGTGAGCATGTTCAGGAATGGCGAGCATTTGACAGAAGCAGCCACTGGCGACGGACCAATAAACGCAGCATTCAAGGCTATCGAAAGATCTGTCGGGTTCGAAGTCCATCTTGAGGATTACAGCCTCAAAGGCGTGACCGAAGGTGCTGATGCCCTCGGTGAGGCTACAGTCAGGGTGATGAAGGACAACAGGATATATGTCGGGAGAGGCGTGAGTACAGACGTCATAGAAGCCAGTGTCAAGGCATATATCAATGCGATAAACAGGGTAATACACGATCATGGAAAGGAATCCTCTGGCGGAAGGGAGACGATATGAAAAACATAGTTGTTCTTGATTCCACATTGAGAGACGGTGCCCAGGCACAAGGCATCTCATTTACAGTCGAAGACAAGCTGAAAATAGTCAGCCAGCTCGACAGGCTTGGCGTTGCATACATCGAAGCAGGAAATCCCGGATCCAATCCCAAGGACCTGGAGTTTTTTGAGAGAGCCTCCAGGATGATACTGAAGCATGCAAAGCTGATTGCATTCGGCAGCACGAGAAGAGTCGGGATCCCGGTGGAGGAGGACGCGAATGTGAGGTCACTGCTGAAAGCGGGTACGGATGCAGTGGTCATATTCGGGAAATCGTGGGATTTTCAGGTGACTGAGATCCTCAAGACCACCTTTGAAGAGAACATCAGGATGATAGAGGATACCGTCAGGTATTTCAAAAGCCTCGGCAAGGAAGTCGTTTATGACGCTGAGCACTTTTTTGACGGGTATTTCTCCAATCCGGAATATGCGATGGAAACACTGAAAGCAGCTGCCGATGCCGGTGCAGACAGCCTTTGCCTGTGTGATACCAAGGGCGGATGCCTGCCGATGGATATCTATGAGATCACAGGGAAAGTAGTGGAACAGTTTGATATTCCAATAGGCATACACACGCATAATGATACCGGCATGGCAGTGGCCGGCACCATCATGGCCGTACAGGCAGGAGCGACACAGATACAGGGGACCATGAACGGATTTGGAGAAAGGTGCGGCAATGCGAACCTGTGTACCATAATCCCCACCCTGCAGTTGAAGATGGGATATAGCTGCATACCGAAGGAAAACATGGCTGAGATCACCTCTGTGGCGCGGGCTGTCAGTGAAATAGCCAATGTGATACACGATGAAAGAGCGCCATACGTAGGTAAATCAGCATTTGCGCATAAGGCGGGCATGCATGCCGATGCCGTCGTTAAGAACACATATGCGTATGAACTGCTGGATCCGGAAGAGGTGGGGAACGAAAGGACTTTCCTCATGTCAGAGGTAGCAGGCAGAAGCGCAGTGTTGAACCTGATCCGGAAGGTCGATCCCACCATCACGAAGGACTCGCCCGAGACGCGGCAGGTACTGGACAGACTTAAGGAAATGGAGCACCAGGGATACCAGTATGAAGGTGCTGAGAGTTCGTTCGAACTCATAATCAGGAAGATGCTTGGGAAATATGAACCGTTCTTCGAGCTGAAGGACTTCAAGGTGATCGTCAGTGAGCCTGCACAGCCCAGTGAGTGGAATTCATCGGCTATGATAAAGGTCAGGGTCGGGGACCAGGAGGAGATAACGGCAGCAGAAGGCATAGGTCCCGTAAATGCTCTTGATAATGCTGTAAGAAAGGCACTGTCAAGATTCTATCCGGTCATAAATGAAATGAAACTGACGGACTACAAGGTGAGGGTGCTTGACTCAACGTCAGCAACAGCCGCAAAGGTAAGAGTCCTGATAGAGTCCACCGATGGCAATGAGGTATGGACCACCATCGGAGTGTCCACCGACATAATAGAAGCGAGCTGGAAAGCGCTTGCTGATTCGATAGAATACAAGCTCGGCAGTAAATGACAAAATGGAAGGGAGGTTACCGCACTGTATCCGCTTCAGTGAAGCTTACGGCAGGTGCGGCAGCCTTTCTCCTGCCAGGCCGGGAAAGGCGACAGCGATGACTCTATACGGAAAGCTTTTTATTAACGGTAAAATAGTCAGAGAAGGCACATCAAGTGACGATGACAGTGATCACAGCTTCAGGGACAAGCTGGAGAACTGTCTTGTCGGTTTATGTGCAGTTCTTGAGATACCAGTTCCCCTGTGGCTGAAAAAGAATACCCGGGAACTTGCAGTCTTCAGAAAAACCTTTTTCTCATCAGAGCAATTCATAGAAAAAGTGTGGTTCGACAAACTCGAGATAATGCTGGCAGGCGGCGATCTTTACAATTGAGATGTCGGCATTTGCCTGCTTTATCCTGCCTATTATGTAAATCTATACAACTATAGACTTTTATTTTATTGCATTATGTAAATACTTGTTGATATAATGTACATGGAGCAGTTAGGATTGTAACTTTTAGCGTTTCAGATGAGGTGCGTAATGCATACACGCGGAAATCCTGATTTACGTCCGGCTGCGGCTGGCATCGATAAAGACCATATTAGCGTCTCCAATGAATGGATACCGATTATCATCTGTTCCGTTATCAACATTTCTTTGCTCATTTTCCTGCGCAACACCTATACTAAAGGACAAATGCAGTTCTCTCTTTTCGGGCTGACTATCGACAATTATATATTCAGCGGCTTTGCCGTTCAGGCGCAGATCCTCGTCAACACCTACCTTACCATCAAGACGATGAAGAAAGGATACACTGCGGCCGTATTGCTCAACATAATCGGGATATGTATGGCGGGTATAGTCGGAATCATAATTTCGGAGCAAAATATTGCAATGCTCGGCGTAGTGACATATTTCAATTCCATCGTGATCTCGGCAGTTATTTATCATTATAAGAAAGGACTCTATGATAATTTCCAGAGGCTGACCGAGCAAAAGAACGAAATAACATTGCTGTACAAAGAGATAAGTGCATCCAAAGAGCAACTGAGCCAGCAGAATGAGCAGCTGATGTGGTATAACAAAGTCATGAAGGATAATGAGAAAAAGCTTGAAAGAATGGCTTATTATGACCCGCTCACCGGGCTGCCGAACCGTAAAATGATCATCAAAAAGCTCGACATGCTCATACATTATTCTGAGCGTAAACAAGCCAGCTTTGCGCTGGTCTATATAGACATAGACAATTTCAAGGAAATCAATGATCTGATGGGACACCATGTCGGCGACATGCTGCTGGAGGAAGTGACGAAACGGTGGAAATCAAGACTGCACAGCAAGGATGTGCTTGGCCGCATGGAGGGTGATGAGTTTGCAGTTATCATCCGCCGTGAGATGAGCCGGGAGGACATCCTCAGATATGTGGGTTCTTTCAGGGAAGCGATAGCTGATGTGTTCAGATACAGCATGAAGGAATTCAAAATCGATGCCAGCTTCGGCATATCTGTCTATCCCAATGACGGGCGTACAACGGAGGATCTGTTGAAGCATGCCGGAATGGCGCAGGCTTTTGTCAAATCTTCGGGCAAAAGAGGTATAGAGTTTTACCGGAATGAAATGCAAAAGACTATAATCGAAAGGGTGCAGTTGGAAGACGGTCTGAAATCTGCGATCATGAACGGTGAGCTGTATGTGGTGTTCCAGCCGCAGTATTCCTTTGAAACGTCGAAGATAAGAGGGTTTGAGGCCCTTGTCAGGTGGCGCTCGGACAAGCTTGGCTCCGTCAGTCCCACCAGGTTCATACCTATTGCAGAGGAGACAGGTCTTATAATAGATATAGGTGAATGGATCCTGAGGACTGTCGTCAACAAGTTCAAAAAAGTCCAGGCTGCCAATAAGGACTATATCCTGACCATCAATATCTCTGTCGTGCAGATAGTCCAGCCTTCCTTTGTATCAATGGTAAGGAAGATACTTGACGAAACGGGATTCGACGGTAGCCGCCTCGAATTTGAGATAACTGAATCCGTATTCATATCATATCCCGAAAAGGTGATCCAGGCACTCATGCAGCTCAAGGAGATGGGTATCAGCATTGCCCTTGATGATTTCGGCACTGGCTATGCATCGCTGAAGTATCTTCAGATGCTGCCGATTGACACTTTGAAGATCGACAGAACCTTTGTCAGTGGCATCGGCAAAATGGAATCAGGGAATCAGATCGTAGGATCCATAATTGCGTTGGCACACAGTCTGGGCATATTTGTAGTGGCCGAAGGTGTTGAAAACATGAGCCAGATGAACTACCTGAAAGAGCAAAAATGCGACTGTTTACAGGGCTTCCTGCTCAGCATGCCCCTTGAGGATGACCAGTTCGACCGGCTGATCGCGATAGCGTAGACAGGTGCCTGGTACCATATACTAATCTTCTTTTACTCCGCATATAAATAAACTGATAAAAATACCTTATCTCTTGCGTTTCGTCTTACTCGAGGGGTGTTTCTGTTGAGCAGGTTTAAAATCCTTGGGGTTTATTTTTTTATAGCGGTTTTGGCATTGTCTGCCGTTCAGATGATCATCGATGCCAGAGCGACAGTTATCCTGAATGCAGCGATGCTGGACGAAAAAAAGGAGTACACGATATTCATCGAAATAGAAGATAAAACGCTGTATCTCCTGGTTGATAACACATGTGTAAAGGAATACAGGATCGCATCAGGGAAATCGGGCTATCCTTCCCCGCTGGGCTGCTGGACTATCGTCGAGAAGGGCGACTGGGGAGAGGGCTTCGGCGGCAGGTGGCTGGGGCTTGATGTGCCCTGGGGGAAATACGGGATACATGGGACCAGGGAGAGCGGTTCCATAGGTACGGCTGCCAGCCATGGCTGCATACGCATGTTCAATGACGATGTGGCGGAACTGTACAGTCTGGTGGACAAAGGCACCGAGGTGGTCATTGTCAACGGCCAGTTTGGGCCGTTTGGGCGAAAATTCGATGAGATAAATCCTGGGGACAGGGGAGCGGATGTACTCGCCATACAAAGAAGACTGAAGCAGCTCGGCTATTATGGCGGGCCACTGGACGGCATTTATGAAGATGGCATGAAAAAGGCTGTCCATCAGTTTCAGCGGGACACCGGCCTCAGGGCGCAGAACACTATTGACAGGCAGACCTGGCTCAACATGGGCTTCCGGGAGTTTGAGTAATGGGTGCAACAGGATGGATATTTAAATCGTAAACTATGATCCGGGTATTCCCGGATAATTGCAACCACGGTCAATTGAAAAGGTAATTTCCAGTTTGCAAAAGTAAATTCCGCTGCTCCTGATTTTGGGGTGGAAATTACTTTTTCAAATGAGTATAATAAATAAGCAGACAGCAGATGTTATAATAGAGACTATTGAATTATCGAACAAACTGAAGCTTACTACGAAATTTGACGATGCGTTAGAGGCAGTAAACAAAGCGATCATTACAGGTGCTCCTGATAGTGAGATATATAGACTTCTGGAGAATATAGCAGCAAATAAATCATGGAGTACGGAACAGGCAAAAATGCTGCAAAAAACGATTGCTGAGAAAGGTGGATGGATAGGTAAGTATTTCGATAGTGATCTTAAACCTAAGTGGCCAGAGAATGATGGATTTGTAAAAGGCACAGAAGAAATAATAACGTTATCGCCCGGTACGATAATAGACAGGTATGGAACGCCAGGAGGCCGATTTGCTTCTCCAGTCGGTACGCCGTACGATAGTAGATCTTTGGTGCCAGGGACAAAAGAAACATTTCCATATTGTATTTATGAAGTAGTCGAGCCATTAGAAGTAAAAGCGGCCGTGGTTGCTGAGTGGTTTGGTAAACCTGGCGGAGGCATTCAATATGCATTAGAGAAAGACATGGATTTCCAAAAACTGTTAGATAGAGGTATTATTAGGGAGGTGAACTAAAATTAAAAAGCATGAATTAGAAAAGAAATTAAAAGAAAGAAATATAAATCCGTATTTTTACTGTTTAGATGGCGGCCTTCCAAATGAAGCGTATACCCTCGGAAAGAACGGGGATTTATGGGAGGTATACTATAGTGAGAGGGGTAACAAGTCTAAATTGAAGACATTTTTAACTGAAGACGAAGCATGCGATTATTTATATGAATGGATAATCAGGACCGTGGAAAGTATGCAAATATAATATTGTAAATTATTTTGCATGTCACCTCCATTTGATCTTACTGAATGATTAAAAATAAGTTAACCCTGGTTTCTGTGCCGGTTTTATGACTAACATGAAACCGGCTGTTTTTTTATGCTATAATGTCTCTGGACTCTACATTCACAAGAAAGGGCTAAACCAGGTAAACCACATGAAACGGACCATATCATGGGCAGCAGTACTATCATGGGCGGCTGTGCTGTTGTGGATGGCATTGATATTTTTTCTGTCATCGCAGCCCGCAGATCAGTCCAACGAGCTGAGCACGGGGATAACGGAGGCCATTGCCAGGACAATCGAGAAAATAATTCCCGGAACAGAGATCGTCATAGGCGAACTGAATCATGTTGTCCGCAAAAATGCGCATTTTTTTGCATATATGGTGCTTGGCATATTGACGATGAACGCGCTCAGGAGCAGTGGGGCAGACAGGAAGAAGGCCTTTCTGCTGGCCATGGTGATATGCGTTATTTATGCTGCCTCAGATGAAATACATCAACTGTTCGTCCCCGGCAGGGGGTGTCAGTTCACCGACGTGCTTATCGACAGTGCCGGGGCGCTGGTCGGATCAGGGATCGTGTGCGCTGCAGGGGCTATCCGAAGGAAGCGGCAGGCAAGCGAATGACAGGCGGGAAAGCGGAGACAGGCACGAAAAAACTGAAAATGTGAAATCGCCGGGACACGGGAAAATCCGGAGGCGTTGGATTTGTGGGGGGACCGGAAAAGCGCAGGGCAGGACATGCAATGACCATAAACAAATCAACACAGGAGAGGTTATTTTTATGAACATAGGTTTTGGCTTTTATCCCGGGGGAAAGAGAAAAGCGCTGACCATGAGCTACGACGACGGACAGGTGCACGACAGGAAACTTGTTGAGATTTTCAACAGGTACGGCATCAGGGGCACATTCCACCTGAACTCCGGAAGGTTCGACACGGACGTTTTTTTGAAGTCAACTGAAATCAGGGATCTGTTCGAGGGGCATGAGATATCTGCGCATACTCTGAACCACCCGTACCTGACTATTTTGCCCGGGGATATGGTGGCGACGGAGGTGCTTGAAGACAGAAAGAACCTGGAGGAACTGGCCGGATATCCTGTACGGGGAATGTCGTATCCGTTCGGGGCATACAGCCAGGAACTCGTTGAAATACTTCCATTTCTTGGCATAGAGTATTGCAGGACTGTAAATTCCCATTTCGGCTTCCAGCTGCCGGATGATTTCCTGGCATGGCATCCCACCTGCCATCATAAGCAGGGCCTGATGGAAAAGGCTGAGGCATTCAGAAAAATAGGCAAGTGGGCCCAGATGCCTCTGCTGTATGTCTGGGGACACAGTTTCGAATTCGAATGGGACAAGAACTGGGACCTCATAGAAGAGTTCTGCAAAACGGTGTCTGGCGACGAGGACGTATGGTACGCGACCAACATCGAGATCGCGGATTATGTCAAAGCGATGAAAAGCCTGAAATTCAGCGTCGACAGGAAGACCGTGCACAACCCTTCTGCGCAGGACGTATGGATAAGCGTGGATGGCGAGCCATGCAGGATCGAAGCCGGGAAAACAGTACGGCTCTGATCCTGCCGGAAATTGCCCTGAAACTCACCTTTTCACACGGGCATTTCCCTCGTAGATGCTCCAGACCTGCGCTTCATCCAGGGGCTGTCCGTAATCTTCTGCAACGGTAACGACCAATGCGCCTGTTGCCCAGGCAAACTGCGGCCATTTTTCCGGTTCCCATCCCCTGAGTATAGCATAGAGCAGACCGCCGACAAAGCCATCGCCGCCTCCGATACGGTCATATACAGGTATCTCCCGCGGCTCTGTCACATACCACTTATTATCATACAGCATGATGCATCCCCACAGATGCAAATTGGCGTTCAGCACCTGACGCAATGTGTTGGCGAATACCGACACATTGGGATATGTTTTCCTGACCCTTTCGATCATAAGCTTGAAACTGTCTATTTTTTTATCGAGCTCTGCTCCACCGGCCTCGGGTCCATCGATGCCCAGCGCCAGCTGGAAGTCCTCCTCGTTGCCGATCAGTATATCTGAAAGAGCAGCTATTTGAGAGAAAGTACTCCGCAGCTCTTCCTCGCGGCCTGCCCAGAAGGAGGCTCTGTAATTGAGGTCAAAACTTACCTTTGTGCCGTACTTTTTGGCTGCCTTTGCCAAATCGAGGCAAAATTGGCCCGTGTTTTCGGACAAGGCTGCGATCAGACCGGAGATATGTAGTATGCCAACACCTTCCCTGCCGAATATGCGCTCGATGTCAAAATCTTTTGAGTTCAGCGTTCTCCCCACCTCTCCGGCGCGGTCGTTCAGTACGCGCGGGCCTCTCATACCGTATCCGCTGTCGGCGATGTTGATCTGGTGTCTGTAACCCCACGGACCTCCCTGCGGTACTTCAGGTCCTTCGAATTCGATATTGCGCCTGCGCAGTTCACTTTTTATGTATCGTGCTATTTCGCTGTCCTTGACGAATGTGGTCAGCAGCTTGACTCTCATGCCGAGCGATGCTGCTATATTGCCTACGTTGGATTCGGCACTGGTGGCCTGCATGGTATACAGATTGCTTGTATGGACCGGCTGACGGTTGAAGGGAGTTATCCGCACGCCCATGCTGGTAGGCATTACAAGTGCATAAGTGCAGTCGCTTCTTAATTGCATTTTTCAACCTCCTGGCAAATATTTCATTGTGTTGACGCAGAAAATGATCCCAATGAGCAAGAACGAATAAAAATGTTTTTATTTCAGTACATCTTTATAGTAATATAGTATTGAATGGTTTTCAATGAAGATACCGGCTTTGAGCAATATTTACATACTAACAGGCAATAATCGCAAGGAATAATGACACATATTGTTTTATAATGGTAATAAGCAGTTATATGCGCTTTTGCACATCATCCGAATGCAGCGGTCCTATCGCTGGTTCAGCATTGTCATCACATCGGTTATCTGATCGGGAAGGTCGTTATGGATAAATCAGAAGGATTGAGGGGGAAGAGCATGGATCTGTTCAGTCTGAAGGGAAAAAAAGCTGTTTTGCTGGGCGGCGGCGGAATACTGGGTGCTGCCATGGTCAAGGGACTTGTCGATGCGGGTGCCGATGTGGCAGTCTGTGACCTTGATCCGGAAAGAGCGCAGGCTGTCGCTGATTCTGTCATTTCAGGAGCTGCAGGCGAAAAAGCCTGCAAGGATACTGCGGATGGAGATCCAGCAGCAAAAAAGCCTGTAGCTAAAGCGTACAGGGTCGATGCCATGGATATTGACAGCATCAAAGCGGCAGCAGCGGCTATATTTGAGGACTTCGGAGGAGTCGACATACTTGTCAATGCAGTGGGCGGGAACATGAAAGGAGCCACCACATCGGAGGAAGTATCCTTTTTCGATCTGGATGCCGGGATGCTCGACAAAGTTGTAAAGCTGAACTTTATGGCCGGCGCGGTCCTGCCGTCCCAGGTGTTTGGCAGCGAGATGGTGAAAAACGAAAACGGTGGTGTGATTATCAACATTTCCTCGATGAATGCATTCAGACCATTGACCCGTATACCCGGCTATTCGGCTGCAAAGGCGGCAGTCAGTAATTTTACACAGTGGCTGGCCACCGATCTGGCCAGGAAGTATGGAGACAGGATAAGAGTGAATGCCATCGCTCCGGGCTTCTTTCTCACCGAGCAGAACAGGTTTTTGCTGACGGACCCTGAGACAGGGGAATTCACTCAGAGGGGGAGGACCATTGTGGAGCATACGCCGATGGGCAGGCTGGGGCGGCCGGAGGACCTGATTGGGACACTCATATGGCTCTGCTCAGATGCATCCGGATTCGTCACCGGCATAGTGGTGCCTGTGGACGGCGGATTTTCAGCATTTTCAGGAGTATGATCTGTCCGATGATACCGGATGGAGATTATATTGAAGCACAGAAAGATCATGCAATCAGGATAAAAGGAGTGATCGATCCATGGGAAAGCAGGATATTGGTGTAATAGGTCTGGCGGTAATGGGCAAGAACCTTGCACTGAATATAGAGAGCAAGGGTTACTCGGTTTCAGTATACAACCGGTCCAGGGAAAAGACCGACGAGATGATGGAGGAGGTAAAGGGTAAAAAGATCCACGGGACTTACAGTCTTGAGGAGTTTGTGGATTCGCTCAGTTCTCCGAGAAAGATCATCATAATGGTCAAAGCGGGAAAGCCTGTGGATGATACGATAGAACAACTGAAGAAGTATATATCGAAGGGCGACATAATAATAGATGCCGGCAACTCCTTCTACGGTGACACTATCAGAAGGAGCAGGGAGCTTGAGGCACAGGGCTACAGATTCATCGGGACCGGTGTTTCAGGCGGTGAGGAAGGAGCGCTGAAGGGTCCTGCCATCATGCCCGGCGGGGAAAGGGAAACTTATGATCTGGTTGCCCCCATACTCACAGCCATATCTGCAAAAGTGGACGGAGAGCCGTGCTGCACATATATAGGGACGGACGGTGCCGGGCACTATGTGAAAATGGTCCATAACGGGATCGAATACGGTGATATGCAGCTGATATGTGAGGCATATTTTCTTTTGAAAAACATACTTGGGATGGATGCCCGGGAGCTGCATGAGGTATTCGCAGAATGGAACAGGGGCGAGCTTGACAGCTATCTCATCGAAATAACCAGCGACATTTTCACGAAGACTGATCCGGAGACAGGGAGGCCTATGGTGGATGTCATATTGGACAAGGCAGGCCAGAAGGGCACCGGAAAATGGACCAGCAAGAGCGCCCTTGACCTCGGGATTGCTACCCCGGTCATAACGGAGGCGGTTTTTGCACGCTGTCTTTCTGCAATAAAGGATGAGAGGACAGCGGCAAGTAAAGTGTTTACAGGGCCATCCGCAGTCCGCTTCGACGGTGACAGAGAAGGCTTCATTGAATCAGTCAGACGCGCACTGTATGCGAGCAAGATATGTTCATATGCTCAGGGCTTCGCCCTGATGAAAGCTGCAGCGCAGGAATATGGCTGGGATCTTGATTTCGGCAGGATCGCGATGATATTCAGAGGCGGCTGCATCATAAGAGCACAGTTTCTGCACAGGATCAGGGAAGCATACGACAAGGAACCGGATCTTGCGAATCTTATGCTTGCACCGTATTTTAAGGATATCATCGAAAGATACCAGGAGGATCTGCGCAAGGTAGTGTCCACTGCCGTTCTTTCGGGCATCCCGGTCCAGGCGATGTCCAGCGCGATCGCATATTTCGACAGCTACAGGAGTGAGAACCTTCCGGCCAATCTGCTGCAGGCGCAGAGGGACTATTTCGGTGCCCACATGTTTGAACGGACAGACAAGCCGCGGGGAGAGTTCTTCCACTTCAACTGGACAGAACACGGCGGCAGGACTTCGGCTTCTGCATACACAGTGTGACAGAGACATCGCTGCCGGGGAGCTGCGGCAGCAGTCCGGCAATATCAACGGCTTCAGGGAGAGGGACGAAACAGTGTTTCCCAAACAGCCTGCTACTTCACTGGAGGAGGTGCTGTCAATGGAAAGCATTAGCAAAAAGGCGATAATAATGGATGATATCATTGTCAGGGAAGAGGCCTGTGACGACAGTCAGGGCAAGGACAGCTCCGCCTGTAAAGGCATCACCGGAAAGCGGCTGAGGGAAGTCCTGGAGCTGAGCATCGAACAGTGCATGAAAAGCATCGGCCGACTGAAAAAGGTGCTGCTTATCCCACCTGATTTCACCAGGATGCATTCAGGTGCCGGCCAGATCACCGCCATCTATTATGAGATGCTGAAGGACAACTGCCATATCGATATAATGCCGGCTCTCGGGACGCATGAGCCTATGACGCCGGCCGAGATCGATGAGTTTTTTGGCGGTGACATACCTCACGAAGCATTCATTGTCCACAACTGGAGGGGTGATGTGGTAAAGATCGGCCAGGTTCCCGGAAGCTATGTGGAGCGGATATCTGAAGGGCTGATATCGGATCCGGTGGATGTGGAGGTGAACAGGCGCATCGTAGACGGATCATACGACCTGATTATTTCCATAGGGCAGGTAGTTCCCCATGAAGTGGTGGGGATGGCCAATTACAGCAAAAACATATTTGTAGGATGTGGCGGCAGCAGCATGATAAATCAGTCCCATATGCTCGGAGCCTTCTATGGGCTCGAGAGGATCATGGGGCGTGACCATTCCCCTGTCCGGAAGGTGTTTGACTATGCACAGGAGCATTTTCTCGGCGGCGTGCCCCTGATGTATGTACTCACCGTAACGACACAGACAGATGACGGAATAGCCATCCACGGCCTGTTTGCGGGCAACAGTCGCCGGATTTTTGAAGAGGCTGTAGCCCTCAGTCAGCAGAAAAATATCATTTTTGTGGACAAGCCGTTGAAAAAAGTGGTCGTCTATCTCGACGAAAAGGAGTTCAAGAGCACCTGGCTGGGCAACAAGGCCGTTTACAGGACCAGGATGGCCATAGAGGACGGCGGCGAGCTGATAGTCATCGCGCCGGGTGTCAGGAAGTTTGGTGAAGATGATGAAAACGACCGTCTGATAAGAAAATACGGGTATGTGGGCAGGGAGAATGTGCTCAGGCTGTGTCAGGAGCATGAGGACCTCAGAGAGAATCTTTCCGTCGCGGCGCATCTTATCCATGGCTCATCCGACGGACGTTTCAGGATCACATATGCACCGGGGAGGATGACCAGGCAGGAGATAGAAGGTGCAGGCTTTGCATATGCAGACATAGGTGAAGTGACAAAAAGGTATGATCCCGAAATGCTCAGTGACGGCTTCAACACAATGCCCGGCGGAGAGGAAATCTATTATATCAGCAATCCGGCACTTGGTCTCTGGGCATGCAGGGAGAGATTCATACATGAGTGAAGAGTGTCATGCCTGAAACGCCTGGGCAATACTGCAGCCGGTCCGTCAGCAGCCGGGCGGCGGTATCCTGCGTCAGCCAGGCGCAGCATGGACATTTGATCCAAAGGAGATATGGATATGAAGAAAAAATTTATGGATGAGAATTTCCTGCTGCAAAATGAGACAGCAGTTATCCTCTATCACGAACATGCGGCGGAAATGCCCATCATCGACTATCACTGCCATCTGGACCCCAAAGAGATAGCAGAAGACAAGAAGTTCAAAAACATTACGGAGATATGGCTTGGCGGAGATCACTACAAGTGGCGCGCTATGAGGATAAACGGCGTTGAAGAGAAGTATATCACCGGAGAGGCAGATGACAGAGAGAAATTCATGAAATGGGCAGAGACGATGCCTTATTGCATTGGCAATCCTCTGTACCACTGGACCCATCTGGAGCTGCGGAGATACTTCGGCATAGATGAACTGCTTTCGCCCCAAAACGCCGAGAGTATATGGAACAGATGCAATGAAATGCTGGTGGATGACTCATTCTCAGCCAGAGAGCTCATAAAGCGCTCGAATGTGAAAGCTCTGTGTACAACCGATGACCCGGCCGATACGCTGGAATACCATGATCAGTTAGCCAGCGATAAGGAATTTGGCGTAAAAGTGCTGCCGACTTTCAGGCCTGACATGGCGCTCAATATAGACAGGCCTGGTTTCGTGCAATGGGTGGCAAGGCTTGAAAAAGCTGTCGGAAGGAAAATAAAAGGCTATCCGGAGCTCAGGGATGCTCTTTCAGAAAGGCTGGATCATTTCAACAGCAGAGGCTGCAGGTTGTCAGACCACTCCCTTGAGCCTGCAGTATATGCCGAATGCAGTGAGGAAGAAGCGTCGCGGATTTTTGAAAAGGCGGTGACGGGCGGCAGACTGACGGCTGAGGAAGTGAGCAAATTCAAAACAAACCTGTTCACTTTTCTAGGTGCCCGATACAGCGAACTTGGCTGGGTGATGCAGCTTCATATCGGATGCATGAGAAACAACAATTCACGGCAATTCAGGCTGCTGGGGCCGGATACGGGTTTCGACGCCATTGATGATGCGGTCATTGCACGTCCGCTGTCGAGGCTGCTGGATAGTATAGATGCTGCGGCAGGGATCCCCAAAACGATCCTGTATTGCCTCGATCCCGGCGGCAACGAAGTCCTGAGCACCATCGCCGGCTGTTTTCAGGGAGGAGGCATCCCCGGCAGGATACAATTCGGGTCTGCCTGGTGGTTCAATGATCAGCTGGACGGCATGAAGAGGCAGATGACGGCGCTTGCATCCACAGGACTGCTGAGCAGGTTCGTTGGGATGCTGACCGATTCGAGGAGCTTTTTGTCATATACCAGACATGAGTACTTCAGGCGCATCCTGTGCAGTATCATAGGTGAATGGGTGGAAAACGGTGAAGCGCCGGACGATATCGGACTGCTCGGCAAAATGGTCCGGGACATCAGCTATAACAATGCCAGGGATTACTTCGGATTTGACATATGACACCTGGATAGTCAGCCTGCACCCGGAACGATGTATAATACAGCAGCAGATTTTTTCCCTGCGCCCTCTCATCCCGCCTGTGCTTTTTGACATGCATGTCAGCGGGATATTTTTGTTGCTATTTGTGATAAAATTAGGATAGAATAAAGCGGGGTCATGCCGGGCCTGTTTTTCGGTCCCGTCAGGAAGGCCCCGGATTTCCGGCAATAAGACTGAAGCTTGCCGGCAGAATACATACATAGATGACAGGAGAAATTGTGATGCAAAAAGAGAGATACGGCTTTGAGGATCTGCTCATGATTATGGAAAGACTCAGGGCGGAAAACGGATGCCCCTGGGATAAGGAACAGACTCACGAAAGTCTGCGCATATACATGATCGAAGAGACATATGAGGTGCTGGAAGCGCTGGAATCGGGAGACAAGAGCAGATTCTGCAATGAACTTGGCGATCTGCTGCTGCAGATAGTATTCCACGCACAGATAGCAAAGGAAAACGGCGATTTCGACATAGGGGATGTGACCACGGAAGTCTGCAGGAAGCTGATATCAAGGCACCCTCATATTTTCGGGAATGTACAGGCAGATACTGCGGAAAAAGTTGTGGAGAACTGGGAAGATATCAAAAAGAAAGAAAAGAAGATAAAAAGCCAGACAGGTGTGCTTAAGGATGTCCCCAAAATCCTGCCCGCACTCATGAGGAGCTACAAGGTGCAGCAAAAGGCGGCGCAGGTCGGATTCGACTGGGACGACATAGAAGATGTGTTCCGGAAAGTGGAAGAAGAAATCATAGAATTGCGGGATGTATATAAAAGTAATAATGTGGAAAGAATTACTGATGAACTGGGAGATGCATTTTTTGCTCTCGTCAACCTTGCCAGATTTCTCAATGTGCAGCCTGAATTGGCTCTTAACGGAACCATCGGCAAATTCATAAGAAGGTTCGAGTACATCGAAAAGCAGAGCGAGAAGGCAGGCAAGAGGCTGGAAGACATGAGCCTTGCGGAAATGGACGAACTCTGGAACGAAGCAAAAGTCCAGCTCCCGGATGAGATGTGAAAAGATTGGGAGGTAAACGGATGAACAAATCTGAATTGATCAGCAGCATATCGGAAAAGAGTGATATAACGAAGGCTGAGGCTGAAAAAGCCTTGAATGCATTCATCGAAAGCATCGAGGAAGCGCTGGCCAATGGCGATAAGGTGCAGCTTATCGGTTTCGGGACATTTGAGGTCAGGGAAAGGCCTGCACGAAAAGGCAGAAACCCTCAGACAAATGAGGAAATAATGATAGAAGCATCAAAGGCGCCGGTGTTCAAGGCAGGCAAAGCGCTGAAGGAAATTGTCAACAGATAGATCAAATATGGGGGATGTGTTTTATGAGGATCGATAAATATCTGAAGGTCTCAAGGCTCATCAAAAGGCGCACACTCGCCAATGAAGCCTGTGAGGGCGGGCGTGTGACCATAAACGGCCGGACGGCCAAGCCCGGGACCGAAGTGAAGCCGGGTGACATCATAGAAATAAGGTTTGGAAACAATCTGACAAAGGTGAAGGTGTTGTCGACGGCAGAGCATGTTACAAAAGAAGAGTCACGGGAAATGTATACGATATTGTGATGCGGCTCCCGGACCATCTGAACAGTTGAATATCGGTAATGGATGCCGGTCCCGATCCAGTTGCGCAATACCGGTTGGGATACCGGTGTGCAAGGCCAGATCGGCGCATCAAGTGGCCGGAACACTGTAAGATCCCTGAAGGGCAGTATCATCAGCCCTGATGGGATTTTTTCATTTGCCGTCACCGGCATATATGTATAGTACATGCATATATATTAATGTGATACTGACCGCGGCATTCAGCCTGTGGTCACATTAAGCAAATCCGTACTGGAGTGGATCAGAATGATCGAAGAAAAAAGGGCGCCGAGGCCGAGAGCCCAGAACATCATTCTTGAAAACAGGGAAAAGCTAAGCGTTTCAGGTGTGCTTGATGTGGAAAGTTTCAACGATGAGTGCGTAGTAGCAGATACTGAACTAGGCATACTGGTGATCAAAGGAATGGACCTGCGCATAAACAAGCTGGATATCGACAGTTCGGAATTGGGTATCGAGGGCGATATCATCAGCCTGGGATACTCAGACCGGGAGGGGACGAGGAACAGGGGCGGAGGCTTCCTGGCCCGGATATTCAGATGATTCTTTCCATCAGCGAACAAGTCATCGTTTTCCTGTGGACAACGGTATGCGGGATGATCATAGCGTTTGTCTACGATATATTCAGGATTTTCAGAAAGGCTGTCAAAACAGGCAGTCTCGTCACTTTTGTGCAGGACTTATTGTTCTGGCTCATAGCTTGCATCATCATGTTCCTGAGCATATTTCAGAGTAATGATGGTGAGCTCAGAGGTTTCCTGTTTCTCGGGGCTTTCCTGGGAGCAGTTCTGTATGCTTTGCTTCTCAGCAGGGCTGTTATGGGATCATCTCTTTTTATCATCAATATAATGGTTAAAGTGGTGAAATTCCTTGCATTTGTCCTTCTCTACCCTTTCAGGTTTTTGCTGAGGCTGATGGCGAAACCTCTGAGTGCGGCAGCAAAAGCAGCGGCGAGATCACTGCGGAAGGTCAGGATCAGGAAGAAAATAAAGTCATGCAGAAGAAGTATATTCAAAAAAATACCCGGCATATTGGCAAACAGGCTGTGGAGCAAACTGCTCCGGAAAAGAGCAAATAAGCATCGAAATGCTGGCAAAAGTGATGATTTGCAGCAATAAGAAGGATTTTTGCAGACCGCATAGAATATTATTATATATACAGAGGACATACGGTAGTGTACAGACCGGCATCCGGCCGGCAAGAATAAAGTCCCGGGGACATATCCGCGGATTTGGGAGAGATACCGATGAAAAAAGGAAAAACATCAATAGGTATCGTGATTTTGCTCATAATATTCCTGTATTTTTCATATATCGCTGTAAATCAGCAAAAGATTATTTATGCCAAAAACCTGGAACTTAGCAGGTTAGAGGATAAAATTGCTGGCGAGCAGCTGATAAATGAGGAATTGAAAAAGCAGAGCGAAATGATCCAGAGTGATGAGTATGTTGAAAAAATTGCCCGGGAAAAATTGGGTATGGTGAAGAAAAACGAAAGGGTTTATGTTGATATAGGTAACTGACCAAACTTGTCTTTAAGCCCTCGAGCCCTCATAGATACAGGCTTGACGAAAGAATTTGCATGCTATATAATCGAGTTGCTTATAATGTAGCGCAGCCGGTCATTTTAACGGCATTGACCGTTTTTTGAATTTAAGGAGGATTTTTTTCTGTATGCTTGTTGAGGTTGGTAGCATAGTTCAGGGTAAAGTCGCCGGGATAACCAATTTCGGAGCTTTTATCCAACTGCCTGACGGGAAGACTGGTTTGGTCCACATCTCTGAGATTGCCGAGGAATACGTCACGGACATAAAGAATCATCTGCAGGAAAATCAGCAGGTCAAAGTAAAAGTATTATCGATTGAAAATGGAAAGATCAGCTTGTCGATCAAAAAGGCAGTTGATCCGAAAGAAGCCCGCAGAGCGAGCAGAGTCCCTGCCGAAATAGATTGGGGCCGAAACAGCGGCGAAGACCTTTCATTTGAGGACCGGCTTGCAAAATTCATGAAGGACAGCGAAGAAAGAATACATGACCTCAAAAAGAACTTTGAGTCTAAGCGGGGAAGCAGCGGTTACCGCAGAACCACCCAGTATTTCTAGAAACATTTGTATCTCTGAGGCACTTGCTTTTTAGAAAAGCAGGTGTTATTATTATGTAGTTATTATACATGCCGAAGTGGCGGAACTGGCAGACGCACAGGACTTAAAATCCTGCGGCCCATAAAGCCGTACCGGTTCGATCCCGGTCTTCGGCACCAGGAATACAGGAGTTTTGGGATTGTACCGAAGCTCTTTTGTATGTGCAGAGGATATGGCTGGCACACATCCAGGCAGACACCTGGGCTGTTGTTACAAATTGCCTGAAAAAAAGTAGGCACAAAACTTGCATAAACCGCATTTCGGTGTTATACTATATAAGCGCGGTTGGGTAAGGGCTGCGGCAGCAGGCATCCAACAGCAGAATATACCGCGGGATGGAGCAGTACGGTAGCTCGTCGGGCTCATAACCCGAAGGTCGGGGGTTCGAATCCCTCTCCCGCAACCAATCAAAAAAGAAGCCTGGATCATTGAGATCCAGGCTTCTTTTGCTATTTTCCATGACAAAATGACATGCCTGTTCTGGCATCTCATTTTTATCGGTCTTTTATGCATTTGCGAAACTTATTGTATCTTATCGGCGTGCCTGGGATTCGAACCCATCGACAAGCAATATGAGGAAATCGACAATTTAACTGCAAACATCGCTGAAACAGAAAAATAAAGGTATATTTTTCTGCGGTGTCCGCAAACAGGTAGCCTGTATGGGCCCCGATCGAATATTTTTCCCGCAGGGCTGATTCTCTGTCGGGCATGTTATCATAGCCGGTTATTTGCTTTTCTGTTTCAGGTGATCCGAAACCCTCCCGGCTTTCGGAAAGCATGATCATAACACCGCCGGGTTCTGTGCATTCCAGCATGTGGCACAGTGTTTTCAGCGGCTGGTATACGTTTATGTCCTTGGGATATCCGCCAGCCGATGCTATCACCACTGGATAGAGGCGGTCGATGCGGACCCTGTTCATCCTGTCCACAAGTCTGCACGCTTCCTCATGTGCTTTGATCAGATCACCTGCAAAGGCTTTTAAGAACCTGTAATTCTCATCTGCAACAATATTTATGATAAAACAGGGACCCAGCATGAGGGCACCCTCCACCATGTCGAGATGCAGTGGGTTGTCTTCCAGCCGGCCGCTTTTCACATACGGATTGCCGCCGCTGCCAGGTCCGCGGTTCAGAGAAAGCGCGTGATTTGCCTGTACGGTTTCTCTGGATGCGATCCCGGGGATCACACTCTTCCTGCCGCCGCTGAAACCCGCAAGGAAATGGTGGAGTACCGCGCCGACAAGTATCACGTGGTCGCTTTCCACAGCGATGGAATTGAGTTTTACAGGAGTACCCCGACTGGTAGTGCCCAGGTATGTAAGATTGCTTTCATCTGAAGGATCATGATCCACTACCCTGACACGGCTGAAAATCTCGTCAGTAACAAGGGCACGCAGTTCATCATCGGTTTGCGCACGGTGAGTGCCTCTTGCACTTATGATTACGATATCCTTGTCCCTGATCCCGGCGCCATTCAGTCTCTCCAGAAGGACACCCAGTATCATGCCCGGATTTTGCCAGCTTCTCGTTTTGTCGCTGATAACTATGCAGATTTTATCGCCGGATTTCACCATATCTTCGATCCGCCCTGTCCCGATGGGATTGTCCAGCGCATCCTCAATAAGTTCACGCGGCGTGCGTGACGGAAGCTCGACGGTATTTGGCTCCAAAACCAGCTTTATTTGCTCATCCGGCAACCGCACTTCAAATTGCCTGTCACCGTATTTAAGATAATAAGGCATCTTGCCCTCCTTTGCCTTGCTGCGGATCGTATGTCAGAGGATACAGATTCTCTGTGTATTGCAAAACATATCTGATGATCCTTATACGGAGTATTTCTTTTACAACTTAGATAATAATATATCACAGGCATTATGTAGACGCAATCTGCATGAAGATAACAGAGGATATGTTATAATAGGTATGATTTTTATCTGAGGGCGGATCGATGAGGGATTTCGGGGCTGCGGACAGCAGCTGACCGGACTCGCGGGCATATGGCATAAAGAGTCCGGAACCGCAATCGGATCACAAATGCCCGGAATGAGTTTGTCTGCAGAGAATAAAATAAAGAAAGGGAGCTGAAAATGTATAAACTTATCATATTTGATATCGATGGTACAATGATCGACACAGAGACAGTAGTAAAGAAATCATACAACTACGCCATGGCGGGGGAACTCGGCAGGGATCTCACCGATGAAGAACTGGCAAAGGCCTTTGGCGTCCCAACACTTCAAGCAATGGAAATTCTGGGGGCGAAGGATGCGGAGGCTGCCAGCAGCAAGTTTTTCGAAAGCCTTTTCAAATATTACAGGGAAGGGGTCGAGCTTTTTGACGGGATCGAAGAGCTGCTGCAAAATCTTAAGGAACGTGGCATCAAATGCGGCGTAGTCACATCGAGAAACAGAGCCGAGGTGGCAAATGATACGACTCTTACTTCGCTGCTGAAATATTTCGAGCATGTCGTCACAGCAGAGGATACACAGAAGCACAAGCCCGAAGCCGAGCCGGTGCTCAAGCTGATGGAGCTGGCAGGTATGGGACCCTCAGGAGTGATTTACATTGGAGATACATACTATGACTTCATGTGCGCCAAAAATGCCGGCATAGATTTTGGCCTGGCAGCCTGGGGGGCCGGTGAAGATGACAGGATCAGACCGGATCACTTGCTGGCCAGACCGGCTGATTTGCTGGATATACTGGACCGGAGCCGGGACAGTGAATGAACAGTTGGATCTGCGGCAAGAATGAAATCAGAGTCTGTTAGTGTTTCCATAGTTTTACCGGGATAGGGTCTGTACGGTTGTATCATATGTTATTGACATAATGGAATAAGAAAAATAAAATAATAATAAACAGCAATAAACGAAAAAGGAGACTCTGCAGTGAACTCATATGTAATAGGAATCGATATAGGAACACAGGGAACAAAAGCTGCGCTTTTTAATGAAGATATGGAAATGATCGCAACGGCATTCGAGGCATCGAAGCTGATATCGCCAAAGCCGGGGACTGTCTGGCAGGAGCCGGATGACCTGTACGCTTCATGTGCGGCAACCATAAGGGAATTGCTGGACAAATCAGGTGTCGCGGCGAAAGACGTGGCGGCTGTGGGAATCGACGGCCAGATGGCCGGGATCATGGGAATAGATGAAAGCGGAGAGGCATCGACATACTACGATTCATGGCTTGACACCAGATGCGGCAAATATATGGAAGAGATGCGCTCCAGGGCAGGTAAGCGCATAATCGAGCTGAGCGGCGGACCTGCCACATATGTACATGGCCCCAAGATACTCTGGTGGAAAAATGAGCATCCGGAGGCATATGAGAAGACCGCAAGATTTGTCATGCCGCAGGCCTATGTGGTGGGCAGGATGACCGGGCTTTCAGCCAGTGAAGCATATTTTGACTATACTCATCTGCATTTTTCATGCCTGGCTGACAATGCCGGCAAACGCTGGTCAGATGAACTGCTGGAAACCTTTGATATAGACAAGAGCAAGATGCCGCGGATCGTATCTCCCTTTGAGGTGGTCGGCAGGGTCACGAAGGACTTTGCAGCAATATCCGGACTTGTTGAGGGGATCCCCGTGGTGGCAGGCTGTGGAGACACGGCCGCGAGCACGTTTGGATCAGGGATGTTCGACAGGGGGCAGATACTGGATTGCGCAGGTACTGCGTCTGTTTTGTGCAGCGTTGTTGACAGTTTTGTACCGGACGTTGAGAATGAGACGCTGACGATGATGAGAAGCCCTGTTGACGGGCTGTTTCTGCCACTGGCCTATATCAGCGGCGGAGGGATGTGTGTCCGCTGGTTCCGGGATACGCTGAGCGGAAAGCCTGCTGCCAGCTACGATGTACTGGAGAAGGAGGCCGGACCTGTCGAGCCCGGAAGTGAAGGATTGTATTTTATACCGCACTTTTCAGGAAGAGTGCTGCCGAGCAACACCGATCTGAAGGGCTCATGGCTGGGACTGGATTTCAAACATACCCGCGGACACATGTACCGGGCTGTCATGGAATCGATAGCGTATGAATACAAGTTCTATCTGTCCGTCCTGCGGAGTCTGTACCCGGATGATGACTTCAGAAGCATGGTTACCATCGGCGGTGGAGCCAAATCCGCACTTTTCAGCCAGATCAAGGCAGATGTGCTCGGAGTCGATGTTATGGTATTTGAAACAGGCGAAACTGCTCTGCTGGGCAGTGCTGTGATAGCAGCATGCGGCGTGGGGATGCTGTCCGACTACAAACAGCCGATACGCCGGGTCATGAAAAAGAGAGCGGAATATCTCTCTGATGCTGAGAAGCACAGGGCTTACAGTTTTTATGCAGATGCTTACCTGAAGGCCATCGATCAGGTGACGCCGTTTTATAATTCAGTGGCTCAGAAGGGTTCTTCCGCGCAGAGCCAGATAGGTTGATTTTGCTCATTCCAACGGGGCCACCGCCCGTTGTTTGGAGATAATGAAGGGTAAAGGAGCATAAATTATGGCGAAGCAAACCGGAGCGATGCTGGCTCAAGTGCGTCAGCAGGCTATTGCTGAACTGGTCCACAAAATGGGCAACATCACTGTCAACGATCTTTGTACAAAATTCAACGTGTCACCGGCTACGATCAGAAACGATCTGCGCAGCCTGGAAAGCCGCAGCATCATCAAGCGCACCCACGGAGGTGCCATCAGCACGAGCAAAATGGTATATGAACTGAGCACGGTTCAGAAGGAAGTCCAATGTATCGATGAAAAGAGGGCGATAGCACAGGCTGCAATGGAATTTATACAGGAGGGCGATGCGATAGCGCTCGATTCGGGCACTACGACTTTTGAACTTGCCCGGCTGCTGACAAACATCAAGAATCTTACGGTAGTTACGAATGATTTGCAGATCGCATCATGGCTTGAGCAGAATTCTTCGGTGAACATAATGCTTGCGGGCGGACAGGTGCGGCGAAATTTCCGATGCACCACAGGTCAGTCGGCTCTGGATATGCTTGCGATGCTGCATGTTGACAAAGCATTTATTGCAGTTAACGGGGTGAGCATAAAAAACGGACTCACCACACCTGCTATGGACATGGCCTATATAAAGAAACAGATGATAGACTCTGCAGACAAGGTGATACTACTTGCAGACAGCAGCAAAATAGGACGGACCGCATTTGTGACTTATTCTCCTGTTTCAGTGCTGGATGTAATGATCACGGATGAACATGCCGACAAGGGGTTTGTGGAATCGCTGCGCAGTGCGGGAGTCAATGTGGTGAGCGCAAAGGCCGCCGTTATGGGTTGAAGCTGAAGAGGTGAAAGCGGATGGTAACGTTCCTCGGCCAGGCGGGTATATCCGCTGCCGGGGAGTGTCACCATCCGCTTTTTGTTGGGGGATGTCAACAGTAACAAAAAGCGCATGTCGGTATTTTAACCTGGCATGCGCTTTTTTGGCACTGTTATTCAGCAGTACAATATATCTCCCGGAGGTGCAGGGTATTCCTCAAGAGTGCATGTCATTACCAAATATCCCAGATATACCCGGCGATGAGGAGTGTTGGCACACTGTTTTCAGCAGGGAAATGTCTCCAATATCCAGTAAACCGATAATAAACGATAAAATTCGATAAAAAACGATTGAATCTTTATTGTCAAAAGGTTATAATAATATCAAAAAGGGTTGACAGGAGCTAACGGAATATGAACAGACGTGATTTAGGTATTTGTTTGATCGGATGTGGACGTGCCGGGATGATCCATGCCCGTAATTTTATGAACAAGGTCCCGGGTGCACGTATGACTGCAGTTGTTGACGTAGTCGAGGATGCGGCAAAGGCTGCCGCAGCGGAGCTGGGTATCAGCAAATGGTATACGGATTACAGGCAGATCCTGGACGACAAGGATGTCGATGCTGTAGTAGTTGTTTCTCCTACCAATCTGCACAGGGATATAGTTATCGATTGCGCTAACGCAAAAAAACATATCTTCTGCGAGAAACCCATGGCAATGAATACACAGGAATGTGACGAAATGATCGAAGCATGTGAAAAAAATGGCGTAAAGCTGCAGATAGGCTTTATGCGCCGCTTCGATGAAAGCTTCGTGGAAGCCAGGAGGCTGCTTGATGCAGGGGTCATAGGAGATCTGGTCCAGATCCATTCCTGTACCCGTGGTCCGAGCAAGCCCCGCCCGTGGATGTACGACCTGAAAAAATCCAACGGCATACTTGCTGAAGTCAACAGCCATGATATTGATTCGATACGCTGGTTCGCAGGCAGTGAGATAAAGGAATTGTACGCAGTGGCGGGCAATTTCAGAAATCCGGAGGCCAAAGCCGAATATCCCGATTATTATGACAGTGTGCTGATGAATGGCGTTTTTGAGAACGGCGTACAGTTTTCGATCGACGGTGCGGCATATGTCCAGTACGGATATGATTCAAAGATGGAGATAGTAGGCACGAAAGGAGTCCTGCAGGTAGGCAGGTCGGATGCCAATTTCGTCAAATGCACCACTGTGGACAATGGTACCTCGACTCCATTTATAAGCAGCTGGATGGTACTCTTTGAGGATGCGTATCTTGCAGAAGACATCGCATTTGCAGAAGCGATACTCAATGATACTGAAACAGCAGTAACAGGTTGGGACGGAAGGCAGGCAGTGAGTATAGTCGAAGCGGGCAATCGTTCTATAAAGGAAAAATGTATAGTGAGATTGTAAACAGCAGGATCATCAGCAGGCAAGAAAACAGGTTGGCAGGCAGTGGAGGCAGGATTATTCGAGTGCCGGAAGGCGTAAAGGAGGGTCATGAATGCTCAGTTTAAAGCTTTACGGTCCCAACGACATAAGATTGACGGAAACCGATATACCGGTGATCGACGACAATGAGCTGCTTTTGAAAACGGAAGCGGCAGCTTTGTGCGGAACCGACATCAGGATGTGGCAAAACGGATACAAAGGTGTGGATGAGGATCATCCCCTTACATTGGGCCATGAGTTTGCCGGGACCATTGTCAAGGTTGGAAAGAATGTACCATTTTATAAAGAAGGCATGAAGGTGGCTATGCAGCCCAATATCGGCTGCGGCATATGTGATCGCTGTGTATCAGGTGATTTTCACCTCTGTGAGGATTACCGCGCATTCGGGATAAATATGGACGGCGCATTTGCAGAATATGTAAAAATACCTGCAGATGCCGTACTGCGCGGAAACCTGATGCTGCTGCCCGAAGGGGTGACCGCGGAGGAAGCGGCAGTGACTGAGCCTCTTTCCTGCGCATACAACGGCTTCACAAAATGTTTTGTAAAACCAGGCGAATATGCGCTTGTGGTCGGTGCAGGACCTATAGGAGTCAGTCATGCGATGCTGCTCCACATGGCAGGGGCCTCGGTGCTGATGAACGACCTTTCCCGGGAAAGGCTGGATATGTGCAAGAAAATAATGCCGTATATCGAGACTTACAGCGGAAATGACCTGGCAGGCTTCGTAAAAGACTGGACCAGAGGTCGCGGTCTCGACATAGCTATCACCGCGTGTCCGGTACCGCAGGTGCAGTCAGCGGTACTGCCTATGATGAATTACGGGGGAAGGGTGAACTTTTTTGGCGGCATACCGGCTGACAAACAGCCTGTCCCCATCGATACGAACATCGTGCATTACAGGGAGCTCTATTTGACCGGGTCGACCAGATCCAGCATTGCACAGTTCCGAAAGACACTCGAATTCGTATCGCAGGGTCTGATAGATGTGAAATCCATGATAACAGACCGTTATGAATTGAAGGATATTAAAACGGCTTTTGAAAACGTACGGGCTGCTAAGGGTATTAAGCATATCATCACGTTCTGATAAGCTGTCCGGATATAGATCGTTATTTTAATGTACTGGGAGGTTTGACAAATGAAAGTACGTCTGGTTCCATTGTATTTTGCCGAAGCCAATGAAAGGGAAAGGCAGGAGTTTCAGGAACAGATGGCGCGACTTCGGGATTTTTACGGGGAAGTTGCTGAATTCCTGCCCGAGGTATGTGTGGGTGACCCGATACCTGAAGCGGATGCCATAGTTTTTCCGCAACTGATCTTTGCGGCATTTCGGCATGATGATGAGATGAAATCCTATAATCTGCCTATGATCGTGCTCACGTCCCGGTTTGGGACCGTTGAGATGTGGGACTGGGAAATCGTTACGTATCTGCGGGATTTGGGCTGCACGGTATTTTCACCTTACAGCATCGAAATGGCCAAAACTGTCATGCGGGCTATCGCTGTCAAACGCAGCCTGAAGCAGGGAGCCAAATTCCTGATGTTCCAGGATTCGCCCGGTGAAGGCATGCAGGCGAACATTTTCAAGCGCTTTTACTGGTGGGAGAAGGAAAGCACGGAAATGATGGAGGAAGTTTTCGGCTGCAAGCTGATATACCGCAGCTGGAAAGAAGTAGGTGACCGTGCGAAGCAGATCTCAGATGAAGAGGCACTGAAGGTAAGTGCGGATTGGGATATCAACCAGGAAGGCGTCAGCCAGATGGCGTTCCTGCGCGCAGTCAAGATATATATCGCGGTGAAGGAAGTCATTGATGAGATAGGAGATGTGGCAGGGGTAGGATCCAACTGCCTGAATGAATCGTTCAATTGTGACACTACGCCTTGCCTGGCGTGGAATATGCTGTTCGAACGAGATAATATCATATGGGCATGTGAAGGCGATACGCTGACATTGCTTTCGACATATATAATTTATCGCACCATCGAAAAGCCTATAATGATGACGAATCTGTATCCGTTTCTGGTGGGCATGGCTGCCCTCGCACATGAGAAGATCGACAAGTTCCCTGATATAGAGGATCCTGACAATCATGCACTTGGGGTCCACTGCGGCTATTTCGGTCTTGCGCCGAGGAGCTTTTGTACCGAGTGGACACTGCGGCCAAAGGTTCTTGAGATCGTGAACGACGATGCTATTATGGTAGACTGCCGCTTCCCCAAAGGAAAAGTGACATTGGCCAAGATATATCCCGGTTTCAGGAAGCTGAGCGTCATCGAGGCGGAAATAGAAGACTATGTCCAGTATCCGGGCTCTGATTGCAGGAATGGTGCATTGATACGCTATAAGGACGGGCATAAGGTGATGGATGAGCTGTGCTCTCACCATTCCCTCATAATAGTCGGTGACGTAAGACCGCAGCTCAGACAGTTGGCAAAGGTATTCGGTTTCAGTGTGACGGAAATGTAGTTGGAGCATACAGGTAGGTATTTATCTCATCAGGTCATAGCTGAAGTTTATTGCCCCGCGGCGCCTGGGAGCCTGCGCACCCCGGTGCCGCGGGGCATTGATTTTGCTTGTATAACCTGCAAGGCAGCAAAGAGGCATCTGAGTTATTGAGAGATTGTGGGATAGAATGTCCTGAGAAATTCATTCATTTCTGCTTATCAGTTAGGTTACTTTTCTCAGTTCTTCTATTATTTTCGTTTTTTGTTATCGTTTCCTGTCTTTTCACTTTAAACATGGGGATGTTATTATCGATTTTTAATGAAATTTATCGTTTATTATTGACATGTGACAAATCTATTGATATATTAATCTATGTAAAATGATTATAACAACTTAGTGAATTATCGATTATCAAGAAAGCATTAAACTTCTGAAAGACACGACCCAAGCGGATTTACAGCAACAGCAGACAAGAAAATGACTATGGCAAACGATGGAGAAATTGTTATGATGATTGGTGCAAGCTCATATATTTGGGTATCTCCGTTCACAACAGACACTGTAGAACAACTGGCACATGCGAAAGAAATAGGATTTGATGTATATGAAATCGCTGTGGAAAGGCCTGAGCTTATCGACGAGGAGAAGGTGCTCGCTGAGGCGCAGCGCACAGGGATAAAGGTATATGTCTGCGGAGCATATGGCCCGACCAGGGATATCAGCAGCGATGTGGCTGAATACCGCGACAATGGCATGGCATACGGAAAGCGTCTTATTGATATGGCAGCCGTACTGGGCTCACCATATGTGGCCGGCCCGATGTATGCTGCCGTGGGAAGGACGCGTCTTGCTGACAGGCAGGAAAAGCAGCGCCAGACAGATTATGCTGTCGAAAACATGAAGCGCCTTGCTGAATATGCCTCGAACAAGGGAGTAAAGCTGGCGATCGAGCCACTGAACCGCTTTGAAACTGATTTCATAAATACTGTTAAACAGGGTCTGCATTTCCTTGACCTTATCGGATATGACAATGTTGGTTTTCTGCTGGATACATTCCACATGAACATAGAGGAAAAGTCGATACCCGATGCTATTCGATCTGCTAAGGGCAGGATATTCGATTTTCATGCCTGTGCCAACGACCGCGGCACTCCGGGACAGGATCACTTCAATTGGGAGGAGATCCGTGATGCGCTGGAAGATGTGGAGTACAGGGGACCAGTCGTTATTGAATCTTTCACAACAAAAATCAGGGAAATTGCAAAAGCAGTATCATTATGGCGGCCACTGGCTGAAAGCCCGGACCGCCTCGCCCGGGACGGATTGCGTTTTTTGCGCTCTGTTTTCGGATGAATTTATGTGACACACACGGCATCTGCCGTTTGTGATAAAAAACATTTTCCAACAAGGAGGAAGAAAATGAGAAAACTACTAGCAATCTTACTGTGTTTAGCACTGGCAGTGTCGGTTGCAGCATGTGGTTCACAGCAGCAGCCTTCACAGGAACCGGGCAAGACACCGGCGGAAACCCCGTCAAACACTCCTGAAGAGACACCGGGGACCGGCGAAAAGGGTCTGGTTGGTATTTCAGTTCCTGAAGCTCCGACAGGCTGGGTTGCAGCGGTCCAGTGGGCAGCTGACCAGACAGCGAAGAGACTTGGACTCAACTATAAGCTCCTCGTCTCGGCAGATGAGAATACCCAGGCTAACCATATCGACGAATTGATCCAGCTGGGTTGTGAAATCATCGTTCTGATGCCTCACAACGATACACTGGGTACTGCTGCACAGAAGATCAAGGACGCAGGTATCACTCTTATCAACTTCGACCGTACTCTTGGTGCAACAGAGCCTGACTACTATGTAGCGGGTGACAACTACAGCATGGGTGTTATCGGTGCCGATTACATCGCTGAGAAGCTCGGTGGTAAGGGCAAAGTAGTTATTGCCAACATCCCTGCTTACGGTGAAATATTCAACACACGTGTCAAAGGCTTCAGAGACACAGTAGCAGAGAAGTATCCTGAAATCGAGATCCTCCAGGAATATGGCGCTGAAAACGGTGCTCCGGAAACCGGCCTTCGTATCATGACTGATATACTGACCGCTTATCCGGAAGGTATTGACGGGATCTATTCAACAGACGATGAGCTTTCCATCGGACTCATCCAGGCTATCAACGAAGCAGGCCGTATAGGCGACATCAAGGTCATCACAGGCGGCGGTGGTTCACAGGCTTACTTCAAGGTTATGGAACAGTATCCGGAGATGGCTATATCTTCACAGACCTATGATCCTTACATGATGATCACGGCTGTTGAGATCGCAGCAGGACTTCAGGAAGGAAAGACTTATGACAAACAGGTCATCATTCCTCCGAAGACTCTGGACCGCGGAACCTATCAGGCATGGCTGGATGAAAACGGCATCACACCTGAAGCTCCGTACTAATAAACGTTGTGGGTGATCCTGGCGCTGGGATCCGCGATGATACGCAACAAATGATGAAGCGCTGTAACTGAAGAATTGTACGGGAGACGGCGCCGAGCCGTCTCCTGTATAAACATAATGCTTTAGAAAACAATATGTAGCAGACTGTTTATTTATCATTGAGTCACAGTGTCGCTGTGATTTCGGAAATAACGAGGCAATAAATATCGACCGCCTCGTTGGAACACTACTGAGGTATGAAAATTTCTGCAAGCGGGGGAATTTTCTTTGAACCGAAGGGCTATAAGTGAGGAGACCAAAATGGAAAAATGCTCATTGCAGATGAAAGACATTGTTAAATCGTACAGCGGAGTCACGGTTTTAAAAGGTGTCAGTCTCAATGTGCGGCAGGGCGAAATCCACGCACTGTTAGGCGAGAACGGGGCAGGCAAAACGACGCTTATGAATATCCTGGGAGGAGTAGTCCCCAGCGATTCAGGAGTGATCCATCTGTTCGGAAAACCGGCAAAGATCAACTCCCCGGCAGACTCTCAGGCATTGGGTATTGCATTCATCCACCAGGAACTGAATGTTGTCAACGACCTTAAGGTTTATGAAAATATGTTCCTTGGTCGTGAACTGTATAAAAAGAGTGGAATACTCGATGCAAAACGGATGTGTGATGAAACGGCCAAAGTATTCAAAAAGATGAACGTTTCCATAGATCCCAGAGAGGTGATGAGGGATCTCCAGACGTCGTACAAACAGATCGTTGAAATAGCAAAAGCACTATTGATGGATGCAAAACTGATCATAATGGATGAGCCGACCACGTCATTGACACAGAAAGAGATAGATAATGTTTTCAGTATCATTCGCGGCCTTACAAAAGATCACGGAGTCACAGTAATATTTATTTCACACAAGCTCGGAGAAGTCGTGGACATCTGTGACAGCTACACAGTCCTGCGAAATGGTGAAAACGTGGCCTCCGGAAGTATTACACAGCCGGACGGATCCAAGATAAAACAGGACGATCTCGCAAGGATGATGGTCGGTAAGGATGTACTGAACCAACAGGTTTACGAAGACCATGAAATAGGCGAGGTAGTACTGGAAGTAAAAGATATGACAGTTGGAGACCGCGTAAAAGGAGTCAGCTTTACGCTGAGGGAAGGAGAGATCCTCGGGATCACGGGCCTTCTTGGTGACGGGAAGGATGAGTTGGTACGTGCCCTGTTTGGAGACCTGCCGCATACGGGTACCATAATCAAAAACGGGAAACCACTGTGTGTAGGACATCCGTCACAGGCTAAAAAGTGCGGGATCGGCTATTTGCCGCCCAACCGGAAAGAAAATGCCATCATCAAGGATTTGTCGGTCCAGGACAACATCAATATCACGGTGTTGGAAAAATGCCGATGCGGGATCGCTCTCAGTCGCAAAAGGGAAAGAGCTGTTGCACAGGAATACTGCGAGAAACTGCGCATCAAAACAAGTAATATAATGAACAAGATAACAAGCTTGTCAGGCGGCAATCAGCAAAAGGCAGTGCTTTCAAAATGGCTCAATGCCAAACCGGACATCATGATAATGTCCAACCCTACACAGGGTGTGGATGTGGGTGCCAAAAACGAGATATATGCCGAGATTATGAAGCTTGCCAGGCAAAAAATAGGAATTATCGTAACATCGGGCGAAGCCCAGGAAATCATCAAGCTATGCGACCGCGTACTCGTTATGTATCATGGAGAGCTGCGGGGAGAGCTGCGTCGCGATCAGCTGACAGAAGAGAACATTATGATACTGTCCACAGGAGGCAGCTTAAATTAACATTTGGGGAGACGGGAAAAATGCAAAACACAACTTCCAAACAGAGATTTGGTTCTCTGAAAAAGATCGCGAGTAACAACAGCATCGTTCTGGTAGTGCTTGCGATGATATTCGTCGCGACATTGGCTGAAGGTTCTCAGTTCCTGTCGCTGCAGAACTTTATGAACATTCTGCGTAACCATGCGGTTATAGGGATAATTGCACTGGGAATGTCGTTTGTGATCATATCAGGCAATATTGACCTGTCTGTCGGTGCTCAGATGGTGGCAGTTGCAGCCATTACAGTATCTTTTGTCAACAGCACCGGTAATGTGGTACTGGGTCTCATTATTGCGGTGATAGCAGGTTGTGCCATGTCCACGATCACCGGCATAATCGTCACAAAGGGACGTGTTCCGTCATTTATCGTAACGCTGGGCATGATGTATATTTACCGTTCATTGTGCATGTTCTTCATGCAGGGCGGCGGGTTCTATCTCGACAAGACAAAGGCGCCGTTTTACACTCAGATATCGAATTACATGCTGTTCGGCAAGATACCCATGCCAGTTATCTATTACGCTATAATGTTCGTGCTGTTTTGGTTCATATCCAGATATACGAAGCTCGGGCGCCATATATATGCAGCGGGCTCGAATGAAAAGGCCACACGCCTTTCAGGCATCAATACCGATAAAATCAAGATACTGGCGTTCACTCTCCTGGGACTTGCCATATCGGTGGCCGCCATTGTGGAAAGCTCACGCATGGGCTCCATCAATTCGACATCATCGGGCAACGCATATGAACTGAACGCCATAGCCATGACAGTTATAGGCGGCATCTCAATGGAGGGCGGCAAAGGCAGGATGTCAGGAGCGCTCTTCGGTATGCTGATCCTTGGGATCATAAACAATATGATTACATTGCTTGGTGTGAATGTATACCTGATAAATGCATTCAAGGGCATTATCATCATCGCGGCTGTACTCCTTCAGAGGAAGGACAGGGAACTGTGATCATAATGTGTGATCCGAAACATGATATTTGTCAGGAATCCGGATCTGTGAACCAAATCGGTGATCCTGACTGCAACCAGATTATCGATCGGCTGTATGCCGGTTGATAATTTGGTAATTATAAAAATAAAACAACAGGAGGGTTAATTATGAAGGTAGGAATCGACAGTTATTGTTTCCACAGGTTCTTCGGAGAAGTGTACGATTTTCAGGAAAAACCTGAAAAACTCAAAACAGTAGACGACTTTCTTGAATTTGCAAAAAAACTCGACGTTGACGGTGTATCGCTTGAAACTTGCTTCCTTCCAAGTCTTGAAGACGGATATCTGAAGGAGCTGGGAGCTAAGCTGAAGGACTATGGTTTTGATTCAGTATTCGCCTGGGGTCATCCCAATGGCCTCGAACGCGGCCTGAATCCTGATGCTTTTGAAGAGATGAAGGCACTTATACCCAAAACTCGCCTTCTCGGTACTGATGTAATGCGTATTACAGGTTCTGCATTCGACTGGCGTCATGAGAATCATCGCGAGCACATCGACAGACTTATACCCATGTTCAAGGAAGCTGTCAAAATTGCCGAAGCAAATGGCGTGAAGCTGGCAGTGGAGAACCATATCGACTATACATCAGATGAAATACTTGAAATGATCGAAGCAGTGGATTCTCCCAATTTCGGTGTGAACTTTGACACAGGAAATTTCCTCCGTTTGCTGGACGATCCTGTGGCAGGCATGGAAAAACTTGCTCCGTATGTATTTTCAACTCATATCAAAGACCTGAAAATGCATCCGACAGCCAAACCCACTGACTGGTATTTCTTCTGCGGCGTACCTGTCGGCTTTGGCATGGTGGACAACTACAAGCTGGCTGAACTGCTCCATAAGGCAGGCTACAAAGGCTTCCTTGCAGTAGAGATCGACGCTCCGGCTCCTGAGTGGCTGGGTATGGAGGAAGAGGCCATTTCTATCAGTGTAAAAAACCTGAAGAAAATCGCAGCAAATTTTCCGTAAACCTTGCTGTTGATGTGCACTGTTAGAGGGAAAGGAGTGTTAGCATGGGAAAGAAGAAAATAAATATTGCCATGATAGGCGGCGGCTTCATGGGGAAGGCGCATAGTAACGCATGGCGCAGGGTGAATGAGTTTTTTGACACAGACTTTGAGCCGGTACTCAAAGTTATAGCAGGCAATAAGACACCCCTTGAAGATTTTGCGGAAAGATGGGGGTATGAAGAGGTTACTTACGACTGGCGCTCTGTTATGGAGCGGGATGATATCGATGTGGTCGATATAGGCACTCCCACATATGAACACAAGGAGATGGCTATTGCTGCCGCAAAGGCAGGTAAGCACATAGTGTGTGAGAAACCGTTCACTCTGACATATGCAGATGCGAAGGAAATGCTGGATGCAGCTGAAAAGGCAGGTGTAGTGCATTATCTCAACCACAACTACCGCAGAGCGCCTGCTGTAGCATATGCAAAGCAACTGATCGAAGAAGGAAGACTCGGTACTATATATCACTGGCGTGGCGCATATCTGCAGGACTGGATCACTGATCCTGATTTCCCCCTGTCATGGCAGCTTCAGAAGGATAAAGCCGGCGGCGGCCCTCTGTTTGACCTGACATCACATGCAGTGGACCTTGCGAGATTTTTGATAGGTGAGCCAGAGGCTGTCACGGCAGTCAACAAAACCTTCATTAAAAAGCGTCCGCTTCCTGGCACCGGCGCTACTGCATTTACCGCCGGCACTGGCACCAGCACGACTGAAACCGGTGACGTAGAAGTAGATGATGCATCATTCGCTATAGTTGAATTTGCCAACGGCGCGCTTGGCAGCGTCGTATCTTCAAGATTTGCTGTTGGAAGAAAGAATTACAATTACTTCGAGGTATATGGCAGCAAAGGAGCGATCGTATTCAATCTCGAGCGCATGAATGAGCTGGAGTATCTGGATTTCACACAAAGCAGCAGTGAACAGGGCTTCCGCAGGATAATCGTGACAGAGAGCGATCATCCTTATCTGTCGGCATGGTGGCCGCCGGGACACATCATCGGATATGAGCATACTTTTGTGAATGCATTCTATGACTTCCTGAAGGCAGTTGCGGGTAAGGGAACTGTTAAACCGGACTTCAACGACGGGGCACAGATCATCCGCATACTGGAAGCGATACGCAAATCCAGTGATGAAGGGCGCAGAGTCACCATAAGTGAAATAAAGTAGAAAAAGCTGCGCATAGAAAACACTGAAGGTGCATCATTGATGCACCTTCAGTTGTATCAAAGCCTCTGGGATTTTGCACATAAGATAGAAAACTCTGTTTTGTGTACAAAAGACGCTGATGTTCAGAAAATGTATTTGGGGGAATTTCATTCTATGAGGGAAGAGTCTGTAACACCAGGTATATCAGTCGGCAGAAAAGGATTGAGCCTCAGGGCGAAATTGGCAGCAACGCTGCTTTTGATATCAGTTATCATGGCAGTGATCGGGATCATGGGACAGCTGGCACTCAGCCAGTCCGTCGAGCGACTGGATGAGATGGTGGAGACTACTATCATCGGCAACACGATAATAGAAGATCTCGATACTGTGATCAACAGCACTGACAAGTATCTGCAGGAAAGGACAGAAGAGCATAAAAACGCAGTAGCGGAGGCGCTGGACCGCATAAGCGGAAACCTTGAAAAACTGGCTGAATGGACGACTGATCAGCAGTCGCTGACTGTCCTGGAATCTGTAAAAAGCATGTTTGAAAAAATAGAAAATAATGGGCGGGACATAATCAGCCTGGGTGAAGAAGACCCGACCGATCAGTACTCTGCCCTGGTTTCGGAAAACTCCCGTACCGCGCTTTTTCTCAGGACAAATGTCAACAATTTTGTCTCCAATGAGCTTAAAATCCAGAAGGATATAAGAGAGCAACTTGTTAAAAGGGCAAAGTCCATAAGGAATGCCAACCTGTTGCTTTGTATTGTTGTCGCTGCTGTTAGCGTCGCGGCAGGCAGCTTGTACATAGGCAGATTTGCCAAAACAGTCCGCAGGATCGCTGAAAGTGCCCGGCTTATCGCAAAAGGTGACCTGACACCTGAGCCGGTCACAGTCAGGAGCAATGATGAGCTCAAAACACTTGCAGAAGCTTTTGGCGATATGCAGGCCAATCTCAGGAGAATGCTGGAGAGAATAACGGGTACAGCTAATGACGCCGCATCGTCGGCTGATGCGCTGAAAACCGTATCGGAGCAAAATGCCAGGGCTATCGAGCAAATAGCCGAATCGGTCCAGCAGGTCGCCGCCGGGGCAGCAGCTCAGTCGGACAAAGTCGGGATTTCAGGCGAGGTAGTGAAGGAGCTGGCAGACCACATCAGGATCATGACAGCAAGTGCGGAGAAGGCGCTGGCTTCGTCAGGACTTGCAAATGAAGCTGCGAAAAACGGATATGACAGGGTAATGGACCTGGTTTCGCAGATCGAGGTTATCAGGGAAAAGATTATGCTCACTAATGCCTCGGCTACTGAACTGAAAAGCAAGACAGGCATGATAGGCAACATTACAGAGACCATAACCGCTATCGCCGAACAGACGAACCTGCTGGCACTGAACGCGGCGATAGAAGCTGCGCGGGCCGGAGAGTACGGAAGCGGATTCGCTGTGGTCGCCGAGGAGATACGAAAACTGGCTGAAGCCTCGGGAAAGGCTGCAGGAGAGATAGCAAAAATGCTGAATGAAATAAGCACGCAGTCGGACAGTGTGTCGGAACTTATGGAAAATGGACTGACTGCCGCAAACAACAGCACGAAATCTGCAAGACAGTCAGGAGAAGCATTCAATGCCATACTAACAACAAGCAGCGAATCGGCGGAAAGCATTTCTGCCGTTGCTGAGGTGATAAGAAAGATAGAAAAGCAGATATCGGACGTCAGCAGACTGAGCCATGAGATCGATGAGATTTCCAGGAAGACGACGGAAGGGACATCGGAAATAGCAGCTGTCATCGAGGAGCAGACTGCCAACCAGCAGGAGGTACTGTCCTCTGTTTCTCTGCTGTCGGATCTGTCGGTCGAACTGAAGGATATGATAAGCACATTCAGGACAGGAAGCTGACAAAGCAGTAACTGACAGAACAGGAGGCTCACAAGGATAACTGCAGTCGGCATGATGCAATGAGACTGCATGGTATAAGAGATGTCCGACCTGCAGGGCAAGTGATAAAGAAAAAGACAAAGGAAATCAGAAAAATGAAGAAAAAGCTCGATCCTGTATATTTGCTTTTTGCGTGTCTGTGCTGCGGAGCGTTTGTCGTTTATGCCATTTATGTTAATTCATTTGGACCGAACGCGTCGCTGATAATGAAATATTTCAATATCACTGAAAGCAGACACGGCTTCATAATTACGGTCCAATCCATTGGAGGGATAATAACAGCTATTTGGCTGTCACTGTTTGGCGAGAGGTATAACAAGATATATGTCATATCTCTGTGCCTTGCTTTGATGGCAGCGGGCAGTATCCTTACAGGTGTCATCCCTGCATTTTTTCCAGCCGGAGGATACATGCTGCTTCTTGTTTTCGTGCTGATTGCCGGTATCGGGTACACCGGGATCGATGTAATGATGAACGGAGTGATCACAGAAACCTATCCGGAGCGCAAAAGCACGATACTGCCTGTTGCTCATGCTTTTTATTCAACAGGAGCAATGGTGGCGCCTCTTTTCGTTACACTGACAGTAAATGCGGTGAAAGCGGAGACATTTTCTACACCCTTTCTGCTGGTCGGTATTCTGTCAGCAGTGGTCTTTGCCGCCTATCTGGTTACCGGCAGGAAAATAATGCCTTCTACTCCGTATGCGGACATGAAAGCCTTCAAAATCAGGGCAAATGAAAATCCGGCAGAGATTTTCAGGACCTTGAGAGCATGGCTGATTTTGTTTGCATGTCTGCTTTATTTCAGCTTCATGTACGGGCTGTCCGTATGGATGCCCACATTTTTTCAGCAGGAAAGAGGACTGGGGCACCAGTTGTCGGGACTCATGTCCACGATATTTTTCTTTGGTGCGCTTTTGATGCGTTTTGTTTCTCCTCTCTTTTTCAGGCGCATGCAGGTTGAAAGATTTTATGTCGTGTCGGGAATCCTGTCGGCAGTCTGTATGTCAGCAGCTTTTTCTGTCGGCTCTGATCTGACACCGGTGATAGTATTGCTGGTTTTTGCCGGTGGTTTTTTACAGGGAGCCAACACCATAGCACTTGTCATGATAAGCTGCAATGAGTTTCCCGAGAGAACGGCATCAGCTTCAGCCATAACTGTTCTGGCTTTCAATCTTGCTGCTATGTCGATGCCGCTGGTGATCGGGTTTCTTGCAGAGAGGGCAGGTTTTCTGTTTCCGATGTATCTGCTGACACTCTGTATGGCAGGCTCGGTCCTGATAATATGGATCGGACGGCGTTTCGCTTTCAGGCAGACAAGCGACAGGAAGGCATCGTGAGCGATAAGTGGAGGACAGCAGGGCTGGAACTGTAACGAAGAGAAATGTTATAGCACCTTTTGCTGCAATACTTATAAGTTTTCCGGCGGGATTGATATGGTTCTTTTCAGAAAATAAAATTTAAGGAATCCAAAAAGAGGTCATGTTTCTTATGCAGAAATATGACCTCTTTTGTTTTACATTTACATGATGCCGCATTTCCTGTCTGGCATGAATACCTGCCACCGCCGGGGATAATTGACTCTTTGTTCGTCTCTGTTTTGCAAAAGTCGTAAAAGTTATTTTGGCGTCGTGGATTTCGGGGTTGAAATATCTTTTTCAATACAGGGGGATGGTTCAGCAATTCGAAAATGTATCCTCATCTATTGCGCTGGATATCGATTTCATGTATAATAATTATCACCAAGTAATAATATTTAGTAATATGATGAAGTGATAACAGCTTGGATCCTGCATCTTGTGCTCTAAATTTTGAATGAGGGAGAGGCTGGTATGAAGAAAGGTGTAAATATCAGTATCAAAAACGGCAGAAGAGTCGTTGAAGGTCTTGGCTACTATGAGCCGAGGATAGTTAATGATCTTAGAGAACTGGTCAGAGGAAGCGCTGCAAGATACGGTGACAAGCCGGCTTTCAGGTTCAGGGATAAAGCCGGCAATATAGTCCGCAGATCCTACAATGATCTCAACTTTGATGTGGACTGTCTCGGAACTGCAATGACAGCGTTAGGCATGAAGGGTCTGAGGATTTCGATAATAGGTGAGAATCGCTATGAGTGGGGAGTATGCTATTTTGCGATCGTTAACGGGACAGGAGTGGCAGTGCCGCTTGACAGGCACCTTCCTGAAAATGAGATCGAGAATCTCACCACCAGGGGGAAGGTAGAAGCCATTTTTTACAGCCCGGCCTATCATGACACGATGCTGGAGATATCAAAGAAAAACGATGCCATCAGGTTTTTCATATGCATGGAAAAGCCTGAGGTTGAAACAGTTGACTCCAATGACCCGGACAGCCTTGGAGCAGACATGGCAGCGGACGATCCCAGGTTCATGACCCTGCCTGATCTGATCGAAAAAGGGAGAAAGCTTCTTGAAGCAGGTGACAGATCGTTTATTGACGCAGATATCGACAGAGAGAAGATGTCGGTGCTGCTGTTTACTTCGGGTACGACAAGTACATCAAAGGGCGTTATGTTGTCTCACTCCAACCTGGCAGCCAATGTTTCGTCGATAACCTCGATAATAAACATTAATGAAAAAGACACCCATCTGTCACTGCTGCCGCTGCACCATACATTTGAGAATACGGTGGGGCTGCTGTTCATGCTGCACAGTGGTGCATGTATCGTGTATGGTGACGGTATAAAGCACATCGTACAGAATATGAAAGAATACAATGTATCTATTCTTGTTGCAGTGCCGGCTATTTTCGAGGCCATGTACAGAAAGCTGCAGGATGGGATAAGAAAGTCGGGTAAGGAAAGACTGATCAAAGTGCTGACAGGTGTATCGAATTTGCTCAGGGCAGTGGGGATCGATATAAGGAGGAAGCTGTTCAGGAGCATTTTCGAGAAGATCGGGCCCAATCTCAGGATAGCAGTGTCGGGTGCCGCAGCATTGGACAAAGAAGTGGTGATCGGATTTGAAAATATAGGATTCCGATTGCTTCAGGGATACGGACTGACGGAAGCATCTCCTGTTGTTGCTACCAATAACGATTTCGTGAATGTGCCGGGCACCATCGGTCATCCGATGCAAGGCATCGAAGTGGCAATAGATTCGCCTGATGAAAACGGGATAGGTGAAATCATAACCCGGGGCGGCAATGTGATGCTGGGCTACTATGAAGATGCTGAAGCCACTGCGGAATCTTTCACAGAGGATGGCTGGCTCAGGACAGGCGATGTAGGGTATATAGACGACGAAGGCTTCATCAGGATCACAGGCCGCGCAAAATCCATGATAGTCCTGACAAGCGGGAAGAAGGCATTCCCCGAGGAATATGAGGTCCAGCTCAACAATATCCCGGGAGTCAGGGACTCATTCGTATGGGGAAATACTGCTCCCGATGGCGATGTTCAGATATGTGCGAAGCTGGTGGTAGACACTGAAAATGCTGTGGACAGCGATGGCAATCTGCTTTCGGAGGGTGAGCTGGCAGCGAGGTTCGATGCAGCAATAAAAGAAATAAATAAAACGATGCCTCAGTATAAAAGCATCCGCTATTTCGTCATGACCCTGGAAGAGCTGGTCAAGGCAAATGGCATAAAAACGAAACGCCATGTAGAACAGGATAAGGTCAGGAAGATGCTGGAGGAGGCAGGGGTCGAAATACGTAAGGTATCAGGCAGATTTATTGAAAACCTGTAAGCAAAGGGCCAGGCCGGGCAAATGAGGCTGCAAGGCAGCCCCCGGCCCGGAGGGACGGTTCTTGAAATCAGGGGACGGTTCTTCAGTATGCTTTACCATAAATCAGGGGACAGTTCTTGAGTATACCTTGGCCATGTGATTGGCATGACTCAGGGACTGTCCCTTTGTTCTGCTTTGCTGGCGTTATCCCGTTTCTATGGCCATAATTTTTCAGTAACAACAACTTTAGAAGAACCGTCCCTCCTTTCAGGGTACTTGCTATTCCGAAGAACCGTCCCCCCTTTTTGAGAGCTTCGTACTTTAGAAGAACTGTCCCCTTTCTGAGAACTGTCCCCCTATTCCGAAGAACCGTCCCCTAAACAAAGATTGACATCCTGTATCAGCGAATTTAAAATTAAGTCAAATGCTGATTTGGGGAAGAACATGATATACACTGTCACATTGAATCCGGCTGTTGATAAGACAGTCGTCATAAATGATTTCAAGGTCGACTCTGTCAACAGGGTCGCTTCTATGAGGAAGGATGCCGGCGGCAAGGGTATAAATGTTTCCAAGGTCATTTCGAGCCTCGGTGGCCGCAGCAAAGCAATGGGCATCCTTGGGGGATTTACCGGCAGGTATATAAAAAACTATCTGGATGACATTGGTATAGAAAATGATTTCGTATTCATCAGCGGGGAGACAAGAACCAATCTGAAGATCATCGACAGAATGAACAGAACGAATACCGACATAAATGAACCCGGGCCGGCCGTCAGCGAAAGTGACCTGGAAACATTAAAAGATAAATTGCTCAGCGCTGTGAGGAATGATTCCATCGTCGTTTTTTCCGGAAGTGTGCCGGAAAATGTGGATAAGGACATATATTTCTGTTGGATAGATGATGTGAAGCAAAAAGGGGCGACCACCATACTCGATGCCGACGGGGAACTGCTGAAGAAGGGTATAGAAGCGGGACCTCACCTGATCAAGCCGAACATATTTGAGCTGGGGAGGCTTTTCGGGACTGAAATCAGGGATGCCCGGCAGGCTGCTGAATATGCCGGGCAACTTGTCAGGGATTACAAAAACAGGATGGTCGTTGTTTCGATGGGGGACAAAGGTGCTCTTTTTGTCGACAGGGCAAAAGTATTGCTGGTCCATGCCCCGGATGTAGAAGTACAAAGCACTGTGGGGGCCGGAGACGCAATGGTTGCAGCTCTTGCATACTCCATAGACAGGGGTCTCGATTTTGAAAGCATGGTCAGGCTTGCGGCTGCCTCAGCCGGTGCAAATGTTATGACTTCGGGCACACAGCCGGCAGCTCTCTCTGATGTCAGGAAGTTGGAGAACCTCGTTACTTTCGAATACCTGAAAGCATAAAGATAATGAGGCTCAGTTACCTGAGGAAGTGCAGAAAGAGCCGGCTTTGTATATGTTACATTTATAGTCAGAAGATTCGTTGGATCTGTAAAAAACAATGATGCATGAAAGGATGGTACAGTGATGCAGAAAGCGATCGAATTGGTAAGTCAGGGTTTGACGTTGAGGGGAATGCTACATATGCCTGAAAATGTTCCGGGTAAGGTGCCGGTAGTTGTAATATTCCATGGATTCACCGGCAATAAGATGGAGCCCCATTTTATTTTTGTCAAATTGTCAAGGATGCTGGAGAAAAAAGGTATAGCGAGCGTCAGGTTCGATTTTGGCGGAAGCGGGGAAAGTGATGGGGATTTCGTCGATATGACACTTTCCGGGGAGATACGTGATGCCCATAATATCCTGGATTATGTGAAAACCCTCGATGGCATTGATCCGGAAAGGATCGGCGTTGTGGGGCTGAGCATGGGAGGCGCTGTGGCCAGTGTTCTTGCCGGTGAAAGAAAGGACGATATAAAAAGCCTTTGTCTCTGGGCGCCTGCAGGTATCATGGGTAAACTTATCTTAAAGCAGGTGGCCGAGCTTGGCTATGATATAGAAATGATCAGAAAGGTCGGATATGCTGAGCAAGGGGGATTCCGCATCGGGATCGGCTTTTTTGATGATGTCATAAAGCTTGATATTTTTGAAAAGGCAAAGAACTTTGACAAAAACGTTTTTATAATCCATGGCGAGAAAGACAGCGCCGTTCCGGTCAGTGTATCTGAGCAGTATCTGAAATATTACGGTGAAAGGGCATCGCTGAAAGTGATCAAAGATGCTGACCATACGTTCAACCGCTCTGATTGGGAGAAAGAAACCATCGAGCTTACAGTCGATTATCTTGTAAATGAACTGAAACAGTAACTGCCCGGAGGTGCGTAAAGATGATGCAGCCATATGATCTCAGTCTCGAGGAATTGAGGAAATATAAGCCCGATTTGACAAGACAGCCTGATTTTATGGAGTTCTGGGAGTCAAATAAGCTGGAGCTGGCTAAGATACCGCTGAAATATGAACTGCAGCCCTATGACTATCCCGCAAAAGGCGTAAAAGTCAGCAGGATCACATTTACCGGATTCAAGGGTGCAAGCATAGACGGATGGTTCGCCGTCCCGGATGCACCTGGGAAATACCCGGGCCTGGTGCTGTACCACGGATACAACTGGGCATTTGACGGGTGCATACATGATGTCGTGGATACGGCATTTCATGGGTATGCGGTACTGCAAATGCTGGTACGCGGTCAGCAGGGCAACAGTGTGGACAATACAGTGTCGTCACACGGACATGTCTCCGGGTGGATGACTAAGGGGATATTGTCCAAAGACGAGTATTATTACCGTGCTGTGTATATGGATAGTGTCCGGGCTCTTGAAGTCCTTGCGGATATGGACTGTGTGGATGCTGGCAGGATAGGAGTTACGGGCGGAAGCCAGGGAGGAGCGCTTACACTGGCGTCAGCAGCACTTTCCGATATACCTGCTGTTGCCGTGGCGGAATATCCCTACCTGTCCAACTTTGACCGCGCCATCGACATCACTCCTTCATCACCATACGGCGAATTAAATGAATTTTTCAGGAGATACTCTGATCCGGCTATCGAGGCGCAGGCAAGAAAGACATTGACGTATTTCGATATCATGAACCTGGCTCCGGAGATAAGGTGCCCGGTGCTTGTGGCAGCAGGGCTGGTGGACGAGGTGACACCGCCGTCTACTGTGTTTGCTGCATACAATCACATGGCATGTCCGAAGGAGATCGCTGTCTACAGGTATTTCGGTCATGAATTCATACCTGGTTTTGTGGAGAAAAAACTGAGGATGCTAATGAAGTACCTGCAGGATTGATGCGAAGTATCTGTTGGACCGGCAGGCCGAAAAACACGAACACCATGAGCAGAAATCTGCCTGTTCCGGACTGCAGAACTAAGACTGTTGATTGGGACTGGAGGCTGAATAAAGGAAACCTTAGACAAACCAATGGTTTTGCCTAAGATATACCATTGGTCAGGCAAAGGACTGTCCCTGAAAAACAAGCGGTGATTTTGATTTTATGGAAATTAAAGTATCTTTGAATGAACGACCCAAAGCCATAATATTCCTTGTCGCAACGGCGATGATGTGGAGCCTGGGAGGGCTGCTGATAAAGTCTATAGATGCCCATGCGCTGGCTATTGCCGGAGGACCTGAAACAGTGGACTTCCGCGGTCATATTCTGTATATTTAAATTGAAAATCGGTGATGATGGGTGGATATGAATATGACAGAAGAGACAAAAACCAATGGGAAAATAAAGAAGAGTGTCGGGCAGGCGAATAGCAGCCTGACAAGCGCATGCCATGAGGATCTGCAACGTGCCAGGTTCGCATTCAGGGCGCTTATGCTGTACCGGTCACTGAACCAGGACGCATTGATAAATGAACTTAGTTCTTTACTCGATTGCGTGGATTCCGACTGGTCCGACCTGTTCCATATCACATATCTGTACAGTTCGGTCGGGAACAGGCTGCTCAGGGCGGGTCTGAGCTTGAAGGCCTGCATCATAGAAAAGATCCTGCATACTGAGAATCCGTTCAGCATTGCGGCGGAGGCGATGGGTGCCGCATGCCTTGCAGGAGAAAGTGACGCTTCATACCAGGCGGGGGTGGGTGATGCAGCTTCATCTGCCCTTTTCGGCAAAACACTTGCGGAGGCAGTGAGGAACGATCTTGCCCAACTGCAGGTTATTGCCGGAATACGTTCCGAGTGGATAAAGGACGCTATACTGCATCTGTGCGGGGACGATGAAGCGATACGGGAAGCGGTCATGAAGCTGCCGCCGTGGGTCAATGATAATATCTCATGGCAGCAAAAGGCATCCGGCTTTGATGGAGCCGTTGCACCAGATCGTGTGAGGGAAATGAAGGAACTGCTGTTGAAAAGCGATTCGTGGACTGACTGTGCAAAAGAGCTGGCTGAGTTCCACAGGAGTTGCGGCAGCGGCATTTTCTCGAGATACAGATCATTCGTATGGAGGCGTACCCCGGCGCTTGCCATGACCGGCGGATATAATATCCCGGGAATTGATCCGGCATACCAGGTCAGCATTAGCTGTATCGATGGCAGCAGTACACCGGATACAGGTACGACCGGCAGCTTCATCGGCGTGGGATCTCCTGATCCTGTGAAATTTGCCGATCTTATCTCATATGAGCTTGAGAGGGAGGAGGTCATACAGAATACCCTGCACTTCCTCGACGGCAAGCCAGCAAACAATATACTTTTGTATGGAGACAGAGGTACAGGCAAATCGTCCACTGTCAAGGCATTGGCCAATGAGTTTCACTCCAGGGGCCTGCGCATAATAGAAGTGCCTAAAGGCCTGCTTGCCGATTTCCCGCTGATCATCAGGCGCCTGACCGGAAGAAATCTGAAATTCATATTGTTTGTAGACGATCTGTCTTTTGAGGACAATGAAGAGAACTTTACCGCCTTGAAAGCGATTCTGGAGGGCGGAGTTGAAATCAAACCTGACAATGTGCTTATATATGCCACATCCAACAGGAAGCACCTGATAAAAGAAAAATTCAGTGAACGTGCAGGTCTTGGCTCAGGCAGCATCGAGGATGAGGTCAGGGCGGCAGATACCATACAGGAGAAACTATCGCTGTCGGACAGATTTGGGATGACAGTTGTGTTTTCATCGCCTGACAAGAAAACATACCTTGAGATCGTCGAAGGGATTGCAAAAAAGAGGGGCCTTGATGTTGACAGGGAGTACCTCCATAGAGAAGCGATGAAATGGGAGCTGCAGTACAACGGCCGTTCACCGAGGACAGCCAGACAATTCGTGGATTGGCTCGAGGCAAATATATAAAGGTGCCTGTAGACTGAAATGCCCCAATGTCCTCATGTCAAATTCAGCAATTGCTGACCTGTAAACAGTTATTCCGGGCAACTTCATCATTTCAACTTCCGATCATAGAGCTGCTCCTAAAATTGGGCATGAAAAAAGCACCTCTTAAGAGATGCTATAATTTGTAAGATAACCATTTTTCATAATACGCCCGATGTAAATGTTCAATCCATTGTGCAGATAGTAAATAATCTTTGCCATAAATAGAGATGGTATATGAATAGTATCTTGGATAGTTCTTGTCGTCCCTTTTTAATTCATTAATATTGCCGTCAATAGGTACTTCCTTAAGCACTGGAATATTAGCATTAAATATTTGCTTTGAATAGTCGGGCTGTGTCATTTTTTCTATTTCATCCATTGTAATCTTTTCATTTCTAAATAAGTCCCTCATTGTTGTCTGCACTAATTTGCCTATTTTAAGTTCCTTCAATGTTTCATCAGTAAATATAGATTCAATATCTTTGTTCCCTTTTGTTTTCCTCATCACTTTTTGTGCTTGAATCGGTTTGCTAGGTTTTTCAGAAAACATACTATACATTTGATAGCCTCTCAAAAAAAGCTCTGATGTATCAGATATTCCCCCGCTAGCTAACAAGATAGGTTCTAAAATTTTTCTATTAAACTCCTGATTTGCTATAAGTCTTGCAGTGAAGTTTAATCCTAATGTAGATAATATGCTATTAAGTTCATTTAATTTTGGCTCTAAGTCAATTATGACGGCTGGGTTTATTTTAGGAGATGCGAATATTATTTCAGCAGTATCGGTATCAATGTAACCATAAATACACATTGCAGTTCGAATACATTTTTTAATAACCCTAGTAATCGTTTCTTCTTTTGAACCATAATTCAAACCTGCCTCATGGAAAGCAACATCTATAGCATAAATATGATTTCCTTCTTCATCAAATGAGATTCCAAGAACATCAACCTCTGCTTGGATGAGTAATTGACTTAATGAGTTGTTTTTATATATCAAGTATCCATATTTATTCTCAAAATAAAAGTTAGTTCTCTCCATGATTTCTATTAATTTATCTTCGTTCTTTAAATCTCACTTTGGAGAAACCTTCCAATTTGTCTGTGCAATTTGACACTCCTTTACATGTCTTAACCATGAGTAGAGTAATGATTCTCCCATTTCAATCTTCATAAAAGACCAACCCCTTTCTAATAATTGTTATTTTAATTATAGCACTTATTAGCGTGATTGGATTTAGCAATTACTATTTAACAGTTGTGTTTAACTATATATAGTCAAATCATGTCACAAAATCAGTATCCCTCTTTCATCATAAACACTGCCACCATCATTACCTTCATTTCTCAAAGCCCTATCTAGAGCCATAATAGTTGCCACAGCACCATCAATTTTTTCAGAAGACTTTTCTTTATCTGGCTTAATATTACCAGCAGGGTCTGTTCTTACAAATATATTATCCATCATCCAACGAAGTACTGGGTGGCCACTATGTGCTAGTTTTTCTTCTAAGGTAAGTTTCATTAATTCTTTAGTTGGAGGACTCATATCTTTAAAGCCTTGACCAAAGGGAACAACTGTAAAACCCATACCTTCTAAGTTCTGAGTCATCTGAACAGCACCCCAGCGGTCAAAGGCGATTTCTCTAATGTTATAATCCATACCTAGTTCTTCAATAAAGTTTTCTATGAAACCATAGTGAACAACATTGCCATCGGTGGTTTTAATAAAGCCTTGCTTTTCCCATAAATCATGATCTACTTCGATACGAAAACAAAAGAAGAGCTGGTGGAGCGTTTTTATAATGCAATGGAGCATGGTGGTTTTCTGTTCGTTGGTCATTCAGAATCTATAAATCGGGACAGGACAAGGTTCAGGTTCGTAATGCCATCAGTCTACAGGAAAATTTAGGAGATGAGTTTATGCCGGGGAAGAAAATAAGAGTATTGATCGTAGATGACAGTATCGTTTTCAGAGAAGTCCTTTCAAAGGGTATCTCCTCTGATCCTGATATAGAAGTGGTTGCCGTGGCAGGGGATGCATATGAGGCGGCAGACAAGATAGTAATGTACAAACCCGACATCATGACATGCGATGTGGAAATGCCTAAAATGAACGGCATCGATTTTATCCGGAGGCTTTTGCCGCAGTATCCGCTTCCCGTAATCGTGGTCAGCTCTGTCAGCGGAGTCGTATTCGATGCCATGGAAGCGGGAGCGGTTGATTTTGTAGCCAAACCTGACATACACTCAGTAAAAAGTGTCGAACAATTCATCCATGAGATGATAGACAAGATCAAAATAGCATCCGTGGCAAAAGTGTCGACAGCGCTGACAAAAAAACGCATCCTGACTGACATAAGCAGGGTCACTCTGGACACTGACAAGCTGATTTTCATCGGAGCCTCTACAGGTGGTACTGAGGCGATCAGCAGCATCCTGAAGCAATTGCCGGAGACAGTGCCCGGTATAGTCATCGTACAGCACATACCTCCCGTTTTTTCACGCATGTTCGTAGAAAGGCTCAACAGGACAGCAAATCTCAATGTCAAAGAAGCACAGAGCGGGGATTATATTGAAAGAGGTCGTGTACTGGTAGCCCCCGGAGATCGGCATATAAAAATAGTCAGGATTGGAAGAAGGTATAAAGTCCACTGTTTTGAAAGTGAAAAAGTGAACGGACACCGTCCGTCTGTCGATGTCCTCTTTGAGTCCGCAGCAAAAGAGTGCAACGGCAAGGCCATAGGGGTCATTCTCACCGGAATGGGCTATGACGGTGCAAAAGGGCTACTTTCCATGAGGAAAAAAGGGGCAAGGACTATAGGACAGGATGAGGCCTCATCAGTTGTATACGGCATGCCCAAAGTCGCGTATAATATAGGTGCCGTGGAGATACAGGCAGCTTTGGAAAAAATACCTCAAATCATCTGCTCACTATTGTAAATATGGTCCAGGGCGCACACCCGGCAGATATATATAGAGCTGCTATACAAGTGGTAAAATCTGAAAATCCTTCCGGCATCAAAGTTTGCAGGATGCCGGAAGGATTTTTTCATTGAATAAAAGTGCAGGTGGCGTGCCTGGCACCATTATTTGATATATAATAATCAAGGGTGAGGAAGTATGGACATGAATGTAAAGGAAAAAAGCCTGGAGAAGTATATTGCCGGCATCACCGGCATAGACCGTGATGCGGTCAGTGCCGCGAGAAAAAGGCTCGACAGTCTTGTGAAGCCTCCGGGAAGCCTCGGCAAGCTCGAGGATATTGCAGCAAAGCTGGCAGGTATCACCGGACGTATCTTTAATACCCTGGACAAGCGCTGTGTTATCATCATGTGTTCCGACAATGGCGTGGTTGAGGAAGGAGTCGCCTCTGCGCCCCAGTCTGTAACATATGCGCAGACCGTCAACTTTACCCGGGGCATAACCGGAGTTGCCGTTCTTGCTAAATGCTTCAACACGGATCTGATGGTGGTGGATGTGGGCGTAAATGCGGAGATAAACCATCCGGGGGTCATAAACAGAAAAATCAGGAGGTCCACATCGAACATTGCAAAAGGACCGGCAATGAGCCGCGAAGAGGCTGTGACGGCAATGCTCACAGGCATCGAAATGGCCGGAGAAGCCCGCAGGAAAGGTTACGGGATAATAGGAGTCGGAGAAATGGGCATAGGCAACACGACCACTAGCAGTGCGGTACTATGCTCGCTTACTGGTATCGATGCGGATCTGACCGTCGGGAAGGGAGCAGGGCTTAGCAAAGAAGGGTATGAAAAGAAAAAGAAGATCATAAAGAATGCAATAAGGATACATAAACCGGACCCGAAGGATCCCATCGACGTGATTTCAAAAGTCGGGGGATTCGATATCGCGGCCATGACGGGTGTATATATCGGAGCAGCTTATTACAGACTGCCGGTGGTCATAGATGGATTCATTTCGGCTGTATCTGCTCTGGCAGCGGCAAGATTGGCCGGTCCTGCTGTTGAATACATGATACCCTCCCATAAGTCATGCGAACCTGGTTATGTATATACGGTCAGGGAGCTGGGGCTTGAACCGGCACTTGCGCTGGATATGCGTTTGGGAGAAGGAAGTGGCTGTCCGCTGATGTTCATGGTGGTCGATGCAGCATGTGCGATTATACGGGATATGGCCACATTTGCAGAAGCGGCGATAGATGATAAATACCTGGAAAACATCAAAGGAGAAGACAGTTTTGACAGATAAGGCATAAGGGGCGATATATTGAGGATCTTTATCTCAGGCGGTTGTAAAAACGGGAAATCCTATATTGCCCAGAGGCTCGCCAAATGGCAGTCGAAGGGCAGTCTGTATTATGTGGCTACTATGCGCCCGTGCGATGATGAGGATACCGCAAGGATCATGAGACATATAGAGGAGCGCGAAGGCTGGGGTTTTACAACAATAGAGCAGCCTGTCGATATTCTGCAATGTCTCGGCTCATGCGATGCAGATGCCTCATTTTTACTGGACAGCACGACGGCTTTGCTTGCAAACGAGATGTTTCCTGCTGGCAAGGATGTCAATGTGGATGCGCCAGGCAAAATCGCAGGGGAACTGGTCGGCTTATGCAAAAAGGTAAAGGATATAGTTGTCGTTTCCGATTATATATACTCTGATGCCATATTGTATGATGAGCTGACAGAAGCATATCGAAAAGGGCTTGCTTTCATAGACAGGACGCTTGCCGCGGTATGCGACGTCGTGCTTGAGATCGCATTCGGAAGTATAATAGTACATAAAGGCAGGGAGGTGTCCGCAGCTTTTCATGAAAAGATTTTTTAAAGGATTCATTATGTCAATGGGCATGTTCTGCGCAATACCCATCCCATATAAAACGTGGGATGAAAGGTGTGCAGATTTGGTTATCCCGTTTTTTCCCATCGTTGGACTGCTCATCGGAGCACTGTGGTATGGAGCGGCTCATATCCTGCTTCTGGCTGGCCTGAGTAATGTGATGCTCGCGGCATTTCTGATGCTTTTCCCCTATATTACAACGGGTTTTTTACATATCGACGGCTTCATGGATACAAATGATGCGATCCTGTCGCGCCGTCCTGCTGAGGAAAGGCTCAGGATACTGAAAGATCCCCATACAGGAGCTTTTGCAGTTGTTTCCGTTCTGGTTCTGTTTGTAATATGCTTTGCATGTACATATGAGATAGTTACAGACGCCTCCGGTACTGGAAAACTTCGCTTTTTCCTGTGCATACCTGTGATATCAAGAAGTCTTGTCGGGTCAGCTCTGCTTTCATTAAGGGTCATGCCCCAAAGCAGTTACGGCTCATATTTCAGGGAAAACACGAAAACAGTCCACAAAATCAGTCTGGTTTTGATCGGCATCATTGCAGTAGTTGCAGCATTTCTGCTGCTGGGGGCCAAAGGATTGATCGCAGTGGCTGCAATGGCTGTGGGGTTTTCCCTTTCCATGCTGTATGCATATCGGCAGTTCGGCGGTGTTTCGGGTGATTTATCGGGCTATGCCCTTACCGTATCAGAAGCCTGTGCTCTTGTTGCGCTGGCACTGATTTAGGGAGGTATGATCATGATACTGGTCTTTGGTGGTGCTTATCAGGGGAAGCTGGAATATGTCATCGGGAATTATGGGGTACAGGAAAGTGAGATTTTCCATTGTGACAACAATAATGAGATCGATTTTTCCGCAAAGGTTGTCTGTGGTCTTGAAAAGCTGATCCTTAACCTTATAAATATCGGAGCAGACCCGCTGGAGTATATAAGCAAAAACCTTGATAAGATCGACGATAAGATAATCATATGCACGGACATTTCCAGCGGAGTTGTTCCCACAGATCCGGTCATGAGGCAGTGGAGGGAAGCCGTCGGGCGATGTATGGCAATGCTCGCAGCCAGTGCAG
>Ga0116180_1000126_pt1 | contig 70765 bp, 69 predicted proteins | sample AD_UKC073_MetaG_FD_89804 | JGI IMG/M metagenome (GOLD analysis project Ga0116180, IMG submission 89804) | Active sludge microbial communities of municipal wastewater-treating anaerobic digesters from USA - AD_UKC073_MetaG | ecosystem: Engineered > Bioreactor > Anaerobic > Digestate | place: USA... | reverse complement strand
GCGAGTCGATCAAGACGGTTCAGGCCAGGCTCGGACACAAGTCGGCCGAGGAAACCTTGAACACGTACTCGCACCTGTGGCCCGACTCCGACGACCGCAGTCGGGACGCCGTCGATGCGGCCCTGCGGGCGGAGTCCGGACAGGACTCCGGGAATTTTCCGGACTCCCTGCGGACTCCCAGCCACACCGGCCAGCATCTGGCCTAGTCAGAGCCAGATTTGGGGACGAGTCGGCCTGTAAGCCGGATTCTGTGACCCCGAAGGGCCGGTGATCATCCATCTGCGACGGCTGTTGCCAACCGCCTTCGCCGTTGCCGGCGTGCGACCTACCCGGACGCCTCGCGCGAGCAGCGCTCGAACAGCGTCCGCGGGTTGCTGCGTCCGAGGACTCGACAACCCTTCTTGGTCTTGCTCCGGGTGGGGTTTACCGAGCCACCCCAGTCACCTGGAGTGCTGGTGGTCTCTTACACCGCCGTTTCACCCTTACCCCGCACCTCGCGGTACGGGGCGGTCTGTTTTCTGTGGCACTTTCCCGCGGGTCACCCCGGGTGGGCGTTACCCACCACCCTGCTCTGTGGAGTCCGGACTTTCCTCTGCTCACGCAGCGATCACCCAACCGACTCGTCCGCCGCAAGGATACCGCCAACGGCCTGTCTGGCTGGCCCGCGCCGACTTGCCCCGCCCAGGTTTCGGGACAAACCTGCCGCGAGTGGCGAGATTCTCGGACTTGGCTGGACCGAAGGCAATCCAGTGGCAGAAATGTCCCGAAGTGAACGGGACCACTGGATCGCCTGGCAGCTAGAGGGCGCTCTGGCGGCGCTCCGAGGGCCCACACCGACCCGGGTGTCGCTGGGCGAGCCCAGATCGGCCTGTGCAGACGCGGACGCTCAGGTGGGCAGCACCCGGAACTCCACCTTTCCCGCCAGCAGGTCGGCGGCGACCAGCGTCGCCGAAATCTGTTCGCCGAGCACCAGTTCCGATCCCCGGATCTTCGCCTCCACCGCCGGGTCGGGCAGCTGCAGGACGCCGTAGTCGTCCTCAGGGTCGACCTCCAGAACGGTTCCGGTGAAAGTGCGGCCCAGGCTGGGCGCCAACACCATCGCTTCGACCAGGTCGACCGTCCCGTGCTCGTACTTCTTGGCGCGCCGTCCCGACTCAGCCATCAGCGGCGGCAGGTCCGGGAGCGCAGCCGCCGTCCATTCCGGCACCGGCCGGCCCGCGCAAATCGCCACGCAGGTTTCGCCGGTGTAGCGGTCGACCAGCCGGCGCAACGGCGCGGTCGCGTGCGCGTAGGGCGCGGCGATCGCGGCATGCTCGGGAAGCTCCGGGACGCTGCCGTTGAACGCCTGGTAGCCGGCGCCACGGAAGAGCAGCGTGCAGGCGTTGAGCATCGCCGCTTCCACGGGCACGGACGCGTCCAGGCTGCGTAGGAACTCGGGATAGGCCATCCCCACCGGCCACTTGATACCGAGGGCGGCCGCCGTTCGCCGCAACTTGGCCAGCGAACTGTCCCGCGCCGGCGGCAACGTGCGCAGAATGCCGACCTTGGCTTCGAGCATCAGCGCCGCCGCAGCCATGCCCGTGGCCAGCGAGAGTTGCGCGTTCCAGTCCTCGATCGGCAGCGCCGCCCGAAAAGCCAGCGTCCAGTGCCAATCGGTGGCGACGATCTCCTGCTCCGGCACCGAGAGACTGACCCCGCCGCGAGCGGCCTCGATCTCCATGCGCAACTGGCCCACGGTGCGCAGCAGTTCCAGCTGCTCGCCGCCGCGACCGGCGTCCAGATCGGCCTGCGCGCCCGTGTAGCTGAGCTTGGCCCGGCTCCGAACCATGCCGCGGGAAACCTTCGTGTCCACCGTTTCGCCGGAGCTGTCCAGGGCCAACTCCCAGATCAGTGCTGGCGCGTCGTGGCCGGGCAGCAGGCTGGCCGCGCCCTCGGACAGCGCCGCAGGGTGCAGGGGCGTCCGCTTGGTCGGCGCATAGAGGGTCTCGCCGCGGACGTGCGCCTCCTCGTCCACGCGGCCGCCAGCGGTGACGAACGCAGCCACGTCGGCGATCGCGTAGCGCAGCAGGTAGCCATCGCCACGCCGCGACAGGTGGAAGGCCTGGTCGAGGTCCATCGACTCCTCGGGGTCGAGCGTCACGAACTCGATGTCGGTGCAGTCGCGCTCGGGGAGAACCGGACGCCGGGCCGCCTCCTCAGCCTCGGCCAGCACGTCCGCGGGGAAGCCCCCCGGAACCCCGAGACTGGCTCGAAGCCGCCGTAACCCTTCGGCCAGGACCGGCGGCTCGCTGTTACGCAGCGACAGGTGGCGACTCGGCATGGTTCCTCCTCAGCGACGTGGACGCGGCTGCCCATCCAACGCGGCGTTCAGCAGAGCGTCCGCGGCCTTGTTCTGCTCCCTCGGCACCCAGCTCCAGGTGACCCTGGCCGGACGCAGCTGCCGCGCCCTGGCCACCAACGGCACCATGTCGGGATGCTTGACCAACCAGTTCCCGGCCATCTGCTCGATCACCAGCTTCGAATCCATCCGGACGTCGACCGCCGCGTTCGGGTCGATGGCGTGCGCCATCTCCAGGCCTGCGATCAATCCCGAATACTCCGCCACGTTGTTGGTGGCCCTGCCCAGGCCGAGTCCTTCGGAGTTGAGCACCTCCCCGGTCTCGGCGTCCAGCACCAACGCGCCGTACGCCGCCGGACCCGGGTTGCCTCGCGAGCCACCGTCCGCCTCGATCACCAGCCGGCGTCCGCTCGACTCGGCGGACGGGCTGGCCGCCGCGTCCGCGATCTCGAAGAGCGGAGGGCCGATTCGCGGCTTGATCGGGGCTCGGGCCATCAGGCGTCCACAGCGCCGGTGCGCACCAGCAACCGCTCGCACTCCTCGCAGCGCACCACATCGTCCGGTGCCGCGGACGCGTACGTCTGGAGCGCGATCGGGGTGGCTTCGATCTGACAACCACCGCAGCGCCGACCCTTCAGCGGCGCCACGCCGGTGCCACCCGCGCGGACGCGGATGCGGTCGTAGAGCGCGAGCAGGTCGGCCGGGATCTCGGCGGCGATACCGTCCCGAATGGCCTGGTGCTCGCGGATCTGGTCGTCCAACTCGGCGACCTGGGTGTCCCGGGACGCGATCAGCGCTCGCGCCGAACTCTCCAGCTCGCTCAGCTCCTCGGCCAGCTTGTCGTGCTCTGCGGTGGCGGCCTCCACCTGCTCCATGACCTCAAGTTCGATGTCCTCAAGGTCGGAAATCCGGCGGCCGAGGTGGGCGATCTCATCGAGCATGGCGTTGATCTGCTTCGGGTCAGTGATCGAGCCGTCGTCGACACGCTCCTGGTCACGGACGCGACGCTCACGCACCGGCACCAGATCAGCTTCGGCCTTGTCCTGCTCCAGCTGCAGATCGGCGACCTTCGTGCGTGCAGCCACCAGCGCCTCGGCCAACTTGGCCCGGGCTGCCCTGGCCTCGGCGATCGCGGCGTGCTCTGGCAGCGACCTGCGCCGATGCTCGAACTGGGCGATGGCGGTGTCGTTGGCCTGCAAGTCGAGCAAGCGAAGCTGGGCCGTAGCGGCAGCCTTCATCTGAGCCTCCTGGAGTTGTGCACCCGACTCTAGTGTGCCGTTCTGACATCCAGCGACGGGGATAGCATTCCAGCCATGACCGACCAGCCTGCACCCGAACCCGCCGCTTTGCCCAACCGCCAGACTCCCTTCTCGGAGGCTTTCCGGGCGTTCATCCCCGAGGGCTGGGCGGACAACCCGGCCGAGGCTCCGAAGGCGTTGGCCACGATCGCGTCCGCGGCTGCGCACCGGCGAGCGTTGGCCGAGGTGTTCCCCGGCGAACGGCTGGTGATCCCAGCCGGCGGCCTCAAGGTGCGGGCCAACGACACCGACTACCGGTTCCGGCCGCATTCGGCCTTCGCGTGGCTGACCGGACTGGGCGCCGATCGTGAGCCGGACGCCGTTCTGGTGCTTGAGCCGACCGACGCCGGCCACGAGGCCACGCTCTACTTCAAGCCGCGGGCACCGCGCACTGACCCGGAGTTCTACGCCGATTCCCGCTACGGCGAGATGTGGGTGGGCATGCGCGAGTCGCTGGCCGAGATGACCGCGCTGACCGGCTTGTCCTGCGCACCGATCTCGGAGTTTGACGCAGCGCTGGCCAAGAACTTCGGCGCCACCAGCGTCCGGCTGCTGGCCGAGGCCGACCAGGCGATCACCGATCGCGTCCAGTCGCTGCGGATCGAAGCCGGTATCGTCGCGAAGGAGACCGACGCGGCCTTCGAGGTGGCGCTTTCGGAGGCCCGGCTGGTGAAGGACGCGTTCGAACGCGACCAACTGCGTCAGGCCTGCGCGGACACCGCGGTCGGATTCGAGGCCGTAGTGGCCGATCTGCCCGAGGCGATCCGTCGCGGCCGCGGTGAGCGCTGGGTGGAGGGTGTATTCGGACTGCATGCCCGCCACCTGGGCAACGCGGTCGGCTACGACACGATCGCCGCGTCCGGTGATCACGCGAACACCCTGCACTGGATTCGCAACGACGGCGAGATCCGTCCGGGCGATCTGCTGCTGCTCGATGCGGGGGTGGAGGTCGAGTCGCTCTACACCGCGGACATCACCCGCACCCTGCCGGTCTCGGGCACCTTCAGTCCCACCCAGCGCAAGGTCTACGAGGCGGTCCTGGCCGCGCAAGAGGCAGGGATCGCCGCCGCCCGCCCGGGCGCGAAGTTCGCTGACATTCACGCAGCCGCCATCGCGGTGATCGCGCAATACCTCGAAGAGTGGGGTCTGCTGCCGGTGAGCGCGGCCGAATCCCTCGACCCGGCGACCGGCGGCCACCATCGGCGCTGGATGGTGCACGGCACGTCCCACCACCTCGGGCTCGACGTGCACGACTGCGCGAGCGCCCGGCAGGAGAACTACCGCGACGGTGAGCTGAAGGCGGGCATGGTCGTCACCGTCGAGCCGGGGCTGTACTTCAAGAGCACCGACCTGCTGGTGCCCGAGGAGTTCCGTGGCATCGGCGTGCGGATCGAGGACGACATCGCGATCACCGCCGACGGCGCCGAGATCCTGTCGAACCAGTTGCCGCGCGATCCGGACGCGGTGGAGGCCTGGATCGCGGGGATTTGGGCGCGCTGATTCTTGATCGGCTGACCCGATCATTCGCAGAACGGGACAAACCTGCCGCTAGTAGCAACCAGAGACGGGTTGGCGGCGACAGCCCCCAACGGACGGCAGGTCTGTCCCATTTGGCCCACCCGTTACCCGAATGGGACAGACCTCGCGCCAGTGGCGTGGTCGTGGGCGATTCCGCGGGTTAGGACCAGCCAATGGCAGGAATGTCCCGAACTGGAGCGCGGGCCCTAGAGTTTCCGTTGCCCTGCGGGGCGTTTCCAGGTGAGCAGAGAAGGAGCAGGCGTGTCCGATCCGAAGCAGATGAAGGTCGTTCTCGATGAAAGCCAGATGCCCACGCACTGGTACAACATCGTTGCCGACCTGCCGACCCCGCCGCCCCCGCACCTGCACCCCGGCACCCAGCAGCCCCTGGTTCCCGAAGACCTCGCTGCGCTGTTCCCGATGGGCCTGATCGAACAGGAAGCTTCCACCGAGCGCTGGATCGAGATCCCGCAGGAAGTGCATGACATCTACCGGCTGTGGCGGCCGTCGCCGTTCTACCGGGCGCACCGGCTGGAGCGGGCCATCGGTACCACCGCGCGCATCTACTACAAGTACGAAGGCGCGTCCCCGGTCGGCAGCCACAAGACCAACTCGGCAGTGCCGCAGGCCTACTTCAACAAGCTCGCCGGTCGCTCCCGCCTGACCACCGAGACCGGCGCCGGCCAGTGGGGTTCGGCGCTCGCGTTTGCCTGCCAGGTGTTCGGCCTGAGCTGCGACATCTGGCAGGTGCGCTCAAGCTATGAGGGCAAGCCGTACCGGCACGTGCTGATGGAGACCTTCGGCGCTTCGGTTGTCGCGAGCCCGTCGGAGTTGACCGAGGCCGGACTAGCACTGCGCGAGCAGTTCCCGGACACCACCGGCTCGCTCGGCATGGCTATCTCGGAGGCCGTCGAAGCGGCCGCGAAGGATGAGAACGCCAGCTACTCGCTCGGTTCGGTGCTGAACCACGTCGCTCTGCACCAGACCGTGATCGGCCAGGAAGCCCTGCTGCAGCTGAAGCTGTTCGGCGAGCGTCCGGCCGACTACCTGTTCGCGTGCGCGGGCGGTGGCTCCAACCTGGCCGGGATCAGCTTCCCGTTCATCCGGGAGAACCTTGAGGGCCGCTCCGAGACCAAGATCGTGGCTTGCGAGCCGAAGGCCGCGCCTTCGCTCACCGAGGGCGAGTACAAGTACGACTTCGGCGACACTGCTCACCTCACGCCGCTGCTGAAGATGTACAGCCTCGGGCCGGACTTCGTGCCCGACCCGGTCCACGCCGGCGGCCTGCGCTACCACGGCATGTCCCCGCTGGTCAGCCACTGCTACCACGAGGGCCTGCTGGACGCGATCGCGGTCAAGCAGTTGGACGCTTTCCAGGCCGGCGTGCTGTTCGCCCGAGCCGAGGGCATCGTGCCCGCCTCGGAGTCGAACCACGCCATCGCCGGCGCCATCGCGCAGGCGCGCGCTGCGACCGAGGCCGGTGAGTCGCCGGTCATCGTGATCGGCGTCTCCGGTTCGGGCCAGCTCGACCTGCCGGCCTACGCCGAGTTCCTCGCCGGCAATATGGCCGACAGCTGAATTCCAGCCTCAGGCACCGCCCTCAACCAACAAGGTGGACTGAAATCGTCGTGGTCGACGAGTTCAGTCCACCTTGTGCGTGTTGCGGCTACTCGGCCGGACGGTTCGGCTTCGTCTCGCCGGGCTGGGTCGGCTCAGCGGGCATGGGCGCGCTCTGTTGCGGCACCGCGCCCACGTCCGGCGCCCCGTACTGGCCCGGGCCGGACGGGTGGTATCCGCCCGGCGGCTGCGGGTAGGGCTGGGGCTGGTAGGGCTGCTGCGGGTAGGGCTGGCCGCCGTACTGCTGCGGGTACGGCTGCCCACCGTAGGGGTGCTGGCCGTATCCAGGCCCTTGTGGGTAGCCGACCGGTTCGTATCCCGGCTGCGGCGGAGCGGTCTGCGCGCTGGCCTGAGCACCGGCCGGGTTGAACGCGGCGGCCCTGGCGCCGGGCATGTTGGCGATCAGCTCGCGGGCCTGGCCGGACACCTTGTGCTCGGCCAGGAGCTCGTACTTGGTGGCGACGGTCTGCGAGACCGAGGTGAAGTCACGCTTGCCCTGGCTCATCCAGTACATCAGCGCGGCCATCACGATGCCGACCACGATGCCGATCACCAGCGCGTAAGCGGTCATCAGCAGTACGTTCTGGCTCGGCATGAACAGCCACATCAGCAGCGCGATCATGATGCCGGTGGAGATGCCGCTCTGCACGCCCTGACCGATCACCGTCCCCCAGCTGCGCCGCCCGAGCACGCGTTCGATCGAGCGCAGATCTGTCCCGACGATGCAAAGGTTCTCCACCGGGAATCGGGAATCGGCGAGGTGGTCGACCACCTGTTGGGCCTCGTCGTAGGTGTTGAAGACACCCACCGACTGCGGATACTCCAGCTTGAACAGGCTGCTCATCTTCACGGCTGGCTGGCTCATCGGCTCTCCTCCATTCCGGCGGCCCGCCCGCGGGCCAGGATTGCGGCAGCCAGCTTAACGCCGGCCTCATCGACCATCTCATCGTCCACCACGATCGCGCCCACCGCTCCGCCGGCCAATGCGGTGGCTTCGGCGTAGGCGGCGCTGATTCGCTGCGCGCGTTCGAAGTCGGCGGCTTTGGGCGAGTAGATCTCGTTGCCCGCGTCCACCTGTGCCGGGTGTAGTACCCATTTCCCGTCGTAGCCCAGAGCGGCGCTCAACTCGGCCGAACGCCGGAAGCCGGGCACGTCCCGGATCGCGACGAACGGGCCGTCGATCGCCTGCAACCCGTGCGCGCGGGCGGCCACGAGGATCGACATCAGCACATGGTGGAAGGCGTCCGCCGGATACCCGTCCGGTTGGGCGCCGACGTTCAGCCCGCCCATGCCGAGGCTCGCCATGAAGTCGCCCGGACCGAAGACCAGGCTGGCCAGCCGGGGACTGGCCGCTGCGATCTCGTTCACATGCAGGAGGCCGACTGCGTCCTCGATCTGCACCTCGAGCGAGATCCGGCCCACCGGCAGGCCCGCGTTGTGCTCAACCTGGGTGAGCAGCAGGTCAAGCGCCTGCACCTGGGCGGCCGACTGGGTCTTCGGCAGCACCAGCGCGTCGATCCGCGCGCCGGCCGAAGAGACCACCTCGATCAGGTCACCGTAGGTCCACGGGCTCTCCCAGCCGTTCACGCGGACGGTGACCAGACCGGCCGCGAAGCCGGCACCGCTGTTCAGCGCAGCGGCGATCCGCTGCCGCGACTCGACCTTCACGGCCGGCGCGACGGCGTCCTCCAGATCGAGGAAGAGCGCGTCCACAGCCAGCGTCCGGGCCTTCTCGATGAAGCGGTCGGACGAACCCGGGACGGCCAGGATCGTGCGGCGGGGCGCGGCGCGGTTGATGGTCACAGGCCCCAGCCTATTGCAGCCCTCAGACAGCCGGCTCGAAGAGCTGGGTCACCGTCAGCCGAGCCCGTGGCCGAACGCGAACAGCGGGTCGTCGAAGCCTGGCTGGTCCTCCGGGTGTGTGCGGACATCGGCCATCGACCTGGGCAGGTCGAACGGCAGCCGGCCGCGGGGCGGCACCCGCCCGGTCACCGCATCGAAGTAGGCGCCGCCGCCGGTGCCGTAGCTCACCGTGATCGCGGCAGCCACGTCCAGCAGCGGCGTCAGCACCGCCGGACGGTCGCAGGTCACGTCCACCAGCAGCGGGCAATGCGCCGCGATCCGGGCCAGCCGCACGATCAATCCGGGTGGAAACTCCAGCGAACCCTGGTGGAACCAGGCCTCCAGGAACAGGTCCGAGCGTGACTCGAACGGCGCCGGCAACCGAACGATCGCGACGTCGGCCGAATCCGGCGTTTCCACAACCTCATAGTCGAGGCCGACCTCGTCGGCTGCCAGCCCCAAGCCTAGATCCGCAGCCCCCCGGCGAGCGGCAGCAAGCCTGCGTTTGTCAGGACGGTCACCGACTCCGACTGGGCCCGAAGCCCGGCCGCCAGGTAGTCGCCACGTCCGACCACCTGCTCAGCGACATCCTCGTCCACGAATGGGTTGTCGAACAGGCCGAGGTCGAACTTGACCGCCAGCAGCCGGCGCACGGACTCGTCGAGCCTGGCCTCTGGGACGCGGCCCGACTCGAACAGCCCGAGCAGCAGCTCGACGCATTCCTCGCCGCCGAACTGGTCGGCGCCAGCTTCGAGGATGCGCTCCATCCGTCCGGACGGGTCGAGGTGCTCGACTCCCCACGCCCGCGCCGGCAGCACCTGGTCACCGACGTGGTTGTCGTTGACGAGCTCCCAGTCGGTGCAGATCACGCCTTCGAAGCCGAGCCGTTCGCGGAGCAGCCCGGTCAGGATCTGCCGGTTGTAGCCGAAGCCGACCGGCTCGATCGCCTCGCCGTCGATCTCCAGCCCGATCGGCATGCCGTAGTAGGGCGTGACCGCGGACGTTCCGGCTGCGATCAGTGCCGGGAACGGACGCAGGTGGTCGGCGAAGTGCCCGGACGGGTAGACCTGCTCGCGTCCGTACGGGAAGTGCGCGTCTTCGCCGCCGGCCTGCGGGCCGCCGCCGGGAAAATGCTTGGTGGTGCAGGCGACGCTGGTGCGTCCGACCGGACCCTGCTGCAGGCCTTCCAGCTAGGCCAGCGACAGCTCGGTGACCAGCTCGGGATCCTGGCCGAAGGCGCCGGCGATCCGCGCCCAACGTGGCTCGGTGGCCAGGTCCACGGTCGGGTGCAGCGCAGCGCGAATCCCCAGCGCCCGGTATTCGGCGTTCACGATCTCGGCGAACCGGCGAACCAGCTCAGGATCGTGCAGCGCGGCCAGCCCGATCGGCTCCGGCCATTGGGGCAGCCCGCGGGCCGTGAACGAAGCCCCGGCGTTCTCGAAGAACGAGTGCCTGGGGTCGGTGGAGACGGTCACCGGGATGCCGTGCGGGGTCAGCTCGGCCAGCAACTGCAGGTTGGCGTGGGCCTGACGAGGCTCGTAGAGCACGGCCAGGAAGGACGCGTGCGGGGTGGCCACCCCGTCCCCGAACGTCGGTGTCGGGTTCACGCCCGTCCGGCAGGTGCCGAAGCCGTCGTCCACGTTGGTGCTTTCCTGCTCGGAGAAGTAGCCCTCCGGATTGAGCCCGAGCGCGTCCACGCCGTACTGGCGGTAGCCACCGGCCGGGTTCGAGGACGGCGAGAATCCCCAGATGCCGTAGCCGGCCTCCAGTAGCCCGTGCTCACGCTGGGCGCGCACGTGCAGCGGATGGTTCACTCTCCAGGAGCGGGGCGCCCACTTCGCCTCGGGCACGAACACGTCCGGCATCAATTCCTCAAACCTGCTGCCGCCCCAGCCAGGCACGATCCGCATGCCTCGATAGCGATAGGCGCCCTCGTAAGCGTCCAGCCCGAGGTAGGTACGGGTCTCCCCCACCGGCTGCGATTCGGGCCAGGACCAGTCGCAGGTCTCCGGGAACGTGCGCCAGAGCGCGAAGTACTGCTTGGCCGGAGTCTGACCGGTGAAGATGCCTAGGTAGGTGGTGATCCGGGTCTAGGAGACGGTGGTGCCACCGCGGTCTCCAATTGCTTGCCGAAGGTGGCCAGCTTCTGATCGGACTGCAGCGCCGGGTCCTGCCAGGCCGCTGTGACGGACGGGAGGTCAGTGGAAAGCTGGTACCACTTCACCTGGGTCTCGGGCTGGCCGAGCCAGTCGACCAGTTACGGTCTGCCAGGAATCGGTGCCGCCGGGCTGCAAATTGATGCCCCACTTGGCGCCCGCCTTGTCCCGTATCGCCTTGGCCATGGCCTCCAGCCCGTCCCAGTCGGTCGGCGGCGTGCTGAAGCCGGCCTTCTCGGCGAGGTCGGTGCGGTAGTAGACCAGCCTGGTCTCCACATGCCACGGGATACCGAACGACGTGCCGCCCACCTCGGTGGTGGCCTGTGCGCCGGCTAAGAACTTGCTCTTGTCGATGGACGCGGGCGTCGGTTCGAGCGCATCCAAGCCGGCGAACTCACCCATGCACGTGGTGCCGATCATGGCCACGTCCGGCGTTTTCTGCGCGGTGATCGCACTGGTGAACTTGTCATGCGCCGCGTCCCACGGAATCGGGGTGACGGTGATCTTGACGTCGGGATTTGCCGCCTGGAAGTCCTTGAGCAGGTCGGGCAGCTTCTCGCCCTCCGCCCCATCGCCCACACGGTCAGTTCGCCCGTGGCCGGGCCGGAAGCCACCGTTCCGGCCGGTTCCGGGGGCGCGCTCGGGTTGTCCGCCGCCCGTCCGCAACCCGCGAGTGCGACCGCCAGTACTGCGGCGATGGCTGCTGCCGGTGCCCAACGGCTACCGGACCGCCTATGCTCGAATCTCATCGTTCCTCCTCGAACCGGCGTCCGCCACCCCGTGCGGGGCAGCCGGACGCCCGTGAGGAGGAATACCCACGACCCTGGCCTTGCTCACTTGACTAGGCACTTCTCTGCGTACCGCACCGTGGCGGCAGCGGGTTCAGACTGGAGTGACCCCGAGCTTGAAACCCACCAGATTTCGCTTGCGGCCGGCTAGCCGATCGGCGAGCGCGAGCAGGGCTTTCGCTGCTGGCCGCTCCGGCCCGGTGGCTACCAAGGGCACGCCGAGATCGCCACCCGCGGCGAGTTGCGGGTCGATCGGTATCTCGGCAAGCAGCGGCACCTCGTAGCCGAGCCGGGTGCTGAGCGTCCCGGCAACCTCGCTGCCACCCCCGCTGCCGAAGACGTCCACGCGGTGGTTCTGGCCGCAGTGCGGGCAGGCGAGGTCGAGGAACGCCATGTTCTCGACCACGCCGATCACCTTCTGCTCCAGCATCGAGGCCATCGTGCCGGCCCGTTCGGCAACCTCTGCCGATGCCTGCTGCGGGGTGGTCACCACGAGCACCTCGGCGTTGGGCAGCTTCTGACCGAGCGACAGCGCGACATCGCCGGTGCCGGGGGGCAGGTCCACCACCAGGAAGTCGAGGTCGCCCCAGTACACGTCGGCCAGGAACTGTTGCAACGCCCGGTCGAGAATCGGGCCGCGCCAGGCGATCACCTGGTCGCGGCTGCTCTTGAGCATGCCGATAGAGATCACCCGCAGGCCCATCGAAGGCACCGGCATGATCATGCCGTCCACCGAGGTCGGGGACGCGTCCATCAGGCCGAGCATCTGCGGCACGGAGTGTCCGTAGATGTCCGCGTCCAGCACGCCGACGCTTTTGCCCTTCGCCGCGAGCGCCATCGCCAGGTTCACCGTGACCGAGCTCTTGCCCACGCCGCCCTTGCCGGAGGCGACCAGGATCACCTGGGTCAGCGAATCAGGCTTGCTGAACGGGATCTCGCGGTCGTCGTGACCACGCAGCGTCCGCTTCAGCTCGGCGCGCTGCTCGTCGCTCATGGTGCCAAGCGTGAGGTCGACCGCGCTTACGCCCGGTACCGACAGCACCGCTTCGTTGACGTCGGCCTCGATCGTGGAGGCTAGCGGGCAGCCGGCGATGGTCAGCAACACGGTGAGCGCGACCCTGCCGTCATCGGCCACATCGACGGACTGCACCATGCCCAGATCGGTGATCGGGCGCCGGATCTCCGGGTCGATCACCTTCGCCAGAGCAGCCTGAACTTCATCAACAAGCGAGGACATGACCGCCACGATAGCCACCGAGCGTCCGCGGTGCCCAACCGGCGGCGCCCCGTCCGCGGATCGGGCTGCGGCGAATGGGACAAACCTGCCGCGCGTCGGCGGTTCTTGGCCGTAACCGTCGACTTGATGCGAATGGCGGCAGCTTTGTCCCAATCCTTAGGGCGCAGCCCGTTGCGGCGGCGCGCGCGGGCGCGATCAGCTCGGCTTGGACTTTGCTTCGGCTTCCTCGCGCTCGTTCAGCTCGACCATCAGGTCGCGCAGTTCAGAGCGGATGAAGTCACGAGTGGCCACGTCATTCATCCGCATTCGCAGGGATGCGATCTCGCGCGCCAGGAAGTCCATGTCGGCGCGGGACTGAGCCGCCACCTCACGGTCGTGCTCGGCACTGACCCGGTCCCTTGCCTCCTGCCGATTCTGGGCGAGCAGGATCAGCGGTGCCGCGTAGGAGGCCTGCAGCGACAGCGCAAGGGTCAGGAACTGGAAGGGCCAACGATCGGGCGCATCCGGTACCACCAGGTTCCAGGTGAGCCACGCGATGATGAACACCGACATCCACAAGATGAACTGGCCGGTGCCCATATAACGCGCCGCGCTCTCGGCGAAGCTGCCGAAAGCGTCATCCTCCAGCCGCATGCGCGGGATCCAGCCGCTGCGGCGCCCCGGCGTATCCAGCCGATCCTGCTTAGCCATCGCTCACCTCCAGCCGGTCGAGCTGTACCCCGCGCCAGTCGCTGGGGAGGATGTGGTCGAGCACGTCGTCCACGGTTACCGCCCCAAGCAGGCGACGCTCGGTGTCGACCACCGGCGCGCACACCAGGTCGTAGGTGGCGAAGTAGCGGCTCACCTGGGCGATATTGCTCTGTGGTGTCAGCGGGGTGATGTCGCCGTCGATCAGCCCTGCCGCCAGCACGGACGGCGGTTCGCGCAGCAGCCGCTGGATGTGCACCGCACCGAGGTAGCGGCCGGTCGGGGTGTCCAGCGGCGACCGGCAGATGAACGCCAGCGCTGCCATCGCCGGCGTGATCTCCTGACGACGGACGGCCGCGAGCGCGTCCGCCACCGTGGCGTCGGCGTTCAGGATGACCGGTTCGGGGTTCATCAGACCGCCGGCGGTGGCCGCGTCGTAGGTCAGCAACGTGCGGACGTCCTTGGCGTCCTCGGGCTCCATCTGCTCAAGAATCGTCTCGGCCAACTCGGAATCCAGCTCAGCGATCAGGTCGGCAGCGTCGTCGGGATCCATCTCCTCCAGGACGTCGGCGGCACGCTCGGTATCCAGCGAAGCGATCACCTCGACCTGCTCGTCCTCCGGCAGTTCCTCCAGCGCCTCGGCCAGACGGTCGTCGTCCATCGCCTGCACGACGGCCGCCCGCAGCAGCGGGTCCATGTCGTGGAGTTCGCGAGCCACGTCCGCAGGCTTCAACTCACTCAGCCGCATCACCTGCTGCTCGGCGTCCCGCGGCGCCGGCTTCTCGATGAAGTCGGGCACCTCGGACCAGTCGACGATGGTCACGTGCCCGCGCTGGAACGGACGCCGGCTGCTCTCGCGCAGCGCGACCTCGGCCAGCACCCAGTCGTGGTGCCGGTTCTGCTTGATCGCCACGTCGAAGATGGTTTCCGGCTGGCTGGCACCGGCGCGGGTCACCGTCCGGTCGAACAGCGCGTCGACGACCAGCACCTCGCGCTCCCGCACCTGGAAACGGACCGTGTTCACCAGGCCGGAGATGATCACTTGGTTGGCATCGATCGATTTCACCCGCTCCATCGGGAAGAAGATCCGCCGCAGGGCGAATAACTCGACCACTAGCCCCTTCACCCGGGGCGGACGTTTTCCAGAACGGTTCTGGATGACGACATCACGAACCTTGCCCACCTGCTCGCCGTTGGGGTCGAGCATGGGCAGTCCCTTGATCCTCGAAACGAAGATCGACGAAGCTGGCGTCACGCTTGGCAGGTTATCGCCTCCGGCGGATTGAACCCACCCCGCGGACTCAGGTGGCTTCGGTGTCGAACGCGACCGCGAGCGCCAGCCGAGCTGGCACTGCCGAAGTGGCGACCACTTCCGGCGCAGGGGCGACGGTCGCGATCGGCTCCCGTCCTGAAGCGCTTCCAGCGGTGGTCGTGGCTGCCAAGGTGGCCGGAGATTGAGCGGCGCCGGTCAGGGTGCTCCTGATCGGGCCCAACTCGGCCTTCACCGGATCCAGTTCGGCCTGCACCGGGTTGAGGATGTGCTTGTTGACCAGCGCCTTCGGACTCAGGTCGGCGAGACTCAGGTTCTCGAACTCCGGGCCCAGTTCCTTGCCGATCTGGCCCTTCGCATCATTGGCGATGTTGCGGACGTAGTTGAGCACCCGGCCGGTCTTGCGGGCGAGCTCAGGGAGCTTCTCCGGCCCGAAGAGGATCACTGCGAACACGACCAAGACCAGGATCTCGGACATGTCGAAGTTGAACGGCATGTCCTAAAGGGTATCGCTGGAACCGAGAACCGGGTTGGTCAGAGCCCGGCGGCATCGAGGATGGCCACGAAGGCTGCAGTCTGTTCCGCGGATGCATCCAGCAGTGGCTTGCGTACCGGCCCGGGCGCGAAGCCGCGGGCGGCCAGTCCCGCCTTGACCAACATGCAGCCCTGGGTGGCGAACACACCGAGGTAGACGGGGAGCAGCGCTTGATAGCGGGCAACCGCGCCAGCGACGTCACCGGCAGCGTAGGCCCCGATCATCGCCTTGCTGGCCTGCCCGGTGAAGTGGGTGGACGTGCCCACCAAGCCGACACCGCCAACCGCCAGCAGCGGCAGGGTCATCGCGTCGTCACCGGAGTAGTAGGCCAGATCGGTGGCAGCGATCACCTGCGCCGATGCGACCGGCTGTCCCTTGGCGTCCTTCACGGCCACGATGTTCGGATGCGCAGCGATCTGGATCATCGTCGCCGTCTCGACCGGAACGCCGGCGCGATGCGGGATGTCGTAGATCATGATCGGCAGCGTGGTCGCGTCCGCCACGGTGAGGAAGTGGTCGGCGAGCGCGTCCTGCGGCGGCCGGCTGTAGTAAGGGGTGACCACGAGCAGGCCGTGGGCTCCGGCCCGTTCGGCCTGCCGGGCCAGTTCAAGGGTGTGATGGGTGTCGAAGGTGCCCACGCCGGCGAGGATCCGAGCGCGGTCGCCCACCTCTTCCAGCACCGCTTCGAGGACAGCCAGCTTCTCCGCGTCCGTCGTGGTCGGGGACTCACCGGTGGTGCCGTTGATCACCAAGGCGTCGTTGCCCTGAACGTCGACCAGATGTGCGGCCAGCCGCTTCGCCTCCGACAGGTTCAGCGAACCATCGGAGTTGAACGGGGTGACCATGGCCGTCTGGAGGCGACCGAAAGGCAGCGCAGTCATGGGGGCAAGCCTAAAGGGTGGTGATCACGACCATGGGGTCGCCGTCTCGAACCACGTCGCCGACCCGAACCACGATCTCGCTCACAGTGCCCGCGACGTCGGCGAGAACGGGGATCTCCATCTTCATGGATTCCAGCACGACCACCGGGTCGGTGGCCTGCACCTGCTGCCCTGCCACAACCTCCACCGAAAGGACGTTGGCGACCAACTCCGCACTCACCACATGGCTCATGGGACGCAATGCTAGAGGTAAGCCTTCGCACAAGTCCGTTTCCACCCGCATCATCTGGACATGGCTTCGCTAGGCTGAGGCCGTGAATCCATCACCGAAGACCCCGGGTCGCGCTTCGACCCTTCCGGCCACGATCGCCTTTGCCGAAGCCTTCGCCCCGGAGTCGGACGCGGCCGAGTCCGCACGCGAGCGCGCGAAACAACTCGGCCTGGAGTGCATCAGTTCGGGAGCGGCGACCACGCTGACCTTCCTGGCGACTGCGGTCGGGGCGAAGACGGTGGTGGAGATCGGGACCGGGACCGGCGTATCGGCTCTGGCGCTGCTCGCCGGCATGGCCGCCGACGGCGTGCTGACGAGCATCGACGGCGAGGCGGAGCATCAACTGGCTGCCCGCGAGGTGCTCGCCGCAGGCGGGGTGGCCACGCGTCGCGTTCGCTTGATCGCGGGGCAACCGCTCAACGTGCTGCCGAAGCTGACCGACGGCGCCTACGACCTGGTGCTCATCGACGGTGATCCGCTGGAGTATGTCGAGTACGTCGCACAGGCGGAGAAGCTGCTGCGTTCGGGCGGACTTCTGGCACTCCATCACGCGTTGTGGCATGGCCTGGTCGCCGACGAGCGCAATGACGACGACGAGCCGCTGATCATCCGCGAAGCATTGGCCGCGGTGTCCACGAACGAGGCCTTCACACCAGCCCTGTTGCCGATCGGCGACGGCCTCCTGGTCGCGGTCAAACGCTGAAGCTCGGGTCACGCCGAGCGGTAACGCCCACCACAGGATTCCGGAACGGGACAAACCTGCCCGCAGCGGCGGCGTAACCCGGTTTGAAGCCGATACCGGCTCGCTGGCCACAGGAATGTCCCGCAGGCTGCCCTACCCACGCACAGACGACACAGCGGGCCGCCCGGCAGACTGCCGGACGGCCCGCTGCGAACCTTAGGTGCGGGTGATCACCAGTTGCCTGGCACGGCCATGTTCTTGGCCACCACGGTGATACCGCCTTCGACGTGGAAGCCGCGTGCGCGGTCGTGGTCTGGGTTCACACCGATCTCAACCCCGTCGGGCACGATCACGTTCTTATCGAGGATCGCCCTACGGATGACCGCGTTGCGCCCGATCCGGCAGCCGGAGTAGATCACCGACTCCTCGATCTTCGCCCACTTGTCGACCATGACGTTGGGCGAAAGCACCGAGCGATCCACGTCGCCTCCGGAAATGATGCAGCCCGACCCCACGATCGAATCCTCAGCGGTGCCACGCAGGGTGAACTTGGCGCCCGGCAGCTGCGCCTGCGACGTCCAGATCGGCCACTTGCGGTTGTACAGGTTGAACTCGGGCTCGACCGAGACCAGATCCATGTGCGCCGCGTGGTAGGCCTCAATGGTGCCCACGTCCCGCCAGTAGTTGCGGTCCTTCTCCGTGGAACCGGGAACGTTGTTGAGGGTGAAGTCGTAGACCTGTGCGCGTCCGGACGAGACGAAGGCCGGAATGATGTTTCCGCCCATGTCATGCCTGGAATCGGCGACCGCGGCGTCGTCGTTGAGCGCCTCCACGAAGGCCTTCCGGGTGAACACGTAGTTGCCCATGGACGCGAACGACTCGTCCGGCGAATCGGGCAGACCCGGCGGGTCGGCCGGCTTCTCCAAGAAGGCGTTGATCTTGCCGTCGGGGGCGGCGTCGATGATGCCGAAGGCACTGGCCTCGCGCCGCGGGACGCGGATGCCGGCCACGCTCGCGTCCATGCCTGAATCGATGTGGGCTTTCACCATGTCCTCGACGTTCATCCGGTAGATGTTGTCGGCGCCGAAGACCACCACGTAGTCGGGGTCCTCGTCGTTGATCAGGTTCATCGACTGGTAGATCGCGTCCGCGCTGCCCTGGTACCACTGCTTGCCGGTGCGCTGCTGCGCGGGGACGGACGTGACGTAGCTGCCCAGCAGCACCGACATCCGCCAGGTCACGGAGATGTGCCGGTCGAGCGAATGCGACTTGTACTGGGTCAGCACACAGACCTTGGTCAGGTCGGAGTTCACCAGGTTGGAGAGCACGAAGTCGATCAACCGGTAGGTGCCGCCGAAGGGAACGGCCGGCTTGGCCCGGTCGGCGGTCAGTGGCATCAGCCGCTTGCCCTCGCCGCCAGCGAGAACAATCGAAAGAACGTTTGGTCCACTAGTCATGGCACCGAACCTAGGACCTCCGCAGACCTACCACAAGAAAACAGCTCAAAACGCACGCGTGTTGCTCGATGAATCCTCCGAACGGATCATCCGTAACCCATTTCGGGGCCTCGCGTTGTGTGACACGATCGCGCTATGGCACTTCGAGTATCGATCCTTACCCGCGAGTTCCCGCCGCACATCTACGGCGGCGCGGGCGTCCACGTGGGGCAATTGGTGCCCCAACTGCGCAAGTTCACCGAGAGCGTCGAGGTGCAATGCCTGGGCGAACCCCGTGAGGGTGCGACCGCACATGCCGAGGACTTCCCACCGGGCGCCAATGCCGCGCTGCGGGTGCTCGGCGCGGACGTGTCGATGGCCAACGCGATCGGCGACGTGGACGTGATCCACTCCCACACCTGGTATGCCAACTTCGCCGGCCTGATCGGCTCGAAGTTCAGGGACGTCCCCCATGTGGTGACCTCGCACAGCCTCGAGCCGCACCGCCCGTGGAAGGCCGAGCAGCTCGGCGGCGGTTACCGGGTCTCATCCTGGGCGGAGAAGACCGCCTTCGAGGACGCAGCAGCGGTGATCGCGGTCAGCGCCGGCATGCGGGGTGACGTGCTCGCCTCCTACACCGATCTCGACCCGGACCGCGTCCATGTGGTCAAGAACGGCATCGACCCCGACGAGTTCAAGCCCGACCAGGGGACAGACGTGGTGGACGCGCTCGGCGTGGACCGGGACCGTCCGTTGGTGGTCTTCGTTGGCCGGATCACCCGGCAGAAGGGCCTGGTACACCTCGTCCGTGCCGCCAAGGCGTTCGACCCCGACACCCAGCTGCTGCTGCTGGCCGGAGCGCCGGACACCCCAGAGATCGCCGCCGAATTCGAGGGTGCTTTCGCTGAGCTCAGCAAGGCCCGGTCCGGCAACGTGAAATGGGTGCAGGAGATGCTGCCACGAGCCTCCGTCCGGCAGGTGCTCACCCACGCCACCGTGTTCGCCTGCCCGTCGATCTACGAGCCGCTGGGCATCGTCAACCTGGAAGCCATGGCCTGTGAGACGGCCGTGGTCGCGTCCGCGGTGGGCGGGATTCCCGAGGTGGTGGTGGACGGCAAGACCGGCACCCTCGTGGCCTACGACCCGAAGCAAGCGGGCGATGCCGAGTATGTGGCCAACTTCGAGGCCCAGTTCGCCGAGCAGGTCAACCGGATCACCCGTGACCCTGCGTTGGCGAGGAGGTATGGCGTGGCCGGGCGCCAGCGCTGCATCGACGAGTTCTCGTGGGAGAAGATCGCGCAGGAGACCGTAGCGGTCTACGAGCGGGCGATCGCCTATCACCAGTCGAAGTGACCTGGACTCCCGGGCGCGAACCCGGGAGGAGGCCAGAAATGCGAAGAGGCCCCGGGATCACCGGGGCCTCTTCGCAACTGGTCACGAGTCAGGCTACGACGACGCCCTCCAGGGCAGTCTTCAACTCAGCCGCTTCGGTGGCGTTCATCTCGATCACCAACCGACCGCCACCCTCGGCAGGGATGCGCATTGCGATCACACGACCCTCCTTGGCGACCTCGATCGGCCCGTCACCGGTCCGCGGTTTCATCGCTGCCATCACATACCTCAATTTCTGGCTATTCGGATCCAACTCCCTCATTATTCCATCCCCGGACGCCTGCTGCGGCACCGGCGCCCCGGAAGGGACGGTTCAGGCGGACGGAGTGTTCGAAGGCGCTTCGGACGCCGGGGGTGCTGGCGGATCTACGGGCACGGCCTGCGCGCGCTCAAGCTGGCCGGCGAGCCGTTCGAGCACCTCGTCCACCTGCTGCATCGAGTAGCCACGCGGCACCACGGCGAAGCGGAGGCCACGCAGGTCGGCGGCAGTGAGATCCCCCGTTGGAACGTGCGGTGTCGGGGTGTCGGTGACCGTGGCAGGGAGTTCGCCCAGCCGTCCACTGGCGGCCACCGCGGCTAGGCCGAGGATCGCCACCGCGATCAGCCAGATGAACAACTCCATGCCGGCCAGCCTACCCAGTGGTGTCCCTTGAGTGGCTCACCGGGTCAGCAACCCGGCTGAGGAACACACCATTGGTCAGGACATGTGCGCCGAAGACTCCGGACGCGCGTTCGGCCCGGGTCCGGTGACCAGCGCCACGGCTTCCTCCGGGTCGTCGGTCACCTGGGTCAGTTGCAGGTCGGTTGGGGCGATGTAGCCCGATTCCAGCACCTGGTCCTGCAGCCAGCCGAGCAGGGGCGTCCAGAAGCTGCTGCCGAAGAGCACGATCGGGAATGACGTGACCTTTCGGGTCTGGACCAGGGTGAGCGCCTCGAACACCTCGTCGAAGGTGCCGAAACCGCCGGGCATGACCACGAACCCCTGTGAATACTTCAGGAACATCACCTTGCGCGCGAAGAAGTACCGGAAGTTGATGCCCAGCGAGACGTACTTGTTCAGCGACTGCTCGAAGGGCAGTTCGATGCCCAAGCCGACGGAGACTCCCCCGGCCTCCAGAGCACCCTTGTTCGCCGCCTCCATGACGCCCGGACCGCCCCCCGTGATCGTGGCGTAGCCGGCCTCAGCGAGGCCGCGTCCAATCCTGGAGGCCGCGGTGTACATCGGGTCGCGCCTCGGGGTTCGGGCCGACCCGAACACGCCGATGCCCGGGCCCACCTCGGCGAGCGTGCCGAAACCCTCGACGAACTCGGCCTGGATACGCATCACCCGCCACGGATCGGCGTGCGCCCAGGCGCCGTCACCCTTGCTGGTAAGCAGGCGCTGGTCAGTGGTCGTCGGGAGGACCTGGTCGTGGCGCCGGATCACCGGACCCTGCGTGCGGATCTGCTTGCTCACACGATCAATCTAGTGGCGACCTCCGCTTCCGCCGACGGGCGAGCACCGCGCGAATCCTGGCGATGACCCGCTCCGGGTCGGCCATCAGCATTGCCCAGGTGATGTGCAGCACCGTCCAGTCCGCCTCGGTGAGGTCGTTGTTGCGATGTCGATCAGCCTCGAAAGCCGCGCGGCTGCTGTGGAACTCGTAGCCATCCACTTCGAGGGCCAGTTTCCGCTCACGGAACGCAACGTCGATCTCGTAGTTGGCGCCGCACGCGACCACCGCGTCGTTGGCCACCCAACCACGCATGTGGTGGCGGTCCAGAAGGTCGTGCAGGATCCGCTCCGCCCTGGAGAACGGCCGGGTCTTCGAGCGGTTCACGACCCGACGTCGGACACGGTTGCCGGCGCGTTTCGGGCTCGCGGCCAGTGCAGCTTCGAACTCTGCCGGCGGATAACCCTTGCGAAGCAGGAGGTCGATCCGGTCGCCGAGGTCCGTGGCGGCAGAGTCGACGGCAACCTGAGCGGCACAGAGCAGTGTCACCGGGCCACGGTGCCGGAGTTGCTGCGGTGCGACTCGTCTGCGGATGAAGCGGTACCCGTGCTTGGCTACGCGGGTTGTCGCCGTAATTGCCTCGATCGTCGCCACCTTTTCGTTCGGCCAAGCGGTCAGCTTCGCCGCGGCTGCGCCGACCACGATCGCGTCCGGAACTCTGGCGACGAGCGCCCGCAAGCGAGTGACCAGGTCGTCCGCCGCGTCGGGATGCACATAGACGCCGGGCAGGACTCGCACGATGCGGCCGGCCAGGCACCAGCGGCTCAGGCTCGACTTGCGAGCCCGGTGTTGGCTGGCGAGCAGGATGCCTTCATGGTCGGCGAGTAGTGCGGCTAGATCGATCACGCCCATACCTTCGGCAACTCGCCTCGAAATCTGTCACGCGATCTGCCCATCTGTGGACAACTTCGGCCCTGTGGAAAATCGTTCAGCTCGCCGGTTTGGGACAACTCCGCCGCCAGCGGCCGCGGATCGCCAGATCCGGGCGGATCAGCGCTAATAGCGGCAGATTTGTCCCGGAGTCGGCCAGTGGGCGGCACCGGTTGATGGGCCGAGCAGTCGGCGGATCAGCCCAGCCGCGGTAAGCCGGGCCACCTGATCACCGTCGGTGCCGGCGATCGCTGCGGCGCTTGCCGCGCTGGCTCAGAATCACGGCGGCGCGGCGGGCTCAGCCCAGCCAGCGCAGCAGTGCGTCCCTGCACGTGTAGAGGTCTGCCACCGGTGTGAACTCATCGTCGGCATGCGCCTTGCCCGGATCCGCCGGACCGAAGTTCACCGCAGGCACACCTAGCGCAGCGAAGCGGGCCACGTCGGTCCAGCCGTATTTGGCGGACGGTTCCCCGCCCACCGCGGCCAGAAACTCCTGCGCGATCGGACGGCCCAAGCCTGGCCGCGCACCCAGCGCGAAATCGATGAACTCGAGCCGGTAGCCCTCGAACAGGGCCAGACAGTGCTGCTTCGCGTCCGCCTCATCGCGGTCGGGAGCGAAGCGGAAGTTGACCGTGACTGAGGCCGCGTCCGGGATCACATTGCCGGCGATCCCGCCACTCACGGCCACCGCGTTCAGCCCCTCCCGATAGGTGAGTCCGTCCACCACCACCTGCCGGGGCTGGTACCCCGCCAACCGGCGCAGCGGCTCGGCCAGTTCGTGAATGGCGTTGTGCCCAAGCCATGCCCGAGCCGAATGCGCGGCCGTCCCTGCAGTCCGCAGAACGAATCGAAGGGTGCCCTGGCAGCCACCCTCGATCCTCGCCGAAGTGGGCTCCATCAGCACCGCGAAGTCGGCGGCCAGCCATTCGGGATGCTCTCGTGCGACCCGGGTGAGCGAGTTGTCCTCGGCGGCCACCTCTTCATGGTCGTAGAAGATCCAGGTGATGTCGCGCGACGGTGCCGCCAGCGCAGCGGCGCAGGCAAGCGCGACGGCCACGCCGCCCTTCATGTCGCAGGTGCCGCGGCCGTAGACCCGGTCACCGACCACCGTCGAAGGGAGATTCCCAGCCACCGGCACGGTGTCCAGGTGCCCAGCGATGACCACCCGCTCGGCGCGGCCGAGGTCGGTGCGCGCGACGACGGTGTCGCCGTCGCGGACGACCGCAAGGTGCGGCTGCCCCCGCAGCGCGGCCTCGACCAGGTCAGCCAGCGGACCCTCGTTGCCGCTGACGGACTCGACATCCACCAACTGCCGCAGCAGCGTCACGAGGTCTGTGGTCAGATCCAAGGTCATGGCCCTAGAGCCTAAGCCCGCAGCCACACCAGCGTCGCGAACCAGCCGGCGCCGGACTGCGGAAGGGCCGCTAGTGGTTGGCCGCGTCCGGTTGCATCACCCTGCGTCCGGACCGCAATTTCACCCCGGTAGGCTTGCGCGCATGACCCGACCCGCGCACGGCTGGGGCCTGGCCAGCGTCCACGCCTCCGGCCAGGTACTCGACACCTGGTTCCCGAATCCAACCCTGGGTGCCTCGACCACCACTGAACCGCCGAAGCAGCTGGTGGCTGCGGCGCTCGTCGATGACGAGGTGCGCGGCGTCCGCCTCGATCCGGTGCTCATCGAGATCGACCTGGACGCACCGCCGGCCGGTGTCAGCGACGCTTACCTGCGGCTGCACCTGCTCAGCGCGCGGATCTGTGCACCACGCACGATCAACCTGACTGGCGTCTTCGCAGTGCTGCCCAACGTCGTCTGGACCAACTACGGTCCGTGCGCGGTGGAGGGATTCGAGGACGTCCGGCTCGGCCTGATGGGCAGCCGCGGACGGGTGAGCGTTTTCGGCGTGGACAAATTCCCCCGCATGACCGATTACGTCGTTCCGAGTGGCGTGCGCATCGCGGACGCAGATCGCGTCCGGCTGGGTGCGCATCTGGCATCCGGCACTACCGTGATGCACGAGGGCTTCGTGAATTTCAACGCCGGGACACTGGGTTCGTCCATGGTGGAGGGCCGGATCTCGGCCGGAGTGGTCGTGGGCGACGGCTCCGACATCGGCGGCGGCGCGTCCATCATGGGCACCCTGTCTGGAGGTGGCCAGGAGCAGATCACGATCGGTGAACGCTGCCTCCTGGGTGCCGAGTCCGGCGTCGGGATCTCGCTCGGCGACGATTGCGTGGTCGAAGCGGGCCTGTACGTCACGGCCGGCACGAAGGTGACCTTGTCCAGCGGCGCGGTGGTGAAGGCGGCTCAACTGAGCGGTCAGAACGGCCTGCAGTTCTGGCGGAACTCGGTCAGCGGTACGGTCGAGGCGCGCACGCGGGCTGGCACCGGAGTCGAGTTGAACTCGGTCCTGCACACCAATTGAGGAACCGATGAAGGGACTGCGGTCGAGCCTTTTTGCGGTTCTGGGCGCGGTCGTCGTGCTGGCGATCATCGCGGGCGGGGTCGTGCTCTGGTCGACCTACAACAAGGCTCCGCTTCCGATCGATGACCGCTGCGTGGCTATCGCCGGCGGCAACACCGCGACCATCGACCCTGCTCAGGCGCACTACGCGTCGATCATCGCGGGCATGACGATCAAGCGCGACCTGGCGCCGCGAGCCGCGTCCATCGCGTTGGCGACCGCATACCAGGAGTCGGGGATTCGCAATCTCGATTACGGGCATGCCGACTCGATTGGGCTGTTCCAGCAACGCCCATCGAAGGGCTGGGGCACGATCGAAGAAATCATGGACCCCTGGTACTCGGCCCGCGAGTTCTACCGGGCGATGGAGCGCATCGACGATTGGGAAAACAAGGACATCAACGACGTCGCGCAGGCCGTGCAGCGCAGCGCCTACCCCGACGCGTACCGCCGCCACGAAACCAACGCACGTACGCTGGCGAGCTCCCTTACCGGGGAGACTCCGGCGTCCTTCCGATGCCAGGTCGCTGCGCCGAATACTGCCGATCCCGACGGGATGGGCCGACTGCTCACCAAGACACTCGGCGCCGACAATGTCAGCATCAAGGCTGTCGGCGGCGAGTTGACCGTGACGGCTGCGAACGCCACTCATGCTTGGGCAGTAGCCAACATCGCGGTGGCGAACACCGCCGAGTTCGGGCTGGCGGCCGTGCAGCTGGGTGAGTATTCCTGGACCCATTCCAGCCGGACCCTGGCCGAGTGGGTGGGAACCGGGCCCAAGTCCGATACCGAGGTGAAGCTGCAGTTCGCCGTGCCGACGCCGCGCTGAGCGGGACGAAGTCGGCCACACTCTCGGCTAGCCCGAGAACCTCTGAGCGGCCGCCGGGAGTGCTCCCGGGTTTCGGGACAAAGCTGGCGCCAGTTGCTCAGATCGGGCCGCTAACGCCCGGCTTCGCCGACTCGGGGCAGGTTTGTCCCGAAAGTTCTAGGCGCGGAGCGGGACGTAGCCTGCATCCGCGACCGTCCGGGCGCCGGCTTCGCTGGTCAGCCACTCAAGCACCCTGCGGGCAGGGCTGCCGGCGGGCTCATCAGCACGGACCACAGCGAAGAAGTCGTTGGCGTAGGGGTAGCTGCCATCGGCGATCGTTTCCTTGGTCGGCTGCACCCCGCCGACGCCCAGCATCTTGATGCCGTCGACCGCATACATGTTCGCGAGGTAGTAGTACACGCTGTAGCCGAGCGCATTCCCGGTGTTGGCGTAGCTGGCCACACCGTCGATGATCTCGCCCATCTCCGCGGTGATCCGATCAGTCGGCGCCTTCGTGAGCTTCGCCTGACCCACGACATACTTGCGCAGCAGGGCCTGCGAACCGGACTCCTCCGCGCGCTGGTAACCGACGATCTTCGCGTTCGCACCGCCCACCTGCTGCCAGTTACTGATCTTGCCCGTGTAGATATCGCGGTACTGCTTGGTGGTCAGCGATTCGACCGGGTTGCTGGAGTTGGTGAAGAAGACCAGAGCATCGCGTCCGATCGGATGGGCTTCGAGCTTGACCCCGGACGATTCGACCTCGGCCTTGACCGCCTCGTCGGCTTCGTAGACCACTAGCAGATCCACCGCACCGGCGACGAGGTTGCGCCAGGCTGCGGGCGTCCCGTTGGTGTTCACGGCGTTGTCAGCATCGGTTTCGGAGACACCGGTCAGCCGCTGGATGGCCAGCGAGATCAAGGGGATGTTCGCCGTCGAGCCGTCGATCGTGGGCATGTCCGCGAGGGTGAACGAGAAGTCCGACTCCGCGCTGGCGCTCTCGGTACTCGCGCTCGGTGTGGTCGACCCGGACGGGACCATCGGCGAAGTCACCGAGGCGGACGGGGTCGGCCCGGAAGCCACGCACCCGGACAGGACGACCGCCAACGCGGTGGCCGCGAACAGGAAATGACGCATTCTCAATCCTCCAATTGGGTGAAACGGCTCTCCCGATAGCGCCAGGCCCCGGTCGCGTCCACTAAGCCCTGATACCGGCCGGCGACCGCCCAGTAATACTCCGGAACGCTGCCGGAAGCCGCCGCCAGAGCTCTAACGCTGCGGAACGTGGTTCGGTTGCCCCGGGTGTCGAAAACGTCCGGGGGCAGGGTGACCACGGACGGCGCGCACATCACCCAGGCGGTACCGATCAGATCGCAGAAACTCCAACCTGCGGACGTGACGCTGCGCCCGTCGGCCAGGAAGTGGAGCCTGGTCAGGTTCCGTTGGAGATCGTCGTCGGTATTCGGGTCGGTAACCGAGTCGCTCACAATGTCCCGGCTGATCGCCTTGGTGAGTCCGGCCGGCAGATCGGTGCGAGTCAGCTCGGGCAGCAGCACCAGCTTGCCGAGCCCGTCCGCCGACACCGTAGTGCAGGCGCCGGCAAGGTTGCAGTAGATCGGGGACGGGCTGACCGGCAGGATCACGTTCGCGTCCGGTCCGAGCAGCCCCTCCTGCTCTCCGCGAAACACGTGGTAGCCGAGCAGCGCATCGTTGGCGTCCGTTTCAACCGTGATGCTGGTCCAGGGCCCGCTCACGGGGTTGAAGTCCGCATCGATCAGGGTCTCGGACGTGCCGTCGCCGATGATCGCGCGCCCGGCCACGAACGGGTTGGCGTCGGCGAACCGCGGCTCCACGAGCCACTGCCCGGCAAGGCTGACGTACCCGAAGGTCGAAGTGGACTGGTAGTCCGGACGCTTCGCTGCAGCCGGCAGCCCCGGCGCGCCCGGCTCCAGCGCGGAGTACCACAGCCAGCCCGGATGCGGCGTCCGTGCGCCACTGCTCAGGTCGAGGAAGTACTCTCCCTCGGGGTCGGAGACGTTGACGATCTCGCCCTGCACCACCTCGATGTGCCGATCCTTGGCCAGCGGCACGACGATCCGGCCAGTCGAGAGCTGCAGTACCCCGGAGTTGTATTCACCGGTCTCTCCGGAGATCACATCGGTGAAGACGACGTGATCGGAACCGGCGCAGCCTGCGTCCGCTGCCGGCGTCCGCAGCATCAGTTTGCCGGTGAGGTCGAGCACTTCGGCGCGATGATCGCCGCGTTCCCCGATGACGAAGGCAGCGCGCCCGTGGGCGTCCGGGCAGTACTGGTAGTTGTCGAAGCGCGGCTTCACGACGAGCTGGCCGTTCACGTCGACGAAGCCGTAACGCTCGTACGCCTGGCTGCCGTAGTCGGTGACCACCCGGAGTTCGATGGTGGGCCAGAGCATCGGGTCGCCGTCCGCGGCCGGCATGGCTGAGGAACCGCGGTATTCGCCGGGGATGGTGGACGATGCCGGCGCGGACGGTTCGGCGGACGTCCCGCCCGTTGCGCTCGGAGCAATCGAAGTTGCGGTCGGTGGGCTGGTGATGGCCGGACCGGTAGCAACGCAGCCGGCCAGAGTCAGCAGCGTTATCATCACGGACACCCTTCGCACAGGGTCATCATGGGCCTCAACCGGCCGGACGGAAGTGGTCCGCGCCGAATCTGATGAGTTTCTCAGGAAGCGGTCGGCGAAGGGCTTGGCCTCGAAAGACCCGACCAGCGGACGGAATTAGCCGGCCGCGGCCAACAATCGCTTGGCCGCTGCGGCAACACGTTCGTCCGTAGCGGTGAGCGCCACCCGGACGAACTCGCGTCCGGCGTCGCCGTAGAAGTCTCCGGGTGCGACCAGGATGCCGAGGCCGGCCAGGTGTTCCACGCTGGCCCGGCAATCCTCGTCGCGGGTGCACCAGAGGTAGAGCGAGCCCTCGGAATGCTCCACCCGGTAGCCGGCTGCCGCCAGCGCCGGACGCAGTCGGGCCCGGCGACGCTGGTAGCGCGCGCGCTGCTCCTCGACGTGGGCGTGGTCACCCAGCAGACTGACCATCGCGGCCTGGACGGGCGTGGGCACCATCAGTCCGGCGTGCTTACGCACCTCGCGCAACTCGCTGACCAGGATGGGGTCGCCGGCGAGGAAACCCGCGCGGTAACCCGCCGCGTTCGAACGCTTCGAGAGCGAATGCACAGCAATCAGGTTCGCCAGCGAGCCGCCATTGATCTCTGGATGCAGCACCGATATCGGCTCGGCGTCCCAGCCGAACTCGGCGTAGCACTCATCCGACGCAAGCACCGCACCGACGCCGCGCGCCGCGGCCACCCACTCTCGAAGGCGCTGCGGGGTGAGGATCTGGCCGTGGGGATTGGCCGGGGAGTTGATCCAGATCAGGCTCGGCTTGAGTGCGGCGACCTCGGCCGGGTCGTCGCAGGCCACGACCTTGGCACCGGCGATGCGTCCGCCGACATCGTAGGTGGGGTACGCGGTGGTCGGGATGACCACCGTCCGACCAGCGCCGACGCCCAGCAGCGTGGGTAGGAGCGCGACCAACTCCTTTGTGCCGACCACAGGCAGGACGCCGTCGTCGACCAGCCCCCGCGCGCTCCAGCGTCCGGCCAGGTAGTCGATGATGGCCCGGCGCAGCGCGGGGGTGCCCCACGTGGTCGGGTAGCCCGGCGCGTCCGCCGTGTCGGCGAGCACGCGTTGGGCGATTTCCGGCGTCGGGTCGACCGGCGTGCCGACCGAGAGGTCGACGATGCCGTCCGGGTGCGCGGCCGCTCGGGCCCGGGCCGCGTCCAGCGAATCCCAGGGGAAGTCGGGCAGCCGCCCGGCCAGCCTGCTCACACTGCCTGCGGGGGCAGAGCGGCGACGGTGGGATGGTCGGCGTCAATCGGACCCAGCTTGGCCGCGCCGCCGGGCGAACCGATCTCGTCGAAGAAGTGCACGTTGATGTCGTAGTACTCGGCCTGATCGGACGGGACGTCGTCCTCGTAGAAGATCGCCTCAGTCGGGCAGACCGGCTCGCAGGCACCGCAGTCGACGCACTCGTCGGGGTGAATGTAGAGCATGCGGTTGCCCTCGTAGATACAGTCGACCGGACACTCCTCGACGCACGCGAGATCCTTCACATCGACACATGGAAGAGTGATCACGTACGTCATGAAACCGGCTCCTAGCTAGACAGTTGGCCTACTCGGAGCACTCTACAACCGACATGATGAGATGAGGCGGAGTGGGCGGCGCGCTTCCAGAACCCGGTCGTCGGGTGAGCGTGCGGCGGGTGCGTCCGGACGGGTACTTCAGCGACCTGATCGGGTTCGTGGTGGCAGCCAGCGCTGCTGAGCTGCGATTGCAGGATCGGCGTGGCGAAACCCATCAGGTGCCCTGGGCGCAGGTGCACGCGTGGCGTCCGGTCGGTGTGGCCAGAGGTCGCGACCCGATGCGGACGCCGCTGGCCGAACTCGATCGGCAGGCCCGGCTCGCCGGATTGTCCGGACGCTACTACGTCGCCCGGCTGAGCGATCTGCTTGACTCCCGGGAACCCATGCCGGGCAGTCCGCCGAGTGCACCGCCACCATCTCCGGCTGAGCATGTCGGCGAATGGGTGGTGGCAGCACCGACTGCCGACCTGATCGCGCTCGCGTGGTGGGCCGCGCATCGTGACGCTCGCTCATTGCTGCTGGTTGCGGGCGATCCAGCTGACCATGAGCGGCTACTGAGCCTGGGCATGGTGGCGCGACTGGACTGACCTTTCGGGACAAATCTGCCCCGAGCCAGCGGGTCTGGGCCGCGAAACGTGATCCGGACGCCGCGGGTGTCAGCTTTGTCCCGCAATGGTGGGACGTCGGCGCTGAGCAGGGTCTCGACAGAGTTGGACCAGCCGGGCCGGCGCGGCGGGCTCAGTCCTTCTTGGCCGGGTCCTTGCCGCAGACCACTGGGGTGAGGGAGTTGTAGCTCCACTTGAATGGCTCCTTCTTCAAGAGCTTCTCGCCCTCGTAGAAGAGCCGGTAGAACTTCACGTCGAAGCCGCTCATCGCGCTCTGCGCGATGCAGCCATCGGAGTCGTCGTAGACGGTCTTGCCGGGCGCGCGGTAGTTCGAACGCACCGGCGTGGTCGACTTGATCGTGTACCGCTTGGTCGACCAAACCTTGACCGTGACCGAGCCCTGACTACCGGTCTTGCCGGTGATCGAAGCCTGCAGCAGCACACCGTAAGGGGAATCGTTCTTGAACTTCATGTCGACGCTCTCCCAGTCCAGCGTGGCCTCGCGGCCGACCGGGTAGCGGTTGAAGTACAGCGAGTGCGGCTTGTGGTAGATGTCCTTCAGCCCGGCGAAATAGATCGCGTTGAAGGTGGTCGTGGTGGCCTGCGAGATGCCGCCGCCCAGGCGCTCGACGATCTTGCCGCCGTCAATTGCGCCACCGGCCATCCACCCTGCGGCGGTGGTCCGCTTGCCCAGGGTCTGGTTCATGCTGAAGGTCTCACCCGGCAGCAGGAACGTGCCGTTGATCAGCTTGGCCGCCTTGCCGATGTTGTTGTAGCGGTAAGCCGTGCCAGGGAAGTAGGTGGTGAACTTGCCGATCACCTTCTTGACCCCGAGCTGCTCCACATCGGCCGTGGTTACCGCCGCAGGTTGCGCGCTGACCTCAACGGACGCGCTGCGCCCGGACGCCTGGGAGAGCACCGGCACCAGAGCTGCACCCAACTGCTCGGGATCAACTCCGACACCGTCGACGGACGGGACGACCTTCGGCTTGCCCTTGCTGATCGTGTAGCCGGCGTTCTTCGGCTGCTTCAAGCCGAGCCCGGACAGCTGCTTGGCGACCTGGCTGGCAAGGGTTTTCGAGTCGAAGGAAGGCACCAGTGATCCGTCCTTGGGCTCGAACTTGAGGCTGGCTGCGATCGCGGCCGGCTGGAGGTTCAGCTTGCCCTTGTCCGCAACGCTGACAGTCACCGCCTCACCTATCGCGCTCTTCGCCAAGCCGTCAGCGACATCCTGAGCCTCGGTGGTGGTGACGGCAGGTTCCGCGGTGGCCAACGGCGCGGTCACCGGCTCAGCCTTGAGGTAGGCGGCCTGGATCGCAGCCCTGGTGGCGGCCCGATCCACGGCCACGCCGGCCTTGGCATCGCTGACCACCGGTTTGAGTCCGGAATAGGCGACGCCGGCGTTCACCGGTTCGACATCCACCTTCGCGGCGAGCGCGTCCACGGCTGCGTTCAGCTTGGCCTGGTCGACCTTGAGCACCGCAGCCTGCTCGGCGCCACCGAACAAGACGGTCAACAGGTGCACCGGGTTCCACGAGGAGCCGCCGCCGGCCTGCGCCACCGAGGCTTCGTAGTCCACGGCGAGCCCGGCCTCGGCAGGCTTCAGCGACATCGATTCGTCGCCGGCCTTCACTGAAATCGGCGCAGCGGACGCGGCGGCCAGCTCCTTCTCCAGCTTCGCGACAGCCTGCGCGGAGTTGAGCCCGCCGAGTTGGACGCCGTTCACCGATGACTTGACCGGAAGGTTCTCACCGGCAAGGAAGTGTCCGGCCACGTAACCGCCACCGAGCAGCGCGATCAGGCCGGCGCCTACGCCGATACCGATCTTTGCGGTTGTGGACAGCCCCTTGGATGGTGGCAACTGGAATTCCTCTCGGTTCGGGCACCCCCAATGTTACGTGTACGAAGTAAGCGGCTCGGGATCGGCTGACCGGGCAGAAGGCGTCCCCAACTGCGCGACCACGATCCCGATGATCATCAGGGCCGCACCGGCGTAGCCGCGCAGCCCCATGAACTCGCTCAGCAGCAGCGCCCCACCCAGCGCGCCGAACACCGATTCGGTGGCCATGATCAGGGAGGCATGGGTGGCCAGGGCGTGCCGCTGACCGACCACCTGCAGGGTGTAGGCGATGCCCACCGACACGAGCCCGCCATAGAGCAGCGGGATCGCCGCCTCGACGAGCCCACCGAAGGGTGCCGACTCGGCAAGGAGCGCGACGACCGAACTAACCACAGCGCAAGTGAGGAATTGCACCAGCGCGAACCGCAGCGCCGACAATCGTCCCGCGAAGTGCTCGATCACGAGGATCTGGAGCGCCCAGAACACGGTGGAGAGGATCAGCAGCCACTCGCCGCGTCCGATGGTCAGCTCGTCGTTGACGCTGATCAGGTACAGCCCCACCAGCGAAGCCACGACGCCGAGCACGGTGGCGAGGTTGCTGCGATGCCCACGGAAGGCGGCGATCACCGGCACGAACACCATGTACAGCCCGGTGATGAACGCCGCGTTCCCCGCCGGGGTGTCGGACATCGCCACCTGCTGCAGGTTCACCGCGATCGTCATCAGCACGCCGGACGCGATGCCGGGCAGCACCACTGCGCGGGTGGCCGCCTTCCGTTTGGCCCTCGGCACACCGCGGACGCGATCGCGCACCCAGATGATCGGCAGCAGCACCAGCGCACCCAGCGCGAAGCGGACTGCGGTGAAGCTGAACGGCCCGACGTGCGCCGCGCCGACCCGCTGGGCAACGAAGGCGAACCCCCACAGCGCGGACGCCAACAGCAGCAGCCCGTTGGCGGTGAGCCGTTGTCTCGGGCTGCTGCTGAGTTGTCCGGGTTGAGGCAGCGGTCAGCCCAGCCGGGAGAGGGCGGTGCGGGCGCGCTCGGCGACGTTCGCGGCAGTGAAGCCGTACTTTGCGAACAGCACACCGGCGGCTGCCGACTCACCGAAATGGTCGATGGCGACGATCTCGCCGGCATCACCGACGTACTCGCGCCAGCCCATCGGGGAGCCCGCTTCGACGGAGACCTTGGCCACCCCGACGGGCAGTACGGACGCCCTGTACTCGGCAGACTGGGCGCTGAACCACTCCTGGCAGGGCATCGAGACGACGCGCGTGCCGACACCCTCGGCCTGCAGCAGGTCACGGGCGGCCAGGGCCACCTCGACCTCGGAACCGGTGGCGATCAGGACGACCTTCAGTTCGCCGTCGGCGTCGACCAGGGTGTAGGCGCCCTTCGTCAGTTCGGACGCAGCCGCAACCCCGGGCTGGTCGCGGTCGACCACCAGCAGATCCTGGCGGGAAAGGATGATCGCGCTCGGCCGGCCCGAATTGGCCAGCGCAGCGGCCCAGGCCTGGGCGGTCTCGTTGGCATCGGCCGGACGGATCACGTCCAGCCCCGGGATCGCCCGCAGCGAGGCGAGATGCTCGATCGGCTGGTGGGTGGGGCCGTCCTCGCCGACGCCGACCGAGTCGTGCGACCAGACGAAGATCGAAGGCACCTTCTGCAGCGCGGCCAGCCGGACCGCCCCACGCATGTAGTCGGCGAAGACCAGGAAGGTGCCGCCGTAGCAGCGGGTCAGGCCGGACTGGGTGATCGCGTTCACGATGTTGCCCATGGCGTGCTCACGGATGCCGAAGTGCAGCGTCCGGCCGGTGTAGTCGCCCTTGAAGTCGTGCGAGGACTGCTCCGGCGGCAGGAAGGACAGCTGGCCCTTCATCGTGGTGTTGTTGGAACCGGCGAGGTCGGCCGAGCCGCCCCACAGCTCCGGCACCACATCGGCCAGCGCGGTCAGCACCTCACCGGACGCGGCGCGGGTCGACTTTTTGCCCGGCGCGAACACTGGCAGCGCACCCTGCACGTCCGGCAGGCCACGTACCACCAGCCGGTCGAACAGGTCCGCCTGCGCCGGCGCAGCCGCGCGCCAGGCTTCGAACTTGGGCGTCCACTCGGCCTTCGCCGCAGCGGCCCGATCGGCAGCCTGCTTCCGGGTGTAGGCCAGTACCTCGGCCTCGACTGCGAAGTTCGCGGCCGGGTCGAAGCCGAGCTGGGTCTTCAGCGCGGCCACCTCGTCAGCACCCAGCTTGGCGCCGTGGACGGAGTGGTGGCCGGCCTTGGTCGGCAACGGCCAGCCGATCACCGTGGTCAACTTGATGAACGACGGCTTGTCGGTGACCGCCTTGGCGGCCTCGATCGCGTCGTGGAGGGCCTGCACGTTTTCGGTGTAGCTGGTGCCACCACCGGTCCAGTCCACGTGTTGGGTGTGCCAGCCGTAGGCGGCGTATCGCGCCGAAACGTCCTCGGTGAACGCGATCTGGGTCTCGCCCTCGATCGAGATCCGGTTGTCGTCGTAGAACAGGATCAGGTTGCCCAGCTTCTGCGCGCCGGCCAGCGACGACGCCTCGCCGGAGACGCCCTCCTGCATGCAGCCGTCACCGGCGATGCAGTAGATCGTCCGATCGAAGATCGAGGACTCCCCCAGCGGGGTGGCCGGATCGAGCAGCGCCCGTTCGCGGCGAGCGGCCATCGCGAAGCCCACCGCGTCCGCCACGCCCGCGCCGAGCGGGCCGGTGGTGCACTCGACGCCGGCGGTGTGCCCGAACTCCGGGTGGCCGGGCGTGAGGGAGCCCTCGGTGCGCAGCGCGGCGAGGTCGTCCACCTCAACGCCGTAGCCAGCCAGGAACAACTGGCAGTACTGCGTCAACGACGAGTGGCCGATGCTCAGCACGAAGCGGTCCCGTCCCACCCACTTCGGATCAGCCGGATCGTGTCGCATCACCTTCTGATAGAGCAGATAGGCCAGCGGTGCCATCGAGATCGCCGTGCCCGGGTGACCGTTGCCCACCTTCTCCACAGCGTCGGCGGCGAGGATTCGCGCGGTGTCGACCGCGCGCTCGTCCAACTCGGTCCAGGTGAACTCGGTCATCATCGGCCTTTCGGTTGCTTTGAAACGTAACAATACTGACTGCGCGCTTGCAGGTTCCAGCTTTTCACACCACTCGGGTTCGGCCGATCGGGGCCCATTTGTTGCATCGCTAAGGCAACTACAGATTCCCGAATCACTTCGTAAGCAAATACCCTGGCCGGTATGGTGGTAGGTAGTCCTACTTACAGGAGTTCAACGATGAAACGCCTGGTCATCCTCGGTGGCGGCACAGCCGGCACGATGATCGCCAACAAGCTGCGAGCCGCCCTCGGCAAGCACGAACTGCACATAACGGTGGTGGATCGCGACGATGCCCACCACTACCAGCCCGGATACCTGTTCATGCCTTTTGGCATCTACAACACGTCCGACATCGTCCGCTCGCGGCACAAGTTCATCTCGGACGGGGTCGACCTCGTACTTACCGAGATCGATCGCGTCGACCCCGCCTACCGGGTGGTTCACCTCGCGGACGGACGGACGCTGAGCTACGACGTGCTGGTGATCGCCACCGGCGTCACCCCGCGTCCGGACGCCACCCCGGGCATGCAGGGCAAGCTGTGGGGCGAGAAGGTGCATGAGTTCTACAGCCTGCCCGGCGCCCAGGCGCTGACCGACGCAATGCGCCGGTTCCGCGGCGGACGGCTGGTGGTGCACATCACCGAGATGCCGATCAAGTGCCCCGTGGCGCCGATGGAGTTCACCTTCCTGGCCGACGACTGGCTGCGCAAGCACGGCATTCGCGAGCGCACCGAGGTTGTCTATGTGACGCCGCTGGACGGCGCGTTCACCAAGCCGGTGGCCTCCCGCGAACTCGCCACAGCGCTGACCGACCGGCAGATCACGCTGGAGACCGACTTCGCGGTCGAATCGATCGACAACGACGCGGCCGAACTGGTTTCGTTCGACGGCCGCCGGATCGGCTTCGACCTGCTGGTCACCGTGCCGCTGAACATGGGCGCGGACTACATCGCCCGCTCCGAACTCGGCGACGAGCTGAACCTGGTGCCGTGCGACCAACACACCATGGTGAGCCTGGCGCACCCGGAGATCTACGTGCTCGGCGATGCCGGCACGCTGCAGACCTCGAAGGCCGGATCGGTCGCGCACTTCGCAGTGGACGTGTTCGTGCACAACTTCCTGGCCGAATATCGCGGCGAACCGGCCACCCACGGCTTCGACGGTCACGCGAACTGCTTCATCGAATCAGGTAACCGCAAGGGCATGTTGCTCGACTTCAACTACACCACCGAGCCGTTCACGGGAAACTTCCCGCTGCCGGTGGTTGGCCCGTTCAAGCTGCTCAAGGAAACCCATCTCAACCACCTCGGCAAGCTGGCGTTCCGCTGGATCTACTGGAACATGCTGCTGCCCGGACGGCCGATCCCGATGATCCCGACGAACATGAGCCTTGCCGGCAAGCGGGTGGAGAAAGAGGTCAGCGCCGAAGCCACGGGGCTGCCGTCCATCGGGGCGCCGTCCAGCCCGCCGCCACCGCGTCCTGCGGCTCCGGCTGCGAAGCCAAAGCTTGAGGGACGCAGCGCGCCAGCGCGCCCCAAAGCCGCCCCACTGGCCAAGCCGAAGGGCGCCGCGACCCCGTCCCAGGCAAAGCCGAAGCCAGCACCCAGCGGCGGCTACGTTGACCGCCCGGGGGTGGACTCGACCGCTGACCCGGCCACCGTCCTGCCCAACCCGATCATCCCGAAGTTCTGAGGAGCGAGATGCCAACCACCCTGATCGCCGGTCGTCCGATCGACGTCAACGACGAGGGTTTCCTGGTCGCCTACGACCAGTGGGACGAGAAGCTTGGCGGTGAACTCGCCCGGCTGATCGGCCTGGAGTTGACCGATGCGCACTGGGCAGTGATCCGGTTCCTGCGGGCCGACTACTCGCTGCGCAGCGAGACCGCGACGCTGCGGCGCGCCAGCACGGTAGGGGGCTTCCCGATCAAGGAACTGTTCGAACTCTTCCCGGGCAAGCCTGCCAAGAAGATGTCCTATATCTCCGGGCTGCCCAAGCCCAAGGGCTGCGTGTGAGCGCGGAAGGAGCCGTACCAATGACCGACGCACCAATCGTCCCCGACTTCAGCGGACCGGACTGCCCCGCCCCGAACGCCGCACCGGCGCAGCGGAAGCTGGTGATCATCTGCTCGAAGGGCAACCTGGACATGGCCTACCCGGGGCTGATTCTCGGCTCGGCCGCGCTGGGTGAGGGCATCGAGACCCACCTGTTCTTCACCTTCTGGGGTTTCGACATGATCACCAAGGGACGCATGGACGACCTGAAGTTCACGATGCTCGGCAACACTGCCATGCACCTGACTCAGGCGCCGGGCATGCCGATCCCGGCGATGCTCGGCACCCTGCCCGGCATGACCAAGATGGCCACCAAGATGATGCAGAAGCAGATCGCCGACCTGGAGATTCCGACGGTCCCAGAGATGCTGGAACAGATCCACGAGATGGGCGGCCACATGTGGGCCTGCCGGATGTCGTTCGACATGATGCGGCTCAACGAGGCCGACCTCTACGAAGGTGTGGAGGCCGTGATCAGCGCGACCGACTTCATGGAGTTGTCGGAGGGCGCGCAGATCATCTTCATCTGAGGTCTTGGCCTCGACGTGCTGACCAGCCGGTTGGTCAGCATGTCGAGAAGCTCAAGCGAACTGCGCGCCCGCCTGCTCGGTCACCGCAGCCACGAGTTCCTTGATCCGCTCGGCGTCCTCAGCGCGGGCGACCAGGGTGGCATGCGGCGTCCGCACCACGACGAGGCCGCTCACGCCGAGCAGGCCGATCACCGAGCCCTCGTCAGCGTTGACGATCACGTTGTCGTTGGCGCCAAGAGCGACGCTGAGACCGGAAATGGCGTTGCCGGACGCGTCCGTGGCCAGGATCTCGGCCAGGCTGGCGTAGCCACCGACATCGCGCCAACTGATCGGCAGCGCGACCGCCACGACATGCGCGCTCCCCTTTCCTCCGGAAACCGGTTCCATCACGCCGTAATCGATCGAGGTCTTCGCAAGTCCAGGGAAGATCTCCGCCAGCCGGTCAGGATGCTCGGCCAACTCGAGGACCGAGGCGTGCGTGGCCGGCAGTAGTTGCCGCAACTGGTCGAGCAGGGTGGTCGCCCGCCAGACGAACATGCCGGCGTTCCACCAGTACTCACCTGACGCCAGATAGGTCTCGGCCAACTCGATCGGCGGCTTCTCGACGAACCGCAGCACGCGATGCGCGCCCGGGAAACCGTCGATCGCCTCGCCCCTTTGCAGGTAGCCGTAGCCGGTGTGCGGGCTGGTCGGCACCACCCCGAGCGTGACCAGCGCGGAGGCGTCCGATTCGGCGAGGGCAAACGCGGTCTCCAGACACTCCGCAAAAACCTTGGGCGGCTCGATCACCTGGTCGGCGGTCACCTGGGCGATGACGGCCTCGGGATCCTGCCGGGCCAGCACGGCTGCGGGCCAGGCGACCGCGTTCAGCGAGTCGCGTCCGATCGGCTCGCCGAGGATGTTGCCTGCCGGCACCTCGGGCAGGTCGGCGGCCACGACGTCCGCGTAAGCCGCCCCCGTGACCACCCACACCTGCTCGGCGGGCACGGACGCCAGCGCCCGCTCGAACGCCAGCCGCAGCAGGCTCTTGCCCTGAACCAGCGGGAGCAACTGCTTCGGCGTGCCTTGCCGCGAAAGCGGCCAGAGTCGGGTGCCGGATCCCCCAGCCATGATCACCACGTAGCGCATGGCTGGAGCTTACGGCCTCGGTCCGCTGGCACAGACCAGGATTGTGGGACAGAGCTGGCGCCAGCGGCCGGCCAACGTCGGTCGGGGCAGCCGCGGCACGACTGGCGGCGGTTTTGTCCCGAAATGGTCGGGCTGGTCGGCCCGTGGGCCGGTGCGGCAGCATGGTGAAATGGAGAACCCGATCATCGCCGCGCTCACCGACCGCGTCCGGCGCGCCGGCTCGGAGCCGTTGCTCACCTGGTATCGGCCGGCCGACGGGCAGCGCACCGAGTTCAGCGTGAAGAGCTTTGCGAACTGGGTCGACAAGACCGCGAACCTGCTCGACACCCTCGGGGTGGAAGGCACGGTCGCCGGATCGCTGAACACCAGCCATCCTGGTCACTGGATGAGCCTGGTCTGGCCGTTGGCGGCCTGGCAGCACGGCATTGCCTACGCGGTCGGCAGCTCCGACCAGGCAGAGCTGATCGTCGTCGGCCCGGAGGACCCACAGCCCAGCCCTGGCGCGCTCACGATCGCCTGTTCGTTGCACCCCCTGGGCCTCGGACTATGCAACCTCCCGGACGGCGTGCTCGACTTCACCACCGAGGCCCTCGCCGAGCCGGACGCGCATTGGGCGGCTCCGGTCGTAGAGACGAACCGGGCGTGGGCGGACGCCGGACTCGCCCGCACCCACGCCCAACTCGCCGACCTGCCGCCCGAGCCCACCCGCGTCCTAGTGCGTCCGACCACACCGTGGGCCACGCTGGCTGCGGCCCTGGTCAGCCCGCTGCTGGGTGGCGGCTCCGCCGTCGTGGTGGACGGCGCGGCCAGCGAGGCCGACCTGGCCCGCATCGCGGCTACCGAGCGGGCCCCCCGCTCAATGGCATGATGGCTGCGATCACACGCGCCGACCAGGGATATCCCATGACTTCGATGAGCCGCCGCTCACTGCTCGCCTCCGCTGCCGCCCTCGCCGGGGGCCTGGCGATCGCCGGGTGCGCGCCGAGCATTCCGAAACCGTCCGCATCGCCAACCGGTCCGATCACCAGCCAACTCGACGAAGTGCTGAAGGTCGTCTCCGGCGGCAGCGACAAGTTCGGCGTGTTCGTTCGGGACGTGCGCTCCGGTGGCACCTACAGCTTCAACGGCGACTACGCCAGCCAGAACGCTTCGATGGTGAAGGTGATGATCGCGCTGATGGCGCAGCGGCAGGCGCGCGCGGACGACAGCACCCTGAGCCAGGAGAACACCGATCTGGTCACGAAAATGATCACCCACTCCGACAACGACGCCGCAGAAAAGCTCTGGCCCTACGCCGGTGGCGCGGACGCCTACCAGCAGCTCGCGGACGAGCTGCGAATGTCCCATACGCACCGCGACCCGAACCGTCCGGACTGGAGCTGGACCTGGACCACCCCGTCCGATCAGGTGCAGCTGCTGGACTACCTGGTCACGGGCGGCACCGACGCGTTCACCGCGGCCGAGGGCAAGTTCGTGTACGACCTGATGGGCCAGGTACAGGACGATCAGACCTGGGGCGTGGGTGCGCCGAAGTCCGGCACGGTGCAGGTGCACCTGAAGAACGGCTGGGTGCAGTTCAAGTCGAGCGACGGGCTGTGGGCGGTGAACTCGATGGGTACGGTGCAGGGCGAGGGCCGCGACTACCGCATGGCGGTGATGGCCCGGGTCGCCGATTTCGACACTGGTCGTGAGCTCACCTCCGAAGTCGGCCGCCAGGTGTTCTCGATCCTGGGTTCCGGCAGCCTCTGACCTCAGGCCCGCTTGAGCCGGCCGAACTTGTGGAGACCCCTGCTCGCGTCGCCTCAAGAACCGGGACAGGTCTGCCGCCAGTGACACGAACTCGCGCCGACCGTCCCGATTCCGACGACTGGCGACCGGTTTGTCCCATTCGGCACCGGCGTGGGCTCAGTCGGCGAAGTGGCGCGGTCGACGAACCGCGACCGATCTAGGCGCTCACCTTGCAGACCGCATCGAGGTTGTCGGTCTGGGTCGATGACGGCTTCTTCTTCGGGGTGGGCGAGGCCGAACCCGAGGCGGAACTCGAAGCGGTCGACTCGGGATGAGCGTCCAGAGCCTCGCTATCAGCAATCTTCTCGGTCACCACGGCCCGGATTTTGGCGAGGTCCGGGTCCATCGGCACGATCAGTGGCGGGGTGAAGCTCACCGAGGCCATCGGCATCGACTTGCCCTTCATGGCCAGGTCGAGCGCCGTCCCGATCTCCCCGGAGGGCAGGTTGGTCGCCACTATCTGCTCGCCGGCCGCGGCGATGTCCTGGAACTTGGTCAGCACCGTGGTCGGGTTGAGCTGCTTGAGCATGGCGTTCATCACGCACTTCTGCCGAATCATCCGCTCGTAGTCGGTGGAGTACTCCCGCGAGCGAGCGAACCAGAGCGCGTGGAACCCGTCCAGCTTGACGTTCTTGCCGGGCTTGATCCACCCGTAGACGCCCTTGGGTCCATGCAGGCTGCCGATCGGCACCTTCTTGCCGATGTCGAGCCGGATGCCGCCGACCGCATCGATCAGCTGCTGGAAGCCCTTCAGGTCGATCATGGCCCAGTAGTTGATCTTCAGGCCGAGGGTCTCCCCCACCACCGCGGCAGTGGTCTCAGCGCCGGGGTACTTGACCCCCGGGAACAGCTTCTTGTTCTGCTCGGCAAGCGTGTACACGCCGTTGAGCAGGCAGGCGTCCGCCAGATCCTCGACGTGGCAGAAGTAGCCGTTGGGGTACTTCGCGTGCAGCGGCGAGTCGGACGGGAAGGGCGCGTGCTGCAGGTTGCGCGGCAGGCTGAACAGCACTGTCCGGCCGGTATCGGCGTCGATGCTGGCAACCGTCATCGAGTCCGGACGCAGGCCCTGCCGGTCAGCACCGGCGTCGCCGCCCATCAGCAGGATGTTGATCCGGCCGTTCTCGACTTTGCTGCTGCCGCCGCCGGTGAAGATGTTCGTGACCAGCTTCGACTGGGCGGCGAAGAGTCCGGAGACCGTCCAGGACACCGCCCCACCGGTGGCCATCAGCGCGAGCGCCACACCGCCGGAGACCAGCTTGCCGGCCGTGGACATTGCGCGGGGATTGGCCAACAACCAGGCGTCGAGCACCAGCAGGATCCAGCCGAGCCCGAGCGCCAGCACCAGCCAGCGCAGCACCGTCAGGGTGATCGGATTGGCGTAGAGACCGATGATCTGGGTGCGGAACGGGATCAGCAGGAGCAGCGCGACCACCAGAACGGCGAGCAGGGTGAGCCAGACCCGCAGCGCGACGCGGCCGACGTTTCGCTTGCCGACCGCGAGTTGGGCCGAGCCGGGGACCAGTACTGACATGCCCAGCAGGGTGAGTCCGCGGCGCAGGGCGATGCCCTGGCTGCGTCGCTGTGGGGATGCTAGAACTGAGCCGGCGGGCTGAGCGGTGGAAGCCATCAGTCTCCTGCGAGCGTCGGGATCAAGGCATCCTCCAGTATTACCGAGCCCTCCCAAGCGGTGGTCGAGGCACGCCGCCCTTCGTCAGGTTCAGGCAGCGTTAGCGGCCGCGGACCGCCTCGCCCTTGGCCAGGGCGGCCTCCCGCAGGGACGCCTGGAACGCGACCATCTGCTCGGCCAACACCGGATCGGCGGAAGCCAGAATCCGCACCGCCAGCAGGCCGGCGTTGCGGGCGTTGCCGATGGCGACCGTGGCCACCGGCACGCCGGCCGGCATCTGCACGATCGAGAGCAGTGAGTCCATGCCGTCCAGGTACTTCAGCGGCACCGGGACGCCGATCACCGGCAGCGGCGTGAGCGCGGCGAGCATGCCGGGCAGGTGGGCGGCACCGCCGGCCCCGGCGATGATCACCTTCAGCCCGCGGGCGTGGGCCTCGCGCCCGTAGCGCACCATGTCCTCGGGCATTCGGTGGGCCGAGACCACGTCCGCTTCGTACGGAACATTGAATCCAGTGCAGGCCTCAGCCGCCGCCGACATCACCGGCCAATCGGAGTCCGAGCCCATCACGATGCCCACCAGTGGCTCACTCATCGATCAATCCCCTCAGATAGTCGGCGGCAGCATGCGCCCTCCGCCGCGCCGCGGCCAAGTCGTCGTCAAGGACGGTCACGTGGCCGACCTTGCGTCCCGGCACGACGTCCTTGCCGTAAAGCTGCGGACGCAGGTACTCGTCGCGCGCCAGCACGTGCCCGAGCCCGGCCAGCAGATCGGTGCGCGTGCCACCGAGGATGTTCACCATCACCGTCCAGCGCGAATCCTGTTCGGGCGAGCCAAGCGGCAGATCGGCGACCGCACGCAGGTGGTTCTCGAACTGGGAGGTGGCGGCACCATCGATCGTCCAGTGGCCGGTGTTGTGTGGCCGCATGGCCAGCTCGTTGACGACGATCCGGCCGTCACGTGCCTGCATCAGCTCGACCGCAAGGATGCCGACCACGTCAAGCTCGGTGGCGATCCGCTCGGCGATCTCGATCAGCCCCAGGGCGTCCGCCCCGTCCTCGAACCAGGCCGGAGTAGTGGTCTCAGTGCAGATACCGTCGGTCTGCACGGTCTCGGTGATCGTGTAGCCGACCATCTCGCCGCCGGGACGCCTGGCCACGATCGCGCTCAGTTCGCGCGTGAAGTCAATGAATTCCTCAGCGATGATCTGGACGCCTTCGCGCAGCCCGGCGAACGGCGACTCGGCGTCCCCTGGACCGTCCAGCTTGAACACTCCCTTGCCGTCATAGCCGCCCCGGGAGGTCTTGGCGATCACCGGCCAGCCGTGCCGCTCGGCGAACTCGACCAGCGCGGACGCGTCCGGCACCACTTCGAATGCCGGGCAGGGCACGCCGAGCGCGCTCAAACGTTCGCGCATCACGACCTTGTCCTGTGCGTGCAGGAGCGCGTCGGGCCCGGGCCGGACGGCGATGCCGCGATCCATCAGCGCGTGCAGGATGGCCGGCGGGACATGCTCATGGTCGAAAGTGATCACGTCGCAGCCCTCGGCGAACGCGAGCACGGTCTCGGGATCGGTGTAGTCACCCACGACCACTTCACGCACCACCTGGGCCGCGGAGACGTCCGGGCCCTCGGCGAGCAGCCGGATGCGCAGCCCGAGGGCGATGGACGCGGCGTGCATCATGCGGGCCAGTTGGCCGCCGCCGATGATGCCGATGGTCGTCGCGGGACTAGTCACGCGATCGAGCCTAAAGGAAGCGGGTACCGTCCCGCCGGTCGGGTCGTTCTGCCAAGATGGGCGCATGACTGCGCATATCGTCGCAATGGGTGGCGGCGGCTTCTCGATGTCGCCGCTGGGAGCCCCAACGAACCTGGATCGCTACCTGGTCGAACTGACCGGCAAATCCTCGCCGCTGGTGTGCTTCGCGCCCACCGCTTCGGCTGACGATCCGCAGTACATCAACCGGTTCCTGCTGGCGTACGGCACCTTGGGCGTGCGGACGATGATCCTCACGCTCTGGGAGGGCGGCTCGGCCGGCTCGGTGGCCCGGCTGGCGAACGCCGACCTGATCCTGGTGGGCGGCGGCCACACGGTGAACCTGCTCGCGCTGTGGCAGGCGCACGGCGTGGACAAGGCGATCAAGGAGCTACACGCTGCCGGCGACGTCGTGCTCGCTGGAGTATCCGCAGGCGGCTCGTGCTGGTACGAGGGCTGCATCACCGACTCTTTCGGCGACTTCCGGCCGTGGCGTGGCGGCCTGGGGCTGGTGCCCGGAAGCTTCTGCCCGCACTTCGACGGTGAGGCCGAGCGTGCCCCCACGTTCACGGACGCGATCGCCGGCGGCGACCTGCCCGGTGGCTATGGCGCGGACGACGGTGCCGGCATTCACTATGTGGACGGGGTCGCGACCTACTTCATCAGCGAGGCTCGCGGCAAGCGGGTCTACCGGGTGCTGCCGTCCGACCTGCCCACCGCGTCCGGGGTGCTGGTCGAGCCGCAGCAGATGACGATTCTCTAGGACGTCTTGATGCCGCTGGGCAGGAGGCTTCTGCTCAGCGGAAGATCAGGCCCCGCTGCACGATGAAGTTCACCGTGGTGGCTACGCCCTGGGCGATCACGAAGCCGATCACCTGAGCGGCGGTCTGGCTTGCGGTCCAGCTCAGCACCAGCGGGAAGAGCCATGCGAACAGGCCCACCTGCACGGCAAAGGTAAGGCCGTACAGCACCACCACCGCGGCGAACCGGCGCTTTGACGGCTCGGCCTGGAACGTCCAGCGCCGATTGATCAGGTATGCCGTGGTCGTGCCGGCGATGAACGACAGCGCTTTTGCGGGCGTGTGGTCCAGTCCGGCGAGGTTCATCAACACCACCAGCAGGCCGAAATCGACCACTGCTGACAGCCCGCCGGAGATCACGAACCGCACCAGCTGGGTGCGCAGCGCCAACCTCTCAGCGGCTGGTTCGGTGCCGGGCTCGGCCTTCGTCACCGGCGAATCACTCGTCCTTCAACGTCGGACGCCTGATCGGATCCTCACCGCCGAAAAGCAGCTCCGTCATCACCACGTGCACCCGCTCAACGTCCGGAATGTCGTTCAGTGTCACCGGCTGTTCGGCCGCAGTCGTCATCACCAAAGTGCCGCAACCGAGCAGCTGATCGATCGGACCGCGGCGGTACGAGACGTTGTTGATCCTGGCCAGGGGCAGGTCGTGGCCCTTCTTCACCAGGATGCCGCTGCGGGTGATGATCCGCCGGTTCGTGAACGTGTACGTCGTGGTGAACCAGGACAGGAACGGCGCCACGACCCAGATCGCCAGCACCACGAGCATCGCCAGGGCGACGATCCAACCCGCCGCCGGCTGCCAGTCCGCAGGCAGCAGCGCGAACAGGAAGCCGCTCACCACCGCGGTCACCACCAGCACGACCGCGGGCACTAGCAGCGCCTTCACATGCGTGCGGAGGTGCAGCACCTGCACCTCATCCCTGCCCAGTTGTTCAGCCGGCAATCCCATGCGGCAATCCTGACACACGGCTTCGCTCGCAGAACACGGAGGATTCTGCACCGTACTCGGTGGACAATCCTCCGCGGCAATCGCCGACCAGCCTCAGCGCAGATGAAACACGTCGCCGGCGGCGAAGGCACGCTCGCGTCCGTCCGACTCCACCAGAAGGCAGCCGGACGGGTCGACGCCGGTCGCCCTACCGGTGACCGCCTCATGCTCGGAAAGCTGGACGCGCACCTCCCGGCCGACCGAAGTGCAGCGTTCGGCGTAGTCAGCGCGCAGATCGGCGCCGGCCAGCCAGCGCCGGTACCAGGCGTCCAGTGCCAGCAGGACGGACGCCGCCACCTCACCGGTTTCCACCTCAGCTCCAGCGAGCGCCAGCGACGTCGCGGTCGGCACCGGCAACTCGTCTTCGCGAAGCGTGGTGTTGATGCCCATGCCGATGATCACCGCCGGCAGGGTTTCGCCATGCCCGACCGTCCGGTTCTTGGGCGATTCCACCCGCTCGGTCAGGATGCCGCACACCTTCCGGCCCCCGATCAGCACGTCGTTGGGCCACTTCAGTTCGGCAGCCACCCCGCAGGCCGCACGCAATCCGTCCGCCACCGCCAGTCCGGCGACCAGCGGCAACCACAGCCAGCGGGCCAGCGGCACCGAAGCCGGCGGACGCAGCAGCGCCGAGATCGCCAACGAGGTTCCGGGCGGAGCTTCCCATACCCGGGTGAACCGGCCGCGGCCAGCGCTCTGGTGGTCGGACACCAGCACCGCGCCCGTTGCCGCGCCGGCCCGGGCTGCGGCTGCCAGTTCAGCGTTGGTCGATCCGATGGTGGCGACCGTGGCCACCGAGCCCCACGCTCCGTCCGCTGAAACGATGCGTCTGGCAAGCCAATTCGCATCGATAGTGGGATTCCCACCCTTGCCATCTGCCGGGCGCATAGCCACAACGCTATCGTCTGCTCATGGAGCTGGAGATTCACACGACCCGTGGCAAGATCGCCCAACTCGGCGAACGAATCGAGCAGGCCAAGAACCCCTCGCCCCAGGCTTCGGTGGAGAAGGTGCACGCGCAGGGCAAAATGACCGCCCGCGAACGCGTCCTGCAGCTGCTTGACGAAGGCAGCTTCACCGAATTCGACGAGTTCTCAAGACACCGATCGACCCTGTTCGGCCTGCAGGAGAAACGTCCCTACACCGACGGCGTGATCACCGGCGTCGGCTCGATCCACGGCCGTCCGGTCTGTGTGTTCAGTCAGGACGTCACCATCTTCGGCGGCGCGCTCGGCGAGGTGTACGGCGAGAAGATCGTGAAGATCATCGACTTCGCGATCAAGACCGGCTGCCCGATCATCGGCATCAACGAAGGCGGCGGCGCGCGCATCCAGGAGGGCGTGGTCTCCCTCGACCTGTACAGCCAGATCTTCCGCCGCAACACGCTCGCGTCCGGTGTCATCCCGCAGATCTCGCTGATCATGGGCGCTGCGGCCGGCGGCCACGTCTACTCCCCCGCCCTCACCGACTTCGTGATCATGGTCGACCAGACGTCCCAGATGTTCATCACCGGACCGGCCGTCATCAAGACGGTCACCGGCGAGGACGTTTCGATGGAGGACCTCGGCGGTGGCCGGACGCACTCCACCAAGTCTGGCAACTCCCACTACCTGGCCGCGGACGAGAACGACGCCCTGGAATACGTGCGCCAGCTGATCGCCTTCCTGCCACAGAACAACCTTGAGGACCCGCCGGTCTTCGAGGAGGAGGAAGCCGACCTGACGATCACCGAGCATGATCTGAAGCTGGACACGATCGTTCCGGATTCGCCGAACCAGCCCTACGACATGCACGAGGTGATTCGCGGCGTCCTGGACGACGACGAGTTCCTCGAGGTGCACGCCCTCTACGCGCAGAACATCATCTGTGGCTTCGGACGCGTCGAGGGCCGCTCGATCGGCGTGATCGCGAACCAGCCGATGGTTTTCGCCGGCTGCCTGGACATCAAGGCGTCGGAGAAGGCCGCGCGGTTCGTCCGCACCTGTGACGCCTTCAACATCCCGATCCTCACCTTCGTGGACGTGCCCGGCTTCCTGCCCGGCACCGACCAGGAATGGGACGGGATCATCCGCCGCGGCGCCAAGCTGATCTACGCCTACGCCGAGGCCACCGTGCCGCTGCTCACCGTGATCACCCGAAAGGCCTACGGCGGCGCGTACTGCGTCATGGGCTCCAAACCGCTGGGCGCCGACGTGAACCTTGCCTGGCCCACCGCCCAGATCGCGGTGATGGGCGCCGAGGGAGCGGTCAATATCCTCTACAAGCGCGAACTGGCCGCAGCGGACGATCCAACTTCCCGCCGCGAGGAACTGATCGACGAGTACAACGACGAGCTCGCCAACCCCTATGTCGCAGCCGAACGCGGCTACGTCGACAAGGTCATCTACCCGCACGAAACCCGTGCCCAGGTGATCCGCGTCCTACGGCTGCTGCGCACCAAGCGTCAGCAGTTGCCGCCCAAGAAGCACGGGAACATTCCGCTGTGAGCACCGAGCCCGAGCAGCTCGTCCAGATCGTCGCTGGCCAGCCCACCGACGAGGAATTGGCCGCCCTCGGCGCGGTGATCGTCGCGCTGCGGCGCGCGCGTCCCGAGCCCCACGCCCCGGTGACCAATACCCTTGCCGGCGGCTGGCGCTCCTACTGGCATACAGTGCGTAACCCATTACTGCCCGGCCGTGAGGCTTGGCGGAGCACTTTTAGGAGTTGAGCGGTCGAGCAACGCAGCCCGTCGCTAGGAAAGGACTCGAAATGAGTGTCATCGACGAAATCCTGGGCAGCATCGACCCCGAGCAGCTCGCTGCCGCTGTCGGGACTGACCAGCAGACCGCCATGGACGCGGCCGCTGCCGCGATCCCGACCCTGATCAACAGCCTGCAAGCCAACGCAACCGCGTCGGCGGACGGTGAAGCCAGCCTGCTGCAGGCCCTCGGCCAGCACGCCGACGGTATCTTCGGCGACCAGGTCGACCTGGGCAATGTCGACACCGAGGACGGACGCAAGATCGTTGCGCACGCTCTGGCCGACGACCCGCAGCGCCTGCAGGCTCTCGGTGGTTTCGGCGGTGGGCTGCTCAGCAAGCTGCTGCCGCTGCTCGCGCCGATCGTCATGAGCTACCTCTCCAAGAAGCTGCTCGGCGGCGGCGCCTCCTCGGGCGGCTCGGGCAACGTCCTCGGTGACCTGCTCGGCGGCATTCTCGGCGGTGGCGCCACCCAGCAGTCCGCCGGTGGCGGGCTCGGCGACCTGCTCGGCTCGATCCTCGGCGGAGGCTCGGCACAACAGTCCTCCGGCGGCGGCCTGGGCGATCTACTCGGCTCGGTGTTCGGCGGCCAGGAGCCGGCCGCAGTGCCGGCCGGCGTGGGCGTGGATACCAGCGGCCAGGTCTTCAACGCGCCGGACGGCTCCATGCAGATCAACACCGACGCACGCGTCCAGACCTACGAGCAGCCCCCGCAGCAGCAGCAACAGGGTGGCGACATCCTGGGTGACCTGCTCGGGCAGATCCTTGGTCGCTGATTCGTCACCGGCCCTGGTGCTGGCCTCCGCCTCCCCCGCGAGGTTGGAGACCCTCACCAGGGCTGGCCTACGTCCGCAGGTGATCGTCTCCGCGGTGGACGAGGACGCCTTCACCGCGACTAAGGTGACCGAGTTGGTCGCGGTGCTGGCTCAAGCCAAGGCCGAAGCTGTCGCCGCAGTGCTGCCGGAGGATGGGGACGTCCTGGTGGTCGCCTGCGACTCGTTGCTGGACCTGGACGGTCGACCGCTCGGGAAGCCGGCGACACCGGAAGAGGCGATCCAGCGTTGGCAGGAAATGCGCGGCCGCACCGGGCACCTGCACACCGGCCACCACGTGATCGGACGCCTCGACGGCCAGACCCGGTCGGTCGCAGCGGTGGCCACCACCGAGGTTCGCTTCGCGGACGTCACCGACGCCGAGATCGGGGCCTACGTGGCCACCGGGGAACCGCAGCAAGTAGCCGGCGCGTTCACCATCGACGGCCTCGGCGGAGCGTTCGTCACCGGTATCACCGGCGACCACCACAACGTGGTCGGCATCAGCCTGCCACTGCTGCGTCGGCTGTTCGCCGAACTCGGCGTCGGTTGGCACACGCTCTGGGCCTAGTCGATCCTCCGACCCGGCTGTCACCGGCTCCAAGATCAACGTGGACAGCTCCGCGCCCGGATGCCGCCAAGGCGTCCACTCTGCGCCGAAGCCGCACTCGAACCAGTCCCCCCAATCAAGGTGGACGATTGCGCGCCGTCACGACGAGTACCCGTCCACCTTGTCTCGAAGGTGAGTCCACCAGCTTCCGCGCAAGTCAGCGTCGATGTGGCGAGAGACAGCCCGTCGACGGAGTGTCAGTCGTGCCCGGTAGCCTTGTGCCGCTATGTCGAATGCGAATCTGCCTGAAGTGGCCCCGAAGGCCGCACTGCTTCCCGCCTGGTTGCGGGCGATGCGGCCCAAGCAGTGGGTGAAAAACGTCCTGGTGCTGGCGGCTCCGGTCGCGGCCGGCCGGCTCTTCGAAACCCCGGTGCTGATCGCCACGCTGTGGGCCTTCGTCGGGTTCAGCCTGGTCAGCGCGTCCATCTACCTGATCAACGACAGCCGCGACATCGAAGCCGACCGCCTGCATCCGACCAAGCGCTTCCGGCCGATCGCCGCGGGCGAACTCAGTTCGAACCTCGCCTACGTGCTGGCCGCGATCACCGCTGCCGCCGCGTTCGCTATCGGCTTCTGGGTGGCGCCGCTGCTCGGCGCGACCCTCGCCTTCTACTGGGTGCTGCAGGTGCTGTACTCACTCTTCCTCAAGAACCAGCCCATCATCGACCTGGCCATGGTCGCGGCCGGCTTCCTGCTGCGCGCGGTGGCCGGCGGCGTCGCGTCCGGCATCGAACTGTCCCAGTGGTTCCTGCTGGTGGCCTCCTTCGGCTCACTGTTCATGGTGGCCGGCAAGCGGTACTCCGAGCTGAGCGAACTCGGCCACAAAGCCGGCACGCGGGCCAGCCTGGAGCGCTACACCAAGTCGTACCTGCGCGAGGTCTGGTCGGTCTCGATCGCCGTGGTGATCATGTCGTACAGCCTTTGGGCGTTCGAACAGGGCGGCGGATCGGCCTGGGGCGTGCCCTGGGCTGCGATCTCGATCGCGCCGTTCACCCTTGCGGTACTGCGCTACGCCATGAAGATCGATCAGGGCAAAGCCGGGGAACCGGAAGAGGTCGTTCTCGGGGATCGGATGCTGCAGGGGCTCGCCGTGGCCTGGGTGATTCCGCTGGCGATCGCGGTGTTTGCATGAGCATCCCGGTGAACCGTCCGGTCGCGTTGGTCACCGGCGCGTCCAAGGGAATCGGACGCCAAATCGCGCTCGCGTTGTCGGCCACGCACCACGTGCTGGTCGGTGGTCGCGACGCCACCCGGGTCGCCGCCGTGGTGGCTGAACTGGAGTCAGCCGAGCCATTCCTGGCCGAGTTGACCGATGCAGCAGCGGTCACGGCAGCAGTAGCCGGAATCGACAAACTGGACGTGCTGGTGCACTCGGCCGGGCTGGTCGCCTACGGCCCGCTGGCGGAGTCGACGACCGATCAGTGGCGCGCACTGCTGGAACTGAACGTGATCGCCCCGGCGAACCTCACCCGGCTGCTGCTGCCTGCATTACGCGCGGCGACCGGCCTGGTGGTGTTCATCAACTCCGGCGCCGGCCTGACCGCCCATCCGGGATTCTCCGCGTACGCTGCGTCCAAGTTCGCCCTGACCGCGCTGGCCGATTCGCTGCGTGGCGAGGAGCGCGGACGCGTCCGGGTCACCTCGCTTCACCCCGGACGGGTGGCCACCGACATGCAGGCCGAACTCGCCGCCCTCGAAGGTCGCGTCTACCACCCTGAGGTGCACCTCGACCCGGCAGCGGTGGCCCGCGCCGTCCGGCTGGCCGTGGAGCTTCCGGACGCAGCCGTGGACGCCGTCCGGATCAACCCCGCCTAGTGCTCCAGCCCGAGTACCACTGAGAAACCGAGCATGGCGGTGCCGGCCGCGGCGTCGATGATCCGCGGGCCGCGTCCAGCGGTGAGGAAGCCGCGTAACGCGTTCGCACCGAGGATCACGACGGTGAACCAGACCATCCCGAGCACCGCGTGAATACCGGCCAGCAGTGCGCCGATGGCCGCTGGCGGGTAGCCGGCCGGTAGGAACAGCGGGAGCACCGTGACGTAGAAGACGGCGATCTTCGGGTTCAGCAGGTTGGTCAGCAACCCCTTCATGAACGCCTCGCGGACGGTGTCCGTGCCGCCGCCGGAGGTGTCGAAGTGCGAATCGCCGCGGATCGCCGCCCGCAGATAGCTGTAGGCGAGATAGAGCAGGAAGGCGATTCCGGCCCATTTCAGCACCAGGTAGGCAGTCTGGGACGCGACGAACAACGCAGCCAGGCCGGTGGCGGCGGCGACTCCCCAGACCAGACAGCCCACACAGATGCCGAGGCCGGCGGCGAAAGCCACCGCGCGGCGGCCACGCAAGGCCTGGCGCAGCACCAGGACGGTATCCAGCCCGGGCGTGACCGTGACCACGGCAGCCAGCAGGGTGAAGCCGAGCACGGCCTGCGTCAAGGTCATTTGCGAATGCTAACCCCCCTCGCTTCCCCCTATCCAAGCCTTCGCCATCCAACCCACCAGTCGTTTGCGAGCGGGAGCCGCGCCGGAGCCGAGCTATCGGACGGGCGCCTGGCGGCTCGGTCAGATCCAGTCGACCTTGCGGAACAGGATGTACAAGCCGATTGAGCCGACCAGGATCAGCGCGGCGCTCTGCCAGAGTCCCCATTCGGCCATGTAGCCCGGGTAGGGCAGGTTCTGGCCGAACCAGCCCGTGACCGCGGTCGGCACCGCGATGATCGCCGCCCACGCAGCCAGCTTCTTCATCACCTCGTTGAGCCGGGCGTCCTGAAGCGAGAGGTTGGTCTCAAACACGCTGGTGACCATGTCGCGCAGACTCTCGGTCCATTCGGCGGCCCGGATCACATGGTCGTAGAGGTCGTTGAAGTGGCCGGCGAGCTCCGGCGAGGTGGCGCGATCCCCTTCGGTGTGGAACCGCCGGACGGTGGTGACGACTTCGCGCATCGGCAGCACCACCCGCCGCAACTGCACCAGCGCCTTGCGCAGCCCGAACACTCGTTGCTGGACGACACGGGTCTTCATCGCCGGGTCGAAGAGCAGGTCTTCCAGGCTCTCCAGCATGTCGTCCATGGTCTCGATGGTGTCGAAGTGCCCGTCCACGAGCTGGTCGAGCAGGCCGTGCACCAACGCGGCCACACCGTTCCCGAGCAGGCCGTCGTCCGTCCACCGGGCCAACGCGTCGTCCATGTCCACCCGATCGTCCGGGCGCACGGTGATCAACGCGTTCGGCAGCACGAAGGCGGAAACCCGGCCGAGCGCCAGCTCCACACTGGCCCCGTCCAGACGCGCGAAGCCAGTCGCGTAGCAGGTGAGGAACACGTGGGTCGCATGCATGGACGCCTTGGGCCGCTCGCGCGGTTCGACCGCGTCCTCCACCGCCAGTGGGTCAAGGCTGAGCTCTGCAGCGAGCGTGTCCAAAAGGGTGCGATCGGGCTGGAGCAGGTCGAACCAGACCAGCACACCGGGAGCGGCCAGCCACTGGTCCAGCTCGGTCATCGGAAAGTCGGCTGCGATCTCGACGCCGTCCCGCCAGGCGCGGCTGTGGCTACTGGTCACTGGATCAGCATTGCACCGGCGCCGCACCCAGCGACGTAACCGGCGCCGGTTTGGCCGCCAGAACGTCACACCAGTCCTGGCGGCCGGGAGTTGCGTCCACTCCGCAGATGGGTGCGCGAATCCGTCCCGCTGTTGCGGGCTTGGTCACTAGACTCCGCAACAGTTGACAGCAGGGTTTCCAGGAGGAGTCAATGCCGATCACCAAAGTGCTTGTGGCCAATCGCGGCGAGATCGCCGTCCGGGTCGTCCGGGCAGCGCGCGACGCGGGCCTGGGCAGCGTCGCCATCTACGCCGACCCGGACGCGGACTCGCTGTTCGTGAAGCTGGCGGACGAAGCTTTCGCACTGAACGGGCAAACGCCGGCCGATACCTACCTTGATGTCGCGAAGATCCTCGAGATCGCCGCGCGTTCCGGGGCGGACGCCGTCCATCCCGGCTACGGCTTCCTCGCAGAGAACGCGAACTTCGCCCAGGCCGTCATCGACGCCGGACTCACCTGGATCGGCCCGCCGCCCGCGGCCATCGACGCGCTCGGCGACAAGGTGAAGGCGCGCCACATCGCGCAGAAGGTCGGGGCGCCGCTGGTGCACGGCACGCCCGACCCGGTCGCCGGAGCCGACGAAGTGGTCGCCTTCGCCAAGGAGTACGGACTGCCCATCGCGATCAAGGCCGCCTATGGCGGTGGCGGTCGCGGCCTCAAGGTGGCCCGCGATCTCGGTGAGGTCGCCGAGTTGTTCGAGTCGGCCACCCGCGAGGCGGTCACCGCTTTCGGTCGCGGCGAGTGCTTCGTCGAGCAGTACCTCGACCGTCCGCGGCACGTGGAGACCCAGTGCCTGGCCGACGCACATGGCAACGTCGTCGTGGTTTCCACGCGGGACTGCTCGCTGCAGCGTCGGCACCAGAAGCTGGTCGAGGAAGCGCCTGCGCCGTTCCTGAACGACGAGCAGATCGAGATTCTCTACACGGCTTCGAAGGCCGTCCTGAAGGAGGCCGGCTACATCGGCGCCGGCACCTGCGAGTTCCTGGTCGCCCAGGACGGACGGATCTCCTTCCTCGAGGTGAACACTCGCTTGCAGGTGGAGCACCCGGTGTCGGAGGAGGTTTCGGGCATCGACCTGGTGCGCGAGATGTTCCGGATCGCTGACGGCGAAGAGCTCGGGTATGCCGACCCGTCGCTGCGCGGGCACTCGATCGAGTTCCGGATCAACGCAGAGGACGCCGGCCGCAACTTCATGCCGGCTCCGGGCACGGTGACCGCCTGGGTGCCCCCGACCGGACCCGGCGTCCGCGTCGATTCCGGCTACCTGGCGGGCATGGCCGTGCCGGGCTCGTTCGACTCGCTGGTGGCCAAGATCATCGTCACCGGCGCAGACCGTCCGCAGGCTCTGGCCCGGGCGCGGCGCGCGCTGGCCGAGACCACGCTGGAAGGCATGCCTTCGGTGATCCCGTTCCACAAGGTGGTTCTGGACGACCCGGCATACGTGGCCGCGGACGGGCACTTCGGCGTGCACACCCGCTGGATCGAGACCGAGTTCGTCAACGAGATCGCGCCATACGTGGGCGAAATGGGCGAGGCCGAGGAGACCGAGAAGAACACCTACGTGGTCGAGGTGAACGGCCGTCGCCTCGAAGTGCGGCTGCCGAGTTCGCTGGCCGCGCCGGTGGTGAAGGCCGCCACGGCGAAGCGTCCGGTCAAGCGGAGCACGGGCGGCGCGAAAGCCAAGGCGCCCTCCTCGAACGAGCTGTCCGCCCCGATGCAGGGCACGATCGTGAAGGTCGCGGTGATGAACGGCGACGAGGTCAACGAGGGTGATCTCGTCGTGGTGCTGGAGGCCATGAAGATGGAGCAGCCGATCACCGCACACCGCGCCGGCATCGTGGCCAACCTGTCCGCCGCCGTCGGCGATTCGGTGGCCTCCGGCCAGGCGCTGCTGGAGATCGTCGACCCGACCTGACGCTGCTTCCGGCTGAGGTAGCGGGCCGGTGCTGCCGTGTCAGCAAGGTTCACGCCAGCGATCCGGACGTTTGCCGGTGAATGTTCCCCGGCAAGCGTCCGGATCGCTGGCGTGAACCTTCTGGCGTGAACCTTGGAGACCTACCGCGCTACAGGTAGCGGGACGCGGCCGCGGCGTACTGCTCGCTGATCTCGGGACGCGGGTCGGGCGCGGGCGCGCCGATCAGCTCGACCGGCCAATCCGGGAACGCTCCACCCAGTATGCCGGCGGCTTGGCGCGCGGCACCGTCGGCCACGTACTCACCCGGCGAGGGCATCTCGACGGGGGCGTCGAAGACCTGTGCGGCAACGGCCTGCACCGCCGGGCTCGCCGCGGCGCCGCCGATCAGCAGCACCCGGTCGATCCGCGCACCTTGCGCCCGGACGGCGTCCAAGCCGGCACCGAGACCGCCGAGCATGCCCTCGACCGCAGCCCTGGCCAGATTCGCGCGGGTGGTGTTGGCCAGCGTGAGCCCGGAGAGCGTGGCGGTCGAGTCCGGAAGGTTCGGCGTCCGCTCACCCTCGAAGTAGGGCACCAGGACCGCTCCCCCGGCGCCCGGCCCGGCGTCCAGGGCCAGCCGGGCCAACTCGTCGTGGTCGACACCCAGCAGTCCGGCGACCACATCCAGCACGCGCGCCGCATTGAGCGTGCAGACCAGCGGCAGGAATCCGCCGGTGGCGTCCGCGAAGCCCGCGACCGCGCCGGACGCGTCCGCTGCCGGCACCTCCGCCGCGGCGAAGACCGTGCCGCTGGTGCCGAGCGAGACCACCACGTCGCCGGCGCGTGCACCCAGACCGAGCGCGGCACCGGCGTTGTCACCGGCCCCAGGACCGACGAGGAAACCGGGGCCGGGCACGCTCTCCAGGGGCGCCAGCACCCGCGGCAGCAGCGCTTCGTGGCCCAGCGCTCGCACCAAGAGGTCGCGATCGTAGGCGTCCGAGGACGGCGACCAGTAGCCGGTGCCGGATGCGTCCGACCGGTCGGTGACCAGCTCTTCCAGCACCGGGCCAAGGTCCGATTCCGAAGCCGGGCCGTACCCGCGCAGTCGCCAGGTGAGCCAGTCGTGCGGCAACGCCACCGCAGCCGCCCGCGCCGCGTTCTCGGGCTCGGCGTCCCGCAGCCAGCGCAGCTTGGTGATGGTGAACGAGGCCACCGGCACCGAACCCGTCCGACGGACGAACTCGTCCGCGCCGACTTCGGCGATCAGGTCGCGGGCGGCGCCGGCCGAGCGGGTGTCGTTCCACAGCAGCGCCGGACGGATCACCCGTCCGTCCGCGTCGAGTACGACCATGCCGTGCTGCTGGCCGGCGATGCTCACCGCGGCGATGTCGTCCAAGCCGCCGGCCTGCGCCAGTGCTGCCTGCAACGCCGTCCACCAGTGAGCGGGGTCGACCTCAGACCCGGCCGGGTGCGACGCCCGTCCGGACGCGAGCAGCGCCCCCGACTCGGAGTCGCGCACCACGACCTTGCAGCTTTGGGTCGAAGAGTCGACCCCGATCACCCGTGCCATGGCTCAGCGGGCGCCGAGCAGGTGTTCGGTGGCCAGCTGCTGCAGCCGGACGAAGCCGAAGCCCTTGCCACCCAGGTAGGCGGCCGAGTCGAACTCCTCGTAGGCGGACGTGTCCGCGAGCAGCTCGGCGTAGCCCTCACCATCGCCCAACGTGGGCACTGCGAGCTCTGTGACCTTGGCCGCAGCCAGCGCTTCCTGCACCTCCGGATCGGCGCGGAAGGCCGCGGCGCGCTCCTTGAGCAGCAGGTAGGTGCGCATGTTGGCCTGGACCGAATCCCAGACGCCGGTCTCGTCCTCGGTGCGCGAGGGCTTGTAGTCGAAGTGCCGCATGCCCTCGTACGCCGGCCCGCCGTTTGGACCGCCGTTCTCCAGGAGGTCGACCAGCGCGAAGGCGTTGTGCAGGTCGCCGTGCCCGAAGACCAGATCCTGGTCGTACTTGATGCCGCGCTGGCCGTTCAGATCGATGTGGAAGAGCTTGCCGTGGTAGAGCGCCTGCGCGATCCCCGCCTGGAAGTTCAGTCCAGCCATCTGCTCGTGCCCGACCTCGGGGTTCAGACCGACCAGCTCAGGGTGTTCGAGGGTCTCGATGAACGCAAGGGCGTGGCCGAGGGTCGGCAGCAGGATGTCGCCCCGGGGCTCGTTCGGCTTGGGCTCGATCGCAAACTTCAGGTCGTAACCCTGGTCGAGCACGTACTGGGCCAGCAGGTTCACGGCCTCGCGGTAGCGCTCCAGAGCCGAACGGATGTCCTTGGCCTGGTCGTACTCGGCGCCCTCGCGGCCGCCCCACATCACGAAGGTCTTCGCACCCACCTCGTTGGCGAGGTCAAGGTTGCGCAGCACCTTGCGCAGCGCGAAGCGGCGCACCTCGCGGTCGTTGGAGGTGAAGCCGCCGTCCTTGAACACCGGGGCGCTGAACAGGTTGGTGGTGATCATCGGCACCTTCAGGCCGGTCGCCGCGCAGGCCGCCTTCAGCCGGTCGATCTGGTTGCGGCGCTCGGCGTCGGTCGAACCGAACGCGAACAGGTCGTCGTCGTGGAAGGTGAGGCCGTAGGCGCCGTACTCGGCCAGCTTCTCGACCACGTGCACCACGTCGAGCGGGTGCCGGGTCGGGCCGCCGAACGGGTCGGTGCCGTTGTAGCCGACCGTCCAGAGGCCGAAGGTGAACTTGTCCGACGGGGCCGGCGTAGTAGTCATCGAAAGAATCCCATCTCTCCGCAGTGAGTGAATGTTGTGAGCCACAACATATCTCTTCGAGAGCCTGCTTGTCCATCGTTCGAAGCGGCGAATCACCGCGGGCCGACTACCGGGGGTCACCGTGCGGCGAGCGTGTCAGCGGTCCACATGTCGAAGAGTCTGCTTAGGTTGCCTTGACCGACAAAGGGCCGTCTAGGCCACGTCGAGGAGAGGATGCAATGCCAGCAGTGACCACCGAGGGCGTCCGGCGGAGCAACCTCGCGGCGACCCTCGGCATCCTCTACCACCACGGCCCGGCGTCCCGCGCGGCTCTGAGCAAGCGCACCGGACGCAACCGCTCCACCATCGCCAGCCTGGTCGCCGACCTGGTGGAGCTGGGTCTGGTCGCGGAGAGCGATCCTGACCCGATCGGCCAGGTCGGCCGCCCCAGCCCGGTGGTCAGCATCCGTCCCGAGGTGACCGCAATCGCGGTGAACCCGGAGATTGACGCGCTCACGATCGGCCTGGTCGGGCTGGACGGGAACGTCCGGCGGGTGATCCGGCACGAGTACGACCGCATTCCGACCGCGTCCGAGTTGATCAGCATCACCGCAGCGGTCCTGGCCGGCATGCAACTCGAGCTCGATGGCCTGCTGGTGGTCGGCATCGGGGTCGCGCTGCCCGGCCAGGTACGCACTCACGACGGCCTGGTCCGTAACGCTCCGCACCTCGGCTGGCACGACGAGCCCTTTGCTGAGCCGCTCGCTGCGGCCACCGGCTATCGCGTCCGGGTGGCCAACGATGCGGCCTTGGGCGCACTGGCCGAGCATTCGTTCGGCGCCGGACGCGGGAAGAGCAATCTGATTTACCTCAACGGCGGTGCCTCCGGCATCGGCGGCGGCGTAATCGCCGGCGGTCGGCTACTGGGCGGCAGTGCCGGTTACGCGGGCGAACTCGGGCACATCCGCGTGTCCAGCTCATCGGTGCGCGACTCCGCCGGCATCGCCGGGACGTTGGAGGCCGAGGTCACCAGAGACGAACTGCAGACCGTTTTGGGCCTGGCCAGGGTCACGCCCGGCGAGTTCAGCGAAGCGCTGCTGGCCGACCGCTCGGACGCAGTGGCCACGGTGGTGCGCCGCCAGCTCGGGCATCTCGGCACGGCCATCGCGGCCGCCATCAACGTGCTCAACCCGCAGGTCGTGGCCCTCGGCGGCTTCCTGGCCACCCTGGCTGAGTACGACCGTGTATTACTTGAACGAACAGTGAAGGACGCGACCCTCACCCCGTCCATGGAGGGCGTCTCGATCACCGCGGCCGAACTGGGCGAAAACCTGCTCATGGTTGGTGCCGCGGGCCTGGCCTTCGGCGAACTGCTCGCCGATCCGGCGTCCATCGCGCGGTAAGCCCTAACCTCGGCTGGTCGAGCCTGTCGAGACTCCGCTTCAGTAGACGATGACCTGCTCGGACGAGTGCCCGTGCAGCCGCCGTGCAGCCTCGGCCAGCGAGCCCGACAACGACGGATAGACCGTGAACGCCTCGGCCAACTGGTCGACGGTCAGCTTGTGGCGCACGGCAACCGAGAGCACGTGGATCAGCTCCGATGCCGAAGGCGCCACCACCACTCCCCCGACGACGATCCGCGTGGTCGGCAGGCAGAACACCTTCACGAAACCGTCGCGCAGCGCCTGCATCTTGGCGCGCGCGTTCGATCGCAACGGCAGCGTCATGATCAGGGCGTTCAGCTTGCCGGCCTCAATGTCGGCTTGGCTGACTCCCACCGTGGCGATCTCCGGCGCGGTGAAGACATTCGACGAGACCGTCCGCAGGTCCAGCGGCGCCACCGAATCCCCCAGCGCGTGCCACATCGCGATCCGTCCCTGCATGGCCGCCACGGACGCCAGCGCGAACACCCCGGTGCAGTCGCCCGCCGCGTAGACCCCGCGGGCCGATGTGCGTGACACCCGGTCGACCGTGATGTAGCCGCCGCTGTTTACCGTCACCCCGGCCTCGGCCAGCCCGATGCTGGCGGTGTTCGGAATCGCGCCCACGGCCATCAGGCAGTGCGAACCGACGACTTCGGCGCCGTCCGCCAGCGTCACCACCACCCTCTCGCCGCGGACCTCGGCGCCAACCGCGCGCACCTGATTCAGCACGGTCATGCCGCTGCCCTCGAAGACGTCCTGGATCACCGTGGCCGCGTCCAGGTCCTGGCCGGGCAGCACCTTGTCACGTGAGCTAACCAGGGTCACCTTCACCCCCAGCGCCTGATAGGCGCTGGCGAATTCGGCACCGGTGACGCCCGAGCCCACCACGATCAGGTGGTCGGGCAGTTCGTCGAGGTCGTAGATCTGGGTCCAGGTGAAGATCCGCTTCCCGTCCGGGCGCGCGGTGTCGAGTTCCCGCGGGTGCGCCCCAGTGGCGAGCAGCACGATGTCCGCGTCCAGGGTCTCGACGCCATCGGCGCTCTCGGCGACGACGCGCTGCGGTCCGTCCAGCCGTCCGGTTCCGTTGATGATCCGGACGCCCTCGGCGCGCAGCCGCTCGGCGATGTCGTCGGACTGCGCGCGGGCCAGCCCACGGATGCGGGCGTGGACGGCGCCCAGATCGATCCCGACCGCGGTGTCGAGGTGGCGGGTGTCGTCGAGCAGGCGCAGTCCCAACTCCTCGGCGCTGCGGATCTTCGACATCACCTCGGCCGCGGCGATCAGGGTCTTGGACGGCACCACGTCGGTGAGCACCGCCGAACCACCCAGGCCGCGCCGCTCCACCAGCGTCACGTTGCCGCCCAGTTGCCGGCCGACCAGCGCCGCCTCGTAGCCGCCGGGTCCGCCACCGATGATCACCACGTTCGTCACGCCGGAATTCTTGCACGCGGCCCGCGCACGTTGTCGGCCTTGGCGGTTAGTCTCGTCAGGTGCCTCGCATTCTTCTCGCCGCAGTCGCCCTGGCCGGCGTCGTCGTCAGCGTCGCCATGGTGGTGATCGGCCTGCCGGAGGCCAACGCCGTCCAGTCGGTGCTGCTTGAGCTGAGCGCCCTGCCGCTCTCGGTCTCGGTGGCCGCGGGCATCGGCATCCTGCACCTGGGTGCTGAGCGTCCGCCGGGCCCGCGTGGCCGCGCCGCGCTGCTGGTCGGCGCCGGGCTGGCACTGCTCGGGCTTGCCCTGATCGTCTGGGCATACCTGGTCGGCCCGCGGGCCGCCGTCCATCCCGGACAGGTGCTGATCTGGCTGGGGCTGTTCGCAGCGCTCCTGGTGACCGTCCGCCGCCAGCCGAAACGTCGCCTGGTGACCTACGAAATCGAAGAAGATGCCGACGGCACGTCCACCGAAGAGGACGCATCGTTATAGTCGTGTAGGTGACCGAAACCGACCCAAAATCGCTGGCCCGATCGGCCGCGTCCGCACTGCTGGAGCGCTTTGGAATAGAGGCCATCGATCTGGCCCTGGTGCTTGGGTCGGGATGGTCCGGTGCGGCCGTCGGCCTTGGTGAGGCGATCGGCGAATGCGAGCTCGCGGATCTGCCCGGCTTCGCCAAGCCCGTCGTCGCCGGCCACGGCGGCGCCCTCAAGCTGATCCGCACGCCCGCGGGCAAGACAGCCGCGCTGTTCACCGGACGCACCCATTTCTATGAGGGATGCGGCGTCGAGCCGGTCGTCCACGGCGTGCGGACCGCCGCTGCCGCCGGCGCGAAGATGATCCTGCTGACCAACGGCTGCGGTGGCCTGAACCCCGATTGGGCGCCAGGGACGCCGGTGCTGATCCGCGACCACATCAACCTGACCAATGCGTCTCCCTTGGCCGGGGCTACTTTCATCGATCTGACCGAGGCATACTCGCTGCGGTTGCGCGAGCTTGCGCACGAGGTCGATCCGTCGCTGGCAGAGGGTGTGTACATCCAGTTCCGCGGGCCGCAGTACGAGACCCCCGCCGAAGTCCGCATGGCCAAAGTGCTCGGCGGTGACCTGGTCGGCATGTCGACCACACTCGAGACCATCGCCGCGCGCGAAGCCGGACTGGAGGTGCTCGGCATCTCGCTGGTGACGAACGCCGCCGCAGGCATCTCCCCCACCCCGTTGGAGCACGCCGAGGTGATCGCCGCCGGCAAGGCCGCCGAGCCGCGCCTGCGCGGGCTGCTCGCCGGACTCCTCGAACGCCTCTAGGAGAGATCATGGACGCAACGCTTCGCGATCAGCTGGCGGCCTGGCGCGAGCAGGATCCGGACGTGGCCACGGCCGCTGCCCTTGACGACCTGCTCGCTAGGGCGGACGCCGGTGACACCGCCGCCGCGGCGGAACTGGCGGACGCCTTCGCCGGACCGCTGGAGTTCGGCACCGCCGGGCTGCGCGGCCCATTGGGCCCTGGCCCGGCCCGGATGAACCGGGTAGTGGTCAGCCAGGCCGCCGCTGGGCTCGCCGCCTACCTGAACGCGCGCGGGCTGACCGGCGGACGCGTGGTCGTCGGCTATGACGCCCGCTACAACTCCGAAGTGTTCGCCCGCGACACTGCCGAGATCCTTGCCGGCGCCGGGTTGCTGCCGTTGCTGTGTTCGCGTCCGCTGCCGACCCCGGTGGTGGCCTTCGGGATCGGGCACTTCGACTGCGTTGCCGGGGTGGTCGTCACCGCGTCCCACAACCCGCCGCAGGACAACGGCTACAAGGTCTATCTCGGGGACGGCTCGCAGATCATCCCGCCGACCGATGCCGAGATCGCGGCCGAGATCGCCGCGGTGGCGGCCCGTCCGCTGGCCGACATCGCTCGCAGCGACGACTACCCGCTGGTGGGCGACGACCTCGTCGCGGCCTACGTGGCCCGGGCCGCGTCCCTGGTGCCGGCGGATGCACCGCGCGAGCTGAACTGGGTGTACACCGCCATGCACGGCGTGGGCGCAGCGGTCGTCGACGCAGTGGTGGCTGCCTGTGGCTTCGGCGAGCCCGCCCGGGTGAGCGAGCAGATCGCTCCCGATCCGGCCTTCCCGACGGTGGCGTTTCCCAATCCCGAGGAGCCGGGCGCGATCGACCTCGCTCTCGCACTCGCCCGCGAGGTGAGCGCCGATGTGGCAATCGCCAATGACCCGGACGCCGACCGCTGCGCGATCGCGGCCGTGATCGACGGCGATTGGCGGATGCTGACCGGCGACGAACTCGGCGCCCTGCTGGCCGACGATCTGCTGCGCCAGGGCGTGGCCGGCACCTTTGCATGCTCGGTGGTGTCCTCGACGCTGTTGGGCACAATGGCTGCGGCCCACGGCCAGCCGTTCGCGACCACCCTGACCGGGTTCAAATGGATCGGGCGGGTGCCGGGCATGGCCTTCGGTTATGAGGAGGCGATCGGCTACTGCACGGACGCGTCCGCGGTGCCGGACAAGGATGGCATCACCACCCTGGTACGGGTGCTGGCCCTGGTGGCCCGGCTGAGGGCGGCCAGCGAGGCCATCGCCAATCGGCTGGACGAGATCGCTCGCACCTACGGCTTGCACCTAACTTCGCAGCTGTCATTCCGGGTTGCGGACCTGTCGTTGATCTCGGACGCGATGGCCCGGGTGCGGTCGATGCCGCCATCGGTGCTGGCCGGCGAGGCGGTTTCGGCGCGCGACCTGGCGTCCGGCTCGGCGGAACTGCCCCCCACGGACGGAATGCTGTTCGAGGGTGAGTCGGTGCGCGTGGTGGTGCGTCCCTCCGGAACCGAGCCGAAGCTGAAGTGCTACCTGCAGGTGAAGCTGCCGGTGGATGCGAGCCAGGACCTCGACGCGGCCAGGGCGCGCGCGGCGGAGGTGATGGCTGCGGCACGGCAGGATATGGCTGCGGCTCTGGGCCTGTGAGTCCGTCCGGCCAACCAAGGTTGGTGCTGGTCGCCGGGCCGTCCGGGAGCGGGAAGTCGCGGCTGGCACATGCGGCCGGGGTGCCGTCCCTGCGCCTCGACGACTACTACTTCGATGCTGACCATCCCGACCTACCGAAGACCGACTACGGCATCACGGACTGGGACGATCCTCGCTGCTGGGACGCGGCCGGCGCAGTCGCCGGGCTGCAGGAACTGCTGGCCACCGGACGCCTGGTCGCCCCGGCGTACTCGATCTCGGAGTCGCGCCGCGTGGGCACCCACGAGGTGCGCCTTGGAAATGCCCAGTGCCTGACCGCGGAAGGCATCTTCGCGATCGAGTTCCTGGCGCACTGTCGGGCCGCTGGTCTGCAGGCTGAGGCGATCTACCTCGACCGGCCGGCCGCGATGGTGTTCTGGCTGCGCCTGCGCCGCGACCTGGCGAAGAAGCGCAAGCCACCGCTGATCCTGTTCCAGCGCGGCTGGGCATTATGCCGCGCCCAGCCCGCGCTGAAGCGCAAAGCTCTGGCCGCCGGCTTCACCCCGATGCGCATGAAGGCCGCCATCACCGCGCTCACCCACACCTGAGCCGCCACCCACCTGACCCCGCCGCAGCCCCGCGTCGCGCTCCGGCCCGCCACCTCTCGCAAACTGGACAGTTCTGGCCCGTCCTGGGACGCATGTGTCCACCTTGCGAACTCGCCGGCAAACCCCCGGCGGCCACCGTGCGCAAGCTGGACAGTTGGTGCCCGTCCTGGGACACATGTGTCCAGCTTGCGGCGGGTGCATCCCTACTCAGGGTGCGTCACCTAATTCAGAACTGTGGATAACGAAAACCCCTATCCACAATTCTTTCGATGCCAGTTTCATCGGCGCAGACTGCGCAGCAGGATCAACGCGTGCACCGTTCTGGACCGAAACCCAACCAGCTACAGAGTCTCGCGATGGAGCAATCCGACCTGGTCACCATCCAGCAGGTCGATGACAGCGCCGCCAGTCGCAAGACCGTCAACCGGTTGGTTCGGGACGGTCACTGGCAGCGGCGTCGAAACGGGCTCTTCGACATCGCGCCAGGGCACGAGTCCCTACTCAAGGAGGTGTGGACCGCAGCCCTTCAAGCAGGCACGCCCTACGCAATCGGCGGAGCGGCCGCGCTCTGGTTGCACGGACTTGATCTTCGAGTGGATCGAATCGTCATCTGGGTGCCCGCCGACCGTCGTCCGCGTCCCCCGACGTCAGCGATCATCAAGCGTGACCATCTCGGGCGCGTGGATCGCGGCCGTGGACTGCCTGTGCGAATACGGGTCGAAGACGCCCTGATCGACGTTGGGCAGAACCTCGAAGTCGAGGGCTTGGTGGGTGTGCTGTCGGACGCCACGCGGCTGCGACTGACGACCCTGCGCCGCGTCCGCCAGACCCTCGACGAACGGCGTCGAGTTCGTCACCGAACCGATTTCAAGGACATCTTGGACGACCTGACCGGCATCGAGAGCAACCTCGAGTACGTCTATCGCGAGGATGTGGAGCGTGCCCATCGACTGCCCGCGGGAAACCGGCAGGATCGGCTCTCCGCTGGTACCCGAACCGACGTGACCTACGACGAGCAGTCGCTCTTGGTAGAACTGGACGGCCGGCTGGGCCATGAGGACTCGTTCTCGTCGTTTCGCGATCTCCATCGTGACAACGCTCACTCCCTGCTGGAGTATCGAACGCTTCGCTACGGCAGCGCGGACGTCCGCGGCCAGCCATGTGCCGTGGCGTTGCAGGTCTGGCAGGCGATGCGCCTTCGAGGCTGGCAGGGGCCCTTAAGTCCGTGCCCAAGCTGCCCGAGCGAGGCACGGACGTAGTCAAGGCAAGCGTCATGACTCCGGCCCGACGCGTTCACGTCCTGAACAAGCTGGAGCGCTGGATCCCCAGACGGGCCACAACTGTCCCGTTTGCGGTTGGAGGAGGCAGTGGGCGGACGAGACGGCGGCTCAGGCGATCGGGGCCCAAGTGGGACCGGTCTGGCCCAGGGTCTCGTCGAGCTTCGTGAACAGGGGGGTCGGCTTCTGCAGCGGACGACCGGCCTCGATCGGCGCCGAGGCCCACCTCGCCTGCTGGCACGTGTAGTCGCCGGTCAGCACCGGATACTCGGCGCCACCCTCCTCGGAGACCAGCTTCAGCTCCGGCTGCGCCGCCCAAACCCCTTCGCCACCCAAAGCCTCGAACACCTTCTGCGCCGCATGCGGCAGCAGCGGGGTGAGTAGCGTGTTGCAGTCCGAAACCACCTGCAGCGCGACATGCAGCACGGTGTCCCGACGGACCGGATCGTCCTTCAGCTTCCACGGCTCCTGCTCGGACAGGTACTTGTTGGCCAGCCCGACCACCCGCATCGCCTCGGACGTCGCCTGCTTGAACTTGCAGCGGCCCCACAGGTCGCCGACCACGTCGAACGCCGCAGCCGAAGCTGAAAGCAGCTCCCGATCAGCGTCGGTCAGCTCCCCAGCAACCGGAATCGCCCCGACGTTCTTGTGCGCCATCGAGATGGAGCGGTTCACCAGGTTGCCCCACTCGTTCGCCAGCTCGAAGTTGTTGCGTCGCACGAACTCCTCCCAGGTGAAGTCCGTGTCCTGGTTCTCCGGGCCGGCCACCGCGATGAAGTAGCGCAGCGCGTCCGGCCCGAACTCGGCCAGGAAGTCGCGGACGTAGATCACGTGCCCGCGGGAGGATGCCAGCTTCGATCCCGACATGGTCAGGTACTCCGAAGAGACCACCTCTGTGGGCAGGTTCAGCGGCGAGTACGCCGACCCGACCCCGCCCAGATCGCCCTCGCCGTTGGCGCCCAGCAGGATGGCCGGCCAGATCACCGAGTGGAAGGTGATGTTGTCCTTGCCCATGAAGTAGTACGAGCGCGCCTCAGCAGACTGCCACCAGAGCTTCCACGCGTCCGGGTCGCCCGAGCGCCGTGCCCACTCCACTGCCGCCGACAGGTAGCCGATCACTGCGTCGAACCACACGTAGATGCGCTTCATCGACGCGTCCGACCACCCCTCCAGCGGGATCGGCACGCCCCAATCGAGGTCGCGGGTGATCGCGCGCGGACGCAGTTCCTTGAGCAGGTTGAGGCTGAACTTCATCACGTTCGGACGCCAGTCGGTCCGGGTCGCCAGCCACTCGCCCAGCGCCCCGGCGAGCGCAGGCAGATCAAGGAAGAAGTGTTCGGTCTCGACGAAGTTGGGCACCTCGCCATTGATCTTCGACAACGGGCGGATCAGGTCGATCGGATCCAGCTGGCGTCCGCAGTTGTCACACTGGTCGCCGCGGGCACCGTCGTATCCGCAAACCGGGCAGGTGCCCTCGATGTAGCGGTCGGGCAGCGTCCGTCCGGTAGACGGCGAGATCGCGCCCTGCTGCACCTTCGCGGTCACGTAGCCGTTCGCGTGCAGCGCCCGGAACAACTCCTGGACGACCGCGCGGTGGTTCAGTGTCGTGGTGCGGGTGTACAGGTCGTAGGAGCACCCCAGCGCCTGCAGGTCCTCGGCGATCACCCGGTGGTACTTGTCGGCGGTCTGCTGCGGAGTGAGTCCCTCCTTATCAGCCTGCACCTGGATGGCCGTGCCGTGCTCGTCGGTGCCGGACACCATCAGCACCTGGTTTCCGGCCATTCGCTGGTACCGGGAGAACACGTCGGACGGGACACCGAAACCGGAGACGTGGCCAATGTGCCGCGGGCCGTTGGCGTAGGGCCAGGCGACGGCTGCCAGGATGCGAGAACTCACAATCGCTCATTCTAGGTGTTCGCGGCTCCTCGCCAGTACGCACTCGGACGCGTCCCCGCTCCAGGCCAGCAGCTGGCTGTGAGATCGACCTGAGTTCCCCCGCCGACACCGGCCACTTTCCGAATCTGGTCCGGTTACCCCTACCATGAAGGAGTGACCCCAGAGTTTCTACTCCTGTCGCTTGTGGTTGTAACGGCGTTGGCCTTCGATTTCACAAACGGGTTCCATGACACTGCAAATGCCATGGCCACCTCTATCGCCACCAAGGCGCTGACCCCGAAGGCAGCGGTGACCCTTTCGGCGATCCTGAACCTCGTCGGCGCCTTCCTGTCGGTAGAAGTTGCGATCACGGTTACCAACGCGGTGATCCGGATCCAGAACCCGGACGGCACCCCCAAGCCGGAGCTGATGGCGGACGGTGGCCACGGCCTGTTGTTGATCCTGATGGCAGGCCTGGCCGGCGCAATCATCTGGAACATCCTCACCTGGTTGTGGGGCCTGCCCTCCAGTTCCTCCCACGCGCTGTTCGGCGGCCTGGTCGGCGCAACGGTCGCGGCCATGGGCTGGGGCGGCGTTAAGTGGGTCGGTGAAGGCGCGAAGCTCGACGGCGTGATCGGCAAGGTGGTGCTGCCAGCCCTGCTGTCGCCGGCCATTGCCATCATCGTCGCGATGATCGGCACCAAGCTCGTCTTCTGGGTCACCCGTGGGGTGGCGGAGAAGTACCAGGAATCGGGCTTCCGTTGGGGCCAGATCGGCACCGCGTCCCTCCTTTCGCTCTCCCACGGCACCAATGACGCGCAGAAGACGATGGGCGTGATCACGCTCGCGCTGATCGCGTCCGGGCATTGGACGGCGACCCATGAAGTACCGCTCTGGGTGAAGATCGCCTGCGCGGTCGCGATCGCGTCCGGCACCTACATCGGTGGCTGGCGGATCATCCGGACGATGGGCAAGGGCCTGGTCGAGATCTCGTCGCCGCAGGGCATGGCCGCAGAGAGTTCGTCCGCAGCGGTCATCCTGACCTCCAGCCAGCTCGGCTTCGCACTCTCCACCACCCACGTCTGCACCGGCTCGATCCTCGGCTCGGGCCTCGGCCGCAAGGGTGCGAAGGTGCGCTGGGGCGTCGCCGGACGGATGGGCCTGGCCTGGCTGACCACGCTTCCGCTGGCCGGCCTGGTGGGCGCGGTGATGTGGTTCATCGGGCACATCATCGGCGGTTGGCTGGGCTCGACCACGATCTTCCTCCTGATGTGTGCGGCCGCGCTGTACATGCGCTGGCACTCCAAGAAGGATCCGATCGGCCACCACAACGTCAACGACGAATGGGACGCCGAGCAGCCGGACGCGGACAAGGTGCCGGTCTCGGGAGGGGTGCACTGATGGATCAGCTATTCGCAGCTCTGGACGCCTCGTGGCGCGTCCTACTGGTGGGGGTGGTGCTCGGCGCCGGCCTGCCCACCATCTATGCGCTTGGCATCCGCGCGCTGGCGTGGGGCACCGGCGGTGAGGCCGAGGTCCATGAAGCCGGGGTGGAGCTCAAGCCACACCTGCTCGGTCGGCTGATCGCCTACTCGCTGTTCGCTTTCGTGGTGCTGTGCGTGCTGCTCGGCATCGGCTACATCGTGGCCCACGGTCTGGGCATGACGATCACGTTCGACGGCATCGTGCCGGTCTTCACGTCAAAGTAGCCAGTTCCACTCGGGCTCGTCCCGCCACTCGCGCCGTAGTGCGGACATCGTCACCGAGCCTGGCCAGAAAGCTGCGTGCCCGCTGGGTGACGCCTTCGGCAAACATCTCCTCCGGTATCGGTTGCACCGAGATCCGGACGCCGCTGCCCGCGAGCACGAGCGGCAGCGTGTAGCCGACCGACGAAGGGAAGCTCGCCAGTCGGGCGGCCACCGGGGTGCGGCGGAGTTCCACTTCAAGCGGGACGGACGGACGAACAATCTCCAGCCCGGTCTGAGTGGCGATCCGGTCCAGTTTCTCGGCGGACTCGCGGCGGTGGGCGAAGTACCGTCCAGCGCTGCCGTCGATGGCAAGGGCAGCCACCGCGTCCAAGTAGGCACCCGGGCGCACCACCCCGGTCTCCACCAATGACGAGCCGATCACGTCCACGCCGGGTCGGGTACGCACCTGGCCGAACCGATGCCGCGTCCAAGCATAGGAATGGCGCTGCACTCGGCTCGGCGGCAGCCCGGTGACTGCCATCACCGTGAACAACTGCAGCCTGGCGGTGTCGAAGAACCGGCGCGCGCGTTCGGCCAGAACTGCGCGCACCGGACCGAACGAACGGCCATGCCAGCGCCGCAGTCGCTCGCCAGCGGCCAGTTGGGCGGCGAACTCCAGCGTCGCGGTGCCGTCATCCACCACGACCACCTGCTGATTGCCCGGACGCGGCAGCAGCGCTTGGATCAACCCGGAGAACGGATCGCCAAGCAACAGTGTGTGCGCGTCCGCCACCTGGGGGCGAAGTTCGGCGATCACCCGCGCCGAAGCCGAGAGCGCCGTCCGCGGATCGTGCCATTCGACCGCGATGTTCTCTTCCCCGGCGTAATCGGCCATGGCTGCCAGCTGGACGCGGGTGCGTTCGTCCACGGGTGCAACACGACCGGCCGGATGCGTTCGGCGGCGGCGTGCCGGTGGCACCACTCCAACACATGCAGCAGCTGAGCCGGGCTCTCCACCAGTGCCAGGACGGTCACGCCACCTCCGATCCGGACTCGCTATCGGCGACCACCCCGGGCACTCGGCGCAGCTTGCGCATCGCCTGTAGTTCACCGTCGTACACCCGCTTCACCCCGTCGCCGAGCGCG
>Ga0116180_1000120_pt1 | contig 72694 bp, 68 predicted proteins | sample AD_UKC073_MetaG_FD_89804 | JGI IMG/M metagenome (GOLD analysis project Ga0116180, IMG submission 89804) | Active sludge microbial communities of municipal wastewater-treating anaerobic digesters from USA - AD_UKC073_MetaG | ecosystem: Engineered > Bioreactor > Anaerobic > Digestate | place: USA... | reverse complement strand
TGGCGTTGCTGCTGCTGTTGCTGCTGCTGGAGAATGGCCTGCTGACGCGCCTTTTCCTGCTCCGCCTGCTGGTGTTGCTGCTGCTGTTGCAGTCGAAGCATGTCCTGTTGGCGCGCCTTTTCCTGCTCCATCTGCTGCTGTTGTAGATCGGTGGCTTTCTGTCGACCTCGCCCCTGCTCCCACGAACCATTCCGTTCCTGCCCGTTCGGTTGAGGTCGGCCGTCCATACCCCCCGGCTCCACCATGCGTGGCGGCAGCGGGCGATCCTGCTCCGCGGGCAATCGCGGGCCACCGCGCTTGCCGATTTCACCGGTGTCCGGATCATCCGGCCAAGGGCGTCCCGGACCGGCTGGTTCTGCCCGATCACGGCCCCCTTGCTCCACAACGCCAGTTCGGTGCTCCCACGGCGTTGTAGCCGGGGCCTGATGATCAGGAGACCGATCAGACCGATCAGACCGATCAGACCGATCAGACCGATCAGACCGATCAGACCGATCAGACCGATCAGACCGATCAGACCGATCAGACCGATCAGACCGAGAATCATGGCGCGGCGATCGGTCAGCGCGAGGCGGTGGCGGAACCGCCGTCGTTCCGACCACTTGCGGCCGGAACAGATCGATCTGCCTTCCTCGCACTGGCGACTTTCCCATCACGGGCCGCTCCACATCAATCGGACGGTAGCGCACCACGGGTTTTCGAGTTTCCTGCTCGAAATGCCCCAGGTCGATACTGCGATTGACCACCCGCCGATCGACCACGGTATAGCGGGTAACATTGACCGTGCTGTCGATCAAAGCGGCATTGCGCGGCGGCGGTAGAATGCTTCGCCGTAGGTTGGGACTGAGAAACCGCTGCGTCGGCACGAAACACCAGGAACGCCTACCGGGATTGAACTCCTGGCCCTGGGCCGCAAAGCCAACGTCTGGCTCGAACCGCACCGAAGGCGGCAGCGGCGCCCAGCCGATGAAGCCACCCCCACTACGCCAGCTGACCCAAGCCGGTCCCCATTCAGCGCCGGGCACCCACGCCCAACCCTCGTAGTCCTCATCGTAGAACCAGCGGCCATAATGGAAAGGCATCGATCCCCACCGTTCGGTGGAAACCCAGGTCCAACCGAAATCGTCGGTGAACACCCAGTAGCCGACGGTATAGGGCCGCCAATCACTGGCCACCTCCGGGTACCAGACCCAGCCATAAGACTCGGATCGACGCCAGTCGCCATACGGTGCCAGCTCGTTATAGAAATAGTCGATGCCTACGCGGACCTGGGCGTAGGCCGTCGCCCCGCCCAATAACGTCAGACGCGGCGAACCGACTGGATTGAATCCGACATTCATCAACAACGCGGCCGAAAGCGAAGCCAGCCATATTTTCGTCTTCATGCGACACCTTGCCTGCAGTAGCGGTTTACGGGGGTTCACACGATCGCCAAACAATGGATTCCATCCCCAATTTCCCATGAAATTAAAGTCGATAGCGACTGAATCCGAAATGAACGACTGCATCGCTGCCCGACATCATCAGATCGTCACCGAAAACGACCGCCGCCGGTCCAACCCGGCGCAAGGCAAAACAGGGCTGGGCGTCATTCCCCCAATACCCGACAACCATGCGATAATTACTTGGCACACCGAGTCGTTACCCTCGCAAACACGCATCACGACGAACCACGACCTTGCACAACGATCATCCCGGTCCGCCTACCGCCTCGCCACACTGGTCCCCCCGCCCGCGCGTCCATGCGCGCCTCCTGCCCGCTGGACTGGCCAACTGGCTGTTCGACCGGGGATCGCTGACTCAGCGGTTGCGTGAGATCTGCGCCGACCGCTTCCGCGTGCGCGTATTGCGCCAAGAGTGGACCCGCCCGGACCATGACGAGGCGCATGCCCTGCAGTTGCGGACGACAACCTGGGCCTGGGTTCGCGAGGTGCAACTGTTGTGCGGCGACCAGCCCTGGGTCTTCGCCCGCACCCTCATTCCGGCGCTGACTTTGGGTGGTCGCGGTCGGCAGCTGACCCGGTTGGGATCCCGTCCCCTCGGCGAGGTGCTGTTCGCCGACCCTACCGTGCGCCGGGGGCCGGTCGAAGTCGCCCGCATCGGACCTGATCAGCGCCTGCATCACCGGGCCTTCGCCAACTGCAACGAACCGCCGGACACGATCTGGGCCCGCCGCTCGTTATTCTGGATGGACAGCAGCCCGCTGCTGGTTTGCGAGATTTTCTTACCCGACCTGCCGGTCTCTCCGGCTTGTCGTTGACCGGACGTCCCCTACCATGAACATCGAACGCTTCGACGACCGCCTGCGCGAATATGTCCTGCTGATGCGCCTCCATCGCCCCATCGGTCTCTATCTTCTGCTGTGGCCGACCCTGTGGGCGTTATGGCTGGCTGGAAATGGGCAACCGCCGCACGGCATCGTACTGGTTTTCGTGCTGGGCGTGGCGCTGATGCGCTCAGCCGGCTGCGTCATGAACGATATCGCCGACCGCAACTTCGATCCGCATGTGGCCCGCACCCGTGACCGACCGTTGGCCGCCGGCCGGATCAGTCTGAGCGAAGCGGCAACGCTCGCGGCTGGCCTGTGCCTGGCAGCCTTTGGGCTGGTATTGACCCAAAACGCCCTGACCGTGCAGCTGTCGTTTGTCGGGCTGGTGCTGACCGCCAGTTATCCGTTCATGAAGCGGTTCCATCATTTTCCCCAGTTTCACCTGGGCCTGGCATTCGGTTGGGGCATCCCCATGGCCTTCGCGGCGGTGACCGGCGCCTTGCCGGTCGTGGCCTGGCTGCTGTTTCTCGGCAACATTCTCTGGTCGGTGATCTACGACACCCAATACGCCATGGTCGATCGCGAAGACGATCTGAAGATCGGAGTGAAATCCACCGCCATCCGCTTCGGCGAACGCGACAAACGCATCATCGGCTACCTGCAACTGGCGCTGGTGGGCGTGCTGGCGCTGGTGGGCGTGTTGGCCGGGCGCGGCTGGATCTACTATCTCGGTCTGTTCGTGGCAGCCTGGTTCGCGCTGTATCAGCAATACCTGATCCGCAACCGCGAACCGGCCGAATGCTTCAAGGCGTTTCTCAACAACAATGGCTTCGGACTGACGATCTTCTGCGCGCTGCTGCTGGATTATCTGCCGGGAGGACAAACCTGAACGCTCGCGACAACCGAGCGGCCATCCACCCAACCGTGAGGCATTCGAGTGATGGTAGAGGAACTGGAGCTACAGACACCGTACCTGCGACTCAGCGCGCGAGCCTGGGGACCATCGGACGGCGTGCCGGTGTTGGCCCTGCACGGCTGGCTCGATAACGCCGCCAGTTTCGATCCCCTAGCGTCGCTGTTGCCCGGCGTGCGGCTGGTGGCGGTGGATTTGCCCGGCCACGGCGGTTCCGACCATCGCCCGCCGGGTGTGCATTATCACTTCGTGGACTTCATCCCCGACATGGTCGCCGCCGCCGATGCCCTGGGCTGGGACCGCTTCGCCCTGCTCGGCCATTCGATGGGGGGCGGCATCGCCAGCTTCATCGCCGCGATCCTGCCGGAGCGGATCACCCGTCTGGCCATGATCGAAGGGCTGGGACCGCCGACCAGCGACCCTGCCGATGGCCCCGCCAACCTGCGCAAAGCCATCGATCAGATGAATGGCCTTGCCGGCAAACGCCTGCCCATCTACCCCGATGTGGAGGGGGCGATACAGGCCCGTTGCGAAGCCAGCGGCTTGTCGTGGCGGGCGGCGGCAACGCTGGTCGAACGCGGCCTCCAGCCGGTCAGCGGCGGTTTTGGCTGGCGCACCGATCCTCGTCTACGCTTCGTATCCCCGCTCTACCTGAGCGAGCCGCAAATCCTGGCCTACATGGAGCAGATTCGAGCGCCAGCCCTGCTGCTCTGCGGCGATGCCGGCTACCTGATCCCACGGGCCTACATGCAGGAACGCTACGCCCGCATCGCCGACCTGACTGTCAAAATACTACCTGGCGGCCATCATCCCCATCTAGAAGATCCCGAAGCCTGCGCCCACTGGCTAGCGCCGTTTCTGGTCATATCCTGAATAAGCCACGATATCGACAAATACCGTACTGCGTTTTTATCCCAGGATGCCTCACCTACACTATATATAAGCCGTATTATAAGCCGTATTGATGAATCGAATTGTTTCGTGACGGAAAAACGGCTACGACTGCTCTTTCCAGGGGGAAACATGCTGTCCAAGTTTGGTATTCAATTCAAATACACCCTGGTTTTCGTCATCACCCTCATTCTCATCATTACCGGACTTCTGATCGGGGTCTACCACCTCAAGCAACGCCAGCTGCGCAATGAAGCCATGGCGGTTGCCGAACAGGTCGTCGCCTTCCGGGCCTGGGTCGCCGGCGCTGGCGTGGTCTGGGTCGATCATCTGGCGCCGGAATTCCGCGATTTCCTGGGCAAACGCACCGGTGTCGACGCCAACGCCAAGGTTCTGGAGTTCTATTCCAAAAACCCGGCCCTGGCGACCCGCGAACTGTCGGAACTCGCCAACAAAACCACGACCCGCGCCACCTTCCGCGTCACCAGCGACGAATACCGCAATCCGGCCAATGCCCCGGACAGCTTCGAGACGGCCTCGATCGAGCTGTTCAAAAACGATAAGGATCGCAAGTACAGTGACGCGCTCGAAAATGGCGTCTATCGCTACAGCCAACCTATTTTCGTGCAGCAGTCCTGCTTGAAATGTCATGGCGATCCCAAGGATGCGCCACCGGAAGTCATCGAGAAGTACAGTGACAAGAAAGCCTTCGGCTATAAGGTCGGCGATGTACGGGGCATCATCAGCGTCAAGTTGCCCGACGTGACCGTGACCGACGTGCTGCTGACCCTGCTCAACCCCTTCACACTGGGGCTGATCGCGCTGGCTTTTCTGCTGAATTTCTTCTATGTCCAACGAGCGATCATCGCGCGCCTTAAGAGACTGGCCAAGAGCACCGAACGCATCGCCAACGGCGAGCTGGACCTGCCGCTCGAGTTCCGGTCGGACAGCCGCGACGAGGTGGATTACGTGACGCGCGCGGTCGACCTGCTGCGCAATAGCGTCGTGGTCGCCATGAAACGGCTTCAGAAGAACCTGTCCTAATCGGGGAGCGAGGCACCGTCATGTCCCTAGAGCTTTTGCCATTCCCAGCCATCGTCGCCTATCTGAGCAAACTGTGCCAGGAAAAGCACACCGGTACGCTGCTCATCACCAATAACTATCACTTGCTGGGGCAAATCAGTATTCAGGACGGTGAAATCGTTTTCCTGTTCTCGCAGGGCAAACGCGGCATCAACGCCCTGCCGCTACTGACTGCGGCCAAGGAAGGGAGCGTCTCCTTCTCCGAAGGCAAGGCGCCGCTCACGACGCCGCTACCCACCACCACGGACATTCTGGAGTATCTGGCCAACGCCAATCCCAATATCGCCGTGTCCGAAGACGGCAGTTTCCGACCGCTGTCCCCGACCGCCAAGACCGTACTGGAACAAACGCTCAAGGAATTCATCGGCCCGATCGCCGGTCTGGTTTGCGCCGATCATTTCCGCACCATCGTCACCCTGGAAGCCGCCATCAAGGCACTGGCCGACGAAATTCCGTCCCCCGCGACCGCTCAGCAGTTTCGCGAGCTGGCGCATAAACGGCTGAGCTGAAGCATCGACCACCGCCCCATCGCCTTGAACACGGTGCGGTTCGCCGTCCGCGACGGGCTCCTGGCGTTGTCCGATTCCAAGCCGCGCTTCGACATGGGTGCGCGGCTTGGCGTGTAATTCTGGTAAAGTTACCCTTCACGACATCGATCTGCCCCGGCGAGCGGGGCTTCTGTCCGAGGTAACAGACGCTCATGCGGGATTATTGGATTGCGCCTTCGATTCTGTCCGCCGACTTCGCCCGGCTGGGCGAAGAAGTGAATACAGTGCTGGCGGCGGGCGCAGACATCGTTCATTTCGACGTCATGGACAATCACTACGTCCCCAACCTGACCGTCGGCCCCCTCGTGTGCGAGGCGCTGCGCCGACATGGCGTCACCGCACCGATCGACGCCCATCTGATGGTCAAGCCAGTCGACCGCATCATCCCCGATTTCGCCGCCGCTGGCGCGACCTACATCACCTTTCATCCTGAAGCCAGCGAGCACATCGACCGCAGCCTGCAACTGATCCGCGATCAGGGCTGCAAGTCCGGCCTGGTGTTCAATCCCGCTACCCCGCTGGATTGCCTGAAGTACGTGATGGATAAGGTGGACATGGTGTTGCTGATGGCGGTCAACCCCGGCTTCGGTGGCCAGAGCTTCATCAACGGCACCTTGAAGAAGCTGCGCGAGGCCCGCCGCATGATCGACGACAGCGGTCACCCGATCCGGCTGGAAGTCGATGGCGGGGTCAAGACCGACAATATCCGGGTCATCGCCGAAGCGGGGGCCGATACCTTCGTGGCCGGCTCGGCCATCTTCACCACGCCCGACTACCGGGCGACTCTTGCTGCCATGCGGGCAGAACTGGCCAAGGCGGATCATTGATCATGTTCGAGAATATTACGGCGCTGTTTTTCGATCTGGACGGTACCCTGGTCGACAGCGTGCCCGATCTGGCCGCAGCGGTGAACATCATGCTGCAGCAACTGGGCCTGCCAACCCGCACCGAGGCGCAAGTGCGTACCTGGGTCGGCAACGGCATGGACAACCTGATCCGCCGCGCGCTCACCAACGACATGGCGGGCAACGCCGATCCGGAGATGTTCGCCCGCGCCCGCCCGCTGTACAAAGCCGCCTATGCCGACCATATCAGCGTCTACAGTTGCCTGTACCCCGGCGCTGAGGCAGGTCTGAATGCGCTGCACGCTGCTGGTTTCCCGCTGGCTTGCGTGACCAACAAGGCGGCTGAATTCGCCGTGCCGTTGTTGGACAAGCTGGGCATCGGCCCGTTGTTCACCGCCGTGGTGGGCGGCGACTGCATCCCCCATCCCAAGCCCGCGCCCGACGCCCTGCTGCTGTGCGCGGAACGATTGGGCGTCGCCGTCGACCAAGGACTGATGATCGGCGATTCGGTGAACGATGTGGGCGCGGCCCGCAACGCCGGTTGCCCGGTGGTCTGTGTGCCCTACGGCTACAATCATGGCCACGACATCCGCGACGCTGCCCCGGATGCCGTGATCGACTCCATCGCCGACTTGCCCGGCCTGCTACGCTGCTCTGCCTGAATGTCTGGAAACTCGCTGCCCGGCCTGCCGCTGCGGATCGAACCCGCGCCGGATTTCCGATGGTGTCGCTAAAAGCACACCGCGTGGCTTTGTGTTCGCAACGTTTTCCATTTCCGCTTTTTCAGGTCGCTTGCAACCATGAATCAGAACGAATTCCAACGCCTGGTTGAACAAGGTTTCAACCGTATTCCGGTCGCCCGGGAAGTCCTGGCCGATCTCGACACTCCGCTCAGCACCTATCTCAAGCTGGCCGACGCGCCCTACAGCTATCTATTGGAGTCGGTGCAAGGCGGCGAGAAATGGGGCCGCTATTCCATCATCGGTCTGCCCTGCCGCAAGATCGTCCGGGTACGCGGTCAGCGCGTGACCGTCGAACATGCCGGCGAAATCGTCGAAGCGCTCGATTGCCCGGACCCACTGGCCTGGATTCAGGATTTCCAGAGCCGCTACCGAGTGCCGACGGCCAGCGCCGGGTTGCCGCGCTTCATCGGTGGCCTGGTCGGTTATTTCGGTTACGACGCCATCCGCTACATCGAACCGAAACTGGCGCATTGCCCCAATCCCGACCCGCTGGAAAACCCCGACATCCTGCTGCTGGTGTCCGAGGATGTCGTGGTGTTCGACAACCTGGCCGGCCGGCTGTATCTGATCACGCTGGTCGATCCGGCGGTGGAGCGCGCCTATGCCCGCGCCCAGCAACGGTTGGACCAGTGGGTGGCGCGGCTGCGCGATGGCCGCTCGCTCTATGCCTCCCCTCGCCCGGCCCCGGCGGCAAACCCGACCGAATTCGTCTCCGGTTTCACCCAGCAAGGTTTCGAACAGGCGGTCGAACGGATCAAGGACTACATCCTGGCCGGCGACTGCATGCAGGTGGTGCCATCGCAACGGCTGTCGGCCCCGTTCCGGGCCGCACCGCTGGATCTGTACCGGGCGCTGCGCGGGCTGAACCCCTCGCCATACATGTACTTCCTCAATCTGGGCGATTTCCACATCGTTGGTTCTTCGCCGGAAATCCTGGCGCGGCTGGAAGACGGCGTGCTGACGGTGCGTCCGATCGCCGGCACCCGCCGCCGCGGCGTCAACGATGAACAGGATCGGGCGCTGGAAGCGGAGATGCTGGCCGACCCCAAGGAGCGCGCGGAACATCTGATGCTGATCGATCTGGGCCGCAACGATGTCGGTCGGGTCAGCACCATCGGCAGCGTGCAATTGACCGAAAAAATGGTGGTCGAACGTTATTCGCACGTCATGCACATCGTCTCCAACGTCACCGGGCGCTTGCGGCCGGGCCTCACCGCCATCGACGCCCTGCGCGCCACCTTCCCGGCCGGCACCGTCAGCGGTGCGCCCAAGATCCGCGCCATGGAAATCATCGACGAGCTGGAACCGGTCAAACGCGGGGTCTATGCCGGCGCGGTCGGCTATCTGTCGTGGTCCGGCAACATGGATACCGCCATCGCCATCCGCACTGCAGTGATCAAGGACGGCCTGCTGCACGTCCAGGCCGGAGCCGGCATCGTGGCCGATTCCGTGCCGACCAGCGAATGGGAAGAAACCATGAACAAGGGCCGTGCGCTGTTCCGGGCGGCGGAACTGGCGGAACGCGGGTTGGACGAGCCCCGACCGGTCGGAGAACAGGAGTAAAGCGCCATGCTACTGATGATCGATAACTACGATTCCTTCACCTACAACCTGGTGCAGTACTTCGGCGAGCTGGGCGAGGATGTGCAGGTCTACCGCAACGACCAGATTTCCACGGCGGACATCGCCGCGCTGCATCCGGAGCGCATCGTGCTGTCGCCCGGTCCCTGCACCCCCACCGAAGCGGGCATCTCCCTTGCCACCATCGAGCGCTTCGCGGGCGAAATCCCCCTGTTCGGCGTCTGTCTAGGCCATCAGAGCATCGGCCAGGCGTTCGGCGGACGCATCGTACGCGCCGGCCAGGTCATGCACGGCAAGACCTCGGAGGTCTATCACGCCGGCCAGGGCGTATTCGCCGAGCTGCCCAACCCTTTCACCGTGGTGCGCTACCACTCCCTGGTGATCGAAAAGGCCACCCTGCCGGACTGCCTGGAAATCACCGCCTGGACCCAGACCCCGGACGGCGCCATCGACGAGATCATGGGCGTGCGCCACAAGACCCTGCCGGTCGAAGGTGTGCAGTTCCACCCCGAGTCCATCCTGACCGAAAACGGCCACGCCCTGCTGCGCCATTTCCTCACCCGGCACTGAACGCCCAGATAGAGATAGAGTACCGAACCATGTCCATCACGCCCCAGGAAGCCCTGCAACGCTGCATCGAACACCGTGAGATCTTCCACGACGAAATGCTGTCGCTGATGCGCCAGATCATGGCCGGCGAAATTTCGCCGGTGATGACCGCCGCCATTCTCACCGGTCTGCGGATCAAGAAGGAAACCATCGGCGAAATCACCGCCGCCGCCATGGTGATGCGCGAGCTGTCCACCAAAGTTCAGGTCCCGCCGCCGCACGAACATTTCGTGGACATCGTCGGTACCGGGGGCGATGGCGCGCATACCTTCAACATCTCCACCGCCTCGATGTTCGTCACGGCCGCTGCCGGCGCGCAGGTCGCCAAACACGGCAACCGCAGCGTCTCGTCCAAATCCGGCAGCGCCGACGTGCTGGAAGCGCTCGGCGTGCGCATCGACCTAAAAGCCGAACAGGTGGCCGAATGCATTCAAACCACCGGGATCGGCTTCATGTTCGCGCCCAATCACCACAGCGCGATGAAGAATGTGGCACCGGTGCGGCGCGAGATGGGCGTGCGCACCATCTTCAACATCCTCGGCCCCCTGACCAACCCGGCCAGCGCCCCGAACCAGCTGATGGGCGTATTTCACCCCGACCTGGTCGGCATCCAGGTGCGAGTGATGCAGCGGCTGGGCGCGCAACATGTGCTGGTGGTCTGGGGCAAGGATGGCATGGATGAAATCTCGCTCGGCGCTGCGACCCAGATCGGCGAACTCAAGAACGGCGAGATCCTGGAATACGAGATTCATCCCGAGGATTTCGGGTTGGCCATGATCTCCAATCGAGGATTGAAGGTAGAAAACGCTGAACACTCCAAGGCGATGCTGCTGAGCGCGCTGGACAACGAACCGGGCGCTCCACGCGACATCGTGATCTTCAACGCTGGCGCGGCGCTCTACGCCGCCAACGTCAGCCCCTCCATCGACGCGGGGATCAAGCGGGCGCAGGAGGCATTGGTCAGCGGCGCGGCGCGGGCCAAGCTCGACGAGTTCATCCGCTGCACCCAGCAGCTGGCGTCATGAGCGGGGCGACCGACATCCTCCAGCGGATTCTCGCCCGCAAGGCCGAGGAAATCGCCGAGCGCCGCCAACGGCTGAGCCTGGACGAGTTGCAGCGGCGCGGTGCGCATTTGCCGCCGCCACGGCCGTTTCTCGGCCAGCTGGAGCGCACCGTAGCGCAAGGTCGTCCGGCGGTCATCGCCGAAATCAAGCGCGCCTCGCCCAGCAAAGGGCTGTTGCGCGATCCGTTCGAACCCGCTGCCATCGCCCGAAGCTACGCAGCGGCTGGAGCTGCCTGCCTGTCGGTATTGACCGATCGCGACTTCTTCCAGGGTCACGAGGACTACCTGCAACAGGCGCGGGCGGCCTGCGAACTACCGGCGCTGCGCAAGGATTTCATCATCGATCCGTACCAGGTGCACGAAGCTCGCCTGATCGGGGCCGATGCCATCCTGTTGATCGTGGCCGCGCTCGACGATGCAGCACTACAAACGCTGGCACAGCTGGCCATGGAGCTGGGAATGAGCGTACTGGTCGAAGTCCATGACGCCGACGAGCTGGAACGGGCGCTGGCCACCGATGCCAAGCTGATCGGTGTCAACAACCGCAATCTGCGCACTTTCGACACCCGCCTGGAAACCACTTTGAACCTGCTGGCCCGCATCCCCCCAGATCGCCTAGTCGTTACCGAGAGTGGGATTCATACACCAGAAGATGTGGCGCTGATGCGTGAACACGGCGTTCATGCTTTTTTGGTCGGCGAGGCGTTCATGCGCGCCGCTGACCCCGGTGCCAAACTGGCGGAACTGTTCGGCGGCGGCTGATCCGGCCACCCTGTCGCAACCCTACTGCCCACGACACCGCCAACAACCCAGACTGATCTCCTCCACCCAAGCAAACCCGTCCAGGAGAACAACAACATGAAAGCCCGTATTACCTGGCTGGAAGACATGACCTACGTTGCGCAAACCGCCAGTGGCCACGCTGTGGTGATCGATGGCCCACCGGAACTGGGCGGTCACAACCTCGGGCCACGACCGATGGAAATGCTATTGATGGGCATGGGCGGTTGCACTGCCATCGATGTGGTCAATATCCTGCGCAAGGCCCGCCAGAACCTGCACGGCTGCGAAATCCAGGTCGAAGCGGACCGCGCTGACAGCGACCCCAAGGTCTTCACCGCCATTCGCGTGCATTTTCTCCTGACTGGCAAGGCCCTGAACGCCAAGCATGTCGAACGCGCCATTCAACTGTCAGCCGAGAAGTACTGCTCGGCATCGATCATGCTGGGCAAGACCGCCCAGATCATCCATACCTTCGAGATTCGCGAGACGGGCGCAGAGCGGCCGGCGTCATAGCGCCGCCATGTAATCCTGCTATACTCGCGCGCTTTCTGAAAAGTGCGCCGACGTACGAGTCGGCGGGGTTTGGCTTGTTCGCCACTGGGGAGGGTCGACGCCGTGACTCCAAAGCCGATGCCCAGACTGCGGTTGCAGGGGTTCAACAACCTCACCAAGACGCTCAGCTTCAATATCTACGACATCTGCTACGCCTCGACCCCCGAGCAGCAAGAGCGTTATATCGCCTATATCGACGATGCCTACAACGCCGAACGGCTGACGCAGATCCTGACCCAGGTCTCCAACATCATCGGCGCCAACATCCTGAACATCGCCCGACAAGATTATGAGCCGAAGGGGGCCAGCGTCACCATGCTGATTTCCGAGGAGCCGATCACTTCCGATCAGCTGTCCAATTCCGAATCGCCCGGTCCGCTGCCCGATGCCGTCATCTGCCATCTCGACAAGAGCCACATCACGGTTCACACCTATCCGGAAAGCCATCCCGACAACGGCATCAGCACCTTCCGGGCCGACATCGACGTCTCGACCTGCGGCCGCATCTCCCCGCTCAAGGCGCTCAACTATCTGATTCACAGCTTCGAATCGGATATCGTCGCCATCGACTATCGAGTGCGCGGTTTCACCCGTGACGTGACTGGCAAGAAACACTTCATCGATCACCAGATCAATTCGATCCAGAATTTCCTCTCCAAGGACACCCGGGAGCGGTACCAGATGATCGATGTCAACGTCTATCAGGAGCACATCTTTCATACCAAGATGCTGCTGAAGGATTTCGACCTGAACAATTACCTGTTCAGCGTGGACAAGCAGGACGTGCCGCCGCGCGAACAGCTGGAAATCGAGCAGCGCGTGCGGCGGGAAATGGCCGAGATTTTTTACGGCGAGAACTTGCACAAGAGCCTGCAGATCTAGCCATCCCGCATCAGCTGGCCCTCCTGCCTCCCCCACCGGGAGCCGCAGGACGGACGCCAAGCCGCCGATAGCGATCCTCAAACCCAATAGGTGGTCTTGGTCATCACCTTGGACATCCCTTTCATCAGCAGCCGGATCGGCAAAGGCAGGCGCGCGCCGCCCGCCGCCAGCGCATAGGTGGCGTGACGAGCTTCGTCTTCCTTCATCTGCCCCAGGATCGCCCGACTCTGTTGATCCTGGGCCGGCAGTTGGTCCAAGTGGGTATTCAGGTGCTCGATCACCTGATGCTCGGTCTCCGCGACGAACCCCAGGCTCCAACGGTCTCCGGCCTTGCCGGCCAGCGCGCCAATCGCGAATGAGCCAGCGTAGAATAATGGGTTCAGCAAGCTGGCATGGCTATCCAGTTCCCGCAGCCGCGTCGCACACCAAGCCAGATGATCGTTTTCCTCGTCGGCAGCCTGCTCCATGCGATCCCGCACCGTTTCCAGCCGCGCCGTCAGCGCCTGGCCCTGATACAGCGCCTGCGCGCACACTTCGCCGGTATGGTTGACGCGCATCAGCCGCGCCGCCAGCTGTCGCTCCTCGGGCTGCAGTTCGGCGGCGGACGCACCGCCGGCCGGGTTGGGCCGCCCGGTCGTCTCCGGACGACCGAACAGGGTGCGAACAGCCTGATCGAAATGGATGAGCACGGCATCGGCAGCGGTATAGTAGCGGGTGGTCATGGGCAAGCGTTTCGAGTTGGAAGGAGGTTAAGGTGTCCTATTATCGCTATCATGTATTCTTTTGCACTAATCTGCGGGACGACGGATCGCAATGCTGCCAACAGTGCGGCGCCCGGGAAGCACGCGACTACGTCAAGCAACGGGTCAAGGAGCTCGGTTCGGCGATTCCCCACAAGGTCCGAATCAACACTGCCGGTTGCCTGGACCGCTGCGCCGAAGGACCGGTTATCGTGATCTATCCCGAAGAAACCTGGTACACCTACATAGACCATGCCGACTTGAACGAAATCATCGAAGAACATCTCGTCCATGGCCGCACGGTGGAGCGGTTACGCATCTAGCCGGCTCGTGACTGGATTCACTACTTGTAAAACATCCGGCGCTTGAGTACGATACGCGACTTTCCAAGCGAACACGGACTTTTCGGAGCACGTCATAAATGAAAACTTTCAGCGCCAAGCCGGCCGAGGTCAAGCGCGACTGGTACGTGATCGACGCCACGGACAAGGTTCTGGGCCGGCTGTCGTCGGAAATCGCGCGACGCTTGCGGGGCAAGCACAAGCCTGAATATACTCCGCACGTCGATACGGGTGACTACATTATCGTGGTCAACGCCGACAAAGTTCGCGCGACTGGACGTAAAACCACCGACAAGATTTATTATCGGACCACCGGCTATGTCGGCAACATCAAGTCCGTGTCGATGGACAAGCTGTTGCAGCAAACCCCGGAGCGCGTCATTCAGATCGCCGTCAAGGGTATGTTGCCCAAGAATCCGTTGGGTCGGGCGATGTTCCGTAAGCTCAAGGTTTACGCCGGTTCCGAGCATCAGCACGCTGCCCAGCAACCCATACCGTTGGATCTGAAGTCGTAACCTTTTGGCGCTTTGAGCGGGAACGGAACAGCAGCATGATCGAAAATCAGAACTATGGCACGGGCCGGCGCAAGACCGCCTCGGCGCGCGTATTTTTGCGGCGCGGCACAGGTAATATCCTTGTCAATCAACGCCCCCTGAACGAATACTTTGCTCGCGAGACTTCCTGCATGGTGGTGCACCAGGCGCTCCAAGTGGTCGATCTGGCGGATAAGTTCGACGTTTATGTCACGGTCAAAGGCGGCGGTGTCACCGGCCAGGCTGGCGCCATTCGTCACGGCATCACCCGCGCGCTGATCGAATACGACGAGAGTCTGCGCACGACGCTGCGCAAGGCCGGCTTTGTCACTCGCGATGCCCGCGAAGTGGAACGCAAGAAGGTCGGTCTGCGCAAAGCCAGACGCGCGACTCAGTACTCCAAGCGGTAATTTCAAGGTTATTGGGGGATCGTCTAGCGGCAGGACTACGGACTCTGACTCCGTCAACCTAGGTTCGAATCCTAGTCCCCCAGCCAACATCAAACCCACCTCAAATTCGTTTAGGTGGGTTTTTTGTTGCAATCATACAAAGCAGTTGTTTTTTTGATCATAACCGCAATATTTTGTGTTTTTTTTGAAAAAATCAGTTGCATTTGCGCTTCAGAATGCGTATAAATCTCCTCAATGAATTGTAAACGCCCTTTTGTTGTGTATATACAACACAGACCTAGGAGTTAACCATGAAAAAGTCTGCTCTTGCGCTGGCCGTTGCTGCGGCGCTGGTTGGTTTTGGTTCGGCCGCCTATGCGGATACCACCCTGTACGGTTCGGCCCGGGTGTCCGTCGACTATAACGACGTGTCGGCTCCCGATGGCGTTACCGACACCAGCAATCTCTATCAATCCAACTGGGACGTCTACAACAACAGTTCCCGTTTGGGCGTGCGTGGTGAGGAAGATCTGGGTGGCGGCTTGGCGGCCATCTACCAGTATGAATTCGGCGTGGACATCACCGAAGGTGGCAACTTCAACAGCAACCGTCCCAAGTGGGTCGGCCTGAAGGGCGCCAGCTGGGGTTCGATCACCGCGGGTACCCAGTGGACGCCGTACTACAATGTGATCGGCATCGGCGATATCTTCAACAGCAACAAGATCTTCAATTCGGTCAGCTCGATGGGTTCGGTCAATCCGTCCATTCCTGTGCTGAATACCTACCTGGGCAACACCTTCGGGTTGCGCATGGACAACAGCTTGATCTACTCCACCCCCAACTGGAGTGGTTTCAGCGGTCAGGTCATGTTGGTCATGAATGGCGAATGCCCGCCCACCGATGCGAATACTCCGAGCCAGCTGTGCAAAGCGGATAGCAGCAACAAGGTACCCGCCAATGTCAGCGATGGTATCGACCTGTGGAACATCTCCGCTTCGTACAAGAACGGCCCGTTCTTCGCCGGCGCGACCTACATGGCCCTGGAAGGCAGCAGCTACAGCGACTACTACACCGCTCCGACCTGGAATGGTGACCAGTGGGGTCTGGCCTTCGGCTACAACTCGGGTCCGTTCGCTGTCAGCCTGACCTTCGAAGATGGCGACGTCAACACGGTGTATGTCGGCGACTCCCAGAATTGGTACCTGACGGGTCAGTATACCTTCGGCAACAACGTCATCCGGGCTTCGTATGGCTACCTTGCCCCCGACGACAGCATGCTCTATCTGGTCGACGGTTCGACCATCAAGCAGGGCGACCTGAACAACTACGCGGTTGGTTATCAGTACAATTTCAGCAAGCGGACTCGCGTCTGGGTTGAATACTTCGGCAGCAGCGCCGACGGCCAGGTCTATGGCGACATCAATGGTGTCTCCATCGGTACCCGCGTCGACTTCTGATCTCCGATCCTGAGTCGGCTTGATAAGACGGACGCCTTCGGGCGTCCGTTCTTGTTTCTGGATTCTAAAAATACTGACTCGTAGTTGCGCCAACACAAAAAGTTGTTTTTTTAACAAATGAATGGTTGCTTTTTTACCGCGATCCGTATATAAATGTTTCCAATGCCGCTTCAAAAGCATTTTCCAATCAAAGCATATCCTTGATTGGAAAAAGATTTTTGAGCATTCATAGATCTCAGACAATTTTGGAAGCTACATTATGAAAAAGTCTGTTCTTGCTCTGGCAGTTGCAGCTGCCATCGCCGCGCCATTCGCAGCCCAAGCTGATACGATTCTGTACGGCTCCGCGCGGCCCTCGGTCGATTATAACGACGAGAAATCGCCGCTTCCTGGTGGCGATAAGGTTTCTGCCTGGGATGTGTTCGATAACTCCTCGCGGCTGGGCGTGCAAGGCAGTGAAGATCTGGGCGGCGGTCTGTCGGCCATCTATCAGTACGAATTCGGCGTGGATATGACCGAAGGCGGCAACTTCACCAGCAACCGTCCGAAATACGCCGGCCTGAAGGGCAGCTGGGGTAGCGTCACGCTCGGCACCCAGGATACCCCCTACTACGGCGTCGTCGGCATCGCCGATATCTTCAACAGCGGCCGGACCTTTGGCCCATCGGCTTGGTTGGGCGGCTCGTTCAGCGGCTACAGTATCAATCTGACGGAAGAAGGTGATGTCCGCGGCTCGGGCGACCTCTTCCGCCTCGATAACAGCATCGTCTACAACAGCCCTGAGTACAGCGGATTCAGCGCTTCGTTGATGCTGGTCATGAACGGCTCGCTCAATTCGAATGCCTTCACCAACTACTCCGGTGGTTGGTCCGACGGGGTCGATACCTGGAATATCAGTGCCAAATACACCAATGGCCCGTTCTTTGCCGGTCTCTCCTACATCGCACTGGACGGCGACAAGGTGACCCAGAATGGCGTACCGGTCCTCGATCTGGATCTTGACCAGTGGGGTTTCGCGCTGGGTTACAATTCCGGGCCGTTCGGTTTGAGCCTCATCTACGAATACGGCGATTACAACGTGTGGGGGCTGCTCAAGCCGACGATCCAGCAGATCACCTCCAGCCCGGATACTCCGTGGAACACCTATCTGACCGGCACCTACACCTTCGGCAACAGCATGATCAGCGCTGCCTATGGCGAGTTGAGCACTGGCGTTCCGGGGCAGGACAACATTCAGAACTATGTCCTGGGCTATCAGTACAACTTCAGCAAGCGGACCCGTGTCTGGGTTGAGTACATCGGCCGTAGCGCCAACGATGTCGTCACCCTGGCCGATGGCACCCAAGGCTCTATCCTCGGATACGGCGACCAGAACGCGGTTTCGATCGGTACTCGTGTAGACTTCTAATAGCCTGAGCAACAGGCGTAAGGGCGGAACGGGCGCAGCCTCGCGGCAGCGCCCGTTTTTTTCGCATCTAGATCTGCGCTTCAACTCAAGGTTGCAAGGTCTGCACCCCATCCGCCGTTCCCAGCAGCAATACATCCGCTGGCCGCAGGGCGAATATCCCCACCGTGACGACACCGGCGATATTGTTCAACTCGGCTTCCAGCTTGGCCGGTTCCAGCATGTGCAAGTTGTAGACGTCCAGGATCAGGTTGCCGTTGTCGGTGACGAACCGCTCCCGCAGCACCGGCTGGCCGCCGCGCTTCAGCAGCTCACGGCCGACATGGCTACGAGCCATGGGGATCACCTCGACCGGTAAGGGAAAGTGACCCAACACATCGACCAGCTTGGACTGATCAGCGATGCAGACGAACTTGTCGCTGGCGGCGGCGACGATCTTCTCGCGAGTCAGCGCGCCACCGCCGCCCTTGATCAACTGCAACTGCCGGTTGGCCTCGTCGGCGCCATCTACATACAGCGGCAAAGGTCCGACGGCGTTCAAATCCAGCACCGGAATCTTGCACGCCTTCAACCGCTGGGTGCTCGCCTCGGAGCTGGACACCACGCCCTCGACCCGGTGTTTGATGCGGGCCAGTGCGTCGATAAAATGATTGACCGTCGACCCGGTGCCAACTCCTACGACCGTATTGTCTTCGACGTATGCCAGAGCCGCTTCGGCGGCGCGCTTCTTCATGTCATCAATGGACACGGACCGTTCTCCTCTGAATGTCGCTGATCTGAATCATGCACGACTACATCAAAAAGATTCTCACCGCTCATGTCTACGATGTCGCCATCGAATCCCCTCTGGAAGCCATGAGCCGGCTCTCGCGCCGTCTGAACAACCGGGTCTTGCTCAAGCGAGAGGACCTGCAGCCGGTGTTCTCGTTCAAACTGCGTGGCGCTTACAACAAGATCGCCCAGCTGCCGCGCGAGGCGCTCGACAAGGGCATCCTCTGCGCCTCGGCCGGCAACCACGCCCAAGGCGTCGCCCTGGCGGCGCAAAAACTGGGAGCCAAGGCCACCATCGTCATGCCGCGCACCACCCCGGCGATCAAGATCCAGGCGGTGCGCGACCGGGGCGGACGCATCGTACTGTTTGGCGATACCTACGATGAAGCCTATCAGCACGCCCGCCAGCTGGAAGCGGAAAAAGGCATGGTCTTCATCCATCCCTACGACGATCCCGACGTGATCGCCGGCCAGGGCACCATCGGCATGGAAATCCTGCGCCAACATCCCGACCCTATCGAGGCCATCTTCATCGCCGTCGGCGGCGGCGGCCTGATCGCCGGCGTTGCGGCCTACGTCAAGTTCCTGCGACCGGATATCCGGATCATTGGGGTCGAACCCGACGACGCTGCCTCGATGCACGAGGCTCTCAAACAGGGCCAGCGGGTGATGCTCGACCAAGTGGGCATCTTCGCCGATGGCGTCGCAGTCCGCCAAGTGGGTGAGGAAACCTTCCGGCTGGCCCAGCAGCTGGTCGATGAGGTCATCGTGGTATCCACCGATCAGATCTGTGCCGCCATCAAGGATATTTTCGACGATACCCGCTCCATCGCCGAGCCGGCCGGGGCGTTGGGGATCGCCGGGATGAAGAAATACGTGGAGCGCACCGGCGTCACCGGGGCTAACCTGATCGCCATCAACTGCGGCGCCAACATCAATTTCGACCGTCTGCGCCACGTCGCCGAGCGAGCCGCGCTGGGCGAGCAGGGCGAGGCATTGCTGGCGGTGACCATTCCGGAACAGCCGGGCAGTTTCCGCCGCTTCTGCCAAACCATCGGCAAGCGCGCCATCACCGAATTCAACTACCGTTACGCCGATTCCCGCCAGGCACAGGTATTCGCTGGCATTCACCTCAACGAAGGCGAGGACGAGAAGAATCGGATCATCGACGCGCTCCGCGAGCAGGGCTATCCGGTGCTCGACATGAGCGACAACGAAATGGCCAAGCTGCACGTGCGCTACATGGTGGGCGGCCACGCGCCGGGGATCCAGGATGAAATCCTCTACCGCTTCGAGTTTCCCGAACGGCCGGGCGCGTTGCTGAAATTTCTGACCGGCATGGCCCACGACTGGAACATCAGCCTGTTCCACTACCGCAACCACGGTTCCGACCATGGCCGGGTGCTGGTCGGCATTCAGGTTCCGCCAACGGAACGGACCAAGTTCCAGCACTATATCCGCCAGCTCGGCTACCCGTACTGCGAGGAGACCGACAACCCCGCTTATCGCCTGTTCCTGGACAATCGCGGCTAAAACGGTGCAGTCGGCTCCAGGCTCAGGATAAACGCCCATTGCGCGGCCGTGACCGGCAACACCGATAGCCGGTTGCCTCGCCGCAGCAAGGCGAAATCGCCCAGAGCATCACGATGCTGTTTCAGCTCGGCCAGGGTGATTGCCCGCCGCAAGGACCGCTGCAACCGGATATCGACCCGATACCAGCGCGGCTGGTCCGGGGTGCTGGCTGCATCGTAGTAGGGGCTGATCGGATCGAACGCAGTCTCATCCGGATAACCGGCCCGCACCACCTCGACGATTCCGACGATGGCGGGACGGATTGTGCTCGAGTGATAGAAAAACGCCTGATCACCCAGTTGCAACCCGTCACGCAGGAAGTTGCGGGCCTGATAGTTGCGCACCCCTTCCCATGTCGTGGTTTGGTTCGGGGCGGCTGTCAGATCCACCAGCCCAAACGCCACCGGTTCCGATTTCAATAGCCAGTAGCCCATCTCACCTTCCCCCTCCACCGCGCTCGGCAAAGCGATACAGAGCCGTTTCCGTCACCGCCGCCTCCAGCGGCACATCCCAGGGCTGGCGGCTCAATTCGGCCTGCCGCTGAAATTCGTAGCCGAGTCCCAGCAGACAGGGCCGGCAACCCTGATAATGTAGATCGCGCAGGAAAGCAAAACTGCGATCATAGAAGCCGCCGCCCATGCCGAGGCGGGTCCCAGTCGCATCGAAAGCCACCAGCGGCGTCGCCACCATATCCAGCGCTGCGGGCGGCAGCCATTCCGCGGGCGGGGCATCGGGCTCTGGAATGTTGAAACGATTACGGCGCAGGGGACGATCGGCTTGGAACGGGGCAAATTGCAACAGGCTTGGCGGCGAACCGACCAGGACGGGCAGATAGACCTGCTTGTCGGCGGCCCAGGCCCGCTCCAGCAGCGGCATGGGGTCCAGTTCGCCATCGCAGGCCCAATAGGCAGCGATCCGCCGCGCCGCATCCCATAGCGGCCCGTTCGCTACCCGGCCTGCGACCGCCTGTGCAGCGGCCTGGCGCTCGGCATCGGGCACGCTGCGTCGACGGGCGCGCAGGGATTGGCGTAGCAACTGGGAATCCGGTATCACGGACGACACAGACGAAAAAATAAGGGCGATGCTTTAGCATCGCCCATTGCAAGAATTAAAGCAAATAGGGGGCGCTCTCCGCCTGTGCCGTCTCGGGCCTTCGCCCTTGAACCATGCGGCTCAAGTGGGGGAACAGGGCGACATATTCAGGCTTTCCGTAACGAGACGGACATGCACACCTACATCGACAGCCATGTTCCCTGGGTAAAATAAACTAGGATCAAGGGGTTACCCGGCCCATTACTCGAACACCACAGAAAGCGCCCGAACTTGCCAAAGATCAGTCTTAGTGAAGTTATGGCCGGATTATAACTCAGGCGGCGCGATTTTACTAAGAAAAGCGTCAACTTTATGCAATATGTCCTGGATAGCGGTACCGACGAGCGTGTCGGCTTCAGCCGACAGCCGCTGTTGTCGCAACAGCTCGTGGCTCAGGTTCATCGCGGCCATCACCGCGACGGCTTCCTGGCTCAGGTTCCTGCTACCGTGCTCGCGGATTTCCCGCATCTTGTCGTCGAGGCAGTGCGCGGCCTCCAACAGCTCATCCCGCTCGGACGACAGACACGAGAAACGATACTCGCTATCGAGAAGCCGGACGGTCACTCCTATCGTTTCATGCTTCACGCGTCTTGCCCCAGATCTTTCATACGCACGATCATCGCTTCGACCCGGGCGCGGGATTGCTCGTATTTCTGGATCAATCCTTCGCGCTCGGCTTGCAATATGGCGTTTTGCTCACGCAGGACCTGATTTTCCTGGGTCAAACGTTGGCAAAGCCCTATCAGGTATTCCGTTCGTCCAGACAAGCGCATCAGGCTGGTCATGGCCGCTTCCGGCAGTTCCTGGACCGCGTCGGACTCGGCGGGCGCGGCATCTTGGTACAGGTCGTCGTCTTTCATGGGAAGTACTATAGAGCGGCGGTTTGGATCGGGTCAATTTACAAGGCTCATTTTAGGCTCTGCCGATGGAATGATAGGATGCGAATAGCGAGGATTGCGTCACGCTCTTCCACCGCTCAGCCCTGGAGTTCATTCATGCCTGCCACCCACGCCCCCTTGTTCGAGCACTTGAGCCGGCTGCTCACCCCCCTCGATCCGGCCGAGCTGCACGGTTTGCTGTGCGGCCTGCTGTGCAGCGATCCGACCCTGGACCGGGCGCGCTGGCTCGATCTGGCCACCGAGGAACTGATCGATGGCGCGGAGCTGTCGGCCACCCAGGCCGATCTGCTGGCGAAACTGCTCGACTACGGTATCGCCCAACTGCACGATCCCGACGGAGCCGTATCGCCGCTGCTACCCGATGACGACGCGCCTCTGACCCAGCGCACCGAGGCGCTCGGCCGCTGGTGCCAGGGCCTGCTGTATGGACTGGGACTGGGTCGGGTGGAGCAGGCCAGCCCGCTGTCGGCCGAAAGCCGGGAATTCTTGGGCGATGTGGCCGTGATCGCCCAAGCCGAATCCGCCAGCGACGATGGCGACAATGCCGATGAGACCGCCTATACCGAACTGGTCGAATACTTGCGGGTCGGATTGTTGACGATCCAGCAGGATGTCCGTCACGCGGTCGCCCCGGCCGATCCTCTTCCGCACTGAACCTGGAATCGCTTCGATGCTTGCCCGCGCCATATCCGCCGCCACCTTCGCCCAGCGCCGCCGCGCCCTGATGGACCAGATGGGGCCGAATTCCATCGCCCTGCTGCCCGCCGCCCCTCCAGCCAACCGCAACAGCGATGTCGAATACCCCTATCGCCAGAACAGCGATTTCTATTACCTGACCGGCTTCCCGGAACCGGGAGCGCTCGCGGTGCTGACGCCAAACAGCGAACAGGAATACCTGCTGTTCTGCCGCGAACGCGATCCGCAGATGGAAACCTGGCACGGCCGCCGCGCCGGACCCCAGGGCGCCGTGAAGCGATACGGGGCGGACAACGCTTATCCCATCGCCAAGCTGGATCAACTCTTGCCGCGGCTGCTGGAAAATCGGGAACAGGTCTATTACGCCATCGGTCATCGCCCGGACTTCGACCGTCAGGTGATGGAGTGGATCAAACAGGTGCGCAGCCGGGTTCGGCTGGGCGTGCAGGCCCCGACCACCTTCATCGCCCTGGACCGCCTGCTTCACGACATGCGGCTGCACAAAGACCCGGAGGAGGTCGCGGTGATGCGCGAATCGGCCCGCATCGCCGTCGAGGCTCATTGCCGGGCCATGCGGGTCTGTCGACCGGGGATGATGGAATACGAGATCGAGGCGGACATTCTCCATACCTTCCTGCGCTACGGCGCCGGCTGGTCCTACCCCGCCATCGTCGCCGGCGGCGACAACAGCTGCATCCTGCACTACACCGAAAACAACGCCGTGCTGGGTGATGGCGAAGTGCTGCTGATCGACGCCGGGGCCGAAGTGGACGGCTATGCCTCCGACATCACCCGCACCTTCCCGATCAACGGCCGCTTTTCCGCCGAGCAGCGCGCCATCTACGAGCTGGTGCTGGCCGCGCAACAGGCCGCCATCGCCAAGGTTCGGCCTGGCTGCCACTTCAACGAACCGCATGATGCGGCGGTGCGCACCCTGACCGAAGGTCTGGTCACGCTCGGTTTGCTACATGGCGAGGTGGACGCCCTGATCACGGACGAGCAATACAAGGCGCTCTACATGCACCGCACCGGTCATTGGCTGGGCATGGACGTACACGATGTCGGCGACTACAAGAGCGGTTCCGACTGGCGGACGTTCGAGCCTGGCATGGTCACCACCGTCGAACCCGGCCTCTATATCCCCGCCGGCGGCAAGATTATGGACGCGCAGTGGGCGCGGCTCGGAGTCCATCTGGAAACCGAGCTGGACGAACGCTGGTGGCGCATCGGCGTCCGCATCGAGGACGACGTGCTGGTCACAGCCGACGGTCACGAAGTCCTGACCGAGGCCGCCCCCAAGACGGTCGACGACATCGAGGCCCTGATGCGGGAGGGGCGATGAGCCGCACCGATTATGACCTGCTCATCATCGGCGGCGGCATGGTCGGAGCCAGTCTGGCCTGCGCGCTGGCCGGGCTGAACCTGCGCATTGGGCTGGTCGAGGCCGCGCCGTTCACCGTCAACGCCCATCCCAGCTACGATGATCGGACCATCGCCCTGGCCCAGGGCACCCGGCGTATCTTCCGAACCCTGGGGCTGTGGGATACGCTGGAGCCGACCGCGACTCCCATCCAGCATATCCACATCTCCGAGCGCGGCGGCACTGGTTTCGCCCATCTCGACGCTCGCAGGGAGGGGGTGGACGCTCTCGGTTACGTGGCCGAAGCGCGGATGATCGGTGCGGCCCTGCTGGCCCGGCTGTCCAGCCTGCCCGACTTCGAGCTACTGTGTCCGGCCCGCCTGGAACAGGTGAGCATCGAACCGGATATGGCCCGGGCAGTCATCGATTGCGGCGATGGCCGAACCCGCGCGCTCCGCGCCCGACTGCTGGTCGCCGCCGATGGCGCTCGCTCGCCGGTGCGCGAGCAACTCGGCATCGCCGCCTTGCGCTGGGAATACGGCCAACAGGCAGTGATCGCCAACGTCACTCCGACCCTGCATCACGCCCATGTCGCCTACGAACGCTTCACCACCGATGGCCCGATAGCCCTGCTACCGATGAGCGACCATCGTTGCGCGGTGGTGTGCACGGTGAACGAGTCGGAGACCGCCGCCGTCATGGCCCTGGACGACAGCGCGTTCCTGGCGCTGGTGCAGGCACGCTTCGGTGACCGCCTGGGGCCTTTATTGCGGGCAGGTCGTCGGCAATCCTATCCCCTGTTCCTGCTCAAGGCCCGGGAGCACGCCCGCGCCCGCGTCGCCCTCATCGGCAACGCCGCGCACACCCTGCACCCGATCGCCGGCCAGGGCTTCAATCTCGGCATCCGCGATGTAGCGGCGCTGGCCGAAGTGATCGCCGACGCTTCGGGCGCGGGCGAGGACATCGGGGCGCTGTCGGTGCTGAACCGCTATGCCGACTGGCGGCGCTGGGATCAGCGTCAGACCATCGCCTTCACCGACGCCTTGAACCGCCTGTTCGGCAACCCCCTGCTCCCTGTGCGCACCGCCCGTAATCTGGGCCTGCTGGCGTTCGATCTGCTCCCGCCCGCCAAGCGCTGGTTCGCCCGGCAGGCGATGGGGCTGGACGGACGCCTGCCGAAGCTGGCGCGCGGCCTGCCGCTCACCGCCTGAACTGCAACGATCACCACTGATTACGACGACTACGACGAGCGATGACCTCTACCCATTACGATCTCATCATCGCCGGCGGCGGCATGGTCGGCTCGGCCCTGGCCTGCGCCCTGAGCGCTGCCGAGTTGCGCATCGCCCTGCTGGAAAGCGCACCGTTGGAGCGCATCCGCCCGGAACCGGAGCCAGACATCCGGGTATCGGCCATCAACCGGGCCTCGCAGCGCATCTTCGCCGCTGTGGGGGCCTGGGATGGCATGGCCGCCTGGCGGATCGGACCATTTCGCGACATGCGGGTCTGGGACGCCACCGGCCCCGGTCAGATCCACTTCGACAGCGCCCATATCGGCGAAGCGCTGTTGGGCTGGATCATCGAAAACCGCGTCATCCAGTTCGCCCTGCTGGAACGGTTGCAGCAACGCCCCACGGTCGAGCTGTTCCATCCAGTGACGCTGGAAAGCGCCGAGCCCGCGCCGGATGGTGGCTGGCAGGTTCGTCTCAGCGATGGCCGCACACTCAGCGCCCGGTTGCTGGTCGGGGCCGACGGCGCGCAATCGAAAGTCCGCCAGCTGGCCGGCATCGACACTGGCGGCTGGGGCTACGACCAGAAAGCGGTGGTGGCGCATGTCCGCACGGCCGAGCCGCATCAGGAAACCGCCTGGCAGCGCTTCCTGCCGACCGGACCGTTGGCCTTCCTGCCTCTGCACGACGGGCGCTGCTCCATCGTCTGGTCCACCACGCCGGCCCAGGCCGACGACCTGCTGGCCCTGGACGCCGCCGCTTTCGCCGAGGCCCTGGCCGAAGCCTTCGACTGGCGACTGGGCGCGGTGGTCGAAGTCGGGCCGCGCGCTGCCTTTCCCCTCCGCCTGCAACACGCCCATGCCTACGTCCAGCCGGGTCTGGCCCTGATCGGCGACGCTGCGCACGTCGTGCATCCCCTGGCCGGCCAGGGGGTCAACCTGGGACTGCTGGACGCTGCGACCCTAGCCGAGGTGATCGTCGACGCCCTGGCCGCCAACCGGAATTTCGCCGCGCTTCAGACCCTGCGCCGTTACGAACGGTGGCGAAAAAGCCACAACTTGTTGATGCTGGGGGTGATGGATGGCTTCAAGCGGCTGTTCGGCAGCACTTTGCCGCCGGTCCGGCTACTGCGCAATGTCGGACTCAACCTGACCGATGCCGCTGAGCCACTGAAAAACTGGATCGCCCGCCAAGCGATGGGCCTGGAAGGCGATCTGCCCCGGCTGGCGCGGGCAGTTGCACCATCGTGAGCGACGCCGCCATCCTAGTGCAGGATCTCAGCAAGCACTATGGCCCGGTGCGAGCGGTCGACGGCATCAGTTTCGCCATCGACCGGGGCGCCACCTGCGCTCTGCTGGGCGGCAACGGCGCCGGCAAGACCACCACCATCGCCATGCTGTTGGGTCTGCTGCTGCCGACTGCCGGCCACATCCGCATCCTGGGCGAAGAACTGCCGCGTCACCGCCAGCGCGTCCTGCCACGGATGAATTTCTCCTCGCCCTACGTCGATCTGCCGCAACGGCTGACGGTCGCCGAGAACCTCACGGTCTATGCCCGCCTGTACGGGGTGCGGCGCAGTGCGGAGCGACTGGCGACGCTGGGCCGCGAGCTGGACATCGACGGCTTCTTCCAACGCCCCTACGGCAGCTTGTCCGCCGGCCAGAAAACCCGGGTGGCGCTGGCCAAGGCTCTGCTCAACCAGCCGGAAATCTTGTTGCTGGACGAACCCACCGCCTCGCTCGATCCTGATACCGCCGACCGGATGCGCGGCATCCTCACCGATTACCAGCGCCACAGCGGCGCAACCTTGCTGCTGGCCTCCCACAACATGAGCGAGGTGGAGCGCCTTTGCAATCAGGTCATCATGTTGCGAGCCGGACAAGTCGTCGCCAGCGGCGCCCCCTCCGAACTGATCCACCGTTACGGCCGTAAGGATATGGAAGAGGTGTTTCTCGACATTGCCCGTGGTATCCGGAGTGGTGAGTGACTGGAATGAACGGTATCTCTCTTTACCGCATCGGTGCGCTGGCGCTGCGCTATCTCTATCTGCTGCGCAGCTCTTGGATCCGCATCGTCGAGCTGGCCTATTGGCCGACGGTGCAGATGATCCTGTGGGGTTTCATCACCCGCTATCTGGCCTCCCAGGGCGGTGTGTTGCATCAGGCCACCGGACTGTTGCTATCCGGTGTGCTGCTGTGGGACGTGCTGTTTCGCAGCCAGCTCGGACTGTCGGTGGTGTTCTTCGAGGAGCTGCACGCCCGCAACCTGGCCCAGTTGCTGATCAGCCCGCTGCAGCCGATCGAGCTGATCATCGCGCTGATGTCGATCAGCCTGGTGCGCACCTTGATCGGGGTCAGCATCGCGGTGTTGCTGGCCATTCCATTCTACGGCTTCAATCTGTTCTCGCTGGGACCGGCGTTGTTCGGTTTCTTCCTGAATCTGCTGCTGATGGGCTGGGCGATCGGCTTGCTGGTGGCAGCGCTGGTGCTGCGCTACGGCATGGGTGCGGAAAGCATCGCTTGGGCGGCGATCTTCGCGCTGGCCCCACTGTGCGGCATCTACTATCCGGTCGCCACACTACCCGGCTGGTTGCAGGCGCTGGCCTGGACACTGCCGGCCAGCCACGTGTTCGAAGGGATGCGGGCGGTGTTGCTGCAGCACCGGTTCCCGCTGGACGACCTGCTCTACGCCCTGCTGCTGAACGGCGTCTATCTCAGTGTCGGCATCGGCGTATTCCTGCGCACTCTCCACCAGGCGCGACAGCGGGGATCACTGCTGCAATCGGGGGAATAGGCATCGCGTGCTCGCTGTCATTGCGATAGTAAATTGCAATCGGGGAAATAGGCGCTGCATGCTTGATATCGAGGAACAGTTATAAAATAATTTCAGATGGTTATTTAAGAGACGCAATGCAGCATGGACCAGCCAACCCAGGCATTACATCCCCCTCCCACGCTTCCACGCCAGGACAGACTGCGCACCGCCGAAACCAGCCTGGCGGACTTTGCCCAGATCTTCACCCTGGCGGGAGTCGGCCATCCGTTGAACGAAGCCCTGAACGCACTGTGCCGACTCATCGAGCGTTGGATGCCGGGGGCGTTGTGTTCGATCCTGCTGCTCGAAGATGGCCGACGCTTGCGCCACGGCGGCAACGTCAGCTTGCCCTTAGAATACATCCAGTCGATCGACGGCACCGAAATCGGACTTGAAACCGGCTCCTGCGGCGCGGCGGCTTTCCAAAAACGGCGCATCGTCGTCAGCGACATCGAAACCCATCCCTATTGGGCCGCTTATCGCCATCTCGCCCTCCGGTTCGGACTGGCCGCTTGCTGGTCGACGCCGTTGCTGCAAGACGATGGCTCGGTACCCGGCACCTTCGCCGTGTATTACCGCGAAAAGCGCGAACCGATCGCCGCCGAACTGGCGTTGATCGACCAAGTCGCCGCCGCTACCCGCCTGCTGCTGGAACTGCACCGAACCGAAACCGAACTACGGCAATCCCAGCGGATGTTGCAGGCCCTGCTCGACAATATCCCGATCTGCATTTTCTGGAAGGATCGGGAGTCGCGCTATCTGGGGGCCAATCGCCGCTTCCTCGACAATATCCGTCTCAAGCACATGGAGGAGTTGCTGGGCAAGACCGACTTCGATCTCCCCGGCGACCCGGTCAACGCCCCCCGTTACCGCGCCGACGATCAGGAGGTCATCCGCTCGGGGCAAGCCAAACTCGACTTCGAGGAACCTGGTCAATCCGCCGACGGGGCCAATTTCTGGTTTCAAACCAGCAAGGCCCCGCTGATCGACGAAAACGGCTGCATTACCGGGGTGCTGGGCGTCTATACCGACATCACCCGTCAAAAACAGACCGAAGCGGCTTTGCGCGACAGCGAATTGAAGCTGCGACTGCTGTTCGAGGAAATGCGGGAGGGCGTCGCTCTCGTCCGCCAAGGCCGCATCACTTTCGCCAATCCCTATATGGCGTATCTATTGGATCTGGACGACGCCTACCAATTGATCGGGCACGATCTGCTCGATTTCATGACGCCGGAATCGCGGATGGCCGCTCAACAGGACCTGACCCAGCGACTCGCTCATCCCGCCGATGCCCGGAGCTTGCTGGAGCTTGCTTTTAAGCGATCCGACGGCGGCTTGCGCTGGCTCGAGGTCTCCAGCCGAACGGTGGAGCTGAGCGGCCAGATCCACGAACTGGGCATCTACCGCGACGTCACCGAACGCAAGCGCAGCGAGGACCAGATCCGACGCCTGGCTTACCACGATCCCCTGACCGGCCTGCCCAATCGAATGCTGCTGCTGGATCGGCTCGGTCGGGCGTTGGCGACAGCCGCCCGGGCCAACCTCAAGGTCGTCCTGCTGTTTCTCGACCTCGATTTCTTCAAACAGGTCAACGACACTCTGGGCCATACCGTGGGCGATATCTGTCTGCGATCGCTGGCGCAGCGTCTGCTTGGCGCGATACGGCAGGAAGACACGCTGGCGCGTCTGGGCGGCGACGAGTTTCTGATCCTGCTACCCAACGCTCACAGCGGGCAGGACGCCACTCGAGTCGCCGAACACATCCTGCACATGCTGACGCGACCCATGTCGGTCATGGGGCATGAAGTCCACCTCAGCATCAGCATCGGGATCAGCGTCTTTCCCGACGATGGCCACGATGGCGAAACACTGATCCACGCCGCCGACATGGCGATGTACCAAGCCAAGAAGATGGGCCGTTCCCGCTACCGCTTCCATGGTCGGTAACCAGACCCTCATTGACCCGGCATGGCCCAATACGGGTCGCCGCATTGAGAAAACCCCCGGAATCGCGCATCCTATTGCGTGATTCGAACCTTGGGGGAGCGGAAATCACACATCATGCGCTGAACGGTGGTGCCGCGCGACCGGGGCTGAATCACCATCGTTCAATCATGAGGACACCTTCCATGCGACTGATTCTATTAGGCGCCCCTGGGGCAGGCAAAGGCACCGTGGCCAAATTGCTGACCCAGTTCGACGGCTCGATCCAAATTTCCACCGGCGACATTCTGCGCGGCGCCGTTCAGGCTGGCACAGAACTAGGCAAAAAGGCCGAAGCCTTCATGAAGGCAGGCGATCTGGTGCCGGACGAGCTGATCATGGGCATCATGGAAAACCGCCTACAGGAACCCGACTGCGCCAAGGGTTTCCTGCTGGACGGCTTTCCCCGCACCATCCCGCAGGCCGAGGCCCTCAAGGAGCTGTTGAAGAAGCTGGACATCACCCTGGATGTCGTAGCCAACATCGAAGTGCCCCGCCAGGAAATCCTCAATCGCCTGACCACCCGGCGGACCTGCGTCAACACGCAGTGCCAGGCCATCTACAACGTCCGCAGCCAGCCTCCCAAGGTCGAGGGCGTGTGCGACAAGTGCGGTAGCCCGATCGTGCAACGCGACGACGAAACCGAGGAAGCCATCAGCAAGCGCCTCGACACCTACGACGCGAAAACCGCGCCTCTGATCGACTTTTACCGTCAGGAAGGTCTGCTGTTGACGGTCGATTCTCCCTCCAGCGAAGGCGTGATGAACGCCATCATCGCGAAGATCAAGAAGAGCTGACGCCACCATCTTCTGCTTCTACGATCGGGGTCTTCGACCGCTTCGAGACTGCGATCGTCGCTCCCCTCGCCTCGCTTGCGCCGGGCGAGGGGCGAGCTTCGCACCAACCCTCCGGCGCGTCGTGCACATGGACATCCTGCTGCGGAAATGGAATCTCAACGCCATTCTCGCGCAGCGCCTGCAAGAGATGATTGTGCAGATCGTGGGTCACCGGCAGGCGGTGAGCCAGCTCCCGCACGTACACCCACACCTCGAATTCCAGCGCGCTGTCGCCGAAACGCAGGAACAGCGCCGCCGGGGCCGGATCCTTGAGCACTAGCGGGTGCGCGGTCGCCACTTCCAGCAGGACCCGATGCACCAGGAGCGGATCGCAATCGTAGGAAACCCCCACCGGAATCACCAGCCGCGTGATGGGATCGTCGCGGGTCCAGTTGATCAATGACCCGGTGATAAAGGTTTTATTGGGCACGATCAGGGCCTTGCGGTCCCAGTCAATGATGGTGGTAGCGCGGATGTTGATGCGCGCCACCTTGCCGCTCAGCGTGTTCAGGGTCACGGTATCCCCCACCCGAATCGGTCGCTCCAGCAATAGGATCAGGCCGGAGATGAAATTACCGAAGATCTCCTGCAAGCCGAAGCCCAGACCGACGCCGAGCGCGGCGACCAACCATTGCACTTGGCTCCAGTTCAATCCCAGCATGTCCAGCGCCGCCAGCAAGCCCACGCCGACGATCACATAGCGACTGATGGTGATGATGGCGTTGCGATTGCCCGGCTCCATCGCCAAGCGCTGCAAAACCACCAGCTCCAACACACCCGGCAGGTTGTGGGCCAGAAAACCGACCAGCGACAACAACACCACGGCCCCGACCACGCTGCCCAGGGTGATGTCGGCGACCTGTATCCCAGCGGCTGTCTGCACCGTCTGATGCCAGAGGGTGATGTCGTTCAGGATGGTGAAGGCCGGGAATAGCCCTCCCCAGACTTGCCAGAGCCCAAACCACAAACCGATCATCACGGTGAAGCGGATCAAGCTGCGAGTCTGTTCGCTGATGGTGTTCAGATCCAAATCCGGCAGATGCTGAAGCTCCGGCGCGACATCGCCGGGACCTGGCACAGCGTCCTTGCTGGCGCGGGCCGCGATCTGCGCCTCACGCTTGGCGCGGGCGTGCCGCCAGGCCAGTCGGCGCTGACTGACGTTCAGCCAGCGCAGGAACAGGTTGATCAGCAGGATTGCGCCCCCCAGCAGCATGATCATCGACATCAAGCGGCCGCGAATCTGCAGCGCGGTGTAATAGTAACCCGCCAGGGTCAGCCCGCTCCCCACCAGTGGCAATCCCACCATCAACGGATACCACAGATAGCGAAACCGCCAGAGTGAACTCGACCGCCCGCTGGTCAACGCCGCGAGCAACGGCTGGTGCGGGCTGAAAACTCGCCAAACCACCAGCCCCAACCCCAACGAACCGATACAAAACGCGATCCGCCCCAGGGTATCGCCGTAGAAGGTATCGGTTTGCACCTCGCATAGCCTGACGATCACGATGCTGGGCGGTCCGACCCACAGGAACCAGCTGAGATGGCGGCGCAGCAACTGGCACGCCTCCTCGTTCCAGCCGAAATGGGCGATGGCGACGCCCCGCGGCCGGCACAGTTGGCGAATGAAGGTCATGATGGTCGCTGAAAGCGCACCCGCGAACAAACCCTGCGCCAGGCCACGGGCAAAACCGGCCTCATCCTTCGCTACGCTGAGCAACCAGCCTAACCAGGCCACCAGCCACGGCCAGGGCATCGCCAGCAACGCGGTGATCCCGATGGCGCGCAAAGTCAACCAGAAGCGATCGTGGCTGACGTCACCAATGATGTCCACCCGTTCACCCAGCCGCCTGATCAGAGGACGGCGGTAAATCAACAACCCGAAGAACACCAGCAACCCGGCTATGGCCGAAGCCGGCTGATCGCGCGCCCCGTCCACCAGGGTTTGCCCTACCAGACGCCAATGGGCCGGATCGATCAGCCAGTCCACGGCCCCTCGCAGCGACTTGAGCCACTCGCCATTGACCGGCGCGCTACTGCGGATCCACAACAGGTACTTGTCGATCAGAGTTCCGTACTGTTCGGCCTGCTCGCTCAGTTTGCGCTGGGCATCGTCGACCGCCACCAGCTGGGTGATCAGACTGGCGTAGCCGCCGCCCAGCTTCTCCAACAACTCTTGCCGATCGGTCAGCAACGACCGCAGCTCCTCGACCACCACCTGCCGCTGCGCTGCGGGCATGTTCGAATCGAGATCGGCGGTGAGCCGCCCGACGTTATCCTCGATGGCGCGGGTGCGGCGCAGATATTCCTCGGCCTGGTATTGCTCCAGGCGGGCCTCGATGATGCTGCGCTGACGCTGATCGGCGGTACGCAGATATTGGCGAATATCCGGCAGCTTGCGCCGCTCCGTCAGCAGGATCGGACCGACTGCGTCGCTGAAGCCGGCAATGCCCAGTTGCTGACGGATGCCGCGCATCCGTTCGGTCAGCTGCGCCAGACTGCGATTCAATTGTTCCTGGCTGGCGCTGACCTCGTCGCTACGCTGCACCAGATCGGCCAACTGGCGGCTGATGTCGGCATTGACCGAGGCAGCGTCCTGCACCACCTTGGGTTTGGCCGCCGCATCCTGCTTGGCCTGGTCGGTCTGCTGCACCACCGCGGTCGCTTCGTCGCGCCGACGGGTGTTGAGCAGGCTCTGCAGCTGCTGTACCCGCGTCTGCGCCGATAACACGTCCTGGGCGACCGCGGCCCGCTGGGCGTTCAACAGGGCGAGACGGGCGTCGTAGCTCAGTTGCTCCTCCTCCAGCATGGTGACCTGCTGGCTCAACGCCTGCCGCTGGGTGGTCAGCGCTACCAGTCGGGCATCGGCCAGCAACGGGCTCAGCGTCGCCGGCGGGGGCGATTGCAGCTTGCCGTCGAGATCGGCAACCTGCTGCTTCAGGGCGCTCAACTCGGTGAGAATCGCCTTGGGGCGGGCCTGTTGCGCCGTGAGTTGCTGATCGAGATCGTTGAGACGCTTCTGGGCGTCGCTGAGCCTGGCCTGGGTTTGCACCAGCTGTTGGCTCAGATCTTCGCTGCTCAGGGTCGGCGCGGGCGGAGGCGTCGTTGCCCCGGTGAGGGATTGCTGCAGGCGGGCGGTGTCGGCCGGGGCCGACTGTTGGAGCTGCTGGAACTGCGCCATGGTGTCGGCGTAGGTTTTGGCCGCCTGCAACTGACTAATGGCCTGCTGGTACAACTCCTTGGCCTCGGTGCGTTCGTTTTCCGGCAAGTCGCGCATGGTGGCCAGCGCGTCGAGCTTGGCCTGCACCCGCTCGACGGTCAGAGCGGTCACGGTGGAGGTGGTCCCGCCCGGCGGAGCCGGCTTGGGCGCCGCTGCCGCCGTAGCACCGAACAGCAGCGACAACAGGAATACGACCAGGGGTGGCCAGGTAGTTTTGCTCATCAGTGGTACAATCCTGGATCAAGTAGGGTGGGCAATGCACCCGGGGGCTTCACACTCTACGAACCGCGGCGTTCACCCTCATCCGCGGCGACGACGCCGGCCCAACGACAGCCGCCACTCACCATGGGCTGCCGGGCGCAGCGCTATAATTCCGACCTCAACCACTCCAACACAGGCTAAAATAATATTATGAAACGACGGGGATTCCTGACGCGGCTGCTGGGACTGGCTGCCTGCGGAATGCTGCCGATGCCATTGGTCCAGGCCGCCGCTGCCGATGGCGATTCCCATGGCGAGGGAGAACCCTTCAGCTGGGACAGGCTGCGCGACACCGCGCGCCAGCTGGCCAATGCACCCTATATTCTGCCTGGTGACGCCCGACCGTCCTGGTTGGCGGCGATGGATTACGACGATTACCAGGCGCTGAATACCTTCCGCAAGGATCATAGTCTATGGACGGGCGGTGACTTGCCCTTCCAGGCCCGCTTCTTCCATCTCGGCCTCTATTTCCACCAGCCGGTCAGCCTTTACGAAGTCGCCAATGGCCTGGCCCGACCGATTCCCTTCTCCACCCAGATGTTCGATTACGGTCCACGGGTCAAGGATAAAGTTCCAGCCCAGGTTGGCGATCTGGGCTTCGCCGGCTTCCGCGTCAACACCCGCGCCGACTGGGACCGCGACATGTTCGCCTTCCTCGGGGCCAGCTATTTCCGCGCAGTCGGGGCCACCAAGCAGTATGGCCTGTCGGCGCGTGGTCTGGCGATCGACACCGCCATGAACCATCCCGAGGAATTCCCGGCCTTCCGCAGCTTCTGGCTGGAGCGTCCCACCGCCGACGCCACCACGCTCACCCTCTACGCTCTGCTCGACAGTCCCAGCATCACCGGCGCTTACGCCTTCGTCATCACTCCCGGCGACACCACGATCATGGAGATCAACACCCAGTTGTTCCCGCGCCGCCCCATCGAACGGCTGGGCATCGCGCCGATGACCTCGATGTTCCAGTGCGGCGAGAACGACCGTCGCACCGCCGACGATTTCCGTCCGGAAATCCACGACTCGGACGGTCTGGCGCTGTGGACCGGAACCGGCGAATGGATCTGGCGACCGGTGCTAAACCCGCACTATATCCGGGTCAACTCCTTCGTGGACGACAATCCGCGCGGCTTCGGTCTGTTGCAGCGCGACCGCGACTTCGCCCACTATCAGGACGACGGCGCGTTCTACAATAAACGGCCCTCTCTCTGGGTGGAGCCGCTCGGCCACTGGGGACAAGGTGCGGTGCAGTTGATCGAGCTGCCCACCGCCGACGAGACCTTCGACAACATCGTGGCTTTCTGGAATCCGGCCAAGCCCATCCAGCCCGGCCAGGAACTGAACTTCCAGTATCGGCTGTATTGGGGGGCGCAACCGCCGACCCAACCAGCGGTCGCCACGGTCGTGGCCACCCGCATCGGCAAGGGCGGCATCCCCGGCCAGAAGACCAGCACTCCATCGCGCAAGTTCGTGATCGATTTCCAGGGCGGTCGACTGAACCAGTTGCCCAAGGACGCCAAGCCAGAGGTCATGATCACGACCTCGCGCGGCCAGCTCAGCGACGTCGCCGCCCGCCCGATCCTGGAAACGGATCTGTGGCGCTGCCACTTCGATCTGAGCGCCAGCGGCAGCGAGCCGGTCGATCTGCGTTGCTATCTGCGCGACGCCCAGGGCGCGCTGACCGAAACCTGGCTGTATCAGTGGTCGCCGCCACCGGGTAGCGGAGCCTGAACCCATCCGGTCTACGCTCTGTCCTCAGCCTGCGATCCTCGCCGTGGCGGTGACTGGCCAACGCTGGTCGCCGCCTGGCGATGCCGAAGTGAATGCTCCCCTCCGATCCCTCAGGGTCCGCCCGCGCAAGCGGACTCGGATTTGCTCTTGTCTTGCGCTAAATCCCAAGCATAATTCTTGGGATATGAGTCCTTTCACCCCTGTCACCGGTCCTCCCGCCCTCCCTCCGCAATGGAGTGGAGCCCGGCTGCGACATCGGCGAAGTTGAAGAGTCGCGATCATGGTGCTCCGCCTACTGCAATCCCTGTTTTCCATCACGCCCAAATCAGCGGGCAAATTCGATCCGGATCTGATTCGCGCAGCGATCGAACGGGTCGTGGACGGTACCGATCCACGCTTGCGCATGGCGCGCCAGTATCGCAAGCAACTGTGGAACGCCGTGGAGCACACCATCGAATATGTGATCGACCTGGTCGACCAGATGCCGTCGCCGGTCGAAATCGGCCGGCACAGTTTCACCACCGATCCCCGCTTGCGGGCGTTCTTCGCCTCGCCCCGCCATCTCCAGGAAACCCTGAGTTTCAACCCGGATCTACGCCAGTATCGTCAGCGGCTCAACGGCACGCTACCGTCGGATCTGTACGCCGTGCTGCGCATGCAACGGACCGAAAAGACCATTTTCGGCGTCGCCCTCGATGGCAACATGATCCGCCGCGACGTGCCCCAGACCATCGTCAACTTCGACCAGCACCAGATCGCTTTCCTGGCTGGCAGCGAAACCAAGACCCGGCGCGAGATCAAGAAACGTGCCTTCGACCATCTGATCGAGGCGGCGCTGGAGCGCTTGTCGGCAGTCCGCTCCCAGAAGCAACAACTCGAACAACAGCGCCGACAACTGCTGCAGAAGAAAACCAAGCTGCTGAAAGGAGCCCATGTCGCGCTGGAGCCTTTGCTGGATTCGCACGCGGCGGAGCTGAGCAATCCGGTCGCCATCGATCGGCGACTGCGCGAAATCGAAGCCGAGCTGAGCCAACTGTACGCCGACTCGGCCACGATCGACGACCAGCTCGTCAGCGTGGTAGCTACCTTGCGCGAACCGGAAAAACATCTGTGCTGCAACCAGGTGTCGCTGACCCTGGACCATATGAACACCCTGGTGGCTCCAGGCTCGTCCTACAACGCCAACACGCTGAACTTCGACGAAATCCAGCTTGGCCCCAACCGCCGGGTCGCCATCCTCATCATCCGCTTTCCCAGCGCCGACATCCTGCCGCAACCGGATTTCTTCGACGAAGCCAACCGCCTGCTGTATCTGGGCGGCCAACCCCGACTCACCACCATCTAACACGACGCCAGGCGATGGGCATGGCGGGTGGTTTCCGGCAGACGGTAACGGGTGCAACAACGCATCACGTAGTCCAGCGCCGTTTCCAGGCTGACCCGATGGCCAGACGAGATATATAGCGGCCGGCAACCCGGCCGGCTGCGCAACGCCGCGCCGATCACCTCGCCATCCGCTTGTAGCGGTGTCCATCCCCCGCGCTGCTCCGGCGGCGCGCCGTGCTGGCCATACAGCCGAGTCTTGGCCACGCCGATGCTGGGAATATCCACCAGCAGGCCGAGATGACTGGCGATGCCCATCCGGCGCGGATGAGCGATCCCCTGGCCATCGCACAGCAGCAGATCCGGCGCGGCGCGCAGCTGCTCCAGCGCCTCCAGCACCGCTGGCAACTCGCGAAACGACAACAGGCCGGGGATATAGGGAAATTCGGTCGGCCGCCGGGCAATGGCGGTTTCCAGCAACTCCAGTTCGGGAAAGCGCAGCACCGCCACTGCAGCGCGGGTGACGGTCCCATCCGCCTCGAAACCCACGTCCACCCCCGCCACTCGCTGCACCGCGCCCAGCTGATCGGTCAGAATCAGGCGGTCGCGCAACTCCCGCTGCAAAGCGATGGCTTCCGCCGGGTTGAGATTCCAACGATGCCGCATCTGTGCTTTCATGTCATTCAATCTCGATCCGCATAAAACTTTCGCCGCCAATCCCGGTCAACCGCACGGGTTGGCAATATCGCCACCGTAGAATGGGCGAACGATTCCGGCGATGCGTTGCCGGTGTCACGTAAATATCGTTAAACTCTAGTTTGCCCGTTTGTTCACATTCGATGGGATCGCTTCGCCGACCCGGTCATTTTCATTCGCTGGAGCCCCGCATGGCCCTGGAACACACCCTGTCCATCATCAAACCCGATGCCGTCGCCCGTAACATCATCGGCAAGATCTACAGCAGCTTCGAAGAGCGGGGCCTGCAGATCGTCGCGGCCAAGATGGTTCGATTGACCCGCGACCAGGCTGAAACCTTTTATGCCGTTCACCATGGACGCCCCTTCTATGAAGACCTGATCGCCTACATGACGTCCGGCCCGGTCATGGTCCAGGTTCTGGAAGGCGAGTCGGCCATTGCCCTGCACCGCGAAATCATGGGCGCCACCGATCCCAAAAAAGCCGCGTCCGGCACCATCCGCGCCGAATTCGCCGAGAGCGTGACCCGCAACGCGGTGCACGGCTCCGATGCGCCGGAAACCGCCGCCGCCGAGATCGCCTTCTTCTTCGGTCAATTCGACCTGTGTCCTCACACGGCCTAACCGGCCACTCACCCGATTACCGTCACCGTGGCCGCAGACAAACTCAACCTGTTCGATCTGGATCGCCGCGATCTGGAGACTTTCTTCGTCTCGATGGGAGAGAAACCCTTTCGCGCCGCCCAGCTCATGAAGTGGATCTATCACGAACGGGTTGTCGACTTCGCGGCCATGACCGATCTGAGCAAGGCGCTGCGCGCGCGCCTGGCCGAAACCACCGAAATCCGCCCGCCCGAGGTGATTCTGGACCAGGGCTCGCAGGACGGTTCGCACAAATGGCTGATCCAGCTCGATAGCGGCAACTGCATCGAAACGGTCTTCATTCCCGAACCGGATCGCGGCACCCTGTGCGTGTCCTCGCAGATCGGTTGCCCGCTGGACTGCGCCTTCTGCGCCACCGCCCAGCAGGGTTTCAACCGCAATCTGACGGTGGCCGAGATCATCGGCCAGGTCTGGCAGGCCAGCCGCTTGCTGGGCGATGTCCGCAACGGCGACCGCATCATCACCAACGTCGTGCTGATGGGCATGGGCGAACCGCTGCTGAATTTCGCCAACGTGGTGAAGGCGACCGATCTGATGCAGGACGATTTCGGCTTCGGCATCTCCAAACGGCGCGTCACCCTCAGCACCGCCGGCGTGGTGCCGGCCCTGTACCGTCTGCGGGAGGTCTCCGAGGTCAGTCTGGCGGTCTCACTGCATGCGCCCGACGACGCCCTACGCAACGAGCTGGTGCCGCTGAACCGCAAATATCCCATCGCCGAGCTGCTGGCGGCCTGCAAGCACTACATCGCCGACAAGCCGCATCGCCGCATCACCTGGGAATACGTGCTGCTGGATGGCGTCAACGACTCCGAGCAACACGCCAGGGCGCTGGCGGCGCTGATCCGCGATATCCCCTCCAAGGTCAACCTGATCCCATTCAATCCGTTTCCGAACACGCGCTACCGCCGTTCCGAACCGGCCGCCATTGCCCGCTTCCAGGCCATCCTGATGGCCCTCGGCCTGACCACCGTGGTCCGCAAGACCCGCGGCGACGACATCGCCGCCGCCTGCGGACAACTGGCCGGTCAGGTGCGCGCGCGTGGCCGCCGGCTGGCCCGTGCGGCGCAGCTGGCCGGTTAAGGGAGGCATCCATGATGCAGCGATCGACATTGCTTTCATTGGCTGCAGCGCTCTGGCTGGCCGGCTGCGCCAGTACCGGCGACGAGGATCTGCGGAAAAACGCGGCCGAGGCCAATTTCAAACTGGGCATCGGCTACATGCAGTCCGGCCATTTCAATGTCGCCCTGGAAAAGCTGCTCAAGTCGCTGCAATACGACGAGAACAACCCCGAGACCCATAACGCCGTCGCCCTCATCTACGAGGAGATTCGCGAGTATGGTCCCGCCGAGGCCCATTACAAGCGAGCCATCGAACTCCGCCCCGACTATACGGCGGCGAAGATCAATCTGGCCTACTTCAAATGCACCCGCGAACCGTTGCGCCTCAGCGAGGGCGAAAGCGAGTTCCAGCAGATCGCTGCCGATCCGGCCAACGCCGGCGCCAACGCCTCCGAAGCCTATGCCGGCCTGGCCACCTGCGCCCAGAAAGGCAACGATCCGACCCAGGCCGAGACCTGGGCGCGCAAGGCCATCGAAGGCAATCCCAACAACATCCGCGCCTTGTTCGCGCTGGCCCAGCTCAGCCAGTCCCAAGGCAAGACCCTGCAAGCGCGTGCGTTCCTGCAACGCTACCATGCCCAGACCCGCCCCACGCTCCAAAGCCTGGCGCTGGGCGTCGCCATCGAATCCTCCAAGGATGGCGACACTCAGCTGCTCCGGGAATACACGCTCTTGCTGAAGTCCCAGTTTCCGAATTCCGACGAAGCCCGCCGCCTGAAAAACCCCTAATGTATATGCCTAACGAGATCGCTCCCGATTTCATCCAATCGACTGACACGCCCGCCGCCAGCGGAGAGTCGCTTGGCGCCTGGTTGGCTCGCACCCGCAGCGACCGCGGCATGGCACCGCGCGATGCCGCCCGTCGACTGCGCCTGAATCTGGCCATCGTACAGGCCATCGAAGCCGACAATTTCGCTTGGCTCGGCCCGCCGGTCTTCGTCCGTGGCTATCTCAGCCGCTATGCCCAACTCCTGGATCTGCCCGAATCGGAGGTGCTGGAACGCCACCGGCAGCAATCGGGCCCCAGCCAGGAACCGCCGCTGAAGGTGGTGCTTCCGGTGCAGCGCCAGTCCCGGCTGTGGGATCTGCGCGGTTTGCTCTATCTGCTCCTGGTGATCGGCATCGGCTGGACCGCCGTACAACACCTGGGCGATCTCGATCCTGGCCGACTGCTTGGCTGGTGGAAGCAAGACCACGACCAGAACGTCGTCAGCCAGCCCGCCAGTTCCGCGGGTCCCACGCCGTCCTCCACCACGCAAACACACTATCCTTTCCAGCCCAAACCCGCTGAAGTGGCGAGCGCGCCGACCCCGCCGGCGACTCCAACGCCCGCCGTGCCGCCTTCCAGCGAAGCGCCCGCGCCCAAGCCGGAAGCGCCTGCCGCGCCGCTGGCCAGCATCACCGCGCTGCCCATTCCTGCGCCGGTCCTGCCGACCCCGCCGGTGGAGCATCTGCCGATCGTGGCAGTGCCCGACCTGAGCGCTACCATCACCGCACCGGTCACCAGCATCACGGGCGCATCCCTAGACGCCAACGGCGAAGCCAAGCTGTTGCTGGAATTCAGCAACGACTGCTGGGTGGAGATCAAGGACGCCCAAGGAAATGTGCTGACCAGCGGCTTGATGAAGGCCAACAGCACCCATTCCATCGCCGGGGTCGCACCCTTCAAGGTCACCCTGGGCAACGCACCGGCGGCCCGCATCGTGCTGGACGACCGCCTGGTCGATGCGGCGGTTTACGTTCCCCGGCGCGGCACCGTCAGCCGCTTCACCCTGGAACGCGGTCAACCCTGAACCGGCATCGCCCCCGGCTTCCGCATCGGCGGACACATCTCTGGCAACTCTGGACTTCGACTCATGGCCAAGCAGTTTCAAGCCATCCGCGGCATGAATGACATCCTGCCCAGCGAATCGTCGCTGTGGCAACACCTCGAAGCGACCGTTCGCGACGTGCTGGCCGCCTATGGCTATCATGAAATCCGTCTGCCCATCGTCGAGAAGACCGAGCTGTTCGCCCGCTCGATCGGGGAAGTCACCGACATCGTCGAGAAGGAGATGTACACCTTCGACGATCGCAACGGCGAGAGTTTGACCCTACGCCCCGAGGGCACCGCCGGCTGCCTGCGTGCCTGCATCGAACACGGCCTGCTCCACAATCAGACCCAGCGGCTGTGGTACGCCGGACCGATGTTCCGCTACGAAAAACCGCAGAAGGGCCGCTATCGGCAGTTCCATCAGGTCGGGGCCGAAGCTTATGGGATGCCTGGCCCCGATATCGACGCCGAACTGATCTGCCTGTCGGCCCGTTTGTGGCGTCGGCTCGGCATCGACCGGGTCACCCTGCAACTCAATTCGCTGGGATCGAGCGCCGCCCGCGCCGCCTACCGCGAGCGATTGGTGGCCTACTTCGAGGCGCGGCAACAGGAACTGGACCAGGACAGCCAGCATCGACTCCACGCCAACCCGCTGCGCATCCTGGACAGCAAGAACCCCACCATGCAGGCGGTCATCGCGGAAGCCCCATCCCTATTGGATCACCTCGATCCGGAGTCGCGCGCCCACTTCGAATCCTTGCAGGATCTGCTGGGCGCCGCCGGCATCGCCTACGAGATCAACCCGCGCCTGGTGCGTGGACTGGATTACTACTGCAAGACCGTGTTCGAATGGGTCACCGACACTCTTGGCGCTCAGGGCACGATCTGCGCGGGCGGCCGCTATGACGGGCTGATCGAGCAACTCGGTGGTCAGGCCAATGGCGGCATCGGCTTCGCTATGGGACTGGAACGGCTGGTGGCGATGCTGGCCGCTGCCAACCAGTCCGGGATCGACACCAATCCGCACGCGTTCCTCATCATGGTCGGCGAGACGGCCCAGCGTCGCGGCCTGGGGCTGGTCGAACGGCTGCGCGACGAGTTGCCGGCCCTGCGCCTGCGGATGAATTGCAGCGGCGGCAACTTCAAGACCCAGTTCCGCCGCGCCGACCATAGCGGCGCTCGTTTCGCCCTGGTGCTGGGCGAAGACGAGATCAACGCCGGAACCATCGCCATCAAGCCGCTGCGTGAGACCCAGGGCGAACAAATCACCTTACCGCAGGACCAGGCTGGAGCCTGGCTGCGCACGGCCGTGCTGGGCACGGTCGCCTGATTCACTGAACCGGACGCCGGAGAGCTCAAACTGATGGAACAATATACCGACGACGAACGCGTCGACGATCTCAAGAAGTGGTGGAAGGAAAACGGTATCAGCATCCTCGCCGGCATCGGGCTGGGCGTAGTCGCGATTTTCGGTTGGCAATATTGGGGCGCTCACCGCAATAGCCAGGCGGAAAAAACCTCGCTGATCTACGACGCCTTCATCGTGGCGGTGGAAAAACCGGATGCCGCTCAGGCCCGCCAGCACGGCGAAGCGCTGTTGGCCGAGTCTCCCAACTCTACCTATGCAGCCCTGGTCGGGTTGCAACTGGCCAAGCTGGCGCTGGACAGCGGCGACACCAACGCTGCGGGCCAGCGCCTGGAATGGGTCATCGCCAATGCTGGCCCCGACGAGATCAAGGACATCGCTCGGCTGCGCCTGGCGCGCGTACAACTCGCCGCCGGTCAACAGGCCGAAGCGGAAAAAACGCTGGGGCAGATGACGACCCCCAGCCTGCAGGTCCAGCGAGAGGAGCTCAAGGGCGATCTCTACCTGGCGAGCAACGATCTGGACAAAGCCCGAACCGCTTATGCAGCCGCGCTGGCAGCGGGCGGCAACAATCCCCTCCTCCAGCTCAAACTCGATCACCTGGGTGCGACCGCCTCCGACGCGATCATCCCTGCGCCGCCGCCACCGCCACCACCCACCCCGGAACCTGAAGCGGCCAAGGCAACGACCGACACGGCTCCGACCACGACGACACCCGCGCCCGCAGCGGTTCCAGTCGAGTCAACCAAAGCCGCTCCAACCAGTGAATCCGCTGAAACTGAAGCCGCTCCAACCAGCGAATCCGCTGAAACTGAAGCCGCTCCAACCAGCGAATCCGCTGAAACTGAAGCCGCTCCAACCAGCGAATCCGCTGAAACTGAAGCCGCTCCGGCGACCGCGCCCACGCCGCCCGCCGAACCCGCACCACCGGCCGAGCCTATGCCCGAGTCCGGGACAACGCTAACGCCGCCTTCACCCACATCTCCAGCAGGTCAATGAACATGATCCGCCGCATCTTTCCGCTTCTGCTCTTGCTCACGACTGCTGGCTGCAGCTGGATAGGCGGCTGGTTCAGTTCCGACAATTCCATCCCGCCGGCCGATCTCAAATCGATCGATCAGCCGATCAACATCCAGCAACTCTGGGAAACCAGCGTGGGGGCCGGCGCGAAAGACCAGTACATCAATCTGACGCCAGCCCTGGCGGATGGTCGCATCTACGCAGCCAGCATCGATGGCGTGGTCGTGGCGCTGGATGCGCTGAGCGGCCAGCGTCTGTGGGAAACCGCTACCCAACTCTCCATCACCGGCGGAGTCGGCCTGAGCGAGAGCGGACTGGTGCTGGTCGGTAGCAACAAGGGTCAGGTCGTCGCGCTGCGGCAGGAGTCGGGCCAGGAAGTCTGGCGGACCCAACTCTCCAGCGAGGTACTAGCCGCGCCGCGCGGAGCCCACGGCATCATCGTGGTGCGCACCGGCGACGGCAAATTCACCGGTCTCGACGCCCGTACCGGCGACAAACGCTGGGCCTATACCCACACCATGCCCGCCCTCAGCCTGCGCGGCAGCGCGCCGCCGGTCATTACCCACGATCTGGTCATCGCGGGTCTCGACTCCGGCAAGTTGCTGGTGCTGTCCCTGGAGAAAGGCATACCGCTCACCGAAAAAATCATCGCGGCGCCGCGTGGTCGCACCGAAATCGAACGCTTGACCGACATCGATTCCGAGCCCAAGCCATACGCCGATATCCTCTACCTGGTCGCCTACCGCGGCAGCGTCGCCGCCATCGATATGCGTGGTGGCGGACTGATATGGAACCGCGATCTGTCCAGCTATGCCGGACTCGATGTGGACGAACGGCAGGTCTACATCAGCGACGACACCGATGCGGTGCTGGGATTGGATCGCCGCAGCGGCGGCACGCTTTGGAAACAATCCGAGCTAACCGGCCGCCGCCTAACCGCCCCAGCCGCCACCGACGACTATGTCGTGGTCGGCGATTTCGAGGGTTATCTGCACTGGCTGAGCAAAGACAGCGGTCGCATCGTCGGCCGGGCCCGCTCCACCAGCAAGGGCATCCTCGCCCCGCCGATCGCGGCCGGCAATGTCGTCTTCGTCTACGATCGCAGCGGCACGTTGAGCGCTTTTCGCCCCGGCGGTTGAGCGCGCGTCTCCTGCTCCCGGCTTTGCTGCCGCCCGGGACAGGAGCGCGTACGCCTGCATGATCGTGCGGCCCGAACCCGTATCCCAAACGTCTTCCCCGCAACGACCATGCTGGATCAACTGATCACCATCTTCGTCACCTTCCTGGTCGTGATCGACCCGGTCGGTGTCGCCCCGATCTTCTCGGCGCTGACCCGTGGCGGCAGTGACCGCTATCGCCGACGCATGGCGTTCAAAGGGACCCTGATCGCCACGCTGATCCTGCTATTCTTTGCCTTCACCGGCGACGCCCTGTTGCGATCGCTGGGGATCAGCTTGGCCGCATTTCGAGTCAGCGGCGGCGCACTGCTGTTTCTGCTGGCCATCGACATGGTGTTCGCTCGCCCGTCCGGTCTGCGCTCGGCCACGGTGCGGGAACAGGAGGAAGCGCAATACCGCGAGGATATTTCGGTCTTCCCGCTGGCGTTTCCGCTGCTGGCCGGCCCCGGCACCCTGACCACCATCCTGCTGACCATCAGCAGCATGCACCCCCAGGAACAACCCTTGTTGTTCCTGGGCTTCCTGGCCGTGCTGCTGACGATCCTGCTGCTGACCCTGCTGTGCCTGCTGCTGGCCCCGCAGTTGATGAAGTTGATCGGCGAAACCGGGGCCAACGTCATCGACCGTTTGCTGGGGGTGATTCTGGCCGCGCTGGCGATCCAGTTCATCCTCGAAGGGCTGCGGGCCGGCCTGTTCGGAACCTGAAGGTTGGCCCGCATGTCCGGCCCGGTGCTGCGGATCGCCATTCCTTCCCCGCTCTACCGAACCTTCGATTATGCGCCGCCGCCGGACACCGACATCTCGGCGCTGCAACCCGGCATCCGCGTGCGGGTTCCCTTCGGTCGGCGCAGCGTCGTCGGCTTCCTGCTGGAGCTGGGCCACGATACGCCTCTGGATCCCGCCGCCCTGCGTCCGGCCCAAGCGGTGCTCGACACCGAACCGATCCTGCCCGCCGATGTGCTGGCGCTGTTGCGCTGGGCGCAGGGCTACTACCATCATCCGCCGGGAGACGTGTTCGCCGCTGCCTTGCCGACACTGCTGCGTCAAGGCGAACCGGCTGCTCTACCCCAGCCGCCGCTGCTGTGGCGCATCACCACAGCGGGCCACGCGGCGCGGACCCAAGCTGCCCCGGCACTGCGCCGCGCACCCGCCCAGTTCCTGCTGCTTGATCATCTGGCGGCCTATCCCGATGGCGCCGCAGCCGAGGACAGCTTGCGCCCGGTGGTGCGCGACAGTGCCGCCACCCTGCGCGCCTTGCACGCCAAAGGTTGGGTGGAGCGAACCGCGCCGACGGTAATCCCATCGCTGGCAGCGCCTCCCTCCTCTATCCCAGCACCCGTTCTCAACGAGGCCCAAACCGCCGCGGTCGCTGCCATCGTGGCCCAATTGGACCGTTTCGGCGTTTTTTTACTCGAAGGGGTGACCGGCAGCGGCAAGACCGAAGTCTATCTGCGGCTGATCGAAGCCGTGCTGGCACAGGGCCGACAGGCGCTAGCACTGGTTCCGGAAATCGGCCTGACGCCCCAATTGCTGGCCCGCTTCCGGGAACGCCTGCCCGGCCCGCTGGCGGTATTGCACTCGGGCCTGAGCGACCGTGAGCGACTCCATGCCTGGCTGTCGGCGCGCAGCGGCGTTGCTCGGGTGGTGGTCGGCACCCGCTCGGCGGTGTTCGCCCCCCTACCGACCCCTGGCATCATCATCGTCGACGAGGAGCACGACCTGTCCTTCAAGCAACAGGACGGCTTTCGTTATCACGCCCGCGATCTGGCGATCATCCGGGCTCAACGGCTCGGCATTCCGGTCGTGCTGGGCTCGGCCACGCCGGCGCTGGAAAGCCTGCACAACGCGCGGCGCGGCCGCTACCGGGCATTGCGACTACCAGAACGAGTCGGTGGCGGGCGCACGCCATCGATCGAATTGCTGGACGTGCGTCGCCAGCCGCTGATCGAAGGGCTGTCGCCACCGCTGTTGGAGCGGATGCGCGCCCACTTGGCCCGCGAGGAACAGGTGCTGCTGTTTCTCAATCGGCGCGGTTTCGCCCCGGTGCTGTTCTGTCACGAATGCGGCTGGCTGAGCCAGTGTCGACACTGCGACGCGCGCATGACCCTGCATCTGCGCCAGCGCCGCCTGCTCTGCCATCACTGCGGCGACAGCCGGCCGATCGATATCGCCTGTCCGACATGCGGCAGCGTGGATCTGCGAGCGATCGGCCAGGGGACCGAACGGCTGGAAACCGCCCTGCAACAGGAATTCCCAACCGTCGGCATCGCTCGCCTGGATCGCGACAGCACCCGGCGGCGCGGCAGCCTGGAGACCCTACTGACCGATATCCACAACGGCCAGCGCCGTCTGTTGATCGGCACCCAGATGCTGGCTAAAGGCCATCATTTTCCCGAGGTGACCCTGGTGGGGATCGTCGACGCCGATCAGGGCTTGTACGGCATCGACTTCCGCTCCAGCGAACGGATGGCGCAATTGATCCTGCAGGTCGCTGGGCGAGCCGGGCGGGCGGATAAACCGGGTGTCGTCATCATTCAGACCCACCACCCCGATCACCCTCTGCTTCGGCTTCTGGCGACACAGGGTTATCCGGCCTTCGCCGCAGCGGCGCTCGACGAGCGGCAGGCGGCAGCGCTACCGCCGTTCGCCCATCAAGCTCTGTTGCGGGCAGAATCGGCCGATCCAGAACGAGCGATGGCTTTTCTACAGGCGGCGCGCGCCCTGGCGGAACCGCTGGCTGCTGGACTGGAACTGCTGGGCCCGGCTCCTGCACCCATGGAGCGCCGCGCCGGTCGTTATCGAGCCCATTTGCTACTGCAAGCCGTGCGTCGCCAGGATTTGCACGATTTTCTTGAAATCTGGACTGTACAACTCAGAAAAAAGCCTCTTGACCGCCATATCCGCTGGTCGCTGGATGTCGATCCCATGGAGCTTTATTGACCCCGATCGCCTGATTTCGCCCGAAATTTTACTTCATAATGCGAAATAGCCATTGATACGCCTCTTCGACTAAAAATCGATTTTCAATCATTTCAATGAATTGAAAAAATAGGCAAATTTCAAGGCTCTTTGACTTGGCGATAGATAAAGTTAAAATTTGGGGTACTTGTGGGGTTTTTCCATCATCAAGGGCAACCTCCAAGGAGATGTGTCGAGATTGACTCCTGGGAAACCCCTGGACTCAGGTGGGTTCGCTCCACTCGCACACGTTCAAACCGCGAATCTTGCTCATCAACGATAACCCCGTCCACCAACCGCCACCAATGGGAAAACAAGATGCAACAAGACTTAGTCCACGCCATCAAAAGTAATCCCAAATACCACGAGCTAATATCCAAACGATCCAGGCTGGCCTGGATTCTGGCCATCATCATGTTGGTCATCTACTACGGCTTCGTGATGATCATCGCCTTCAACAAGCAATTCCTGGCGCAACCCTTGTGGGAGGGCGCCACCACCACCATCGGCATTCCGATCGGTGTTGGCGTGATCCTCAGCGCCTTCGTATTGACTGGCATCTACGTGATCCGCGCCAACTCCGAATTCGACCGTCTCACCAACGAAATCAAGGAGGAGGTGCTATGAAGCTTTGGAAAAACGTAGCTGCGTGCATCCTCCTGAGCCTAGTCGCCGGCGCAGCGCTGGCCGCCGGCGATGTGGGTGAAGTCAAGAAACAATCGCTCAACATCACCGCCATCGTGATGTTCCTGATCTTCGTTGCCGCCACCATGGGTATCACCTACTGGGCCGCGCAACGGACCAAGACCGCCAAGGACTTCTACGCCGCCGGTGGTGGCATCACGGGATTCCAGAACGGTATGGCCATCGCCGGCGACTACATGTCCGCCGCATCGTTCCTGGGTATTTCCGGCCTAGTGTTCATCAATGGCTACGACGGCCTGATCTACTCGGTTGGCTGGCTGGTCGGCTGGCCGATCATCATGTTCCTGATCGCCGAGCAACTGCGCAATCTCGGCAAATACACCTACGCCGACGTGGTGTCCTATCGCTTCCAGCGGGTGCCGATGCGCACCATGGCGGCGACCGGCTCGTTGGTGGTGGTCGTCCTTTATCTGATCGGCCAAATGGTCGGCGCCGGCAAACTGATCCAGGTGCTGTTCGGTCTGGACTACACCTACGCGGTGATCATCGTCGGCATCCTGATCATCCTGTACGTGACTCTCGGCGGCATGCTGGCCACCACCTGGGTGCAGATCATCAAAGCCTGTCTGCTATTGGGCGGCGCTACCATCATCGCCTTCGGCGCGCTGTATCTGGCTTCCGATGGCAGCTTCAGCCTGGAGCGGATGTTCCAACGGGCGGTGGAAATCAAGAAGAGCAACGACATCATGGGACCCGGCAAGCTGGTCACCAATCCGGTCGAGGCTATCTCGCTGGGCTTGGCGCTGATGTTCGGCACCGCTGGCCTGCCCCACGTCCTGATGCGGTTCTTCACCGTGCCCAACGCCACGGAAGCGCGTAAATCGGTGTTCTACGCCACCGGTTTCATCGGCTACTTCTACATCCTGACCTTCCTGATTGGCTTTGGCGCCATCGTGCTGCTGACCGGCCATCCCGAATTTGCCGATCCGTCGGCGGTGGGCGGCATCCGCGGCGGCCAGAACATGGCGGCGGTCAATCTGGCGGCGGCGGTGGGCGGCAACCTGCTGCTCGGCTTCATCTCGGCGGTCGCCTTCGCCACCATCCTGGCGGTGGTGTCCGGCCTGACCCTGGCTGGCGCATCGGCCATCTCCCACGACCTATACGCCAATGTCTGGGCTCACGGCAATGTCAATGAGCAGAAGGAAGTCCAGGTTTCCAAGATGGCGACCCTGGCCTTGGGCGTCATCGCCATCCTGTTGGGCATCGTGTTCGAAAAGCAGAACGTTGCCTACCTGGTCGGCCTGACCTTCTCGGTGGCGGCCAGCGCCAACTTCCCGATCCTGATCGTGTCGGTGTTCTGGTCGAAGATGACCACCCGCGGCGCCCTGCTGGGTGGCTGGCTGGGCTTGCTCAGTTCCACCCTGTTCGTGGTCCTCGGACCTACGGTATGGGTCGACGTGCTCAAGAACAGCGCCCCCATCTTCCCCTTCAAGAACCCGGCTCTGTTCTCGATGACCATCGCCTTCGTCGGCATCTGGCTGGGCTCGATCACTGACAACAGTGAAAACGCCAAGAAAGAGCGTGCTTCCTTCGAGGCGCAGGACGTGCGCTGCCAGACCGGCATCGGCGCCGAAGGCGCAGCTAGTCACTGATCCATCATCCCTACCGCCTCTCTAGCCCGATCGGGAGAGAGAGGATGGAAGGGCGATGAATCTGCTAAGATAAAATCCCCTCCGGTTCCCGCCGCGAGGGGTTTTCTTTGTGCCGCAACCGGATGGAGCAGCCGTGGCCACTCCAGAATACCTCGATCACAAGTTCTTTCTCGCCCATTTGGCCCCGTTCGGCCAGTTACCCGAAGCGGAACTGGAGCGGCTTGCCAGAGAAATGACGGTCGGTCACTATCGGATGGGCGACACGGTGCTCAAAGCCGGCGAACGGCCGTCCTGCCTCTACCTCGTCATCGACGGCGCTGTTTGGGAAACGGACAACGACCCTGCCCTGACCGATCCGGCCACAGCCATGGCCGACCAACGTCATCCGTTGTGGTGCGTCACCGTATCCTATAACGCCGACGATGTCTTCGACCCCAAAGCGCTGCTGGATGGCGTCAGCCAACACAGCTTCATCGCCACCGCACCGACCCGTTGTTTTTGCCTGCCACGGGACAGTTTCCTGCAGCTCGTTCGCGACTATCCGCACATCGCCCGTCACTACGATCACAGCGCCGCCTCCCGGCAGGCTGGGCGATCTGGCGGCCAGGACCTGAGCGAGCTCTCCACCTTCACGGTGGCCAAGATCCGCGATGTCTACCTGCATCCGCCGGTCTACGTGCCCGCCGAAGCCTCCATTCACGAAACCGCCGTGGCGATGAAGGCCAACAAAACCAATGCGATCCTGGTCCGCCATGGCGAGGAAGTCGGCATCGTCACCGCCACCGACCTGCGCGAAGCCGCCATCCTGCAACGCCAATCGGTAGATGCTCCGGTAGGCCCCTTGGCCACCTACGAATTGATCGACATGGCGCCGGACGATTTCCTGTTCAACGCCCTGTTGCGGATGACCCGCCACAATATCAACCGCCTGGTGATTCGCGAAGGCGTTACCCTGCACGGCGTGCTCGAACAGATCGACCTGCTCAGCTATCTGTCCAATCACTCGCATCTGATCGCGCTGCAGGTCGAACGCGCCCGCACTAGGCACGAACTGCAGGAAGCCAGCCGTGACCTGGTTCACCTGGTCAACGACTTGCATGCCAAGGGCACCAAGATCCACTACATCATGCAACTGGTGTCCGAGCTGAACAAGAAAGTGCTGCGCCGACTGTTCGAGCTGCTGGCCCCGCCGGAACTGTTGGAAAATTCCTGCCTACTGGTTCTCGGCAGCGAGGGGCGCGAGGAGCAGGTGCTCAAGACCGACCAGGACAACGCCCTGATTCTGCGCGACGGGTTTTCCAATCCCGAACTGGCCCGCGTCACCCAGGAGTTCACCGACTGCCTGATCGAATTCGGCTATCCGCGCTGTCCTGGCAATATCATGGTGTCGAACCCGTACTGGACCAAATCGGTGGCGGCGTTCAAGGACGAGCTGTTCCAGTGGATCGTTCACCCCACCGCCGATTCCTTCCTGCAGTTCGCCATCTTCTGCGACGCCAAAGCGGTGGCCGGCGACGACAATCTGCTGCGACACGTCAAGGACCACATGTACCGCCTGCTCGGTGACCACCGCTCTTTCTTCGGCCATTTCGCCAAGGCCACGGTGGCGTTCGAGACTCCGCTGGGTTTCTTCACCAATTTCGTGGTGGAAAAATCCCGCGATGAACTGGACCTCAAGAAAGGCGGCATCTTTCCCATCGTCCACGGCATCCGCAGCCTGGCCCTGGAATATCGGCTGCCCCAAACCAACACCGTGGACCGCATTACCGCCTTGAGCCAACGCAACCTGTATCGATCCTCCTTCGGCGCGGAGCTGACCGAGGCGTTCACCTACTTGTCCACCCTCCGGACCGAAGCCGGCCTGGAAAAAGCGCTGCAGGGACTACCGCAGGACAACTATCTAAACCCCAAGAGCCTCAACAAGCTGAAGCGGGAGCTGCTGCGCGATTCGTTCAAGGTCGTCAACGAGTTCAAGAAATTCATCAGTTATCACTTCAAGCTGGGGATGATCAGCTAACCACCCCCTACCCGAGACTTGCCCTTTGAAAACGCATCTGCAAAATCTCGTCGCCCAGGCCCTGCAGCAATTGCAGCGGGACGGGCTTCTATCCGACGCCGCAACCGTCGCAGTGCCGCTGGAACGGACCCGCGACCGCGCTCATGGCGACTTCGCCAGCTCCGTCGCCCTGACCCTGGCCAAAATCGCGCGACGCAAACCCCGCGAGCTGGCTGAGCGCATCGTTGCCAGTCTACCGCCCTCCGACCATGTTGCGCGGGTCGAAATCGCCGGGCCCGGTTTCATCAACTTTTTTCTGGCTCCTGCCGCCTATCACGCAGTCGTCGCCGAGGCGCTCGACCGGGGCGCGACCTTCGGCCGGAGCACGCTCGGCCATGGTCAACGGATTCAAGTGGAATTCGTTTCGGCCAACCCCACCGGCCCCCTGCATGTCGGCCACGGCCGCGGCGCGGCCTTTGGCGCCACCGTCGCCAATCTGCTGGACGCCGTCGGCTATCAGGTCCACCGCGAGTATTACGTCAACGACGCTGGCCGGCAGATGAACATCCTGGCCGTCAGCGTCTGGCTGCGTTACCTGGAACGCTGCGGCGAACAGTTCCGCTTTCCCAGCAACGGTTACCGCGGCGACTACGTGCGCGACATCGCCGCCCAACTGTACACCCAGCATGGCGATGGCTACCGGGCCACGGCGGACCAGGCATTCGCCAACCTCCCCCAGGACGAGATCCGCGACGAGAGCGGCCAGACCGTGACCACCGGCGACAAGGAAGCCCATATCGACGCCCTGATCGAGCGCGCCCGCGACCTGCTAGGTCCCGATCGCTACCGCCAGGTCTTTGCGCTGGGCCTCGACACCATCCTTGCCGACATCCGCGACGATCTGCAGGAATTCGGCGTGGTCTACCAGCAATGGTATTCCGAACTCGAGCTGACCGAGCGCGGCGCGGTCGAGCAGACGATCGATCGGCTACGCGCGGCCGGATGCCTCTACGAGCAGGAAGGGGCACTGTGGTTTCGCTCCAGCGCTTTCGGTGACGAGAAGGACCGGGTGGTGCGGCGGGAAAACGGCCAGACCACCTATTTCGCCTCCGACATCGCCTACCATCTGGAAAAATTCCAGCGCGGTTTCGACCGGGTGATCGACGTCTGGGGGGCCGACCATCATGGCTATATCCCCCGGGTCAGGGGCGCGTTGCAAGCCATGGGCGAAGATCCCGATCGCCTGGCGGTGCTGCTGGTACAATTCGCCATCCTGTATCGCAATGGCGAGCGGGCGCAGATGTCCACCCGCTCCGGCGAATTCGTCACCCTGCGCGAACTGCGCCAGGAAGTCGGTAACGATGCCGCCCGCTTCTTCTACGTCATGCGCAAGAGCGAGCAACATTTGGATTTCGACCTGGATCTGGCCAAATCGCAGTCCAAGGACAATCCGGTATACTACATTCAGTATGCTCATGCACGGGTCTGCAGCGTCATGCGCCAGTTGCATGACAAGGGGCTGTCCCGCGACGAGGAGCGCGGCCGGACGCATCTGGCGCTGCTGACCGAACCGCACGAGGATGCCCTGTTGGTCGCGCTGTCCCGCTACCCGGAAGTGATCGAAACTGCCGCGATCAACCACGAACCGCACCTGCTGGCCCATTATTTGCGAGAGCTGGCCAACGCTTTCCATACGTATTACAACGAACACCGGGTTCTGGTGGCGGACGATGCGCTCCGCGACGCCCGGCTCAATCTCAGCCTGGCCACCCGACAAGTCATCCGCAACGGCCTGGCCCTGCTCGGTGTTTCCGCTCCGGAGGTCATGTGAGCATCCAACGCGATTACAAGTCCGCCCCGACCCAGCAAAACCGCCGTCGGTCCACTCGCCATCACGGTCTGCTGGTCATCACCCTGATCCTGATCGGACTGTTCGCCGGTTTGCTGGCCTATATCCGGGGCGACCACCATCAACAACAGGAGCAGACCGCCGCCGCACCGCCGCCCGCTCCCGCGCATGCCGCCACTGCCCACCACGCAGCGCCGGCTGTAGCGCCGGTAGCAACGCCGGTAGCGCCGGCAGCACCAGCAGCCCCGAAAATCGCCGCCCCCGAGCCGCCGGTAGCGCCGATCAAACCGAAATACGATTTCTATACCGAGCTACCCAAGCGCCAGGTCGAAATCCAACAGGAAGACCTCAAGCCGCATGCGACGCCGCCACGGCAACCGCCGGCCCGAACGCCGCAACCGGCCAGCGATCCGCTGCGAAAGCCCGCCGCCCCACACAAGAACCCCGCGCAACCGACCATGGCCGCCGCGTCTGACCATCACCACGCCAAACCTGCAGCCAAGCCGGCTTCCGCGACATCGACCCACGGTGTGCGGACTACTCAACCGCTCGCCTCAAGGCCGTCGATCACCGCGCAAGCCGAATAGCGCAGCCGTCGATCCTGTCACCGTCCACGACGCCATCAGGCGGGAAATCCGTTCTCATATAGCCACCATCATGAATCTCCCCGATTGCGTGCGGACCTACCTGGATCAGCAACAGCTACCCTATCGCCTGATCCCCCGGCCCGCTGGAGAAACCCTCATTCAAGCCGCTGAAAGACTCGACATCTCGCTCCACGAGATCGCGCGGGTTGTCCTGCTGCAAGACGCTGCCGGATTGGTCATGGCCATTCTACCCGGCAACCATATTCTGGATTTTTCCATGCTGTACCAGGCGCTGAAGCGCGATCTGGAACCCCTCTACGGTGATGAGACCACCTATTTCTTCCAGCAGCATGGTTGCGTGGCTGGCTCTCATCCTCCGCTGCCGGAAGCCTTCGGCATACTGGCCCTGGTCGACGACAGCCTAGTCGAAAATAGCGATCGGGAGATCTATTTCGACGGCGGGAGCGGCGACAGTCTGATCGGCATGCGCAACGCCGATTTTCGCCGGTTGCTGACCCGCTCGCGCTGGGTGCGCATTGCGATTGCGGTCGATCAACTCGATTTCCTGATGAGTCGGCAAGCCCTGACCCCCAAAAACCTGACCAACTTGGCCAATCGCTACGCCCCAGTCCACCTGCGCCAAGGGATCGAAGCCATCGCCGATCTACCCGCCATGCCCGCGATCGCGCAGCGGATTCTGGCGATGTCGCGCGCCGATCCCCCAGTCGGGGTCGCCGACATCATCCCCCTGCTCGAGCAGGAACCCAACCTGGCGGCGCATGTGGTGTACTGGGCTCGCTCGCCGCTCCATGGCTACCACGATCCCGTGGATTCGCTGGAAACCGCGATCGGACAGGTTCTGGGGATCGAACACACGCTCAGCCTGTTGCTGGGCTCCAGCATGGGGCAGGCTTTTCGCATTCCGGTCGACGGGCCGATCGGTCTGCACGAATTCTGGCGTCATAGTGTCTATTGCGCCTCGCTGGTCAGCGAGCTGGCCAAGGAGATGGCGAAACCGACCACGGTCAAACCGGAGCTCGCTTATCTGTGCGGACTTCTGCACGATTTCGGCTTTCTGGTGCTGGGCCACGTCTTTCCAGCCCGCTTCTTTCTCTTGAACCGCTTCCTGGCAGCCAACCACAACCTCTCCTTCAGCACCGTCGAGCGTTACATTCTCGGCGTCGAGCATTGGCATATCGGCGCTTGGCTGATGCGAACCTGGGGTCTACCGGAAGAACTGATCTCGGCGCTGCGCTGGCACCACAGCGAAGACTGCACCCAGCCACACGCTGAATACTCCAATCTGGTACTGATCGCCAACCGCCTGCTGGGCAGTATCGGAATGGGGGAGGAGCGCAACAACTATTTGCCGGCCCTGGCCCTGTTCTCGCTCGGGATCAGCCGCGAACAGGCATTGGGGACGCTGGCGCGGGTGCGCGCCAGCATGGCCGCGCTCGATATCCTGGCCGACGCTTTGCGCTTGCCGGCAGCGACAGTGGAGACCTCGCCGCCAGAACCCCAGGCTTCTCCCACGACACCTCAGGGCTCCAGATAGGTATAGCCTTCCAGCCCCGCCTCCAGTTCCTGCAACCACGCCGCCTGCCGTTGTGGATCGAGATCGGCGGCGCTGATCTTATCGCGATAGGCCCGCCGCAGGGTCTCCGGCTCGAAGCAGACATAACGCAGCAAATCGGCCACGGTCTCTCCCTGCGCCGGCTCGACCAAGTGGTAGCCGCCATCCTCGCTCAGTTCCACATTGACCGCGGCGGTATCGCCAAACAGATTGTGCATGTCGCCGAGAATCTCCTGATACGCGCCCAGCAGGAAAATCGCCAGCCGATAAGGTTCGTCGGCCGGCCCGCACGGCAACGGTAAGGTGGTTTCGACCCCCTCGCCGTCCACGTAATGCGCGATGCAACCATCGGAATCGCACGTCAGATCCTGCAAGATGGCCCGACGGGTCGGCGGCTGATCCAGCCCCTGTAGCGGCAGGATCGGAAAAATCTGATCCAGCGCCCACACATCCGGCATCGACTGGAATACCGAAAAGTTCAGGAACAGCTTCTCGGCCAACTTTTCGTTCAATTCGTCCAGCAGCTCGCGATGAGCGCGGACGCTGGGACTCAGCAGCGGCTGCAGCTTGCGGCAGATGGCGAAATAGAGTTGTTCGACCCGCGCCCGCTGTTCCAGCCGCAACACCCCGTGCAGATACATGCTGCGTGCCTCGCCCAGCCAGTGGGCGGCGTTGTGATAGACCTCCACCGCCGAGCCACGCGACAAGCCACGGTACACCTCCCACAGCTTGTGCAGGATCAAGGGATCGCCACTGCCCGGCGCGGCGGGCGGACGGTCGCTGGGCGCTGGCTCCTGATCGATCACCTCGGTAATCAGCACGGCATGATGAGCGGTCAGCGCCCGTCCCGATTCGCTGCACAGGTGCGGATGCGGTAAATTCTGCTCGGTGCAAACCTCCCAGAGCGCGGAAACCACGTTGTTGGCGTATTCGCGCACGCTGTAATTCATCGAACAGTCGCTGCGCGAGCCGGTGCCCTCGTAGTCCACGCCCAGCCCACCGCCGACATCCACCCAGCGCAGCGGAACCCCCAGACGCCACAGGTCGGCGTAGTAGCAGCCGACCTCGCGCAAACCGCGCTGGATATCGTGGATGTTGGCGATCTGCGAGCCCAGATGGGCGTGCAGCAGGTTCAGCGTATCCAGCATCCCTGCTTCCCGCAGCCGCTTCACCGCCGCCAGAACCTGGCTGGCAGACAAGCCAAACTTGGATTTCTCGCCACCGGTGTTCTGCCACTTACCGGCACCGATCGAGGCCAGCCGGACCCGCATCCCCAGTTGCGGCCGCACTCCGAGCCGCTCGGCCTCCTCCAGCACCAGCTCCAATTCGGACAGCTTCTCAACCACATTGAACACGTTCAAGCCGAGTTGGCGACCAATCAAAGCCAACCGGATGTATTCGCGGTCCTTGTAGCCGTTGCAGATCACCACGCCGCCCGGCTGGGACAATCCCAGCACCGCCATCAATTCCGGCTTACTGCCGGCCTCCAGCCCGACCCGCGCGCCGCCATGGCGGACGATTTCGCTCACCACCCGGCGCTGTTGATTGACCTTGATCGGATAAACCGCGGTATAACGGCCCTGGTAAGCCAGCTCGGCGATGGCGGCGGCGAAGGCATCGCACAAGGTGTCCACCCGATCGTGCAGGATATGGCTGAACCGGGCCAGCACCGGCAAGCCGTAACCGCGCGCCCGCAGATCCTCGGCCAGAGCCGACAGATCGACGCCAGGATGGCGCGGCTGGCGCGGCGAACAAACCCGCACCCGGCCGCCATCGTCGATATCGAAGTAGCCGCCGCCCCAACGGGCGGTGTTATATACTGCGCGCGCCTGGGCTACGGTCCAGGCCGGCTGTAGCTGCCGTGGATCGTTCAATGCCGTTCCTCCTCAGCAAGAAAGGTCTCGACGTGACGCTGGATCATCACTGGTTTTCCGAAACTCACTCGGCGACGGGTTCCGCCTTTTCCCTCAAGCTCCAGGGCAAGCTGCACGAGGCGCAGAGTCCCTGGCAACAGGTCGCTGTCTACGCCACTGAAGCCTTTGGCAACCTGATGGTGATCGACGGCTATATCATGCTATCCACTCGTGACAATTTTCTGTACCACGAGATGATGGTCCATCCGGCCCTGTTCACCCACCCCGATCCGCGCCGCATCCTGATCATCGGCGGCGGTGACTGTGGAACCTTGCGGGAGGCGCTCAGGCATCCGGGAGTGGAAAGCGTGGTGCAGGTCGACATCGATCAGGAAGTCACCCGGGCGTCCGAACGCTATTTTCCCGAATTGTGCGAATCCAACAGCGACCCACGGGCGCAGTTGCGCTTCGATGACGGCATCGCCTGGGTCAAGAACGCCAAGCCGGGTCAGTACGATGTGATCATCGTCGACAGCACCGATCCGATCGGACCGGCCGAAGGCTTGTTCGCTGAACCGTTCTTTCGCGATTGTCTGCGCGCGCTGGCGGACGACGGGCTACTGGTCCAGCAGAGCGAGTCGCCCTTGTTCCACCTCGAAACCATCCTGGTGCCCCTGCACCGGACCTTGCGGGCCGCCGGTTTCGCCGACACTCACAGCCTGCATTTCCCGCAGTGCGTTTATCCGTCCGGCTGGTGGACCGCCACCCTGGCGCGCAAGACCGGCCGAGTCGCCGACTTCCGGGCTGCGGACGCTGCCGCCAAGCCCTTCGCGACCGAGTATTACAATGCGGAAATCCATCGCGCCGCGCTGGCGACCCCGGAATTCATGCGGCGGGCGCTGGAATCGGTCGGCTGAAAAACACAAGGGCGGAGCCATGGCTCCGCCCTCTCGTCGATCTTGAATTGCGCCTTGCGGCGCAATCCATCATTACAGCGCGCCGGGACCGATTTCGCCGGTGCGAATCCGAACTGCGCGTTCCAGATCATAGATAAAGATCTTGCCATCGCCGATCTTGCCAGTATTGGCGGTAGAGCAGATGGCTTCCACCACCTTGTCCACCAGGCCGTCGTCCACGGCGATTTCCAGCTTGACTTTCGGCAGAAAGTCGACCACGTACTCAGCACCACGGTACAACTCGGTGTGACCTTTCTGACGACCGAAGCCCTTGACTTCGGTGACCGTAATGCCTTGCACGCCGATGCCGGACAACGCTTCCCGCACGTCGTCCAACTTGAACGGTTTGATGATTGCAGTAACTAGCTTCATGGATACCTCTAGCGTTCGCCTAACCCAGAATCAAAGCATGAACTGGAATATAACCGAAATCCATTGCTAAGCGCGATTTTGCGCGGATATCGGACTCTGGGGGGTTCGATATCCGCGCCCACCCCATTACAGGTTGTAGCCGCGCTCGTCGTGCAAAGAAATATCCAGACCTTCGGTTTCCTGTTCCTCGGTTACGCGCAAACCGACGATCGCATCGACGATCTTGAGCAGAATGAAGCTGGCGATAGCGGTATAGATCAAGGTGAACGTCGCGCCCTTGAACTGAGCCCAGAGTTGGGCACCCAGGCTCACGCCGTCGGCGAGGCCGACCCCGCCCATCATCTTGTCGGCGCACAGGCCGGTGAGGATCGCGCCGATGTAACCGCCGACCGCATGGACGCCAAACGCATCCAGCGAATCATCGTAGCCCATGGCCTGCTTCAGTTTAGTCGCAGACAGGAAGCAGACGGAACCGGAGATGAAGCCGATCAGCAACGCGCCCATCGGGCCGGCAGTGCCGGAAGCGGGGGTAATGGCCACCAGGCCAGCCACCGCGCCAGACGCGATGCCCAGCACGCTGGGCTTGCCATGGGTCATCCATTCCGAGAACATCCACGCCAGCGCCGCCGCACCGGTGGCGATCTGAGTCACCGCCATCGCCATGCCGGCGCTGCCGTTGGCCGCCACGGCGCTGCCAGCGTTGAATCCGAACCAGCCCACCCACAGCATCGAAGCGCCTACGATAGTGAAGTTGAGGTTGTGCGGCGGCATGGCCGTATTCGGATAACCCTTGCGCTTGCCGACGACCAAACAGGCGATCAGACCCGCGACCCCGGCATTGATATGCACCACGGTACCGCCGGCGAAGTCCAGCACGCCCCAGGCGCTACCGATCAGCGAACCCGCGCCACCCCACACCATGTGGGCGATCGGCAAATAGACGACCGTGAACCACAAGGCCATAAACAGCAGCAGGGCCGAGAACTTCATCCGCTCGGCGAATGCGCCGACGATCAGTGCGGGCGTGATGATGGCGAAGGTCATCTGGAAGGTCATGAACACCGTTTCCGGGATGGCGTTCGCCGCCGTGGCGACCGGCTGCCATAGACTATCCACCGTGACCCCGCTCAAGAACGCCTTGCCGAGAGAGCCCACGAAGGAATTCAGATTGATCACATTGGCTTCCATACCCGTGGTGTCGAACGCCACGCTGTAGCCATACAGGGTCCATAGCACCGTCATCAGTGCAGTGATCGCAAAGCACTGCATCATCACCGACAGCACGTTCTTGGCGCGCACCATGCCGGCATAGAACAGCGACAGACCGGGAATGGTCATGAACAGCACCAGCGCGGTGGAAGTCAGCATCCAGGCCGTATCGCCGGAATCGAGGACCGGCTTCACGGCCTCCTGGGCTGCCGCCAGCCCAGGCGCTAGCGCTGCCAGCAGCGCTAGCGGGCCTACGTACTTCACCACTCGCATCGTTTTACTCATCAGTCATGTTCTCCCAGAGTTTCAATGAAGACCCAACGGTCACCCTTATCGACAGGTTTGGTGTTTACAACGCCTCGATGCCGGACTCGCCGGTGCGGATCCGGACCGCCTGCTCCAGGTCATATACGAAAATCTTGCCGTCACCGACCTTGCCGGTATTGGCTGCACGGGAAATCGCCTCGATCACCCGTTCGGCCAGCTCGTCGGTCACGCCGACCTCGATCTTGATCTTCGGCAGAAAATCAACCACGTATTCCGCCCCACGATACAGCTCGGTATGCCCCTTCTGCCGACCGAACCCTTTCACTTCGGTCACGGTGATGCCCTGCGCCCCAACTTCCGAAAGTGCTTCCCGGACATCGTCCAGTTTGAATGGCTTGACAACCGCAGTAATCAGTTTCATGGATTCAGAATCTCCTGTGGCTTTGGAATATCCCCGAGAGGCACGATTCGTAGTCGTGGCATCCAGGTAGTCCCTGCACGTTAGCGAATCATAGTTTTCAGCGAAAAGCACATCATATGCCAAAATAATTTTTAATTTAAAAACAAATATTTAAAATAATTTTGTGCCATATCCTTCGCTCCCCTCTCCCTCTGACCGCACCCACACCCGCCACGACGCACTATTATGGTGCACTACACGGGGCACGCAAAAACCGGAAATTCCCGCTAAACTGGCGTCTGACAATCCCTGCCGCTGGAGAAATGGCGATGATCGACCCTAAATCTTTCGATGATCTGACGAAACGGTTCACCGAGGCGCTGCCGCCGAGCTTCAAGCAATTCCAGGTGGAGATGGAAAAGAATTTCCATGCCGCCTTGCAGGCAGCCTTCGCCAAGCTGGAGCTGGTGACCCGCGAAGAATTCGAGGTCCAACAGGGTGTGCTGGCCCGCACCCGCGCCAGAGTGGAAGAACTCGAAAAACAAGTCACTGAGCTGGAAATGAAAATCGCTCGACGGCGCAAGAGTGCGGAGAAAGCGGCCGAACCGGACAATGGCGAATAACGACCACGGCGACCCGTTCTGCGTCAGACTTCTGACCCGCTGCCGCCATAGCCGTCACTGCATCAACATGGTGCAGCGCGGGCGATGTTGTCAGTCGTGATACGAGTCAGTCACGGATTACAATATGTCGCTCGCCATCGTCTACACTCGCGCCCAGGTCGGCATCGACGCGCCCTTGGTCAGCGTAGAAGTGCATCTGTCGAGTGGCTTGCCGGGATTGTTCATCGTCGGGCTGCCGGAAGCGGCCGTGAAGGAAAGCAAGGACCGGGTGCGCGGCGCTATCCTCAATAGCCAGTTCGAATTTCCCAGTCGCCGCATCACCATCAATCTGGCCCCGGCCGATCTGCCCAAGGAGGGCGGTCGCTTCGATCTGCCGATCGCCCTGGGCATTCTGGCCGCGTCGGGCCAGATTAATCCCGAGCGCTTGAGCCAGTACGAATTTCTCGGCGAGCTGGCCTTGAGCGGCGAACTACGCCGCATCCGCGGGGCGCTGCCGGCCGCACTCGCCTGCCGCGATGCCGGACGTACCCTGCTGGTACCGAGCGACAACGCCGGTGAGGCGACCTTGGTGAGCGATGCGCAGATTCTAGGCGCGGCGCACCTGCTGGAAGTCTGTCGCCAACTGGCCACCGGCGCGGCGTTACAGCCGCCGATCGCGCCATCCCGCCCGGTGGCGGTCGTGCTGGAACGGGATCTGGGCGATGTGCGCGGCCAGCATCACGCCAAACGCGCCTTGGAAATCGCCGCTGCCGGCAATCACAACTTGTTGCTGATCGGTCCGCCCGGCACCGGCAAAACCATGCTCGCCTGCCGCTTGCCAGGCATTCTGCCGCCACTGAGCGAAGCGGAAGCGCTGGAAACCGCTGCCATCGCCTCGGTCAGCGCCCAGGGTCTGGATTTGCAGCAATGGGGCATCCGACCGTTCCGGTCGCCGCACCACACCGCCTCGGCGGTGGCGCTGGTCGGCGGCGGCGGACAGCCCCGCCCCGGTGAAATTTCCCTGGCCCATCAAGGCGTCTTGTTCCTCGATGAGCTGCCAGAGTACGATCGACGAGTGCTGGAAGTATTGCGCGAGCCGCTGGAATCGGGCCGGATCACCATTTCCCGCGCCGCCCGCCAAGCCGATTTCCCAGCGCGCTTCCAGCTGGTGGCGGCGATGAATCCCTGCCCCTGCGGCTATCTGGGCGACCCCGACCGGCGCTGCGCCTGCGGGCCGGAACAGGTGCGCCGCTATCGGGCGCGGGTCTCGGGGCCGCTGATCGACCGAATCGACCTGCATATCGAAGTCCCGCGCCTGGCGCACCGCCTGTTGCGCGGCGATACCCCGGAAGAAACCAGCGCGACGGTGCGCGACCGGGTTTGCGCCGCGCGCGAGCGCCAGCTGCAGCGGGCTGGCAAACCCAACAGCCTGCTCAACACCCGCGAGATCGAACGCGACTGCCGGCTGAGCGAAGCCGATCATCGACTGCTGGAACAGGCGCTGGCCCGTCTGGGACTGTCGGCGCGGGCCTATCACCGCATCCTCAAGGTCGCCCGAACCATCGCCGATCTGGCCGCCAGCGCCGACATCCGCACGCCGCACCTGACCGAAGCCATCAGCTACCGCGCCCTGGATCGGGCGCAGGCGCGCTGATCTATTCCCCTTCTTGAGCCATTCGCATCGTGAGCAAAGCCGCCATGACCCGCACTGTCCCCACCCCCCATATCCCGCCTTCGCTCCATCTCGGCCCTCTTCCATGGCTGGGAATGGCCTTGCTGCTCGCTGTCCTGATGTTTCCCGCCCACGCCCAGCAAATCTCCGACGCCAAGGTGGAGGCGCTGGTGGAAGCACTGCGACTGTCGGCACCGAAACCCGGCCCCAACGGCGGGCTCTACAGCGACTGGCAGGTCAAACCCGACAACATCACCCGCTGGTCCAAGCGCTGCCTCAATCAGGAGGTCACCCCGGAACAGTTCGCCGCCGATCAGGCGCTGGCTCGCCAGATCCTGGCTTGCGTGATGGGGAAGGTCTTGCGCGAGCAGGTCGCCGCCGGCAACAACGAAATCGTCGCCGTACAACGCTCGGCCGCCTGGTGGATGACCGGCGATCCCGAGCAGTACAACAGCGGCTCCACCAGCGCCTATACCCTGCGGGTGCTGGAAGCCTACCTGCGGTTCTTCTGAGCGCACATCCGGCGCTCGTTCACCGCGCGTAGCGGCTGATGCTGCGGGGGAAAAACGTGCGCCGGTCGTAATCACGGAACCGGTAAACCTGTGCCGGCCGGCCGCAACCGTCGCGCAGCTTGCCGGCGACTTCCTCCAGCATATCGGCCTGGGTGACCCGGCGACGAAACGAACTCTTGTCGAGCGGCTGTTGGAGAATGATCTCATAAGTCCGCTGCAACTCCGGCAGGGTGAACTCCTCCGGCAGCAAGTGCACGGCGATATGGGTATATTCCAGCTTGGAGCGCAGACGCTCTACCGCGTCAGCCAGAATTCCGGCGTGGTCGAAAGCCAGTTCGCAGTTCACCCCGTCGCCCTGTACCGGCATCCAGCGCACCGCCTCCCGCTGTTTGCCTGGCGCGGCCGGGTCCGAGGCCATCAGCGCGAAATAGACGGTAGTGGCAGTCCAGCCGCGTGGATCGCGTTCGCGGGAGCCGTAAGTCTTGAGCTGCTCCAGATACGGCGCATGCACCCCGGTCTTCTCGACCAGCCGACGCAGGGCGCAGGACTCGATGGATTCATCCATCTCCACATCCAGAAACCCGCCCGGCAAGGCCCAACACCCCACGAAGGGCGGATCGGCGCGCTTGACCAGCAACACCTGCAACCGCTGGCTACGGATCGTAAAAATCACCAGATCGACCGAGAACGCTGCTCTCTCGCCCGGCAAGGCGTTGGGCTGAGGCGGCGATTCCGCCGCATCCGGCTTGACTGGCGTGATCTTCATGGCCTCAACTCCATGGCCTCAACCCACGGCATTGTCCATCTTGACGAATACTCCCATGCTGAGGTCGTCGAGATTGAAAATGTTGCGCCGGCCGTAATCAGCCACCACCTGACGCAGCTGATGTTTGACGAACGCGCCATCGGTATCGAGGAAATCCAACAGGGCGCGCGCCATGACCAATAGATTCATCCGCTCGCTCAGCTCGATGTCCACGAATGAACGCAGGCCATCGGTGGCCACGGCTACGGTCGGCAACGCGGCAAGGCTGAAACTGAATACGGTCGGCGCATCGAAGCGCTCCCGCCGAGTCGTGATCCCGCTGTCACTCAGATAATGGATCCGCTGCGCCGAAGCCGGCGCTTCGATCGAGTCCCGATAGAGATCTTGCCGCTCCGGGTCCAGCTGATAAGACAGGTAATAGGGCGCATTGCCGGCGTACTCGACCTCGATCGCCGCCACCCCGCCATCGAGACGCCGGACGGCCAGACAACCATCGCCGTACAGATGGACATACACCGTCACCCCATCGCACCAAGCCACCAGCAAGGTCGCGTCGAGTATCGACAGATTCATGCCCAGGTCGCGCACCTGCCGAGCGGCGCGACGCACGATCCGGCGTCCCAACCGCCAATGCCGCGCATGCCGCTCTGCCTCGTCTCGCGCCGCGAGTGCGAATTGCGGCAACAACCGGCGCGCATTCAACGCCAGCAGGCGTGCACCCACATCGCTATCCGGGGCCGAAGAACAGCCGTCGGCCAAGATCACATACGGAAAGCCAGCCCAACCCTGATAGACATAATCCTGACAGCACAGGTGCAATTTGCCGATGGTGAAGTGGGAATCCAAGGCCACGGTCATGCGCACATGAACTCCGCCGCCTTGACCGTTCTCATCCCGCGCTGCTTCATATCGGCCAGGAACTGGTCGGCCAACTGCTCGAAGCCTGGCACCGGCGAACTGGTATCCTCGATCAGCACCAGTTTGCCGATGCTGTCCGGGCCGAAGTGATCGGCGATATCGCGCACCGTGTTGGCCACGCAATGCGACAGGGCTTGTCCGGACAAGGCTACCTGATCGGCGGTTTCCAAGGTCTCGATCAAGCGTCGGTTGAGTTGGGTGGCCGGATCGGTCGGATCGGGCACATCGGCCTGCACGGCCGAATAGTGTTCGGTCCACGGACTCTGGCCCTTGGTCACATAATCCACCCGGGCGAGTTTTCGCTCCTCCCAGCCCCGAAGCGCGTCGGCCACTGCCGGCATCACATTGTGGCCCCAGGTCCCGACCAGACAGTGGGGCGGCCAGATGGTCAGCGTATAACGACCGTTGTCGCGCAGCGCCCGCACGTAGTCCAGCGCCCGCTGTTGGTAATCCGGCCGGAAGGGACGCCAGTCGCCGTTCTCCACCTCGGCCACGGTGATCTGGGTAAAGGGCGCGGGCTGTTGGCCGTTGCGATCCAACCAGAACACCGGATGGGCAATATCCACCAGTTGGTGGGTATCGAGCGTGACATGGATGGCGGCGATTCGATCGTCCAGCCGGTTCAGCAGTTGCGCCAAGCGCCTGGCATCGGCGCTGGCCCCCGGCACCGGCAGGGCCGCCCCGGAGACATCGCTGAAATCGTTCTGGGGATCGATGATCAAGAATTCGAGATGCATGGTGGCTTTCCTCGGTTGCGGGTATTGTCTGCGCCAGCCACATTCAAGCGGGTTGTAGTCCACATTATGACACTCCTGACTACCGACCATCAGCGAATATGACATTATAGTTGTAAAATACAACTATATGGAATGTCTTTCCCGGTGCGGTTCTCGTCCAATCGAACCGGCGCGTCAACATGTTATGCTACTGTCATGGTCTTGTTAGCCATCCGGAGGCTGCCCCCATCATGAGCGAACCCCATATCCCCGCCGCACTGATCCAGCGCCTGCGCTCCGCCCGCCGGGTGGCAGTGCTGACCGGTGCGGGCATCTCCGCCGAGAGTGGCGTGCCGACCTTCCGCGAAGCCCAGACCGGCCTGTGGGCGCGCTACAATCCGGAAGAACTGGCCACCCCGGAGGCGTTCCGGCGCAATCCGCAACTGGTGTGGGAGTGGTACGCTTGGCGGCGGGAACAGGTGCGACAGACCACGCCCAACGCCGGCCACCTGGCGCTGGTCGAAATGGAGCGGCGGATCGCGGAATTCACTCTGATCACCCAGAACGTGGACGGTCTGCATCGGCGCGCCGGCAGTCACCAGATTCTGGAACTGCACGGTAACCTGTTCCGCACCAAATGTTTCAACGAAAACCGGCCAGTAGAAAGCTGGCCCGAGAGCACGGATATTCCGCCACGCTGCCCGCAGTGTGGTGGTCTGCTGCGACCGGATGTGGTGTGGTTCGGCGAAATGCTGCCGGCAGGGGTGCTACGAGCCGCCGAGCATGCCGCCGCCACCGCGCAGATCCTGTTCAGCGTCGGCACCTCGGCGCTAGTCTATCCTGCCGCCGATCTGCCACTGACCGCGCTCACCCACGGCGCGACCGTGGTAGAGATCAATCCTCAGCCAACCCCGCTCAGCCCGCAGGCAACGTTCTGTCTGACTGGAGCCGCTGGCGTCATCCTGCCCGCGCTGGTCGCGCAAACCTGGGGCTTGGTGGCATGATATCTCCCGAATCCTCACAACCAGCGCGACTGTCGCTCGCCGACGGCACCACCCTCGCCTATCACCGCATTCCGGGGTCCGCGCCCGGCGTGATCTTCCTGGGCGGTTTCACCTCCGACATGACCGGCACCAAGGCCACCACCCTGGCGCAGTGGTGTCGCCAGCGGGGTCAGGCGTTCATCCGCTTCGACTATTCCGGCCACGGCGCGTCCAGTGGCCGCTTCGTCGATGGCACCATCGGCCGCTGGGCTAGCGAGGCGCTGGCGGTGCTGGACCAGCTGACCGAGGGACCGCAAATCCTGGTCGGTTCGTCGATGGGGGCCTGGTTGATGTTGTTGACCGCGCTGGCGCGGCCGGAACGGATACGATCCCTGCTCGGACTGGCCTGCGCCGCCGATTTCACCCGTTATCTGTTGTGGGACCGTTTGGACCCGCCGTTGCAGGAACGGCTGCGGCGGGAACGGGTCATCACCCTGCCCTCGTCCTACGGCGAACCCTATGTCATCGCCATGGATCTGATCGAGGAAGCCGCCCGGCATCGTCTGCTCGACCGGCCGGTGCTGCCGATCCACTGTCCGGTGCGCCTGATCCATGGCATGAACGATGTCGACGTGCCGTGGCAAACCAGTCGCCACGTACTGGAAAAGTTGGCCAGTCCAAACGTGCGGCTGATTCTGGTCAAGGATGGCGAACACACCCTGTCGCGGGAAAGCGATCTGCGGCTGCTGACCCGCACGCTGGGCGAGTTGCTGGACGGCGAGTAGACCCCCCCGCGCGACGTTCAGAGACCGCGCCGGCGCAACTGCGACAGCGGGAAAACCGCCGGGCCGGCGGTGCGCGGGCGATCTTGCTGCGGCACAGGACCCCAAGCATGGCCATACACCACCTCGCAACTGACCGGCAACAACCCATCGGGGCGGCGAAAGCGCTCGTAAGCGGCGCGCATCGCCTGCAGACGCCCTTTACCGGTCAGGCCAGGCGCTCGACCGGCGGTCACGTTGCCAGCGCCCGCCTTGCCCAAGTCGCCCATCAAGCCATCGACATCCGCGTAGGTCAGGGTCAGCCGCTCCACATCCATCACCGGCTCGGCCAGCCGCGCCCGGAGCAAAGCATCGCCGATATCGTGCATGTCGAGAAAACCGTTGACGTGATTGTAGCCGTCGGCGACGGCCCAGCTCCGTCGCAGTTCGATCAGGGTATCGGGTCCCAGCGTGCTGAACAGCAAGGCGCCGCCTGGTTTGAGCACCCGGCGAAATTCGGCGAGCACCCGATCGAGATCGGGATACCACGGCAGGGCCAGATTGGAGAAGATCAGATCGCAGCAAGCATCGGCCAGCGGTAAGGCCGTCGCATCGCTGACCGCCCCATGCAGGACCCGCAGCCACGGCGCTCGGCGACGCGCTCGCGCCACCAATGCCGAAGCCAGATCCAGCCCAATCACCTTGGCCTTACGGTATTTCTTCATCAGCGCGGTGGTGATCAAGCCGCTACCGCAGCCGACATCGAGGATCGTTTCCGGCTGGAGTTTCAGCAAATCCAGCCGCTCCAGCAAGCGGCCACCCACCTCGCGTTGCAGGAAAGCCGCCTCATCGTAATGGGGAGCGGCCCGCTCCAAGGCGCGCCGCAACAATGCCCGGTTCGGTTCGAACGGCTGTCCCTCGCCCCCGTCATGCATCGAGGAAAGCCCGCAGTTCGGCCATGAATTCCGGCAGATGGGAGAAAAACGGTGCGTGGCCGGCGCGGGGAAAAACATGCAGCCGGGTATTCGGTAGCCGGTTCTGGATTGCCTCCCCCGCCGCCACCGGAACCAGTTGATCGCGCTGCCCCATCAACATCAACAGTGGACAGGCAAGGTTCTGCAAAGCGGCGCGCAGATCGTTACTCTCCAGCATCGCCAGTCCATCCTGGAGCGCCGTCACTTCCGGTTCGCCGCGTCGGGACAGGATGGTCTTGAACCGGTGCAGCTGGGCGCTGGCGTGCTCGCTGCCGTAGACTTCGAGAGCGATGAAACGTTTGAGCACCATCCGGTAGTCCTGGCTCAGTTCTTCGGCAAAGCGGCGCAAGACCACCGGGGCGATGGCATGCGGCCAGTCGGGGCGTTGAACGAAACAGGGGGTACTGTTGACCAGCGCCAGCCGCGTCACCCGCTCCGGCATGGCCAACGCGACCTGCTGGGCGACAAGGCCACCCAGTGACCACCCGATCCAGGTCGCCGGAGTCGGCGTCGCAGCTGCGACTGCTTGAGCCAGTTCGGCGAGGGTGTAACCGGATTTGGTTGGACGGCTAAAGCCATGGCCGGGCAGATCCAGCACCGTAACCCGGTAGTCATTGAGCAGGTCACCGGCGACATCTTCCCAGACGCCGCTGTGCATACCCCAACCATGCACCAATACCACGTCCGGCCCGATACCGGCGGTATCGGTATAAAGGGTGGAAGCGGAGGGTGAAACGACATCCGTCGGAGAACAGTGGGTCATGGCGACGATAGATTCGGTAAGCGCCGCAGGTGAGGGCGCGTCGCGCTGCATGGTAACACCTTTACCGCCTGGACCGATCCACTTCGGGCCGTTACCGAACCAGTTTGGCCTGCTGTGTTATGCCGACCACCGATTTCAGCCTTGGCAAACCCGCCGCACCGGCTTGCGCTGGATATGGTCCCGCGCCAGATCCAACAATTCGATCGGTGGCTCGTAGCCAGTACGGCGGCAATGGTGCAGGAATTCGTGCAGCCGTGGCTCGGCATCGTGCCGGTTGGCCAATTCGATCAGTTCCAGCAGTTCGATCATGCGTGGGGCAGGAACGGTGGCAACAGTCTGAAGCATCAGTGGATTCCTTGGTGGAAAAAGCAACTGATGTTTCATAAGCACACGACGTGCCAACCAATAGAGGGTGTTCCCTTCCCTATGTTATTTGCCCCAACACTCTGTCACGGTACTACCCCCCACACCTTTAATACCTTGATTATTGAGTGTTAACGCACCACAGGCATCTCCAACCATTGGCCCTCCGGTAGCAGGCGTTGCCGTTAAGATATAACAGATAGGAGTCCCCATTACAGTATTACAACTCGTCGCATCTACTGTAATGGTAATGTTATAAACAACTTCAGTACCATCGATAGGCGATTTTTGGTAGGGCAAGGAAGTGCTTGTAATACTCGCACCAGCAGCATCCTTATTATAGGCATTCGACTCGGTAAAAATCCGCTCCATAAACTGCGCATCCATCAACAGGGCGACTTTAGCCCCGGCTCGGTGGTTGCGTTTAGTGTATTGCTGATAGCTTGGCAACGCGACTGCGGCTAGTATCGCCACAATTACTACCGCTATCATCACTTCAATCAACGTGAATCCAGCGTGCCTATTGTGATGAACATCGTCACGTAACCGCTTACGTTTCCGCTCATATCCTAGCGGGGAGGCTTGATTCAGGGGGCGGCCAGCCAAGTTGAATCTCACTGTATTTGCTCCCAAGAGATAGGCGTGGGAGAACCACTACTGGTAATAATGTATTCACTGAGCTGAGGGACTCTGATCACGTTGCCCTTCGTGTCAGTTAACAGCTTATAGGCTATCGATTTACCACTCGTAGCTGGTGCAGTGCCTTCTATCCATGGCGGTGCATCTGAAGATGGAACCAGCAATGATAATGACATTCCACCCACTGCTGCTGTGCTACCTGCGCCATCATTTACAAGATCACCCACCTCGTCGAATGTACCGTTATTGTTAACATCGAAAGGCGACTCTGCTAAGCGACCACAACTAGCACTCAATTCCATCAACCAACTTATACCACCTTTTGCACAAGCATCCGCAGTAGGGACTGAAGTCGTAAAAATCACACGTGTCTGCAGCGTCTTGAACACCTTAATCAAGGGTGACGCCAAGATTCGCTCAGAAGGTGCTGGCGGTGTAGTGGTATCGAAATCCAGGTAGCATCCTCGGATACTAGTATCTACAGTAGCATTGTCACTGATGACTCTGTATGTTTCTCCGGCAGTGGTTGTTGTACTTTTAATAGTCTGCTGCAATAGTTTGGTACGAGACACCGTAGCACCTGAAGAGGTGTCCATGATGCCGTAGAAAGTCTGCATATTACTATTGAGCAGATCGTTAACGCTCGTGTCGGTTGGTTTCGTTGGGTCAGATGTTAGATAACGCCCAGTACCAAAATAAACCATCAATTGACCATTGAACGGCGATGGAACTAGCGTAGTGTCACTGGATAACACTACCGCTTTCGGCTGACTGGTAATCGGTTGCACTTTATTGCTGTTATTAAGCGCTGTGAATAAAGCCTTACCACCATTACCAAGAATCCAGACACCCAGTGCATTCTTTTCAAATTTCCAGAGATGACCCTGCAAATCGCCCGCATAGATTACATCTACGATCCCATCACCGTCCTGGTCAAACGGGTATGGCGTGAATAACCCGTTGGAAGGACTGCTGCCAGTGGAAATTTTGGCAATCTGTGAACCAGTTCCAAGATCGACGATATACAGAACGGCATCCTGATTGGTGCTGTTATAGCCGTTGCCGAAAATAGCAGCCCACTGGATGGCACTCACGGCTGCGATCTGGGGCTGACCAAAAGTCAGCCCCAGATCTTTGGTATCGGTAAATTCCCATTTGACATTCGTAGCGGAAAAACTGTCAGGGCTAGACACATCAAGAGCGTAAATACTCCGGCTACCCTTCCGCAAACTACCGACCAGATAGGTTCCCCAGCGACTACCAATATAAGCATCGTGTACGGTTGGTGTGCCATCTACGAAAAATTTGTGAGATGCTGTATAGTTCGGATTGGTTAGCACGCTCAGATTGTCATACACCCCAGCTGGTATATAGGCGAACAACTCCATACCCATACCCGAACCACTGATTGCGGCATTGAAAGCGTGTAACATACCATCGTTGGCGC